>Ga0066438_1000015_pt1 | contig 123300 bp, 102 predicted proteins | sample LakWasMet56_HOW8_2_FD_59526 | JGI IMG/M metagenome (GOLD analysis project Ga0066438, IMG submission 59526) | Freshwater sediment methanotrophic microbial communities from Lake Washington under simulated oxygen tension - Sediment Metagenome 56_HOW8 | ecosystem: Environmental > Aquatic >...
TTAAATAAACGAAAATTGCTATTGATAAATAATATGAAGTTGGATGTATACAATGATGCATTAAATAATAATAAAATTGAAATTTATATAAATGATAAATCAAGTAAATAGGTTAGTCGGCTTTTTGTTCGTGTTGATATTGTTAACTACAAACGTAAAAGCACAAGAAAAAGTTGTTGATAGAATTGTTGCTGTAATAGGCGGCAACATTTTACTGCAATCAGAGTTGGAAGCGCAATTTCAGCAATATCAATCACAGCCCGATGCTATTGTAGACGAAAATACTCGTTGTAAATTGTTAGAAGAATTATTGTATCAAAAACTTCTGTTAGCACAAGCACAAAAAGATAGTTTAGATATCACAGAAACGCAGATAGAGCAAGAGATGGACAGACGTTTAGCATACTATATTCAACAATTTGGTTCGGAAGAACGCTTTGTAGAATTTTATGGTAAATCAGTAGATAATTTTAAAATCGATTTGCGTGATAATGTTAGAGATTTGTTATTGTCACAGCAGATGCAAAGCAAGATTGTAGGAAGTATATCCGTTACTCCCAATGAGGTAAAGCAATATTTTGAATCAATACATCCCGATTCACTACCTTTTATTGATGCTGAAGTTGAAATTGGACAAATTGTAAGGAAACCAACGATATCTCTTGAGGCAAAAAAAGCCGCAAAGGAAAAAATAGAAGGGATTCGTGAACGTATTGTAAGTGGGAAAACAACTTTTGCAGCCATGGCTGGTTTATATTCCGAAGATCCTGGTTCATCAAGCAAAGGTGGTTTGTACGAAAAAATTCAACGTGGTCAGTTTGTGCCAGAATGGGATGCCATGGCTTTTACAATTAAACCGAATGAAATTAGTCCTGTTTTTGAAACGGTTTATGGATATTTTATTATTCAGTTAGTGGAACGCAGAGGTGAAGAGGTGGATGCACGGAGTTTGTTAATTGCACCAAAGGTGGATGGTAGTGATATGTTAATTGCGAAACAATATTTGGATACAGTATATCTTCGATTAAAGGCAGATACAATACTATTTGCAGATGCTGCAGCTCGTTATTCAAATGATGATGAAACAAAATACAATGGAGGTTTAGTTTTAAATCCATATACAGGATCAACAAAATTTCCAATGGATGAATTAGGACAAATTGATCAAACATTGGCCTTTGCCATTCAAAATTTAAAGGTTGGAGAATTCACTAAGCCTATGACTTTTGCTACTAGAGATGGAAAACAAGCATATCGAATATTGTATTTAAAGAATCAATCATTACCTCACAAGGCAAATTTGAAAGATGATTATCAAGCAATTCAAAGCGCAGCTACCACAAAAAAGCAGCAAGATGCAATTGATACTTGGACAAAGAAAAGAATTGCTACCAATTTTATAAGAATAGCTGATGACTTTAAAAACTGCAGTTTTAATAATAAATGGATAAACTAAAATAAGTTCTCGTATAAATAATATTTGAAATATGTATAAATCGGACGTAGAAGCTGCAGATGCATTTGTAGTTAAGTACAAGGAACTTAATGCTGAAATTAGTAAAATAATTATTGGGCAAGATGAGGTAATTAAAGATGTATTGATTTCAATCTTTAGTAAAGGGCATTGTTTGCTTGTTGGCGTTCCTGGATTAGCAAAAACATTGTTGGTAAACACGATTGCTGATGTTTTAGGTTTGTCATATAACCGAATTCAGTTCACTCCCGATTTAATGCCTTCGGATATTATTGGTTCTGAAATTTTAGGCGATGATCGCCATTTCAAATTTGTTAAAGGACCATTGTTTGCAAATATCATTTTAGCAGATGAGATAAATCGTACACCTCCAAAAACCCAAGCAGCTTTGCTTGAAGCAATGCAGGAACGTTCGGTTACTGCAGCAGGTAAGCGTTATGAATTAGGGAATCCATTTTTTGTATTGGCTACTCAAAATCCAATTGAACAAGAAGGTACCTATCCATTGCCAGAAGCTCAACTTGATCGTTTTATGTTCAATGTTTGGTTAGACTATCCTAAATATGAAGATGAGTTATTAGTTGTTAAAAATACAACTTCTAATAAAAAAGTAGAGTTGAAAAAGATATTGACTGCCGAGGAGATTATTTATTTTCAAGAATTGGTTCGTAGAATACCTGTAACTGATAATGTACTTGAATATGCCGTTAAATTAGCAGCAAAAACTCGCCCGAATACCGAGCATGCTGCTGCTTTATCAAATAGCTATTTATCATGGGGAGCAGGTCCACGTGCATCTCAATTTCTAGTGATTGGTGCAAAATGTCATGCTATGATTAAAGGGAAATATTCTCCAGACATTGAAGATGTAAAAGCTGTTGCAGCTGCGATTCTTCGTCATCGTATAGTTCGCAATTACAAAGCAGAAGCAGAAGGGATGAGTATTGATAAAATAATTTCAGAGTTAGTTAAATAAATGATTTCTGATATTAAGTATACGATTTCCTTATTAGAACCTCACATCGTTAAGATACACATCCACGAGGATGCTGACATTGATTTGAAGGATGCGGTGGTGATGCGTGAGCAAGCATTGACATTAGTAGGTGGGGGAAAATTCACAATTTTATTTGATGCAAATCATCGAGGAAATATAACGCCTGAAGCACGCACCCAATTTGCTTGTAAAGAATATACTGATGTTAGAGTAGGAGCAGCTATTGTCACAAACTCGATAGCCAATAAAATCATTGGTAATTTCTTTATCAAGTTTAATAAACCTGCATCTCCAACACGTATTTTTTCGAATGAGCTATCAGCATTAGAATGGCTTCGAGACAGAGTAAAACAAAGTATCTAATTTGCTTGTTATATAGAGAATAAAATGTTATGTAGTATTTTATAACTTTGTTTTATTAACTACTCCTTTATGAAAATTGTTAAAACTCCTGGTGCTACAATCCATTATCGAAAAGATGGTATTTTACATATTCATTATGACGATGATTATTTAACACTTGAGGATAGCCAACGAATTTTTGCATTTACACGTGAACATGCTCCTTGGGATATAGCACCGCTTTATCTAACTGGAGGTTCGTTTAGTAATCAGGATACCGCTTCTAAGAAATTTAATGGTAGTGACGAAGTAATGAAACATTGTTCTGCAGTTGCTTTTTTATCCCAAACACCTGGGCAAAAAATACTCGCCAATTTTTTTATAAAAATTATTAAACCGACTTCACCTACACGTTTTTTTTCGACAGAAGAAGAAGCAATTGAATGGCTTAAAGGCTTTCCAACTATTCCTAAATAAAGTAAGGTATTTATATTATTTGTTTTTCTCAGCATGATTAATAAAAAAACGCTCTACAAAATATGTAGAGCGTTTTGAGTAAAATCGTTTGTAATTACATGTGAATTACTTCACCATAAGCAGCTGCAGCCGCTTCCATGATAGCTTCACTCATTGTTGGATGAGGATGAACTGTTTTAATCAATTCATGCCCAGTTGTTTCTAATTTACGAATTGCAACGATCTCAGCAATCATTTCAGTAACATTTGCGCCAATCATGTGTGCTCCTAATAATTCACCGTATTTAGCATCAAAAATTAATTTTACAAATCCGTCTTTTGCTCCTGCAGCACTTGCTTTACCACTTGCCGAGAATGGGAATTTACCAATTTTTAATTCGTAACCAGCTTCTTTTGCTTTTGCTTCTGTCATACCTACTGATGCAATCTCTGGTTGGCAATACGTACATCCAGGGATGTTATTGTAATCCAATGCTTCAGGATGATGACCAGCTATTTTTTCAACGCAAATAATTCCTTCTGCTGATGCAACGTGTGCTAATGCTTGTCCACCAACACAATCGCCAATAGCATAATAACCCGGGATGTTTGTTTGGTAATATGCATTTGTTAAAATTTTTCCTTTATCAGTTGCAATACCTGTTTCTTCTAAACCAATATTTTCAATATTAGCTTGGATACCTACTGCAGATAAAACGATTTCAGCATCAATGATTTTTTCACCTGATTTTGTTTTGATTTTAACTTTGCAATCAGCACCTTTTGTATCAACACTTTCTACACTTGATTCAACCATTACGTCTACACCAATTTTTTTGAATGAACGCTCCAATTGTTTTGATACTTCTGTATCTTCAACAGGAACAATGTTTGGCATAAACTCAACCAATGTTACCTTGGTTCCCATTGTTGCATAAAAATACGCAAACTCACTTCCAATTGCTCCTGAACCAACAACAACCATTGATTTAGGCATTTTAGGCAATGTTAATGCTTCTCTGTATCCAATTATCTTTTTACCATCTTGAGGTAAATTTGGTAATTGACGAGAGCGAGCACCAGTTGCAATGATTATATTTTTTGCTTCTACTGTACTTACTTTTCCATCAGCAGCTGTTACTTCAATCTTTTTGCCTGGTTTTACTTTTCCTGTTCCATTAATAATGTCAATTTTGTTTTTCTTCATTAAAAACTGAACGCCTTTGCTCATGCCATCAGCTACATCGCGACTACGTTTTACAACTGCACCGAAATCAGCCTCACCACCTTTTACATTAATACCATAGTCAGAAGCATGGTTTAAGTATTCAAAAACTTGTGCGCTTTTTAACAAAGCTTTTGTAGGAATACAGCCCCAGTTTAGGCAAATGCCACCTAAGCTTTCACGTTCAATTACTGCTGTTTTTAAACCCAATTGGGATGCTCTGATTGCAGCTACATATCCTCCTGGACCGCTACCTAATACTACTAAATCGTAACTCATTGTTTGAAAGTATAAATTATGAATGAAAAATTATAACTATTATGCTTTGCGAATGTAACAAAAATACTTTTATCTATAAACGAATGTCGACTAAATTACGAATATGACTGTTGTATCGGAATGAATTTGTAACTTCGCAACCATCCATTTAGGCTCATTTATTCCTTTTTTCGAGACAACTATGAAGTACATTATTTCTTATACAAAACCTCATAATCATTATGTTGATATTGAGTTTGTTGCAACGGTTGCTGCAAGCGAAACACTTGTTCAGTTACCAGCTTGGCGACCAGGAAGATATGAATTAGGCAATTTTGCTAAAAATGTTCAGAAATGGGCCGCATTTGATGAAAACGGAAAGGCATTACCTTTTAACAAGATAAAAAAGGATTGCTGGAAAGTAGATACTTCAGGAGTAAAAGAATTACACATAAAATACAATTATTATGCTGCTGAAATTAATGCAGGTTCTACCTTTTTAGATGCAACACAATTATACATGAATCCTGTAAATTGTTGCGTTTTTATACCTGAAAAAATAAATGAAAAATTATCAGTTGAAATTCATGTGCCGGCTGATTATAAGCTAGCAATAGGGAAAGCACATACACATCGATCGGAAAAAGCAATACAGTTTGATTTTGAAGATTTCCATGAATTAGCAGATTCTCCATTTATTGCTTCTCCTTCCTTACAACATAATTTATTTGTTTGCGAGGGTGTTGAATTTAATTTGTGGTTCCAAGGAGAATGTAAACCAGAGTGGTCGAAATTAAATAACGATTTTATTAAATTTTGCAATCATCAATTGGAAATGATGAAGTCGTTTCCAGTAAAAGCATATCATTTTTTATTTCAAATATTACCTTACAAAACGTATCATGGAGTTGAACATATAACTACAACCGTTATTGCACTTGGTCCAGGATATGGTTTGATGAAGGGTGATTTATACGAAGATTTATTGGGTGTTAGTTCTCATGAATTATTTCATGTGTGGAATGTGAAAACAATTCGTCCTATAGAGATGTATCCTTATGATTATACAAAAGAGAATTATTCCAAGTTGGGTTACGTATGCGAAGGATTAACGACTTATTATGGCGACTATTTACTATTTCGTTCTGGTGTATTTAACGAGCAACAGTATTTTGTAACCTTTAACGAGCGTTTACAAAAGCATTTCGATAATTTCGGTCGCTTTAATTTATCGGTTGCCGATTCTTCATTTGATACTTGGTTAGATGGTTATGCACCTGGAATACCCAATCGTAAAACAAATATTTATGATGAAGGAAATTTGTTGGCTTTTGTAACCGATATGTTCATCAGAAAAAAATCGAATAATACCTACAATTTAGATGATGTAATGCGCTATTTATATAATGAATTTGCGCTAAAAGGAAAAGGGTATTCAGATTTGGATTACAAAGGCATTGTAGAGCATTTTGCAAATAGTAGTTACGATACCATTTTTAATAATTATATAAATGGAATTGCCGACTATGAACCATTATTAAGAGAGGCAATGGATTATATAGGCTGTGAATTATCTTTAACACCATCTTTAAAATATCACGAAAAAAGTTTAGGTTTTAAAGTCATAGATGCATTAGGAGCGTTAAAGGTTAGTGCTATATATCCGAATTCATGTTCGGATGTGGCAGGTTTGACAATCAACGATGAAATCCTTTCAATTAATAATATCCAGCTAAAAGCGGATGGTTCGGGAAATGCTTTTACTGAATGGTGTAATTATTTTGCAGGAGAACAAGTGGTGTTTATGATTTCAACAAATGGAATAATAAAACACTTAACAATTACACCAGAAAGTAAGAATACTTATTATAAAATTGCTAAAATTCAAAAGAAACAAACTGTTGATGAGCAACAAAAAGTCAATTTTGAAACATGGAGCTTAACTAAATTTTAAATTTATATGGAAGAACAAGTAACCGAAGTAAAAAAAAGACCTCAATTATTGAGTATTTTATGTGTATTGACATTTTTATCCACAGGTTTAGGAATATTTACCTCTATTTTAACACCGATGATATCCGATTATTTAGTGGAATTTATTACAAGTATGCCCGGATATGAGCAAAACCTTACAGAAGAAGGTATGGTTATGTTAAAAGCTGGATGGGGTTACTATCTAGTTTCTTTGGTGTTAATTTCCTTGTCATTGTTTGGAGCAATAAAAATGTGGAAGCTAAAACGTATCGGTTTTCATTTATATACCATTGCCAACCTTTTATTGTTTTGTTTGCCAAGTATCTTTTTGGGAATGGATTTTAATCTTATAGGTTTGGTTCTACCAGGTTTGTTTATAGGGCTTTATGCTATTCACTTAAAGTATATGAATTAATATTTTAGGATAAGAATTAGTCGTTATTAACAAATTAGAATAAGTATTTGTTAATAAAATAGATTATGATTACTTAAGTCATCTTGTTTTTTTTCTTTAATTAGCTTAATAATTATAAAAAAAACTATAAAAACAAACACAATGGAACAAACACAACAAACACCACAAGGTAAAGGAATGGGCGTAGCGGGATTCGTTATCTCATTAGTAGCATTAGTATTTTATTTTATCGTATCACCAATTGTATTGCTTCAAGCTGCTTTAGGTGGAGGATATGGATTAGGTATTTTCTGGTTATTATTAGCTTTAGCTGGTACAGGACTTAGTGTTATGGGAATGATGAAACTTGGTAAAACAGGTGGAAAAAGAGGTTTAGCAATCACTGGTATGATTCTAGGGATTATTGCTACAATCTTAACTGTTCTTTTAGTAATTGGAATTGGAAGTGCTCAAAAAGCAGGTGATGAATTTGGTGATCAATTCAAAGAAGCAATGGAACAAGGAATGCAACAAGGTTTCGATTCTATGGCTGTTGAAATGGAACAAGCGGTAGATTCAGCTACAACACAACAATAATTTTTAAAGTACACTAAAAAATCCTTTAGCAAATTTATGCTAAAGGATTTTTTATTCTTATATATTTACTATCAACTACATTTACTATCAACAATTAAAAAAACAAAACTATGGAAAACGAAAACTCAGAATTAGTGCCAGCTAAACGTCCACAATTCTTAACAGTATTATGTATTTTAACTTTTATTGGAGCTGGATTAGGATTATTAGGTGGTTTTTGGAATTTAATAAAGGCTCCAACAGCGCTTGAAGAAATTGAATCCATTCAAAGTATGGGTACAATGCCCGAAGGTGGAATGTTTGCTGATATGATGGAAAGCGCTGTGCTTGCAGCTCAAAATGCTTATCCATTAGCAATTACTGCAATTGTTTCTAATTTGCTATGTTTATTAGGGGCAATGTTCATGTGGAAACAACGTAAAAATGGTTATTACATTTATGTAGCGGCTCAATTAATGGCATTAATTGTACCTACTGCTTTAATTGGTTTTGGAGGTGCATTTAGTGGATTTATGATTATTGGTGCAATTTTCCCTATTGCCTTTATAGTTATGTATGGTGTTAATTTGAAACACATGTCATAATTGAATTGTATAAATAAAAAATCCCCTTGAAACAAAATGTTTCAAGGGGATTTTTGTTTATTTAGTATTGTTTATTTAATAGCAATAACACTTATTTCAACATTCACATTTAATGGTAGCTTAGATACCTGAACGGTTTCACGAGCAGGAAAATCTGATGTAAAATAGGAACCATAAACTTCATTCACTGCTGCAAAATTATTCATATCCGTCAAAAAGATAGTCGTTTTGCACACATTTGAAAAATCCATTCCTGCTTCTGTTAATATAGCTTTCAAGTTATACATTACTTGATGCGTTTCATCGGTTATGTTTCCTAAAACCATTTCTCCATTTTCTGCTTTTTTTGCAACTTGCCCACTTACAAATAATGTATTTCCATGAAGTACTGCATGGCTGTATGGGCCAATTGGTGCAGGAGCATTTTTTGATGTAATTACTTTTTTCATTTTTCTTAGGTTTAAATTATTGGATGTATTTATTATTGGTAGTCATACCAATCTTTTCTTCTACTTAATTTTAAATCGCGAAGTACAGATGATTTTACATTTATATCAATTGAAAAACTTTGACGGAAGCCAAAAGGAACCCAATTAAAGTGCATTTCCCAACAATGTAAATCTCTATATACATTGATTGATGTTAGTGTAATTTCTTTCGTAGTAAAATCATAACCTGATGTAACACTCAGTTTCCATTTTTTTGTTATGCTTAAATCACCATTGAATGTTACAGATTGTGTGTATTTATCTTTAATTAAAAAGCTTGTTGTTGTTCCTACCAATACTTGTTCTATCTGCTTAGTATAATTCATATTGTAATACACATTCAAACTCCAAGGTATACTATAATCAACATATGCATTTGGATTACGATTAATGTAATCTAATTCATCTTCTGTTGCTAATTTGCTTGTTTTGGGTTGATTGTTATTTTTTTCTTTGCTCCTAATGCTAGTACTAATAGAAATATTAGCGTTCGTTAATCGGCCAATTCGTTGATTGTTCCACTCAAATCGTTCTATTCTAGTGCCAGTAGAATCTATTTGATAAGGATCTAAAATTGCAGTTGTATTGATGTCAAACAGCTTAAATAATTTGGTTCTTCCGTTTAAATTGATAGTACTCCATTTGTAATTTTTAGCAGCCATGTTATAAAAGAAGGAAACACCGAGGTTATCAATTAAGGATGATTTGCTACTAACGCTTCCGGAGTCGGTTTGTATGCGTTTTTTTGCCTCCAATGTATTGTTGAGTGTAAAGCCAATTACTCCTGATTGTCCTGCAGCTGGAGAACCATAAATTCCGTTTTGAAAAATTGAATATTGTTGATAGTTGCCAAGTGTGTCGCTTTGTACTTTTTGGTAGTAACCATATTGACTTTCAGAAAAATCGGGACGGAAATTTGCACTTATGGTTGGTGTGGCAACGTGTCGAATTTGTTTTAAACGTTTGAACTTAAAAAAGTAATCGCCATACAAACGTGTTGTTAATCCTAAATTGGCATTGAACTCATTCGCCACTTGAGCACCAATAAGTGTATCGGTAAAAATGGTATTTACATTTGAGTCGTAGCGTTTACGGATTGTTTGAAAATAGACCGTGCTGGAGGTATTAAGAGTAGGAGTTAAGGTGAAGTATTTTAATACATTTAATGAAGTACTAATCGGAACATTTAAGCGTGCTCCATTTTTCATTTTTCCAATTGTTTGATTGGTAAACAATATCGAATCGTATGTATTGATATCGTTGCGTGCATTGGCATTGGCACTTACCCCAATTTTATCATACCATTTTGGCTTTACATTTTTACTGTTCTTAAAAGGATAAATACGGTTCATCGTCAATGCGAGCTCTGGCAAACTGATGTCCATTTTACGCGTAATGGTATTTTGGTTATGACGCGCATTCGCTGAAAAATTGAATGGTGTTCCTGTAAATGATTTCGAATAAGCAATGTTCGATTGAAAGGTGTTCGATAAATAATCACTCGTTACACCACCATTGTATCTGTTGAAAGAATTGGAACCAGCATTTACATTGGCCGAAAAGCGACTTGATGGATGTGCTTTCATGTCTTGTTGGTGATTCCAACGCACAAAAAATTCATTACTAATAGTTGAGTTTGGCAACTCCCTATCCCCATTGATATAATGAGAATAACTCATGTTCAAATTACCAGCATACTTGTAGCGTTTTTTGTAATTCGAATTTATTTTACCGCCATAACTACCATTGGCAAATATGCTACCGAGTAAAGCTAAATCAAATAATTCATTCTTACCGTAATAGAATCCGCCATCTCTTAAAAAGAACCCCCAGTTATTTGATTCACCGTAAGTAGGAATGATAATTCCAGATGCTCTTCCTTTTTTATTTGGGAAATAACCAAAAGGTATTGCTAAAGGAGTCGGAATATCAGCAATATATAAAACAGCTGGACCAGTTACAATTTTATCATTTGGAATAACCTTAATCTTCTTTGCTCCAATATAAAAATGCGGATGCTCTAAATCGCAAGTTGTATATTTTCCATGCCCAACAAAATAAGTGTTATTGCTATCTTTTTTAATGTCTCTACCATGAATAAATCCTTCACCTTGTTGGGTAATCACATCTTTAATTTTTCCTTTTTTAGTGTCAAAATTATAGGTAATTTCTCCTGCATCGTATTTGCCATCAGCATTAGAAAATACTGGTTTTTGAACCATTTTACCAGCACTGTCTTTTATTCCCGAAGCACGAACTAAATTGTTTTTAAAATCGATTTCAATATAGCCTGCATTCATTTTCATGTCTTCATAAATTACTTCGGCATGATTAAATAGGTACGCTTTTTGATTTAGCATATCTATCTGCATTGAATCAGTGGCAGTGTAATGCACTTTTTCGGTTAAGAAGGCATTGCTAGATTTTTTGATGGTATCGGTTGTACTTTGAACAAAAAATGGAGATGCGCTGCTTGTTAGACTTATTAACAAGCAAGAGATGAAAAATAAAACTTTACAAAAAATTAAACGCAATTTTTACTCCTATTTTTGTGTTATATGTGAAATTACAAGCCTCAAAACTATAAAAAATAACAGTTTAGAGTTCTTTTATTGGACAATTAAATAATGAAACGACTAATATATATTCCTATTATTTTGCTTGCTACTTTTTTAGTGAGCTCCTTTTCTCCAAAATTCAAGCCAATATTTGGAGTAAGAACTGTTGTTATTGATGCCGGACATGGTGGTAAAGATCCAGGATGCCATGGAAGTAAGCATAAAGAGAAGGATGTTGCTCTCGCAGTTGCTTTAAAATTAGGCAAATACATTGAAGATAATTTAAAAGATGTAAAAGTTGTTTATACTCGTAAAACAGATGTTTTTTTGGAATTGCAACAAAGAGCCGAAATAGCAAATAAAGCAAAAGCGGATTTATTTATTTGTATTCACTGTAATTCAGCTTGTTACAGAGATAAAAAGTTGAAAAAAGATATCTGTAAAGACGAAGTTCATGGTGCAGAAACTTATGTAATGGGTATTAAAAACGAACAAGGAAAGTTGGATGTTGCAAAGCGTGAAAACTCTGCTATATTATTGGAGGATAATTATGTTCAGAAATACGATGGATTTGATCCTAATTCAGATGAATCGTATATCATCATGAGTATGTTTACCGATACTTATTTGAATCAGAGCTTGAGTTTTGCTCAAAAAGTTCAAAAACAATATCAAACAAAAGCTGGAAGAACCGATAAAGGGGTGAAAAGAGCTAGTTTGTGGGTTTTATGGCGTACCTACATGCCAAGTGTATTAACGGAAATTGGTTTTTTAACAAATCCAGAAGAGGAGCAGTTTTTGGGTTCAGCAAAAGGACAAGATTACATTGCTTCTGGCTTATTCAGAGCTTTTAGAGAATATAAAGATGAAATTGAAGGTACAGTAAAAAAATACGATGATAATTTCGAAAAACAAGAAACATACAAGCTCTCAAAAGAGGATTCAATGGAGGTTGCAGAGTTAAGGAATGCGCTTAAACCAGTAATAAAAGAAGATAATAATAATAAAGATTCAGCAGCATCAAAACCAGACGTGAAAGAGTTAATAGCTGATAAAAAAGAAGAAAAGAAAGAAGAAAAGAAAGATGTTGTGGACAAAAAGGAGCTGCCAATTGTTTACAAGGTGCAGATTGCCTCTTCAGATAAAAAAATCCCACTTGATTCTGATAAATTTAAAGGAGTTGAGAAGCCAGGTGAATACCAAGATAAGGGGATTTATAAATATACTGCCGGAGAATGTTCTAGCCAATCGGATGCTGTTAAATTGCAAAGCCAACTCCGAAAACAAGGCTTTAAAGATGCATTTGTTATTGCAATGCAAGACAATAAGCGTGTTCCCCTTAAATAATTTTAATATTCTAAAATTAAAGCCTTTGGCAGTGATGCAATATATTCGATTTGTTTTCGTTTACAACCCGAAGTTTTTTGCTTAAATTTGCCTGAATGAATTTCAAAAAGAGTATATTTTTACTTATTGGTATTTGTACCTCATTGCTTTCTTCTGCGCAAGTGGGAGGAAATAATACCTATGAGTTTTTAAATCTGCCTATTTCTGCCCGACTTACTGCTTTAGGGGGTAATAATATTTCTACTCGTGATAATGATTTGAATGTTGCATTAGCAAACCCTGCATTACTAACCGATTCAATGGATAATAATGTTTCATTAAGCTACATCAATTATTTTGCGGATGTAAATTATGGATATGTAGCCTACGCAAAAAAAATAAAAAACATAGGAATGTTTGGTGCTGGATTGCAGTATCTCGATTATGGAAAATTTACACGTGCTGATGAAATTGGAAATACGGATGGTACATTTAGTGCAAATGAAATGTGTTTGAGTCTTTCTTATGCTCGGTCTGTTTTAGATTCAAATTTATTTGTTGGTGCATCTCTTAAAACAATTTATTCGAATTTAGAGTCCTACACATCTTGGGGCTCTGCATTGGACATAGGTGCAACGTATATTCGTCCGAAAAAGGATTTTGCTTTAGGTTTAGTTATAAAGAATATCGGTCGTCAATGGACAACCTATTCAGGATCAAAAGAGAAATTGCCCTTTGAAGTACAAATCGGTTTCTCTAAAAAACCAAAACATGTTCCTTTTCGTTTTTCAGTTGTTTACGAAAATTTAGAGAAATGGGATTTAACCTATGTTGACCCTGCAAATCCTGTTGCAACAGTCGATCCACTAACAGGCGAAGAGATTAAACAAAATAAATACAAAATTTTTGGCGATAAATTAATGCGCCACATGGTTTTTGGAGGTGAGTTCATCATTACTAAGAATTTCTTTTTAAGAGCTGGATACAATTACCAACGTAGAAAAGAATTAAAAATTCCAGAAAAGCGCGGCATGACAGGTTTTTCATTCGGATTTGGATTACGCATTTATAAATTTCATTTTAGCTACGGAAGAGCTGTATACCATTTAGCGGGTGCTACTAATAACTTTTCCATTAGCTTCGACATTAATAGCTTTTACAAAAAAACTACAAAAGCAAACTTGTAAATTAAACATTGCGCTTTGTAGTTTATAACTAACATTATAATTCTATGCAAGCCAATATTAAGAATACCAATCAAAAAAGAGTAGTAATTATCGGTGGTGGTTTTGGCGGACTTAAACTCGCACGCCAGCTTTCCAATTCCGCTTATCAAGTTGTATTAATCGACAAAAACAACTACCATCAATTTCAACCATTGTTTTATCAAGTAGCAACAGCTGGTCTGGAGCCAAGTGCTATTTCTTTTCCCTTTCGAAAAGTATTTCAAAAAACAAGCAACATACACATTCGTGTTGCCGAAGTATTAAAAATTTATGCCGATAAAAAGCAATTGGAAACTTCAATTGGATTGGTTGCCTTCGATTATTTAGTAATTGCAATTGGTGCCGACACTAATTTCTTTGGTAATCAAAACATGATGAAACATGCAATGCCTATGAAATCGGTTGGAGAAGCATTGGCTTTGCGAAATACCATTTTGCAGAACTATGAAAATGCCTTAATTACATCCGATGAAGCAACACGAAAAGGATTAATGAACATGGTGATTGTGGGTGGCGGACCAACAGGTGTGGAAGTGGCAGGCACATTGGCCGAAATGAAAAAGACAGTTTTGCCAAAAGATTATCCCGAATTGGATTTTAATTTAATGCAAGTGCATTTGTTGGAAGGCTCCAACCGTGTGTTAAGCAGCATGTCGGAAATCGCATCCGAAAAAGCAAAAGAATATTTGATGAAGTTGGGTGTGGATGTAGCATTAAATGCGCGAGTAGTGGATTATGATGGACAAAAAGTAACATTGGCTGACGGAACAATAATTCCAACCAATACATTGGTTTGGGCTGCTGGAGTTATTGGAAATAAAATTGAAGGATTGAATCCAGAAGTGATTGCTCGTGGAAACCGAATTATGGTAGATGAAATGAATCAAGTAAAAGGGTATTCATCCATTTTTGCGTTAGGTGATATTGCATTGATGACAACTACCACTTATCCCAATGGACATCCACAAGTAGCACAAGTAGCTATTCAGCAAGGCGAATTGTTAGCAAAGAATTTAATTGGATTATGCAAAGACAAAGCAATGAAAGCGTTTGTGTATAAGGATTTAGGCTCCATGGCAACTGTAGGAAGAAACAAAGCGGTAGTGGATTTACCCAGCATTAAGTTTCAAGGTTTCTTTGCCTGGATGGTGTGGATGTTTGTTCACTTAATGTCGATTGTTGGAATTAAAAATCGTTTGTTAATTTTTATCAATTGGGCATGGAATTACTTTACCTATGATCAATCGCTTCGTTTAATTATAAAACCTAAATCTTCCAAACCATGATAGAACAACATTTTTTAGAAAACACCATAGGTGTATTTAAAAACTATAAAACATTGGCCGAAAAATCATTTGCGCAATTAAGTTCGGATGCCGACTTTCATTATGCTCCCGATTCGGAATCGAATAGCATTGCAGTAATCATCAAACATATGAGTGGAAATATGATTTCGCGCTGGACTGATTTTTTAACTACCGATGGCGAAAAGCCAACACGAAATAGGGATGCTGAATTTGTGGAAAAAAAAGAAAGTAAAGAACAATTAATAACAGCATGGGATAAAGGGTATGAAGTGTTTTTTAATACATTAAATTCATTAACTACAGCCGACTTAATGAAAACAGTTACTATACGAGGTGAAGGTTTGACAGTGATGCAAGCGATCACACGACAAACAGCACATTACTCGTATCATGTGGGACAGATTGTGTTTCTAGCAAAGCACATTAAAACTTCAAATTGGAATTCCTTATCCATTCCTAAAAATAAATCAAACGATCATTTAAAGGGTTCTTATTTGGATAATTTGAAATAACCGAGCTAAACAATTCCGTATCTTTGCACCTATGATTACACTCTTGATTATAGCGATAACTGTATTTATTTCCATTACTACTATGGAAAATCATACACTCAAAAATAAAATGATGTTTAATGCATACATGATTAATCATCGTAAAGAGTGGTGGCGCTTCTTTTCAAGTGGACTAATTCATGCCGACTGGATGCACCTTGGTTTTAACATGTTTTCGTTTTACATGTTTGGTAGGGCAGTTGAGGATTCGTTTGCTTATTTGTTTGATGGCAAAGGAGCCTTTTTTTACCTCATTCTTTATGTAGGTGGAATTGCTATGTCGTCCTTGTATTCCTATGAAAAGAACAAGCAAAATATTTACTACAATGCATTGGGTGCATCGGGTGCGGTATCGGCAGTTATTTTTGCGTATATCATTATTGCACCTACCACTAAGTTGATGTTTTTGTTTTTACCAGTTCCTATTCCAGCTTATTTATTTGGTATCATTTACCTTGGAATTGAATATTATTTAGGTAAAAAAGGAAATACGAATATTGGTCACGATGCCCATTTTTGGGGAGCAATTTATGGTGCGGTACTAACAATCATTTTAAAACCTGCATTGTTTATGGCATTCATTTATCAAATTACAGGTGGTTTGTAATGCTATATGTTAATACCCAATTGAAAAAGAATTAATAATCATAAAATTAAGGAGTAGATGAAAAAAGCAATTTTTTTGGATCGTGATGGTGTTATAAATGTGGAACGTGGGTATACACACCGCCTCGAGGATTTTGTGATTCTTCCTGATTTAATTGAAGTATTGCAATTGTTTCAACAAAAAGGCTATTTGTTAATCATCGTTTCCAACCAAAGTGGTATTGCTAAAAACTTATATACTCAAAAAGATGTAGAAGTATTGCATGCCTATTTACTGGGCGAGCTAACTAAAAATAACATCAGACTTTCGGAAGTGTATTATTGTGTACATCATCCCGATGTTAGCAAATGTATTTGTCGTAAACCCGATTCATTATTCGTAGAAAAAGGATTGGCTCGTTTTAACATTGATCCTAAAAAGTCCTATTTTATTGGTGATAAAGAACGTGATACCGAAGCTGCTGAAAAAGCGGGTGTAAAAGGTATTCTGATTGAAGCAAACATTTCGTTAAAAACAATCTTAAATCAAATTGAGCTGTAATTGATGTCCAATTTTATTAATCATAACGGTGTAATTTCTGAATCTGATAAACCTGTATTGTTTGTTAACAATAGAGGTTTTCGATATGGAGATGCTTTGTTCGAAACCATTCGTTTTTCGAATAACAAACCTTTGTTTTTGAAAGAACATTTGCAACGTTTGGTGAATGGAATGCGTGTTTTAAAAATGGAGATGCATCCCTTGTTCAGTGAATCATTTTTTGAAAAAAGTATTTTTGAATTGGTTCAAAGAAATGGTATTGGAACCGATGGACGCATTCGTTTAACAGTTTACCGCAACGATGGTGGTTTTTATGCTCCTTCGGATAGCAAGGTTTCTTTTTTAATAGAAGCATATCCTAAAGAAGAAGTTGGATATGTATTGAATCAAAAGGGGTTGACGGTTGATTTGTATACCGAATTTAGAAAAACACCGAATGCATTGGCTTCTATTAAATCTGCTAATAGCTCCATTTATGTGATGGCAGGTATTTATAAAAATCAACACCAGTTGGATGAATGTATTTTGAGTAATGATAAAGGTCATATTATTGAAGCAATAAGTTCCAATATCTTTGCAGTGAAGAATGGTGTGTTGTATACTTCACCCGTTGAAGATGGATGTGTGGATGGGGTGATGCGAAAAAAAATAATTCAAATTGCACAGCAAAACAAAATAGCAGTATATGAAATATCTATTATGCAGAATGTATTGTTGGGTGCCGATGAATTGTTTTTAACCAATACCATCAAAGGAATACAGTGGGTAGTTGCATTCAAACAAAAAAGATATTTTAACAATACATCTAAAAAATTAATTGAAAAATTAAACGAGTTAGTTCTAAACTATTAGTATTTAGACATTTTAATTAATAAGATTATGGAAGATTTAAGATTATACATCAATACATTGCGTCACGATTTTTCGAAACAAACATTGGATGAATCGGATGTGAATAAAAGTCCTTTTTTGCAATTCGAAAAATGGTTTAAAGAAGCGGTAGATGCACATGTGAATGAACCGAATGCAATGACTGTTGCAACAGCATCAACATCAGGTATGCCAGCAGCACGTATTTTGTTGTTGCGTAATTTTAACGAAAATGGTTTTGTTTTTTATTCCAATTATGTAAGCCGAAAAGGGGAGGAGATAAATGCGAATCCACAATGTGCCTTGTTATTCTTTTGGCCAGAGTTAGAGCGTCAGGTGCGTATAGAAGGGGTTTTGGAAAAACAATCGGCTGAAGAATCCGATATTTATTTTAATACTCGTCCACGCACAAGTAAATTAGGTGCTTGGACATCTCCACAAAGTAAAGTGGTTGCAAATCGTAAAGCATTGGATGATGCTTACGAAGAAATGTCGAAACAATATCCAACAGATAATGTTCCTCGTCCGCCACACTGGGGAGGTTATGTTTTAAAACCTTCTAGTATTGAATTTTGGCAAGGACGCCCAAGTCGTATGCACGATCGAATTCTTTATACCCTAGTGGATTCGAATTGGAAAATAGAACGTTTGGCTCCGTGATATTATTGTTGAATTTTGAATTGTTAAGTTGGTTATATTAATTCTCCAATTCTCCAATCATCCTTCTACAAATCCTTCATCAACACTTTGTAAAGCTCAATCATTCCATCAATGTCTTTTTTGTGCACCTTTTCATCGGGTGTATGAACAAATTGTTCGGCAGCGCCAACAAAGCACCAATCCCAAGGAAATTCACCCATTTGCAATTCTTTCCCATCACTTCCGCCACTGCCTTCAACTTCTAATTGATGTGCTACTTTGTGTTTTTTTGCAATGCCAATTATTTTGTTCACATAACTTCTACGTGGGATTAAGCTATCACGTAAAGAGATAACTGGCCCTTTTCCAGGGAATACGCCATCCGAAATCCATGATATATCCGAAATTAAGGCTTGACTTACTTTGTATTTTTCTTGTAAAAATTTTTGAATGTACGAAACACTTCCACCACCATGTTCTTCCCAACAGCTAAACACAATTACTCCATCTTTTAGTGTTTCAGCTACTTTTAATGCATTATATACTCCCAAGCGGTTGTCCATGTAGCAGCACTGAACATATTCCTTGTCTTCTCTCCAATTTGGTTTAAAGGTAAGTTCTGTTCCTCTTTCCAAATCGCGTTTGAAAGCATATTCCAATTTTAATTCTTTTGTTTTTTTATCGGTTGCCAATTTTAATTTAACATCGGCTTTTCCCTGACTATCTTCTCCCACCAATGCAAAACCATCAACGGTTCTTGGTCCACCAATTTTAACCAATTGTTTTCCATAACGAACGGTAAACCCAATACTATCAATGTGTGCAAAAATGGCTGTACGTGGTTTTCCGAATACCAATACAATACAATCTTGAAAACCTTCACCTTTGTATACCTTTGGTTTTACTTTCCACGATTTTTTATTTTTATCGATGTAGTTTAATAAAAAATTAGTCATAGCCACTTCGTTTCCAGAAGGAGCATGAATAGCGCACATTTCTTTTAATAGTTTCATGTTTATGGTAATTAGTCGTTAGTCGTTTTTTTAATCAACAATTCTTAAATTTCTTTTATGAATTTAATTTCAAGATTACTGATTTTACTGAACATATCATACACTTTTATTGAATTACTTTTTCGAACCGAAAAGGAAAGTTCACCATTCAGTTCAAAATTTTGATGCCGTATTTGTAAATGTTCGTCTTTAATAATTTTCATCACATCATTCATTTGCAGGTAATCGAATTTTAATTCATACACTTCATCGACTGTTTTTTCGATGATGGTAGCATTTTGAATGGAGTCGAGTGCTGCAAGTTTGTAAGCATTTATCAATCCACTAACACCTAACAATGTTCCACCAAAATAACGAACCACAACTATTAAAATATTGGTTAAATCTTTGGATTGAATTTGTCCAAGAATGGGCTTTCCGGCTGTATTGGACGGTTCGCCATCATCGTTTGCTCTGAAAGCTTGTTTGGCTGCTCCCAATCGGAACGCATAACAATGATGCCTAGCACTTGGATGTAACTTTCTTAGTTCGGCTAAATGTTCTTTTATTTTTTCTTCAGAAGAAACTGGAAAAGCATAGGCTAAAAATTTACTGCCTTTGTCTTTAAAAATCCCTTCGGATGCTTTTTCAATAGTGAGGTAAGTATCTTCAAAAAGCATATCAATTATTTACATAAATCAATAATGTATTATTATCAATCACTTCCTTAAATGCCGGCTTTCTATTTATTTCAGGTGCATTTATTCCATTATTGATTGATTCTTCGGAGATAAACACGCGTGCTTCGTCCCAACAATTATCCGCAATAAAACTATGCAAAACGTTGTATCCGCCTTCAATGATTAATGATTGAATGTTACGTTTGTACAACCCCTTTAAAATTTGTGGAATAATCGCTTCATCAAAATCGATGTTCACATATTCTAAATTGGTGCTCGAAGGCATTTCAATACCAGTGAATACAATGGTTGGAACACTCTTATCAAGTAAATAATAAGTTGCGGGAATGGATAAATGTTTATCGGTTACAATGCGTATCGGACTTTTGCCTTCCACGTTACGAACCGTCAATTGAGGATTATCAAGCAATGCGGTGTTTTTACCCACCATGATGGCTTGTTCTTCACTTCGCCACGTATGCACCAATTTGTTAGCAGCAGCATTACTTATTTTTAAAGGTGGAGTAGTTGAATCTTCCCTTATGGCATCAATAAATCCATCGGCAGTTTGTGCCCATTTAAGAATAATGTACGGACGTTTTTTTTCTTGAAATGTAAAAAAGCGTTTGTTCAATTCTTTGCATTGTTCTTCTAAAACGCCCACTTTTACATCTACACCCGCTTTTGTTAATTTCTCAATCCCTCGTCCGCATACTTGTGCAAAGCTATCGATGGTGCCAATTACAACATAAGGAATTTTGTGTTCGATGATTAAATCGGCACAAGGAGGTGTTTTTCCAAAATGAGAACAAGGTTCCAAATTCACATAAAGTGTTGCTTTTTTTAGCAATGATTTATCTTTTACAGAATTGATTGCATTCACTTCGGCATGCGCTTGTCCGTATTGCATGTGGTACCCTTCACCAATAATTTCATTGTTATAAACGATAACACTTCCTACCATTGGGTTTGGAGCTACATTGCCAAAACCTTTTTTTGCCAATTCAAGGCAACGCTGCATGTATTTTTCTTGTTCATTCATATAGTGCTGCAAATGTAACTATTCTTAACTTTGTGGACATGCAAATAGCTTCAAATAAAATTAAGGATGTTGTTCGTTTTTTCAGGGAACAATTGAACGGTATTTATGATGCTGAAGAAATAGAATCCTTCATCGGACTTTGTTTTGAGGAATACATGGGTTTAAAGCGTGTTGATATTGTCATTAATGGAGAACGAACCATGAGTGAATCGGACTTGTTGAAATTTAATTTTGCAATTAAAGATTTAAAAAAAGAAAAGCCCATTCAACAAATACTTGGCAAAGCCGATTTTTACGGACTAAAATTTTATGTGAATGAACATGTATTGATTCCTCGGCCTGAAACAGAAGAGCTCGTTGATTTAATCATCAAAGAAAATAAAGGTTTCAATCCAATAATTATGGATATAGGAACAGGTAGTGGTTGTATTCCTATATGCTTAAAAAAGAACATTCCCAATGCAGTGGTTTCAACAATGGATGTTTCGGAAAAAGCAATTGAAGTTGCTAGAAAAAATGCTGAACTGAATCAGGTTGAAATCAATTTTGTAGTGGATGATATTTTAAATCCAAGCCAACAAATTGCCCCCAATTCATTGGATATCATTGTAAGCAATCCTCCTTACATCCGCATTTCCGAAAAAGAAGAGATGCGTAAAAATGTATTGGAGCACGAACCGCATTTGGCTTTGTTTGTTTATAATGATGACCCATTGTTTTTTTACAAAAAGATTGCTAACCTGGCTTTACAAGTTTTAAAACCGGATGGCAAAGTCTATTTCGAAATCAATGAAAATTTTGGTTTGGAAAGCAAACAAATGCTTGAAAATAAAGGCTTTAAAAATGTATTGCTCCTGAAGGATTTAAGTAATAAAAATCGTATCTTGCGAGGTAGTATTTAGTTTTAAAATCATGAAAAAATACCTAGCTATTAGCTTTTTGTTGTTGTTCGTTTCGGCCAACATTCAATCACAAATTCAGTACAGTGTAGATGCTTTCCCAACCAATGTTGGTGGGAAAAGTGAATTGAAGCGCATTTTTGATCAGGAACTTATTTATCCGCAGGATGCTCTTTCCAAAAAAATAGGTGGAAAGCTTGAAGTTGTATTTGTTATAAATACAGACAGTACTATTACAGATGCTAAAGTCGTACAAAGCATTTCTCCTGATATCGACAGAGAAGCCATGAGATTGTTTCGATTGATTCAATGGGTTCCAGCAGTAAGAGAAGGGAAGCGTGTTGCTACAAACTGGTCGGTTTGGTTTACGTTTGAACCTGAAAAGTATGCTAAATTATCCAAGAAAAGAGGTTATGAAACCATTAAGTACAATACTGAATATTCGGTTGATTCTTCTGCTACGATTTATAAAATTGTAGAACAAATGCCTGTATACTACAAAGGAAATTATGCATTACAAGATTTAATCAAAGACAATTTAGAATATCCAAAACAAGCTCAATTGGCTAATATTCAAGGAACCGTTTTGTTGCGTTTTATTGTTGAGCCAAGTGGTATGATTACCAATATTGGGATAGAGAAGTCGGTTGGTGGCGGTTGCGATCAAGAAGCAATTCGTTTGATTGAAATGACAAAATGGAGAGCCGGTGTTTTGGGAAATAAATGGGTGCGTACGTATATGACCATGCCGATTTATTTTATGCTTAACGAAGATTTTAAAGATAACAGTGGTAGTGAACAGAAATAGGCTTAATGTTTATGAGTGAATCGGTTGAGCATAAAATAAAAGAACTTTCAAAATTAATTGAAGAACATAATTACAATTATTATGTGCTTTCTTCGCCCACTATCAGCGATTTTGAGTTTGATAAATTGCTTGAAGAGTTAATTCAACTCGAAAAAGAACATCCTCAATACGCATTACCCGATTCACCAACACAGCGTGTGGGCGGACAAATTACCAAAGAGTTTGTTACCGTAAAGCATAAATACCCGATGTTATCATTGGGGAACACTTATTCCGAAGAAGAACTAAAAGACTTTGATGACCGTATTCGAAAAACAATTACGGAGCCTTTTGAGTATGTATGCGAATTAAAATACGATGGCGTTGCTATTGGATTAAGTTATAAAAATGGAAAACTAGTACAAGCATTAACACGTGGTGATGGCGAACAAGGGGATGATGTAACTGCCAATGTTAAAACGATAAAAAGCATTCCACTTACGTTAAGAGGCACAAATTTTCCAGAGGAATTTGAAATACGTGGCGAAATATTTATGCCGCGTTCTTCCTTTGATGAAATCAATCGTGAGCGCGAAGAGATTGGAGATGCTTTGTTGGCAAACCCTCGCAATGCCGCTTCTGGAACATTAAAAATGCAAGATTCTGCAGTTGTAGCTAAACGTAATTTAGATTGTTACCTCTACTTTGTGTTGGGTGAAAGCCTGCCACATCAAAGTCATTACGAAAATTTACTAGCCGCAAAAAGTTGGGGATTCAAAGTTCCTGATTCAGTTATAAAAGTAAACTCCATTGAAGGTGTTTTTGATTTTATTACCAAATGGGATGTAGAACGCGAGCAATTGCAATTTGATATTGATGGTGTTGTGTTGAAAGTAAACGCCTACGACCAGCAAAAAACACTTGGTTTTACTGCTAAATCGCCTCGCTGGGCCATTGCTTATAAATTCAAAGCACAACGTGTTGCTACACTATTTGAAAGTATTTCTTATCAAGTTGGACGAACTGGTGCAATTACGCCTGTTGCCAATTTAAAACCAGTATTGCTTGCAGGTACAACCGTAAAACGTGCTTCTTTGCACAATGCAGATATAATCGAAAAATTAGATGTGCGTGTTGGTGATACCGTTTTTGTTGAAAAAGGTGGGGAGATTATTCCCAAAATAATTGGAGTAGATGAAAGTAAACGACCAGTAGGTGGTGGTAACGATTTGTTTGCAACAGCTTTGCCACCTACAAAATACATAACCCATTGTCCGGAGTGCGGAACCGAATTGGTTCGAAGCGAGGGTGAAGCCAACCATTATTGTCCGAATGAGTTGGAATGTCCACCGCAAGTGAAAGGAAGAATGGAACATTTTGTATCACGGAAAGCAATGGACATAGATAGCATGGGTGCGGAAACCATTGCCTTGTTTTATGATGCAGGATTGGTAAAAACCATTGCTGATATTTATGTTTTAAAGAAAGAAGATGTATTGAAGTTGGAACGAATGGCAGAGAAAAGTGCCAATAATTTACTGGCGGGTATCGAAGCTTCCAAACAAATTACATTTGAACGTGTATTGTATGCCATTGGAATTCGCCATATTGGTGAAACAACGGCTAAAAAGTTGGCTTATTATTTTAAAAATATAGATGCGCTGGCGGCAGCAAGTGTAGAGGCTTTGTTGGAAGTAGGAGATATTGGTGAAAAAACAGCTCAAACCATTGTGACCTATTTTGCTGATAGTCGCAATGTTGAAATTATAAATCGATTAAAACAAGCTGGTTTGCAATTTCAATTGTCGGAAGAGCAGTTAACGAATACAAGTGATAAGTTAAAAGATTTATCATTTGTGGTTTCAGGAGTGTTTAGCAAATTCTCGCGCGATGATTTGAAAAAAGCCATCGAACAAAATGGAGGTAAAAATGTAGGCTCCATTTCTGGTAAAACAAGTTATGTAATAGCAGGGGATAACATGGGACCAGAAAAATTAAAAAAGGCCGAAAAGCTGGGTGTACCCATTATTTCGGAGGATGATTTTATTAATATGATAAATTAAACAAATGGGTTTATTTAAAAATATAAAACTTGCCATTGCTTACAGAACGCTCAAACAAGAGCTTTCTGCAATTAAACGCGAGTTAAAGCCAACCAAATTTAATTTTAACCAGATTAGAACAGTCGGAATTTTGTTTGACGCTTCTAATCCAGAGGACTTTGAATTGGTAAAACGTTACTTGGTTTACTTGCGTGAGAGTAATAAAAAAGTGAAAGTGTTAGGCTTTTTTAGTGATAAAAAAAATCCTGAACTAACGTATTCTAAATTGGAATACGACTTCTTTTCATTGAAAGAATTGAATTGGTTTGGTAAGCCCAGCACACACATTATCGATAATTTTATCAATGAAGATTACGATTTATTGATTGATTTGAATATCCACGATCATTTCCCTTTAAAATACATTGCTGCATTGTCGAAGGCAAAATTTAAAGTTGGAAAATACAAAGAGCAAGACGAAGCAATTTATGATATGATGATTGATTCGGACAATACTCAAAAACTAAAATACTTTTTGAGACAAGTAGATACCTACATTGCCATGTTAAATAAGCCTGAAGTTAATTTGAATTAAAACATATTTACTATGAATTACATATTATTTGATGATGCAGCTCGAACCAATTTATTGCCACTAACGTTTACTCGTCCGGTTGCCGATATTCGCATTGGTATATTAACCATTCGCGAAAAATGGGAGAAAATGCTTCACACAAAAACATCTTCAAAAACAGAAGAGTATTTGAGCAAAAAATATCCAACGGAGTTTACCATTGATACCGATAATGTGTGGGTAAACGGTTCTGTTTGTCCGAACGAAAAGCTAATAGAAGAAATCAAAACATTAAAGCCGAATGAGGCATTGATGGATTCAGCTAAAGTTGTTGCAGCAAATACGGGTAATGTTAAATCTTTTGATGCAGCTGCATTGACTGACTTTACAAAATACGAATCGCATGCAAAAGCAATGAGCATCGAAAATCCATGGGATATATTTTCTAAAAATGGTGATGCTATTAAATCCGATTTCGAATTGGTAACCAAAGGCCGAAAATCATTGGCGTTGAGTTCAACCAACCAAGTGATTGCTCCTGAAAATATATTTGTAGAAGAAGGTGCTGTTGTTGAATGTGCTATTTTAAATGCAAGCACAGGTCCTATTTACATTGGTAAAGATGCCGAAATTATGGAAGGTTCTATTGTGCGTGGACCATTTTCATTGGGCGAACATTCGGCATTAAAGCTTGGTGCTAAAATATATGGTCCAACCACTATCGGACCGCATAGTAAAGTAGGTGGAGAAGTAAACAACTCCGTTATATTTGGTTTTTCTAACAAAGCACACGATGGCTTCTTGGGGAATTCGGTTTTAGGCGAATGGTGCAATATTGGTGCAGATAGCAACAATTCGAATTTAAAAAACAATTATGCCGAAGTAAAGCTTTGGAATTATGATAAAGAGCGTTTTGTAGGTACCGGACTCACATTTTGTGGATTAATCATGGGCGATCATAGCAAATGTGGTATCAATACCATGTTTAATACAGGAACCGTTGTAGGGGTAAATGCCAATATTTTTGGTTCAGGATTCCCACGTAATTTTGTAGCATCTTTCTCCTGGGGCGGTGCTGCTGGCTTCACAACCTATAAATTGAAGGATGCATTTGAGGTGGCTACAAAGGTATTTGAACGAAGAAGCATGGTATTCAATGAAACGGAACAGGAGATTTTGACCCATGTATTCGAATTAACCGAGAAATACAGAAAATAATTTATTCAATCTATTTTCAACAAAAACATTAAATTTGTGTTTCAAATAAAAAATCAGCTATGAGAACAATTGAATTTCGTGAAGCATTACGTGAAGCAATGAACGAAGAAATGCGCAGAGATGAAAAAATATTTTTGATGGGGGAGGAAGTGGCAGAGTACAATGGTGCTTATAAAGTAAGTAAGGGAATGCTTGCGGAGTTTGGTGAAAAGCGTGTAATTGATACACCTATTGCTGAGCTTGGTTTTGCAGGTATTGCTGTTGGTGCAGCCATGAATGGTTTGCGTCCAATTGTGGAGTTTATGACCTTCAATTTCTCATTGGTAGCAATTGATCAAATCATTAACTCTGCTGCAAAAATGATGAGTATGAGTGGTGGTCAGTTTTCGGTGCCAATCGTATTCCGAGGACCAACTGCTTCTGCTGGTATGTTGAGCTCTCAGCATTCTCAAGCATTTGAGAATTGGTTTGCAAATTGTCCAGGTTTAAAAGTGGTTGTTCCATCAAATCCATACGATGCAAAAGGTTTATTAAAATCGGCTATCCGTGATAATGATCCTGTTATTTTTATGGAGAGTGAGCAAATGTATGGCGATAAAGGAGAAGTTCCTGAAGGAGAATACATCATTCCTATTGGAGTGGCCGACATTAAAAAGGAAGGTAAAGATGTTACCATTGTTTCTTTTGGTAAAATTATGAAACAAGCTTTGGCTGCAGCTGCTGAATTGGAAAAAGAAGGCATAAGTGCTGAAGTAATTGATTTACGTTCAGTTCGTCCAATTGACTACCCAACCGTAATTAATTCAGTTAAAAAGACAAATAGATTGGTAATTGTAGAAGAAGCATGGCCATTGGCTTCTATTTCTTCTGAATTAGCATTTAGAGTACAAAAGGATGCATTCGATTACTTAGATGCACCTGTGTTGCGCGTAACTTGTGCAGATGTTCCATTGCCATATGCACCAACATTGATTGAAGCATCGTTGCCGAATGCTGCTCGAGTTATCAAAGCAGTAAAAGAGGTAATGTACGTTAAGAAATAATCGTTTACAGAATAAGAAAAGCCCCGTTTAGATTTCTAAACGGGGCTTTTTTATTATTGGCAAAAGCTGTTAGTTTTTTGTTATTTGGCCTTCTAAGGCATCAATCAATAAATCTTTCTGACGAAGTTCGGCTCTTAATTGTTCAACTTCCTGACGTAATGCTTTTAATTCAAGTGTGAATTTAGCTTCTTCTTTACTCCAAATATTTACATTGTAATAAGGCTCTTTTTCAAAGTCAAAGCCATTAAAATTCTCACGAAAGAAGCTGTAAAGAGGGATACGTAATTCTTTAGATATCAGCTCTAATGTTCTTATTTCCAATGTATTGTGTTCTAAGGCGTAATCTAAGTCGTGTTCAGATATATTCAAATACGATGCTAAGTCAGCATACGTAAATTTTTTCATTTCCAATACTTGAAGTATCTTTTCTTTCAAGTTCATGATTTCCACTTTTGTGTCCATAAAACTCAGTTGTTTTCTTTATTCTGTTAACTCTTACGAATTTATTACAAAAAGGTTCTATTTTATTTCAGGTGTAAAGCTTTTCTCAAAATCTTCCCATTTGGTATCCTTGTATTTTCCACTCCCAAAATATTTCATGATGGGTTCAAATTGAGGAGCTTGGTAATAACCAACTACTACTTGAATGCGTTGTACTTGTTCGTTTAAAAAAACAATAGAAGGGTAGGATAGTTTACCATCTAAAATAGATACTGCAAAATCATGAACGGGACGAGGAGTGCCTGGAGCATTTTGATTTTTGAACACATAACCGTTAAAGGCTACACTGTCGAAGGTTTCTGCATCAAATTTAACTGGATAAAAATTTTCGTTTAAGTATTTAGCGATGGCTTCGTTGCCAAATGTGTTTTTACTCATCATTTTGCAAGGTCCACACCATTGTGTATAAACATCTACCATAATTGGTTTAGGTGTCTTTTTTTGAAGTTCCACCGCTTCCGAAAAGGTATACCATTTAACAGGTCCTTTTTCATCCGATACATTCATTGAATTGCTGATGAAACTTTGTGCAATTACAACCACAACAGCAATGCTAAATGCAATAAGTACTTTCTTGATCATTGTATGAAAATTATGAGGTAAAGATAAGTTATTTAAGCAAAAAGGTCAAACATTGTACCAATGTTTGACCTTTTTAGAAAGATTCTTGAAGTAATTATCTTACCCCATTCATCATTTGTAATAATTTTTTAGAAAGGAAGAATAAAATAATAGATGCAATTCCTGCCATTACAACAAATAACATAAAGAAAGTATATAAGCTATTGATGGTATAACCAGCAAAAGACTTTTCTTTAATCATAGAACCTTTGAAGATATTCTCAACAATAGATGCTTTAATTGCAGGATCTTTTACTTCTTCAAAGCTAATTGCATCAATACTAATGTATTTTGTTCCATTAATTTCTTCCGCTTTATCAAGTTTCGTAGATAATGTTACTCCTTTTTCGGTTTGTTGACCTTCTACAGCAGAAACTGTAATCATAGTTTCTGGGTAGTATGAACTTAATGTACCAGCAAATTTATTTGCAGAGGCAGTTGATAAGAACCAAACTCCCATCAAAAGTGATGCAAATTTAACTGGAGCTAATTTGTTTACCATTGATAAACCAATCGGTGATAAACACAACTCACCAAATGTGTGAATTAAGTATAAGCTTAACAACCACATCATACTTACTTTTGTTGATGCATCAATTCCTTTTACACCCATTGCAATTACAACGTATCCAACTGCTAATAAGAATAAACCAATTGATTGTTTGTATGGTGAAGCTGGCTCCATGTTTTTCTTTCCTAAGAATGTCCATAGAATAGAGAAAAGAGGTGCAAAAATAACGATCGCAATAGCATTAACCGATTGGAAGAAAGATGCTGGGATTTCATCAATGTTTGTACCTTCTGATGACAATTTCATGATTGCATAAATAAAGTATGCAATACCAGCAGTAATTAAAATAAGAATAAGTTCTCTTACACCCTTTAATTCGTTTTTCATTTTGGTGAAAACACGGAATCCAATAAATGCCAAGATACCAGCAAGAACTGCATAAATTGAACTTAATACTCCTTTAGAAAGGTGAATTCCAACAAAACGATCTGTTTGCTCTTCAGCAAAGAAGGTAAGTGCCGCACCAGCTTGCTCAAAGGCAGCCCAAAAGAAAATAACAAAGAATGCTACGATGTAAATTACCCAAATACGTTGTTTTTCAATTTTCGTTAAGCTTCTGTCAGAGATAATGAATCCTGGAGCAGCAATTGATAATGAGAAAATAAATGATCCGATAACACCTTGATCTAAGAAGAAAAACAATGCAAATAAACCAATTTCGATACCAACCCAAGTAAGGATTTGATTCATTGTAAATTCTGATTTCGCTTCAGCAACTGTATCAATATCAGCATCATTTCTTTCTGTATTCGGTTTAGCACCAATTGGCGCTCCTTCTGGAGTTACAATGTAGTGGTTTTTCAACCAAACAAATAAGATAGTACTTACAGTCATACCAATACATGCAGCTAAAAATCCGTATTTAAAATCAGCAGGATTACCTGTATCACCTAAACCACCACAAATTAATGGCGACATAAATGCACCAAGGTTAATACCCATATAGAAAATGGTAAATGCAGAGTCGATACGTTTATCACCTTTTGGATAAAGTTGTCCAACCATTGTAGAAATATTTGGTTTGAAAAATCCATTACCTAAAATCAAAAGTGTTAAACCAACCAGCATTAAAACACGAGCCATGTCAATGTTTTCATAAAATGAACCTGCCATGAACATGAAAAACTGTCCAATCGCCATCATTACACCACCAATTATAATCGATTTGCGATTTCCCCAATATCTGTCAGCCATGTAACCACCAATCAATGGTGTTAAGTATACCAGTCCTGTGTAGCTACCGTAAATATCACTAGCAAAAGCTTTGTCGTACATTAACGCTTTTGTTAAGAATAGAACAAAAATTGCACGCATCCCGTAGTAGCTAAAGCGCTCCCACATTTCTGTTACAAAAAGTACATAAAGCCCTTTCGGGTGACCTTGTTTTACTTCTGACATATAATATCTTTTTAGTTAATAAATTAGATTAGAGTTGGCGAATATATAGAATTATGTATAAAGTATCAAGTGTTAAGTATCAGGTATCACGTATTTAGTAGTAAGTATAAGGTATCAAGCAGTGTCAGAAATAGCTTAATTTATGATCGCTTATTCATATGTCACTGATTGTCAATTTGTTGTAATTTGTATTGATGCTTGATTCTTGTTACTTTATACTTAGAAACTACAAATTCTCCAATATAAAATTGGTCATTTTTGTATACAAGTGTAATCGGGTGTTGCCGCCTGTTATACTGTGGTTTTTATCGGGATAGATGAACAAATCAAACTGCTTATTCTCCTTTACCAAAGCACTAATCATTTCCATGGAATTTTGATAATGAACATTGTCATCGCCACTGCCATGAACTAGCAAGTACTTGCCTTTCAGTTTTTTAACGTGGTTAATAGGCGAATTCTCATCATATCCTTCTGCATTTTCTTGTGGCAAACTCATATAACGCTCGGTATATACATTATCATAATAGCGCCAGTTGGTAACAGGAGCAACCGCAATGGCCGTTTTAAAATAGTCAGCCCCCTTGGTTATACACAATGAACTCAAATAACCACCAAAGCTCCAGCCCCAAGTCCCAATTCTTGATTTGTCGACATAAGGCAAAGTTCCTAAATATTTAGCAGTTTCAATTTGATCTGCTACTTCCAACTTGCCCAATTGTTTGTACGTACAATTTTTGAATTCTCTTCCTCTGAATTGTGTACCTCTATTATCAACACACATTACAATATAGCCTTTTTGAGCAAGTAACTGATGCCAAAAGTAATCGCGGTCGAATGCATTTGCAACCATGTTTCTACCTGGTCCACCATAGAATATTAACAAAACAGGATATTTTTTGCCTGCTTCAAAATTTTGTGGCTTAATCATCCATGCATTCAAATCAACTCCTTCTGTTGTCTTGAACATAAAAAACTCCTTTTTGCTAATGCTAAACTCTTGCATTTTGTTTTTTAAATCCTGATTGCTTTCAAGCACTCTAATTTGTTTTCCTTTAGCATCAAAAACAGCAGTGGTGGTTGGTGTATTTGCATCGGAGTATACATCAATAAAATATTTCATTCCATTGCTAAACTCGGGTACATGATTGCCGGTTGCAGCAGAAACTTTTGTTTTTGAACTGCCATCCAATTTAACCGAATAAATATCTTTTTCATTTGCTGTAGTTTCAGAAGCGATGTAGAAAATGGTCTTTGTTTTTTCATCAATTCCTTTTAGTTGAACCACATCCCAGTTTCCTTTTGTGATAGGATTCACCAATTTTCCATCCATGGAATAGAGGTACAGGTGGTTAAAACCACTTGTTTCATTTTGAATAACGAAATTTTTATTGTCAGGAGTAAAGTATACATAGTCGCCCTGACCAGGATGGATATCAATATAGGTTGAACTCGTTTCGGTATAAATTACTTTAGAAGTACCAGTAGTAGCATCGTTCAATAACAACTCCAATTTGTTTTGGTAACGATTCATTCTTACAATTGAAAGTACGTTTGAATCCATTGTCCATTTAATGCGGGGGATATATTGGTTGGTTTCTTTGCCAATGTCCATTTTTTTATCGGCAGCACTAGTCAAATCAAATGTATGAATCGTTACAATTGAATTGTCTTCACCTGCTTTTGGGTATTTAAAACGATATTGGTTAGGGTACAATTGATTATTAAATTCATCAAATGAAAACTCTTTTACCTTGCTTTCGTCAAACTTGTAATAAGCAATTTTTTTACTGTCGGGACTCCAGAAGTAAGCCACCGAAAATGCAAACTCTTCTTCATGCACCCAGTCGGTAGCGCCATTAATAATGCTGTTGTGTTTCCCATCAGTAGTAACTTGTGTTTCTTTTCCGGATACTAAATCTTTGATGTAAATATTGTTTCCTCTCACAAATCCAACCTTGGTTCCATCTGGTGAAAAGCGAGCATACATTTGTTTTTCAGCGGTGCTGATTGGACTAATCGTTTTTGTTTTTCGATCATATACATAATAGTTTTCACGTGTAGAATGACGGTATACCTGTTCTTTATCCGTAGCGATCAACATTTTACTTTCATCGGCACTAAATTGATAGGTGTCAATTTTTAGTTCTTTTCCATCAATCACCAAATTGCTTTTACAAACAATCATCTCAGGCTTAGAAGCCTTGCTGTATTCGTATTTAAAAACAGTATCGCGCTCAAGTGTTGAATAATGAATGCCATCATTCATGGAAACAAGCCCGTTTACCGATTTAGATCGGAAGGTGCCATTTTTCCAAATATCTTCGAGTGTGATTTCCTTTTTTTGTGCGCTTAGGTTATTAACCATTAGCATTGAAAAACCTATGATAAAAAGTCGTTTCATATGTACTTTATTTATATAATTTTGATAGGAACGAAAATAACAATAAAGATTTAACTTTTTTGTAAAAAGTGATGAGTGGTTGAATGACCATTTTAAGGAGTAATTGAATAAATAATAACACATGTCCTATAACAAACTAACACCCGCTATACTTCAACAATTAAAGGCAATTGTTGGCGACTCAAATGTTTTAGTCGATACCGACAATCTAAAAAATTATGGGCATGATGAAACGGAGCAGTTGGTGTTTTTGCCCGAAGTAGTAGTAAAGCCGAGAACCGCTCAGGAAATTTCCTTGATACTAAAATTAGCAAATGAACAATTGATTGCAGCTACTCCACGTGGAGCTGGAACAGGTTTGGCAGGTGGAGCATTGGCAATAAATGCTGGTATTTCCTTAAGCATGGAACGCTTTAATCAGGTATTGGAAATTGATAAACGGAATTTGCAAGCAACAGTAGAGCCAGGCGTTATCAATGAAGCATTTCAAAATGCAGTAAAAGAGGAAGGTTTGTTTTATCCGCCCGACCCTGCAAGTAAAGGCAGTTGTTTTTTAGGTGGTAACATTGCGCATGGCAGTGGCGGACCCAAATGTGTAAAGTATGGTACTACAAAAGATTATATTTTAAATTTAGAAGTGGTATTGCCAACAGGTGAAATCATCATGACAGGTGCAAACACGCTTAAAAATTCTACGGGTTATAATTTAACACAATTGATGGTGGGTAGCGAAGGAACCTTGGGAGTGGTCACAAAAATAATTGTTCGTTTATTACCATTGCCTAAGCATGATTTGTTGATGCTGGTTCCTTTTCGTGATTTGGATGAAGCGTGCGCAGCAGTGAGTGAAGTGTTTAGAGCAGGATTTACACCAAGTGCTTTGGAATTGATGGAACGTGATGCATTGGATTGGGTAAGTAAACATGTGGAAAGTAGTGTGGTAAAATTAGAAGATGATATTCAAGCACATTTGCTGATTGAGGTAGATGGAAATGATTTGGATACCATGATGAAGGAGATGGAACAAATTGCTGAATTGATGAGCAAGTATAATGTTTCGGAAGTATTGTTTGCTGATAGTGCTGCACAAAAAAATGAGTTATGGAAATTGCGAAGAAAAATAAATGAAGCCGTAAAAATGAATGCCATCAGCAAAGAACAAGACACGGTGGTGCCTCGAGCTGAATTACCCAAATTGGTGAGAGGAGTAAAGGAAGTAGGAAATCGTTATAACTTTAAGAGTGTGTGTTACGGACATGCGGGCGATGGGAATTTGCACATCCGTTTAATAAAAGGAGATTTAACAGATGAGCAGTGGGATGGAGATTATATCAAAAAAGCGATTGCCGAAATATTTACCATTTGTAAAAATTTAGGAGGCACTATCAGTGGTGAACATGGTATTGGTTTAATCCAACAAGAGTATATGGGAATTGTATTTTCTGATAAAGCATTGGATATTCAGCGTGCCATCAAAAAAGCATTTGATCCAAATAATATTTTAAATCCTGGGAAGATTTTTAATTAAGGCTTAATTTTTACTATTCGGAATAAATTTATTTTCTGAATAAGTTCCTATAGTAGAGTCAGAAGTGATGCTGTCAAATAAAACAGCAGCACCTTCCATGTTCCCATTTACAAAAGTAATTCTGCTTTTAACTTTTGTACGTTGTTGGTTATAGTATTCTGTCCAAACCCCTTCTTTGATACTGTTATTATAAACACCCTCTGAAGGATTTTTTGAATAATTATTTTCTATCCATTTCCCTTGTTTTAAACCATCAGTTCCTGTGAAATTTACGGTGTCTACCTTATTTTGAAGTTCTTTTTTAGTCAATGAAGCATCTAATAGATAGTTGTATGCAGATGTTGTATCGTTAGTTGTTGGATTTGAACAGCTAATACTACTTGCGATTAGAACAGATAAAAGAATTTTTTTCATGTACTAAATGTACTTTATTCTTCTTGTAAAAGCAATTTTAGAGATAAGAAATGCGAATAGTATCGAATTTACAAATCGACCTAAGATTAAAAAACATTCTTCCTCTTCTTATTTCTTACGTCTAATATCTATTCAATATTCTTCATATTTAGCTTCCTTAGTTTCGGAGCTATTTTGGCAGTTGCTGCTACAATGAAAATCGTCATAATACCACCAAATACTACCGATGCTTTTAATCCCAATGATCGTGCTGCAACACCCGATTCGAATGCGCCTATTTCGTTGGAGGAGCCAATAAAAATGCTATTTACAGCCGAAACCCTACCACGCATGTTGTCTGGCGTTGCTAATTGTAAAATGCTGTGACGGATTACCACACTTACATTATCGAACGCACCTGTTAAAAACAAAAAGAAAAGAGATAAATAATAATTTTCACTTATTCCAAACAAAATAGTAGCAGCACCAAAAGCTGCAATGGATAAAAATAAATTACGCCCTGCATTTTGTGTGGGTGGTTTGTAAGCAATAATTAACGCCATTACTACTGCTCCTAATGCAGGAGCAGCTCTTAGAAATCCTAATTCAATTGCACCCACATGTAATATTTTATCGGCAAATGCGGGTAACATCGCAACCGCTCCTCCAAACAATACTGCAAATAAATCCAATGACAATGCACCAAGAATTAATTGATTTTTAAAAACGAATTTGATGCCAGCACTTAAACTTTCAAAAAGACTTTCGGCTTTTTCTTTTTTAGGAAGTGGTTTTGATTTAATGAATAAAAACGAAAAAATAGAAATGGCAATTAATGCAATGTTTACTTTGTAGGCAGCTGTAAAACTAACGGCACAAATGAATCCAGCCATTGCCGGACCAACAATAGAAGCTACATGCCAAACAGTACTGTTCCATGTTGCTGCATTGGTATACAAATCGCGGGAAACCAATTGCGACATGAACGAAGGAAAGGATGCGGAAATAAAACCACGAACAATTCCTGTAAAGCCAATTACAATAAATATAGGCATGGTGCCATGTTGCTGAAGAATGGTGCTTGTATCTAATGAAAAATAAAGCAATGCCGAAGTAGAAACCGTTAAAAAGGAGGTAGCAATAATGATGATTTTTTTACGACTCACCACATCTGCAACATGTCCAGAAAACAGAGAAACGGCAATAAATGGAATTGCTTCGGCCAGGCCAATTAAACCAAGGTCCAACACATCGCCCGTAATTTTATAAACCTGCCAGCCCACAATCACACTTTGCATTTGAATGGCTAGTGTTAGAAAGAATCGGGTATTTAAAAAGAAAAGAAATTCTTTTACTTTTAAAACTGCAAATGGGTCGTGTTTACTTTTTGTGTTCGTCATAATTCGTTTACAAATTTACATTTAAAATTTCTATCTTTGAAGTATGATAAATGATAGCGCAAAAATTAGCATACCGAACATCGATGAAGAGATGAAGAAGCACTTAATGGAGAGTGGTACCATTAAGAATTTTAAGGCTGGCGATGTTATTTTGCAGGAGAATAGTTATATCAAAACACTTCCCATTGTATTGCAAGGAAGTTTGAAGGTAATGCGTGAGGAGGAAGATGGAAAAGAGATTTTACTCTATTATATTAAAGCAGGCGAAACCTGTGTGATGTCGTTTTTAGGTGGTATTAGTAATGATAAAAGTAAGGTAAAGGCCGTTGTTGAAGAAGATTCAGAGATTTTATTAATTCCAATACACAATGCTCAGGAGTGGGTTTCCAAATATCCATCTTGGTGCGATTTTATATTCAAATTGTACCACAAACGTTTCGAAGAGCTATTATCCGTTGTAAATGCAATGGCATTTCAAAAAATAGATCAACGTATTGTCGAATTACTTCAAAAAAAGCAACAATTAACGGGTAGTAAGGAAATAAATGTAACCCATCAGCAATTAGCAGATGAGTTAGGAACTGCTCGTGAAGTGGTTTCTCGATTGCTAAAACAACTCGAACGAGAAAAAAAGATTGCCCTATCTCGCAATAAAATCAGCATTTTATAAGCTATGTGATATTAGTCACTGATTCGTGTTCGTTCGCGGTTGTACTTTTGTATCGTAAATAAATTATTATTCACAATCCAAAACCAACCAACTATGAAAAAAAACATGGGAAACATCGACAGAGTGATTAGAGTTCTAATTGCACTTGTTGTAATCGCACTTTATTTTGCAAATGTAATTTCTGGAACCGTAGCACTTGTGTTACTTGTTTTATCAGCAGTATTTATTTTGACAAGTGTTATTAGCTTTTGCCCACTTTACACTATTTTCGGAATCAACACTTGTAAGAAAAACGACTAATTCCGATTTTCAAAAGCTCCAGGTTGTAAGATAAAGTAGGAGAGGAGCTTTTTTACTATTAAAACCATAAAAAACAATATATCATGAGATTAGATGAATTAATTAAATCGAACAAAGCAACAATCGTTGACGTTCGTACTAGAGATGAATTTAGAGGTGGAAATGTTGTAGGATCAATCAATATTCCATTAAATGAAATTCCACAACGCATCGAAGAATTCAAAGCAATGAATCAACCGATAGTACTTTGCTGCTTATCGGGCGGAAGAAGCGGACAAGCAACCATGTACTTAATGCAACAAGGATTTGAAGATGTACACAATGGTGGTTCTTGGATGGATGTAAATTATTATAAAAACAACTAGCCTCGTCATTTCGAGCCTGTCGAGAAGCCTAATTTTAAATGGTTCGACTATTTCGCAATCAGTTATCAACAAACATTAATAAGTATAAAGAACTATAAGATGATAAATACATTAAAAAAATTATTCGGCATGGGACCTAAAGTAGATTTAGCTCAGCTTATTAAAGAAGGAGCTACCATTGTTGATGTCCGTTCAAAAGCGGAATATGCTGGTGGACATGTAAAAGGTTCAATCAATATTCCATTGGATCAATTGGGAAGTAACTTGGCTAAATTAAAAAAAGACAAAGCAATTATTACTTGTTGTGCTTCAGGAATGAGAAGTGGTGTTGCTAAAAGTCAATTAAAAGGCAAAGGTTATGAAAATGTTCATAATGGTGGTAGTTGGATGAATGTAAATAGTTATAAATAAAAATGCTACAAACAATTTTAAGTAATTGGAATGCCGTTAGAGTGTTGCGCCTTGTGCTTGGTTTACTAGCATTGGGTGCAGCATTTTCGGAACACGATAAACTAATGGGACTTCTAGGAACGGTGTTCACACTTCAAGCTGTTTTTAATGTTGGTTGTTGTGGTTCCTCTGGATGTTCTACAAATTATAAGAATGACAAAGGTGCGGAGGAAACAGAAATCGTTTATGAAACAATTAAAAAATAAAAACCATGGCTACATTTAATGAACTTATTAATTCGGATAAACCAGTGTTGGTTGATTTTTCTGCTGAATGGTGTGGGCCCTGTAAAATGATGGCTCCTATACTAAAAGAGTTGGCTGGTAAGGTGGGCGACAATGCAAGCATCTTAAAAGTAGATGTGGATAAAAATCCGCAAGCTGCAAGTGCCTACAAAATTCAAGGAGTACCTACCTTGATTTTATTTAAAAAAGGAGAGGTAAAATGGCGTCAATCAGGCGTTGTTCAAGCCGAACAATTAAAACAAATTATTGAATTACACTCTTAAAAAAATAGTTTATGCAAAAATTAATTTTAAAAATTTCAGGGTTATTATTCCTATTTATCGCAATCGGTTTTGCTGCTTGTAAATCAAATGCATCTCAGAATGGAGTAGGCGGAACACTTGCTGCCGATGCGTTTGAAAAAAAGATGAATGAAACAGCAGGTGCACAAATAGCCGATGTTCGTACTCCAGGGGAATACAGCGATGGGCATATTAAAAATGCAATCAATATTGATTGGAATGGGGATGTGTTTGAATCCGAAATTCAAAAAATGGATAAATCAAAACCAGTATTTGTGTATTGTTTATCGGGTGGACGAAGCTCAAGTGCAGTTAGTAAAATGGTGAATTTAGGATTTAAAGAAATTTATGAATTAGATGGTGGAATGCGTGCTTGGTACAATGCACAAAAACCTGTTGATACTGGTGTTGCTACTTCTGAAAAAACTGTAGCAATGGCCGATTCAAAAGGAATGACGGTAGCAGAGTATCAAGACATTTTAAAAACGAATAAATTGGTATTGGTAGATTTTAATGCTGTATGGTGTGCTCCTTGTAAGGAAATGGCCCCTGTATTGGATGAAATAGCAACAACCTACAAAGACAAAGTAATGCTTTTAAAGTTAGATGTGGAAGAGAATAAAGCGGTTGCTGACGCATTGCAAATTGAAAACATGCCAACTCTTTTGTTGTATAAAAATGGTTCCATTGTATGGAATGCAGAAGGCTTAACATTAAAAGATGCGATTGTAGATGCAATCAATAAAAACTAAAAGATATGGCAAACGAACACAATTATGAAGTAAATCTTCATTGGAAACATGATAGAAAAGGTGAAGTAAGTTCACCTGTATTGAACGATAAAATTGAAGTGGTTACACCGCCTGAATTCCCAAAAGGAATAGATGGTTTTTGGTCGCCCGAACACTTATTTACAGCAGCTGTTAGCAGTTGCCTAATGACCACTTTTTTAGCAGTTGCCGAAAATTCAAAATTAGATTTTGTAAGTTTTGATTGCAAAGCGAATGGCAAGTTAGAAATGGTAGAAGGAAAATACATGATGAGTGAAGTGGAATTGATTCCAACATTAGTCATAAAAAAAGAAGAGGATAGAGAACGTGCGGAACGTATTTTAACAAAATCCGAAGCCGCTTGTTTGATTTCAAATTCTATTAAATCGAAAATTGTATTTAAGCCCGAAATAGTAGTTTTTGCTACTGTTTAAATTGAATTCCGTTGGTTGGATAAAGGGGGGTAGGAATTATTTTTCGCCCCTCTTTTTATTTTAATCACTTATAATTGATTATCTTTGTACTATGAAATTAATTCTAGCATTATTCATTTCTCTTCAAATCATTACAAACAATACGTTTGTAGAGGATATCGCTAGAATTCCTGTTCTTATAGAGCATTATCAACATCATCAACAAGAAGAAACACCGAATATTTCTTTCTCTGAATTTATTTCAATGCATTATGGCAGTGATGCAGGCGATAGTAATGATATTCACCACCATTCATTGCCTTTAAAGCATACCAACGATGTTGGGCATATTCATCTAATGCCCGTTTTTACCTTACCCGAATCTAAATTGGGTTTTTCAATTATCCCAGTTGAAATTGAGCACAATACATTTCATGCTCAATTCATCCCTAATCACAATCTAGACGCTATTTTTCAGCCTCCTAAAAGTTGTTAATAATTTTTGATTTCAATACTTCTTGTATTGAATTGTAATTATTAATTCTAAAACTTTTTATCATGGACGCAACGCATCTTCATTTGTTGCTGAATCATTTCCCCATCATTGGGACGTTGATCGGTACAGTTATCATAATCTATGGATTCATTAAACATGAATCAAAAATCAAAGAACTATCTGCTTATATTATAGCAGTAATGGCATTAATTGCACTTCCTGTTTTTTTTACTGGTGAGCCAGCAGAAGAACTCATCGAAAATATTGCAGGCATTGCTGAATCTGCTATCGAACTGCACGAAGAGGCTGCAGAGTTTGCCATTATACTAATGTCGATAACCGGATTGTTTGCCATAGTAAGTTTAATTGTGGCTAAAATAAAACCAGCCTTATCAAATAAATTCTTTTTGGTAGTTCTACTCTTTTCAATTCTATCTTTTATTTCAATGGCAAGAGTAGGATATTTAGGAGGGAAAATCAGACATGCCGAATTAAACACTTCAACTACAAATCAATCACAGCCATCTAATGGCGGTGAACAAGAAGAGGAGGACTAATATGCTAAATAAAATCATCGAATTTTCTGTGAAGAATAAACTTATCATTGGTTTATTTGTCATTGCATTAATTGGATATGGTAGTTATCAATTTACCAAATTGCCGATTGATGCCGTACCCGATATTACCAATAATCAGGTACAAGTAATAACCGTTGCTCCTTCTTTAGGAGCAACGGATATTGAACGTTTAGTTACTTTTCCAATCGAATTAGCCAACAGTAACATTTCTGGATTACATGAAATACGAAGTTTTTCGCGTTTTGGTTTATCCTTGGTTACCATTGTTTTCGAAGATGGAATTGATGTCTATTGGGCTCGTCAGCAAGTGGCTGAACGCTTGCAACAAGTGCAAGCAGATATGCCGGAAGGTGTAGGCTCTATCTCCATGGGGCCTGTTACCACTGGTTTGGGTGAGATCTACCAATACACCGTTCGTGCAAAAGAAGGTTACGAAAACAAATACGATGCAATGGAATTGCGTACCATTCAGGATTGGATGGTTCGCAGACAATTGCTTGGTGTAAAAGGTGTTGCCGATGTAAGTAGTTTCGGTGGAAAGTTAAAACAATACGAAATTGCTGTTGAGCCTTCCAAGCTAAAAGCATATAACATTACCATCAACGATGTGTTTGCTGCACTTGAAAATAACAATCAAAATACGGGTGGTGCTTACATCGAAAAAGGACCAACCGTTTTATACATCCGAAGTGAAGGACTTGTTGGAAGTATTGACGACATCAAATCAGTTTTTATAAAAAACACATCCAATGGAACGCCTTTACTAATTCGTGATGTAGCCGATGTTCGTTTTGGCAGTGCTACGCGTTATGGCGCCATGTGTTATAACGATAAAGGTGAAGTGGCAGGTGCTGTGGTGATGATGTTAAAAGGTGAAAATAGTAGCGATGTAATCAAAAATGTAAAAGAGCGTATTGCTCAAATTCAAAAAACATTGCCCGAAGGTATTGTTCTTGAACCTTTTTTGGATCGTACAAAAATGGTAAACAATGCTATTGGCACTGTTGAAACAAATTTGATGGAAGGTGCATTGATTGTTCTTTTTGTTTTGATTTTGTTTCTTGGAAATTTAAGAGCGGGCTTTTTAGTGGCTTCCGTTATCCCTTTGGCCATGTTATTCGCAATTATTTTTATGAATATTTTTGGTGTCATCGGAAATTTAATGAGTCTTGGTGCACTCGATTTTGGATTAATTGTAGATGGTGCCGTATTTATTGTGGAAGCGGTTTTACATCAATTAACACATAGTAAACATTTTGCTTCTGTAAACCAATTATCGCAACAGCAAATGGATGATGAAGTAACAGGTGCTTCATCAAAAATGGCTAGAAGTGTAGTGTTTGGTCAAATTATTATTTTGATTGTGTACCTACCAACATTTGCTTTACAAGGTATTGAAGGTAAGATGTTCATTCCCATGGCTCAAACAGTTGCATTTGCATTGTTAGGTGCATTTATTTTATCCCTTACCTATGTACCAATGATGAGTTCATTGATCATGAGCAAAAAAATTAATCATAAAAAAACATTCTCCGATAAAATGATGGAGTTCTTCGAACGTCATTATCAAAAAGCCTTAAACAAAGTTTTAAATGTTCCTAAAACAGTTATAGCATCCGCATTAACGCTTTTTGCAATTTCAATTTATGTATTGTCCAACATGGGAGGGGAATTTATTCCTGCATTGGAAGAAGGCGATTTTGCGGTTGAAACACGTGTATTGATGGGTAGTAATTTAAATACCACCATTGAAAGCACACAGCGTGCTGCTAAAATTTTAAAAGAGCAATTTCCTGAAGTTCAGCAAGTGGTAACTAAAATTGGTAGTGGCGAAATTCCTACCGATCCAATGCCTATGGAAGCTGCCGATATGATGATTATTTTAAAGGATAAAAAAGAATGGACTTCGGCAAAAACATTTCCTGAATTATCCGAAAAAATGAGTAAGGCTGTTGCTGATGTTCCAGGCATCACTACTAGTTTTCAGTTTCCTGTTCAAATGCGTTTCAACGAATTAATGACTGGTGCTAAACAAGATGTAGTGTGTAAAATATTTGGTGAAAACATGGATACACTTGCTCGTTATGCAAAGTTGTTGGGCGATTTGTCTGGAACCGTGGATGGAACAAAAAATATTTATGTAGAACCTGTTTCTGGTATGCCTCAAGTTATCATTGCGTATAATCGTGCTGCCATTGCGCAGTACGGATTAAATATCAGTGATATCAACCGTATTGTAAATACAGGTTTAGCGGGTCAGTCGACAGGTGCTGTGTACGAAGGTGAAAAACGTTTTGATATGGTTGTTCGACTAAATGGAGAGCAACGAAAAAACATTGACGACATCAAAAATTTATTGATAGCTACTCCAAGTGGTTCACAAATCCCTTTGTATCAGTTAGCAAATGTTGAACTAAAAGAAGGGCCGAATCAAATACAACGCGAAGATGCAAAACGAAGAATCATCATTGGCTTTAATGTAGCGGGTCGCGATGTGCAATCCATTGTTACAGAGTTGCAACAAAAAGTTGAAAGTAAAATTAAATTTCCTGCTGGTTATTATGTAACCTATGGTGGCGCTTTCGAAAATTTAAATGCAGCAAAAGCAAGGTTGAGCATTACTGTTCCAATATCCTTATTGCTGATTTTTATCTTGCTTTATTTTTCATTCAGTTCTATCAAGCAAGGTTTATTAATTTATTCTGCCATTCCACTTTCGGCAGTAGGCGGCATCTTTGCATTGGCATGGCGCGATATGCCTTTCAGTATTTCTGCTGGTGTAGGATTCATTGCACTCTTTGGCGTTGCAGTGCTCAATGGGATTGTATTGATTGCCGAGTTTAATCGACTCAAAGATGAAGGTTGGACAGATACTCGAAAAATTGTACTCATGGGAACAAAAATTAGATTGCGCCCCGTATTGATGACTGCATTTGTAGCATCGCTGGGATTCTTGCCAATGGCAATAAGTAATGGAGCAGGAGCCGAAGTGCAGCGTCCTTTAGCAACTGTAGTTATTGGTGGCTTGTTAATTGCTACGTTCTTAACACTTTTTGTATTGCCTATTTTATACATCTTGTTCGAAAAAGGATTTACAAAAAAGCATAAGAAGCACAAACATCATGTTAAGCCCGTAAATGCAATTGTATTGGTTATTGCATTCCTTTCTGTGTTGTCCATAAAATCATACGCACAACAACCTATTGAATTGAATGCAGCCATCGATTCGGCTTATGCAAACAACCTATCTTTTAAATCGGACAAGTTAAATGTGGAAGCATATTCAAAACTTAAACAGGCTGCATGGGATCTTCCACAAACATCGGTTACGGGTGAATACGGACAATTTAACAGTGCATTTACCGATACCAAGTTTGGTGTTTCTCAAAGTTTTAAATTCCCAACAGTGTATTTAAAACAAAAATCGGTACTTACAAATGAATGGAAAAATGCAGAGTTAACACTTGCTATCCGAAAAGCAGAGCTAAAAAAAGAAGTCAGCACTATTTATTATAGTTTGGTGTATACAGCTCAAGTAAAATCGGTTTTGCTTGGAATGGACAGTGTGTACAGTGTATTTCTAAAAAATGCAGCGCTTAAGTTCGAAAAAGGAGAAAGTAATATTCTTGAAAAGAATACGGCTGAATCGCAACGTGGACAAATACAATTACAATTGCAACAAGTAGAGCAGGAGTATGCGAATTTAGTGTTGGAGTTTAATGTATTGGTAAATGGAAAAATAAGTGTTGTTCCAGTAGCAACTCCATTAAAAATGGATGCTCCACTCATTGCCGATGAAAGTGTCGTAAAACAACATCCATTTTTGCTTCAACTAGAAAAGCAACAACAAATCAGCAAGTCGAAATTGAAATTAGAAAAATCACTATTGTTGCCCGATTTATTTGCTGGTTATAGCAATTCAAGCATCACGGGTATGGGACCCGATAATGTCTATTACAGTTCATCGAGTAGGTTTCAATCCTTTCAGGCAGGAATTGGTATTCCATTATTTTTTGGATCTCAAAAAGCGAAGATTAGTACACTTAAAATCAATCAGCAAATTGCCGAGAACAATGTGAATGCTGGTAATGCATTGTTTAAGCTGAACTATCAAAAAGCGCTGCAGGAGTATTCAACAAACGCCAACATGGTGAATTACTATGAAAACAAGGCGATAAAAAATGCTGAAGAAACCATCAATGCAGCTTTTGTTCAGTACCGCAGTGGGAATATCAATTACATAGAATGGGTAATGTTAACCAATCAAGCGGTAACAATTAAAGTGGACTATTTAAATGCTGTTAAAAAATTAAACAACAGTATCATTGAACTAAATTATTTAACAAGTAAATAAACGTACTGATTATGAAAAAATACATTCTTCTTTTGGTTTCCTCAGCATTGCTAGTTGCTTGTGGATCCGATACAAAAATAGAAAATACTGAAACAGCCACTGCCGTTGAAACAGTTGTACAGCTTAGCGATTCGCAATTAAAAAACATGACCTTACAAACAGGTAAAATGGAGAAAAAATCAATTTCTTCTATTTTAAAAGTGAACGGTATTATTGATGTTCCACCTCAAAACATGGTTTCGATAAGTGTGCCTTTAGGAGGCTTTCTGAAATCAACGAAGTTGCTACCGGGTATGCACATTGCCAAGGGCGAAATTATTGCCATCATGGAAGATCAGCAATACATTCAATTGCAACAAGATTACTTAACCACTGCTGCAAACTTAAAATATGCTGAAGCTGATTTTAATCGTCAGAAAGAATTAAATCAAAGTAAAGCAACTAGTGATAAAGCATTCCAACAAGCAGAAGCGGATTATTTGAATCAAAAAATCACCTTAAAATCCTTGAATGAAAAGCTGAGATTAATTGGTGTCAATCCTGATAAGTTAACTGAAAATTCCATTTCTCGAAGTGTTTCAATTCCTTCTCCAATTGATGGATATGTATCTGCCGTTAATGTGAACATTGGTAAATATGTAAATCCAACCGATGTATTATTTGAATTGGTAAATCCAGAGGACATTCATTTAGGACTAACGGTATTCGAAAAAGATTTGGATAAGTTGTTCATTGGTCAAAAAGTAATGGCTTACACCAATCATAATTCCGATAAAAAATATCCTTGCGAAATTATTTTGATTGGAAAAGATTTGTCGGATGAGCGTAGTGTGGAAGTGCATTGCCATTTTGAACAATACGACAAATCGCTTATACCAGGCATGTATATGAATGCGGACTTGGAAGTAAAAAGCAATGATGCACTTGTTTTGCCTGATGATGCAATTGTTAGATTCGAAAATAAAGAGTATGTGTTTGCTGTTAAAGATAAAAACACGTTTGAAATGATGGAAGTGAAAATTGGCGAGTCCGAAAATGGATTTACATCCATTTCAATACCGGGTAATTCGATGAACACTTCATTTGTAACCAAAGGAGCTTATACCTTGTTAATGAAAATAAAAAATAAGGAGGAATAATAATTTTTTATGCTTAACTTCACATTCATGAAATCTAAGTTTTTAATAATTGCACTTGTCGGATTTGTTTTTCTTTCCAATTGCACCAGTGATGTTTATAATCCTGATGTGTGTTTTCAGGAAAATGTATTGCCCATTTTTGTGACTAAATGCGGTATGAGTGGCTGCCACGACCCGAGTAGTAAGCAAGAAGGTTATTCCTTAACGGATTATGAAGGCATCATGAAAGGGATTAAAGCAAAGCATCCTTTACAGAGTGAAATCTATCGTGAGATAAGCGGAAGCAATGCTGCTATGCCTCCAAAAAACAGCACTCAACTTACGAGCAAAGAATTGGCCTATATTAAAATTTGGATAAAAATGGGTGCGGCAAATTCATCCAATTGCTCCAATTGCGATACCAGCTTGTATACCTTTAGTGGAAAGATAAAACCGCTCTTGGATTTATGGTGTGTTGGTTGTCACAATCCCAATAATGTGAGTGGAGGATATGATTTAACAACCTATAATGAAATTGCTACTGCAGCTTCTGACGGTAGTTTGTTGGGTTCATTGCAGCACGATCCTGCTTATTCTGCCATGCCTAAAAACACTTCCAAGTTAAGTGCTTGTGATATTTCAGCAGTAGAAAAGTGGATTAATAACGGATTTCCGAATAATTAGTATATTTAGGCTTCTAAAAACATGTTATTATGAAAAAAATTGCTCTGTTTAGCTTATTGTTTATAAGTACTGCTTCATTTGCACAAAAAGTAAACTCCGACAATGTTCCTGAGGTTGTGAAGACAAATTTCAAAACTAAATTTTCTACAGCTGAAAAAGTGAAGTGGGAAATGGATTACGAAAATTTTGAGGCTGAATTTAAAATGAATAAAAATGAATATTCAGCAAAGTTCGATAAAGATGGTAAATGGTTAGAAACAGAAACACCAATCAAACCTTCTGATATTTCACAAGCTGCAAAAGATTATTTGAATTCAAACTTTGCTGGATATGAAATTGTAGAAGCAGAAAAAGTTGAAACTGCAGACAAAGGAATATTGTATGAGTTAGAAATTAAAAAAGCGGAAGCTAAATATGAAATTTCTATTTCCGAATCAGGGAAACTAATAAGTAGAACTGATAAAAATTCTGATGAAAAATCAAAATATTAATCACTAGGTATAAAAAAAGCCCCTTCAACTTTGTTGAAGGGGCTTTTTTTGTGATTGAAATTTTAGAAACGCTCTAATTTAGAAAAGAAGAAATCTCCTTCAATTTGTGCGTTTTCATCGCTATCAGAACCATGTACAGCATTTGCTGCAATTGATTTTGCATAAATTTTACGAATTGTTCCTTCTTCAGCCTTTGTAGGATCAGTCGCACCAATTAAGTTACGGAAGTCAGCTACAGCATTGTCTTTTTCTAAAATTGCAGCAACGATTGGGCCATTGCTCATGTAAGTAACTAATTCTCCGTAGAAAGGACGCTCTTTATGAACTTCATAAAATTTTCCTGCAGCCTCAGTCGAAAGCTTTGTATATTTTAATGCTACAATGCGGAAACCTGCATCGTTAATCATTTTTAAAATTCCTCCGATGTAGTTATTTTCAACTGCATCAGGCTTAATCATTGTAAATGTTCTATTCGTTGCCATTTTATTTTTGTTATTAGTTATTTCGTTCTTAAAATTCTTGTTTCGGGCGCGAAATTAGAAAAAATATCGATTCCATTCTACTTTTGTGTAGCCTTTTAATGAAATTAGTTTTTTAATGGTTTCGTATATTCATTTTCTGTGTAATTTGATTTTGTAAATTAAGTAATGAATAACAACTAATCAAATATTATGGCTGAAGCACTCAAAGAACTTTTTAATACAACTTTTTATAAAAAAATTGCTAGTCAATTTAGTCTTGTCTACTCTCCATTTGATTCAAAAGGCTTTCTTAAGGATGTTACAGCGAATTTAGATGACTTATCTTTGAATCAACGATTGCGTAATTCTTCAATTGTTTTGAAGGCGTATTTACCCTCGGATTTTAAAAAGTCAATCGGTATTATGTACAACGTAATTGAAAAGTCACCTCGGGGGTACTCTTCCTTAATTTTTCCTGATTATGTTGGGCTATACGGACATGATGATTTTGCTACTTCAATGGAAGCACTGAGATTTTTCACTCAGTTTGGCTCATCTGAATTTGCGATTCGAGAATTTTTAAAACGCGATTTTGAGAAAACTATTCGTGTTATGGAGAAGTGGGCAGTGGATAAAAATCATCATGTTAGGCGCTTGGCAAGTGAAGGAAGTCGTCCACGTTTGCCTTGGTCTTTTAAGTTAGATAAAGTTATTGCGGATCCAAAAGTTACCAGGAGCATATTAGAATCATTGAATGCAGATACAGAGTTGTATGTCAGAAAATCGGTGGCAAACCATCTAAATGATATATCAAAAGACAACCCAGAGTATATGCTGAATTTAATTTCAAAATGGGATTTATCAAATGCTGATACACAGTGGATTGTGAAGCATGCTAATCGAACGCTAATAAAAAAAGGACACTTAGGGGCATTGAATGTTTTTAAATATGAAAAAAATGTAAAAGTGAAGGTTAGTGATATCTCACTAAACAAGAAAAAAATAAAACTTGGCGAGCAGCTTGTTTTTGAATTTGATGTGCGTTCCGAAAAAGCAAGTGATCAAAAATTAGTGATTGATTACGCTATTCACTATGCAAAAAAAGGGGGAGGGACTTCTGCAAAGGTTTTTAAGCTGAAAGAAATGATTTTGAAGCCGAAAGAGCTTGTTAAAATTCAAAAAAAGCAATTATTTAAGGATTTTACTACTCGCAAACATTACAAGGGAATGCATTCGATTGAAATCCTAATAAATGGAACCCCCTATTCTAAAATAAATTTTGAATTGCATGTATAAAAAAGCCCTTTCTGAATTTCAGAAAGGGCTTTTTCTATTTTACTAAATTTATTTTGAAATCGTTTTTGTATTTGTTAAAGTACCATTTGTATACGTTTGTTCGGTAGTCAAATTACCTTTATCATCGTACCATTTCCAGGTGCCATTTTTTTGACCTTGTTCATTATAAGAACCTTCATAATTTTTATTCCCATTTTCATAATATCCAGTCCAATTTCCAACCGTCACCATTCCATTTTTTATTGAACCTTCGCTATGTTTTGCTCCATTTTTGAAGAAATAAACAGCTTTTCCAGTTGTAAAGTTTATTTCGAACTCGGTTTGGCCATTTTCGAATACCATTTTCCAATTACCAATCATGGTTCCATTCGAATAATATTCTTCAGAACGTGCATTCCCATTTTCATACCATGTTAGCCATTTTCCGTCCTTGAATTGGCTTGTTGATTTACGAGCAGCTGCATCTTTTGAATCAGAAGTAGTAGACTCTTCTCCAAACATCATCCCTTCAGCCATTTTGTTGCCATTTGGATATTTTTGGGTAACTAATTTTTGTGCATCAGCAGTAAAAAATGCAACTACAGCTGCTAATGAGAATATGATTTTTTTCATTTTATCAGTATTTTAATTGTTATACAAATTTAAGCAAAAAATTAATATTAACCGCTTATAACATTTTACTTGACTTATTTAAATAAAGCCAATATCTTTCAATCCATATTAACAGATGTGTTAATGTGAAAAAAGGTTGCATTTAATCATTTATTTATGGCAAAAACGAATCGAATACTCAATTGTGTTTCGTCTCGCGACAAACAGCAGGATTGGAGAATTGAAAAAGCACAGAAAATGGGATATTTGCCCAAAAAGCTCGATTTGCCAAGTACTATAGACTTAAGAGCAGATTGGTGGCAAGTAGGAAATCAAGGAACAACTGGTTCTTGCGTTGGTTGGGCTACAGCAAGCTCCCTTTTACGTTATCATTTCACAAAAGCGCGTAAAATCAAAAAGCAGGAACGAATTTCGGTTCGTTTCATCTGGATGGCATCCAAAGAAATGGATGAATATATTGACTATCCAACGACATTTATAGATGATGCTGGTACTAGTCTAAAAACAGCTTTAAATGTGGCTCGTAAATTCGGAGCACTAAATGCAGATTTATTACCATTTGAAGGTAAAATGGTAAAAGTGAAAGAGGATAATTTTTTAAAAATTGCCGGTAAGTTAAAAGTGAAGGCCTTTTTTAGCTTAGCTCAAAAAAAGTCAGAAAAATTAAAATTATTCAAAGCATGGTTGGCTTATAATGGTCCCATTTTAACTCGTTTAGAATGTGATTCTTCTTGGGATTCTATTAAATCAGATGGCTTACTGCAAAAATACGATTCAAAAAGTGCAGAAGGCGGACATGCGGTTTCTATTGTTGGATATACTGCTACTCATTTTATTGTCAGAAATAGTTGGGGGACAAGTTGGGGTAACAAAGGTTTTGCTTTTGCAAGTTATGAATATACTTTAGCGGCCTTTAATGAAGCATATGGTATTATTGTTTAATCTAATACAACTAAAATGATACAAAACATTCAATTTACAAAAAACTTTTCTTTGCATGAATTACTTTTAACAGCAAACAGACAGTTTGATGAGGAACAATACAATCCTCCAGCAGAAATTGTTGAAAATTTAAGAGCTTTAGCTGTAAATATATTGCAACCACTTAGAGATGCACTCGGTTCTCCAATAAAAATAAATAGTGGATACCGTTGCCCTTCTTTAAATAAAGCGATTAAAGGTGCAAAAACTAGTCAGCACATGACTGGGCATGCAGCGGATATTGTCGATTTAACGAATGGCAATGAAGCTCTTTTCAAAAAAATAAAAGAATTGAATTTGCCATTCGATCAAATGATTGATGAGTTTGGCTTCAGATGGGTACATGTATCGTATGATCCTAAACGTAATAGGAAAGACATTTTACAGGCTCGAAAAGATCCTACTGGTAAAACGGTTTATATTCGTCCAACCTTGTAACTATTTATAAAGCTATTCGTCACAAATTTTTAACATAAAACCATTTTCTAAAATGCAACTTAAAATCACAGATCTTTCAAAAACGTATTCAAACGGCTTAAAGGCACTAAACAACATTAATCTAGAGATAAATAGCGGGATGTTTGGTCTTCTTGGACCTAATGGAGCTGGTAAATCATCATTGATGCGTACCATTTCAACATTGCAAGAAGCAGATAGTGGATCAATTATGTTAGACAATCTGGATATGTTGAAAAAGAAGGATGAAGTTCGTAAGTTATTGGGCTACTTGCCTCAAGATTTTGGTTTTTATCCTAAAGTTTCGGCTTGGGACATGATTAATCATTTTGCAATTTTGAAAGGAATTGATAATCCGAAAGAACGTAAAGAAGTATGTGAGGCATTGTTAAATCAAACCAATTTATGGGAAGCTCGTAAGCGAAATATTGGTGATTATTCTGGTGGTATGCGTCAGCGTTTTGGGATTGCACAAGCATTATTAGGCAACCCTAAGTTGGTGATTGTTGATGAGCCTACTGCAGGTTTGGATCCAATGGAACGTAATCGTTTTCATAACTTATTGAGTGAAATTGGAGAAAACATCATTGTCATTTTATCAACTCACATTGTTGAGGATGTTCGAAATTTATGTTCCAACATGGCCATCATGAATCAAGGCCAAGTTTTATTGTATGGAAAACCAACGCAAGCCATTGATGATATGAAGGGCAAAATATGGGTAAAATTGATTGATAAAGAACAATTAGAAGAGCATCGTAAGAATTTTAGAGTGATTTCAACAAAAGTAGTGGAAGGCAAAATACAGGTTCATGTTTACCATGAATCTCAACCTGATGCTTCTTTTTCAGCTGTTACAGCAGATTTAGAAGATGTATATTTTGCAACAATAACGAAATAAGTAGTATCGATTGATATTACATTACACTCATTCTAACGAATTACAAACATCATGTTCAAACAAATATTTCTTTTCGAATTAAAACTTTGGTTCAAAAAGCCTGCAACATATATTTTCTTTGCTGTGTTTTTTCTTTTTTCCATGTTACTTACAGCTGCAATTGCAGGTATATTAGGTGGAGCAGTAAGTGATAGCAATACAACCATCAACTCTGCCAGTGCAATTGCAGGAATTTTAAATGGCTTAAATACCGATTTGATTGGTGCCATTATTCTAATTACTATTATGGCGCCAGCGGTGTATAAGGATTTTCAATATAACATGCATCCACTGATTTTTACAAAGCCAATTTCAAAATTTGGGTACATGTTTGGACGCTTTACCGCAGCTTTTTTAGTTGCACTTTTTGTGCTAACAGGTACTGTTGTTGGTCACATGGTAACATGCGCACTTCCGGGTATAGAAGCAGAAAAGTTAGGGGCTTTTAGTTTGATGAATTATATTCAACCTTTCCTTTATTTTGTTGTACCGAATACACTTTTAGTAGGTGCCATCTTCTTTTCATTTGTTACATTTTCACGTAACATGATTGCTGGCTATGTTGGATGTGTTGCATTAATCTTAGTAAAAGGAATCACAAATTCATTGCTTTCCGATTTGGATAATAAAACCATGGCTGCCATTTTTGAGCCTTTTGGTGAGATTGCATTCAATCAAGTTACTGAGTATTGGTCACCCTCCGAGCAAAATACATTGGCATTACCTTTTTCAGGTGTGTTGTTATACAATCGTTTGCTATGGTTTGCCATTGGTTTAGGAATAACATTTTTTACCTATACACGTTTTCAATTTAGTCAATTTAACAATCCTGTTTCATTCTTTAAGCGTAAAAACAAAAAGGAAATGCTCTCTTTAGCATCCATTCCTGTTCATTCATTGTCAGATATTCCTAAAGCTACTCAGACATTCAGTGCACGTTATAGCTGGACGCAAACTTTTTTCTTGCTAAAATTTGAGTTCAATAAAATTGTAAAAAGTATATTCTTCTTAATTATTGTAGCATTAAGTATTCTTACATTAATTGCCGTTACGTCACAATTAGGATTGATTTACGGAACATCTACTTATCCTGTTACCTATCAAATTTTGCAAATTGGTGGTGCTACATTCCAATTCTTCATGTTAATTCTGATTGTTTTTTATTCAGGAATTCTTGTTTGGCGTGAACGTGATTCAAAAGTTGATGAGTTAGTAGGCACAGCTCCTTTAGCACCTTGGGTGCCATTTGTATCTAAATTTTTAGCATTAGTAGCAATTCAAGTGGTTTTACTATTTGTTGTAATGCTTACAGGTATTGGAATTCAAATGTACAATGGATACTATAAAATAGAATTGATTCAGTACATAAAAGAATTGTATGGATTTAAACTTATTGGATTGGCACTAATTTGTGCATTGGCAATGGCCGTTCAGGTTATCATTAATAATAAATATGTTGGTTATTTTGTTGCAGTTCTAATTCTGATATTATTGCCTGTTGCATTTAATCTTTTAGAGTGGAGCAATCAACTGTTTCAATTTAATAGTAGTGGGCCTCGTTTGCCATACAGTGATATGAATGGTTACGGACATTCCTTGTATTCATTTCTAGTATTTAAAATATATTGGATAGGATTCGCGGGTTTGTTAATGGTCGTTTCTAATGTGTTATGGGTAAGAGGTAAAGAAAAAGGATTTAAGGCTCGTTTAAGAATTGCAAAAACACTATTTAATGCTAAGGCTAAAATTGCATTGTCTTTTTCCTTATTGCTGTTCATCGGTGTTGGAGCTTTTATTTATTACAATACCTCTGTTTTAAATAAAAGTATTTCTGCTAAAAAAATGGAAGAAGCACAAGCGGACTTCGAGAAGAAATACAAACGATATCAATTTACACAACAACCACGAATTGTTGCTGCAAATTGGAATGTAGATATATTTCCAAAGGAACGTGGTGCAAAAATGAAAGGTTATTACATTTTAAAGAATAAATCATCTAAAAATGTAGACAGTGTTATTTTAAACATGATAACGGACATAACCATTAACGAATTTAAATTTGAGCGTGGTGCAAGTTTGGTTTTGGATGATAAGGAGAATGGATTCTATATCTATAAATTATCATCGGCTTTAAAGCCAGGCGATTCAATTAAATTGGATATCAATTTGGAATATTTCCCAAAAGGATTTAAAAATTCAGATCCAGGAACAGCAATTGTTTACAATGGAACTTTTTTTAATAGTTCCTTTTTACCAAGCCTTGGTTATACGGAACAGGCAGAATTAGGAGAAGACAGTGCTCGTAAAAAATACGGTTTAGGTAAAAAAGAGCGTATGGCTAATGTGAATGATACCATTGCTCGGAGAAATACATACATTAGTTCGGATGCTGATTGGATTGATTTTGAATGTGTTTTAAGTACTTCTGCGGACCAAATTGCAATTGCTCCTGGCTATCTTCAAAAGGAGTGGCAAAAAGATGGACGTAATTATTTCCATTATAAAATGGATTGTAAAATTTTAAATTTTTATTCCTTCCTTTCTGCTAGTTATGAAGTAAAACGCGACCAATGGATTCCTTCTGCTGCTTCAGGAAACAAACAGCCTGTTGCTATTGAAATTTACTATCAAAAAGGGCATGAATATAACATCGACCGAATGATAAAAGGTATCAAGAAATCCTTGGATTATTATACTGTAAATTTTAGTCCTTACCAACACCGTCAAGTTCGTATTTTGGAATTCCCTCGATATGCAACATTCGCACAATCCTTTCCAAATACAATTCCATTTTCGGAAGGGATAGGCTTTATAGCAAAAGTTGACGATAATGATCCAGAGTCGATTGATTATCCTTTTTATGTTACATCACACGAGGTGGCACATCAATGGTGGGCACATCAAGTAATTGGAGGAAATGTACAAGGCTCTACTTTAATGGCAGAAACAATGAGTCAGTATTCAGCATTGATGGTAATGGAAAAAGAATTTGGAAAGCAAGCAATGAAAAAATTCTTAAAATATGAAATGAATCAATATTTACAAGGTAGAGCTGTTGAAGGTAAAAAAGAACGTCCATTAATGCTTGTTGAGAATCAACAATACATTCATTACAATAAGGGAAGTGTTATTATGTATGCATTGAAAGATTATATTGGAGAAGATTCATTAAATGCAGCATTAGCGAAGTATGTGAAGGCGGTAGCTTATCAAGAACCTCCATACACTAATTCAATTGAGTTTGTAGATTATTTAAAAGCAGCAACTCCTGATAGCTTAAAATATATCATAAACGATATGTTTGAAACAATTACATTGTATGAAAACAAAACGAGCAAATGCACCTATACAAAAACAAAAGAAGGTAAATATTTGGTGAAGCTTTCTATTGAAAGTAAAAAAATGAAAGCAGATAGTGTTGGTAAATTAAAAGATGTTGCAATTGCTGATTGGATTGATGTGGGTGTATTTGGAAGTAAAGAAGTAAATGGTAAAAAGGTTGATACAGAATTGTATTTACAAAAACGAAAAATCGACAAGAACAAAATGGAGTTTGAGATTTTAGTTGATGAAGAGCCAATTAAAGCTGGAATCGACCCATATAATAAATTAATTGATAGAACTCCTGATAACAACTCCAAAGCATTTAAAGGTGGTGATAAAGATGCATCTTCGAATGGAGGTGGTGTTAGTGTTACCATTGGAAGTTAACTATTGAAAAAGGAAAAAATAAAAAGGGAATTGTAGTAAAACAATTCCCTTTTTTATGTGACATAATATATAACAAAAATAAGTAATTATCAAGATGGCTAGTACACATTTATCTTTCTAAATTGCGGTATATAATGGAGAAGCCTCAAGATATATCCGCATTAAAGAAGCGTATCGAAGCATTAGAGCAAGAGAATGCTATGCTTCGTAGGGACTTTACATTAATTTCAAATACCAATACTGTTAGTGTGCCTGATGCTATTAAGCCACTTTTTGATAAAGCACAAATTGTTGTTGGCGACTATTTTCGGGATTTAAAAATGGATCCGAATAAAGGGACAATTGAAATTAATGATCAGCGGTATGTTTTGGTGAGAGCATCCGCATTGTCAACCGATTTTTTGAGTACTATTCAAAAGTTGTATGCCGATAGAGGGGATAAAGAAGCAATTGCAATTGGGAAGAACTTTTTATTTGATATAGCACATGTAATTGGTATAAATGATGCTGTTAATTTTCATACAAAAATGAATTTAACAGATCCTATTGCGAAACTATCTGCTGGACCTGTTCATTTTGCATATTCAGGATGGGCATATGTGGATATTTTACCCGAAAGTACTCCTAGTCCTGACGAAAAATTTTGTCTGATTTATAATCATCCTTTTTCTTTTGAAGCCGATTCTTGGATTCGTTCAGGAAAAAAATCTGATTCGGCAGTATGCATAATGAATGCAGGCTATTCATCAGGTTGGTGCGAGCAAAGTTTTGGAATGCAATTGACATCCGTAGAGGTAACCTGTAAAGCAAAGGGCGATGAGAAGTGTACTTTTATTATGTCTCCTCCTCATAAAATTCAGGAACATTTAAATCGTTTTCATGCAGGTGCTACCACAATAAACGAAAAAATGTCGTACGATGTTCCTACCTTTTTTGAACGAAAAAAGGTCGAAGAGGAAATGCAGATTGCACGTTTAAAAGCAGAAGAGTCGGATCGGTCAAAGTCGGAATTTCTTGCAAATATGAGTCATGAAATTCGTACTCCTATGAATGCTATTATGGGGTATGTAGATTTAATATTGAAAGATAATTTAGATAAGGAGCATCGTGAGTATTTAGAAACAGTTCGAGAAAGTGGTCAGATGTTACTTTCTTTGATTAATGACGTACTTGATTTATCTAAAATTGAAGCAGGACAACTTGTTGTTGAAAATTCGGCTTGTTCATTAAAAGAAATTTTCCGACAAGTAGAGTATCTCAGTGATGGATTAATAAAGTCATCCAACAATTTAGTCGCTTTATCTATGTTTATAGATAAAGCTATTTCAGATGAAGTACAACTTGATTCAATTCGATTACAGCAAGTTTTAAATAATTTAGTAAGTAATGCTATTAAATTTACTCAAAAAGGTCGCATCGAATGTGCTGTAACATTGGTTGATAATAAACTTCTATTTTCTGTAACCGATTCGGGTATTGGAATTGATTCCAAAGATTTTGATAAAATATTTAAAATGTTTGGACAAGCAGATACATCAACTACTCGGAAATTTGGTGGTAGTGGACTCGGTTTGACTATTTCAAAAAAAATAGTTGATTTGCTTGGAGGTAAAATGTGGGTTGAGTCGGAATTCGGTAAAGGTTCTAAGTTTCAATTTACAATACCATATAATCCTATTCTTAAAGAAAAAAAGGTAATAGCAGAAGCTGATTTCGGCAATCATGAAAAAGAATTATTATTACTTGTAGAGGATAACCTAATCAACCAGCGCTTAACGAAATTAATTTTAGAGAAATCAGGCTATGCTGTAATTACTGCAAACAATGGACAAATTGCGGTTGATTTATTTAAAAGTAATCCTAAAATTAAGTTGATTATAATGGATATTCAAATGCCTGTGTTGGACGGATTATCAGCTACAAAAGAAATTCGTTTGATAGAAGCTGAAAAGAAGTTGTCGAAAATACCCATCATTGCTTTAACAGCTCATGCAATGAAAGGAGATAAGGAAAAGTGCATTGAAGCGGGTTGTGATAATTATTTATCGAAACCTATTCTTATTGAATTACTTATCAATACCATCAAAAAATATATTTAATTTATTTCTAGTTCTCCTCTTTCAGAATAAGTCTGTTTTCTTGATCGTAAGACAATTCATTATTATCGATCATCCATTGTATCGTGCGAAGTGTTTTGTCTTCATTACTTGATGTAATTCCATTTACCAGATCATTCAATAATAAAGGATGCACAGCTAATAACTGTTTTATTTGTTCGGCTATTAATTCAAATTCGTCCGTATGAAGTGTTGTTTTGTTTTCTTCTAAACAAACATCACATTGGTTACATCGATAGGTATTTGTTTCACCAAAATAAGCAAGTAATATTTGACTTCTACATTTAGAATTACTATCAGCATACTTTATAACTGCTTCCATTTTTTCAATAGCACGTTTTTTAAGTTCCTTATAATTTTCTTTCGATAAATATAAGTTTGTTGCATCTACACGTGGTTTGATAAACGTTACCTGGGGTAATTCAGTTTGAGCAGCATAGGTTAATACTTTTAACTGTTGTAAATAATTTAATCGCTTAATAATTTCCTCCTTACTAACATTCGATTTTTTAGCTAAATCATATTCATTGATTTTCACAAAGTTGTCGAATAGTCCAGAATAGGAGCGAAGCAATAGTTTTATGAATGAGTCAAAGCTCGAATTCGATATTTGAAATTTATATAGGTCTTCTTTGTTTAGTTCTAATTTTATGCGAGAAGGTTGAAAGACAGAATCGGTTAGTGAAATGTATCCTTCTCTTTCAATAAATTTCAGGCAATTGAATGTATTTATTGCTTGTAAATTGTAAGTGTCACAAAATTTCGCAATATCGAAACCTACAGTCGTTCCTGTACCAGAACCAATCGGCATTTGATAATAATTGGCTAAAGCTTGGTATGTTTTTCGAATATCTTCTATTTCGGGAAATCCAGTTTCGATATTTCGTTGTAATTCAATTTTATCTCCATTGTTGTAAAGCAATATGGCAAATGCTTTTTGCTCATCTCTTCCTGCACGGCCGGCTTCTTGAAAGTAGGCTTCTAATGAATCGGGGAGGTCGATATGCACAACAAAACGAACATCCGATTTATCGATTCCCATGCCAAATGCATTTGTACAGACAATGATGCGTGTTTTGTTTTGTATCCAATTACTTTGTTTTAAATCTCTTGTTTGTGAATCTAAGCCAGCATGGTAGAAATCTGCCGAAATTTTATTGCTTTTTAAGTAGGTAGCAATGTCCTGTGTTTTTTTTCTATTTCGAACATAAACAACGCCTGTACCTTTCAGGTTGTTTGAAATTTTAACTAAACGGGCTAATTTATCTTCTTCTTGTAATACTACGTATGCAAGATTTTTTCGTTCAAAGCTTTTTTGTAGAACATGTTCTTTTTTGAAGCCTAATTTTTGCTGAATGTCTTTTACGACTTCAGGAGTTGCAGTAGCTGTAAGTGCTAAAATTGGGATGTTGGGTAAAAGGTCTCTTAGTTCAACTAGTTTTAAATAACTGGGACGAAAATCATATCCCCATTGAGAAATACAGTGCGATTCATCAATTGCAATTAAATTGACCTTCATTTTTTGCAAGCGAACTTTTACAATTTCTGTTTCTAATCGTTCTGGAGATAAGTATAAAAATTTAACAGCACCATGAACACAATTATCAAGTGCAATATCAATTTCCCGTTTGTGCATTGCACTTGTAATTGCAATTGCTTTGATACCTTTATTTGTCAAGTTTTCGACTTGATCTTTCATTAAAGCAATTAAGGGAGAAACAACGATGCAAATACCTTCTTTTGCCATTGCTGGAACTTGAAAGCAAATTGATTTTCCTCCACCAGTTGGTAGTAATGCTAGGGTGTCATTACCTTGTAAGACAGCATTGATGATGTCTTCTTGTAAGGGACGAAAAGATTTATGACCCCAATATTTCTCTAGTATGTCGTGAATAGCACTCATTATCTGATTCACGAATTTACGAAATTGTAGCTCTTAGAACTGAAAGAAAGGAATTTTTCCTGATTTGGATAGTTTAGCTAGTTCAGGATTGTTTTTAATGGATAAAAGCCATTCAATCGCTTTATTTTCCGATTTAAATACTTTATAGGCAACTTTGGGCTTATAAAATTTGAAGTAAAAATCTGCCATTATTTGATAGGCGAGGTTTTCAACAACAACAGCAACTGCCAGAAATGGTTGTTCTAGTTCTATTTTTATGCTGTGTTCTTTTGCTTCTTTTGTAATTGTAACAAATGGTTCGAATGAAAATAGGAAAGGATGTTTAATCCCATTCGTTATATCTAAATTTGCTTTTAACTCTGCTTTCTTATCCTCTAGATCAATCGTTTCTCCTTTTAAATATGTGAGATGAACAATACCGTCATCGTATAGCTCCAGCTTCATACCTTTTATTTCTGTACTTTTAACAATTGCTCTATTCTGATTCATAAATTTTTGTAATGAGTAGTAGTTTATCCTTCACAAACATATCGTTTTTAATTAATAAAAAAAAGCCATTACATATTTGTAATGGCTTTTTTTTATTAATTCATTTTTATTGGTTAAAATTTAGCTCTCAATGTTACAAAAATATTTCTTCCAGGAGCACTTATTCCTGAAGCGAAAACACGGTAATGGACATCAAATAGATTTTCAACACCAACATTGGCTGTAAAGTTTTTTGTTATTTTATAAGATGTTTTGATATTGAATGTAACCCAACTAGGCATTCCATCAGCTGTTGCTTGGCTTAAGTTATCTTCTCCACTAGGACTATAATCCTTTAATTGTTTAGCTGCACTGTATCTTGCATAAACCTCGCTCTCAAACTTTTTGAAATGGAAGAATAGGCTTGTTTGACCAAACATTGGAGGAATATGATCCAAAGGAATAATTGTATCATGGGCAGGAATTGATCCGGCTTCGTCAATACGTTGACGATAGTTTCCTAATGTATAAGTTAAGGATGATTTGAATGAAACATTATCATTAAAATCTGCAGTGACTGCTCCATAAGCTCCCTGAACAATTGCTTCATCAACGTTTGTTGGAGTTTGAACTCTACTTGAACCTCCAGCATAATAAATTGAATCGCTTCCGTTGTATTGTGCATTTCTTAATACAATAGCATTTTTAAGGAATGTGTAATGATAATTTCCTTCAAATTTAAGTTTGTCATCAAAAGCTGTTACTGAAAAACCAGCTTCAAAATTGTAGGCATATTCTGCTTTTAATTTTTCATTTGGAATTACAATGTTACCTCCAGTAGATTCAAATACTTTAGTCATGTCATCCACGTTTGGAGAACGATATCCAGTTGATCCTAAAATATGGAAGCGAACACTTTTTTCAGGAGCAATCACTAATCCAATGTTCCCATTTAATGCGCCATTTTTTTGAGTGGTTTCTTTAAATGGGAAAGGGTAGAAGGTAGTGTCATTAAATTTAGATGTTAGTGTATTATAGCTATAACGCAATCCATCTGACAAAATTAATTTTTCATTGATTTCCCAGGTATGTGTTAAATATGCTGCTACAGTTGTCATTGTGCTTCCACCATCAGGGTAACGTGTTGCAGCAGGAGTTTCAATACTTGTAATGATATTCTCTTTTCTTGCTTCGGATGAAACAATATTATGAAGTGCTTCAATTCCATAGCTTAGTTCATGTTTTTCTTTTACTACTTTTCTAAAATCAGCGTTCAATGAATATACTTTTACATTTTCTATTTGATATGTTTTACCGTTGTTGTTGAATCTACGGCTGATGCGTGATTGGTCTTGGTTTTGCATAGCTGCAGTAACTCGAAGGTTGTCAAACAATTTACCCGTTGATTTAATTGTTGAATACAATGAAATGAATGTTCTATTTTGCGGACCATAATACCATTCAGCAAATTTTAGATTTGCTCCGCTATATTCTTGTAAACGATCATATCTGTTAATATTTGAGGAGGTTGAATAATTTATTGTAGCACCAATATTTACATTTTCTGTTGCTTTAAACAATAGTTTCTCCATGATGTCAACTTGAGAATAACCACTGAATTTTTGAATATTGGGATTCGAGTTTCGAACCATGCTATCAGCTGTATTGTTATAATTTCGCTCTGCATAATAATAACATCTTCCAAAATCTGGGTTCGGAGTTCTAGAAAAACCTGTTCTTAAATCTCCAAAATCACTATAGGTTATACTTGTTAAAGATGCAAGCTTTTTAAATCCTAAATTAAAATCAAGATGTCCTGTTTTTTCTTGATTAGCGGAAGAGTAACGTAAATAGGAATTTAATTTAAAGTTCATTTTCTCTTCACCAAATAATGGATTTTTGGTATAAAAATGCATTACTCCGCCCAAGGCATCACTGCCGTACATTACAGAACTTGGTCCGTAAACAATTTCAGTTCTATCAAGCATTGCATTATCAATCGTTATAATATCTTGTAAATGCCCTGCTCTGTAAATTGCATTGTTCATTCGAACGCCATCAATAACCATTAAAACTCGACTTGCTTCAAATCCTCTAATTATTGGACTTCCTCCGCCTCCCTGACTTTTTTGAACCATGATGTTGCCTGTATTAGCAATCATATCAGCTGACGTTTGTGAGTTGTTTAATTCAAGATTTTTTGCTTTGATAACATCAATTGTATAGGCAACATCTGATTTTTTTTCTTCTGCTTTATTTGCAGAAAAAACCACCTCATTCAAATTAATTAATTTTACAGTTGAATCTTTTGCCACTTCATTATTTTGGGCAACTCCAAATTGAGATGCAATTAATATTGCACCAATAGAATATATAGTTTTTTTCATATTAGCTATTTTTAATAATATAATACAAACCCAACAAACATTCGTTGAGCTAAAAAATGAAAGCTATTGATAAGCTTAGAAAAGTATAATACAATTAAAATCGAGGTGGTGGGCTGTTTTTAGCTAAAAAAGCGGATTCCGAATTATTATTGTAGGACCAAATTTTTTCAATTTGCATACCTAAAATTGAATGCGTTCCAATTTCAGAATCATGGAAAATTTTTTGGTTATCATCAAATGATTTTAAAGTGTTTTTCTTATGGCTTTTATTGGAAGCAATATGTTTGTTAATGTGTTCATCTAAATTTGCGAATAACTGCTCTTCCTGCTTGTCATTAATACAATAATAAGTTATGGTAGTTTCTGTTTCGGATATTTTAACAATGTCATAAAGTTCATTGTTATGAAAAAATTCTTTATCAGCTTTTGCCCAATTGATTTTATTTAAGTCCTTTTTATTGAAAACAATTTTATGAAGCTCGGAATCATTCAATCTCATTTTTATTTCTCTTTTTACTTCTTTTCTGATTTGATTTTGAGAAATTTTGAATACAACAAAATATCCTATCGTGTTGAATAGAAAAATTATTAGAAGAAAAAATGAAACAGTCGATTTCATGGTTGTATATCACAAATCTAACAAAATGATTTTATTAATACAAACTGGTAGTAAAGCAAAAATCCCAGCAGAAGCTAGGATTTTTTAATAAAATGGTAAGGTGAAGTTATTTTTTTACTTTCCCTAAATTTGTAATTTCTGCAGGCATTCCTGTTGTACATCCAGCTGGTTGAGGCATTTTTAAAGTCATATAATCGAATGTTACTTCTAAGCCATCCACATCAAATTCTTTTTTTAATGCATCTTTTGGAATTAGGGTAACTCCATCAGCAGTTACAATTACAGCGGAGCAACCACCTGTTTTGTATTCGTGCGATACTTTTCCAGCTGTTTTTCCTGGGGTGCTAGAAGCAGAAGCTTCTTTTGTTTTACAAGAAGTAAATACAGAAACGACAATAGATAAAATGATTAAATAAGATTTCATAAAATTAAGGTTATGGTTAATAAAAAACACTCATACAAGTTTCATTCCATAGAATGCTGTATGAGTGTTTTTTGTATGTGTTAAATTATTTTACAGCTACTTTGATAACTCTTTGGAAGCTTGTGTTCATTTTACCAACACGTACCAAATAGGTACCAGTTGCTAAATTACTTGTAGAGAAAGATGTTTCAAATGAATTACCACTTACAACAATTTTCTTACCATCAATTTGTTTTCCAGTAATATCAAATAAATCAACAACCAATTCTCCTTCTTCTTTTAAGTTAGAAGCATTAACTGTGATTCCTCCAATTGATTGGAAAGCAGTTACGTTGTTGATTTGTGCTTGACCTTCTTCAATTCCAGTAGGTAATGGTAATTGGAATGAATAGATCCATGTTCTTGGACCTGCACCCAAATATTCACCAGTATGCCAGAATGTTAAGCCATTTGGATCCATTGAAGTTTGAGAATAATCACCAAAACGGTTAATGTTAGAACCTTGAGAAGCTGTACCAGCTTTTACAATTGTTTCAGCAAATGTCATTTGACCTAATGGGTCAGAAGCTAAACGTCCAGTAAATCCTAAACTTGCAAAATCACCAGTTGCAGCAGAAGCTCTTGCATAACACAATGCAATACTTCCATTGTCATCCATTGCAATACTTCCTACCCAACGGCTCTTAGTATCAGGTGCATAGATACCTTCTTGGTACAATGTCCAAGTTCCTGGAGTGTTTTCTCTTAATTCTACCCACTTAATAGCTCTTTGACGAGGAGTTGCAGTTACTAATACACCCCAATTTAAAACTAAAGAGTTGTAACCAGTCCATCTTCTGTATTGTGCTCTGTATGTTGGAACTCCTCCAATACCATCTAAAAATTGAGTTGAAGGTGTTGGTTGAGGAATATCATTCCAACTAGGATCATATGTACCATTGAATGCCGCAGTAGCAATTGTAGTAGTTGCGCTCATTGTAATTGTTGGAGTTGTTGGAGTCCAGTTTACTGTAGCTTTGATGTATTTAATACCATCCACATTTCCACCACCCCAAGAATTTTCTGTATACCAGAAGAAAGGGCAAGCAGTACCTACTGGAGGTAAACCACCATCAGCATCAGCTGCTAAAGGAACAAAAAATCCACTAACAGTTCCTGTTGTAAAGTTAGCAACAGCAGCTCTTGCAGTTTGTCCTAAAAGCATTTTATCTCTTTCAAATACAAATAACTTATCAGTTGCTTGGTTAGAAGTCATGTAATAGCCATCAGCCCAGATTGAGAATTTTAAGTAATCAGGAAATTGAGCAGATGTAAATGTATAAGTATAGTATGTTCCAGTTGGATCTGGAGTAGTAGAAATAGCAATGTAAATCTTATTTCCAGTTTGACCAAATTGAGAAACAAACCAACGGTCAGCATATTTATCATACATAATAATAGGGTCACCATCGTTTGCTGTCAAAGCAGGTGTCCATAGTGCTCCAATTTGCTTTGGTGCCATTAATTGAGCGCCATTAGATTTGTTAAATACTTTAAATGGTGTTGCATTAACCGCCTGAACATAGTGATTAGGACCAGCAGCTCCAGATGGATCAGGAGGGTATCCATTTCCATTTTGTCCCGCAAAGCTTGATAGTGTAGGAACCATCATTCTTGATCCCATTTGTTTTTGTATTGTACCTGGATCATTTCCATATGCAGCACCGTCTTTTTCTTCAGTAAATAAGAACGTTTGTGCAACACGATTACCACTTACCTTATCCTTAGATTCGGTCATTTCGTGGATGTAATCTTTATCGTCTTCATAATCAGGCAAATCTCTCATTGGTCTAGAGATACCGTTAAATTCGCCAATGATTGTTTGCGACTCGTTATTTGTTTGGTTTTGAGCAAATAGCCCATTACAAATAATGAATCCAGCAATTAAGAATGTAGCTTTTTTCATTTGTTTAAAATTTAAATTAGTTTAGAGGGGTTTATTATTTCATAAAATTAAAAAATAATATTTCAAAATCCAAATATTTTTAGACGATTTTTTAGGATTCGGTAAAGGAATTTTATTGGAATAATACACTATTTTGAAGCGAATAGCTTCTCTAAAGCAAACATTTCGTCCCTTAATCGAGCTGCTTCAGCAAAATTGAACTCTTTTGCTGCTACTTCCATAGCTTTTCTAGTTCTTGTAATTGCTTTTTGCAGTTCCTCCTTGTTCATGTATTGAACTACTGGGTCAGCTGCATAATTAATTACTTCACTTTCAACATATGGACGAGCTAAATTACCCTTTGCATCTACAACAACTGTTGTTTGTCCCATAATGGATGCTTTTGATTTGTTTAAAGCCGTTGGAACTAATCCATGCTCAAAATTGTATTCAATTTGTTTTTTTCTTCTTCGTTCAGTTTCATCAATGGTGCGTTTCATGCTGTCCGTGATTTTGTCGGCATACATAATTACTTTTCCATTTATATTTCTAGCAGCACGACCTGCAGTTTGTGTCAATGCTCTATCCGAACGTAGAAAGCCTTCTTTATCTGCATCTAAAATAGCCACCAATGACACTTCTGGTAAATCTAACCCTTCTCTTAAAAGGTTGATTCCAATTAATACATCAAATAAACCTAATCGCAGATCACGCATAATTTCGACACGTTCAAGTGTATCTACATCCGAGTGGATATAACGACAACGAATTCCAATATTCAGCATGTATTTATGCAATTCCTCCGCCATTCGTTTGGTTAGGGTTGTAACTAGAATACGTTCATCACGTTTTGTTACTTTATCAATCTCTTCTAGTAAGTCATCAATTTGATTAATACTTGGTCGCACTTCAATTACTGGATCCAATAACCCCGTTGGTCGAATCAATTGTTCTGCAATTAAACCTTCCGATTTTATTAATTCATAATCAGCTGGAGTTGCACTAACATAGATGATTTGATTAATCATTGTTTCAAATTCTTCAAACTTCAATGGGCGATTGTCTAGTGCAGATGGTAATCGGAAACCATATTCAACTAAATTTGTTTTTCTTGAGCGATCGCCACCATACATGGCGCGTATTTGGCCAATAGTAACATGACTTTCATCAATCACCATTAAAAAATCATCTGGAAAATAATCCAATAAACAGAATGGGCGAGAGCCAGGTTGACGGCCATCGAAATAGCGCGAATAATTCTCAATTCCGGAGCAATAACCTAATTCACGCATCATTTCTAAATCATAGGTCACACGATCTTCAATACGTTTTGCTTCCAAGTGTTTCCCATTTTCTTTCATATAATCCACTTGTTTTACCATGTCCTCTTGAATCTGAAAAATGGCATTTTTCATTGTTTCCGGACTGGTCACAAAAATATTAGCAGGGTATATGGTTGCATCTTCTAGTTTTTCAAAACTTTTGCCTGTTGAAGTCTCAAAATACTCAATTCCTTCAATTTCATCATCCCAAAAGGTAACACGCATCGAATAATCAGCATAGGCTAAGTTAATATCAACAGTGTCTCCTTTTACTCTAAAATTACCTCTTAAAAAATCTTCAGTTGTTCTAGAGTATAAACTTTCCACTAGGCGGTGTAAAAATTTGTTCCGACTGATAATTTCACCTTTTTTTATTTTGATTACGTTCTCACGAAACTCCATTGGGTTTCCAATACCATAAATACAGGAAACGGAAGAAACAACAATTACATCTCTTCTTCCAGATAGGAGAGCCGATGTTGCACTTAATCGAAGTTTTTCAATCTCATCATTAATGGATAAATCTTTTTCGATGTAGGTATTGGTGCTTGGAATAAAAGCTTCGGGCTGATAATAATCGTAATAACTTACAAAATATTCAACAGCATTGTTTGGAAAAAATTGTTTGAACTCACCATACAATTGAGCTGCTAGTGTTTTATTATGACTAAGTATTAAAGTTGGTTTTTGGACTTGCTGAATAACATTGGCGATGGTAAATGTTTTACCAGAGCCTGTTACACCTAATAGTGTTTGTGCTGGAATATTTGCGTTTACACCTTCCACCAGCTGTTTGATAGCTGTTGGTTGGTCACCAGTAGGTTGAAAGTCTGCTATTAATTTAAAGTCCATTTTTATTTTCTCTACAATCCATTTTCCGAAATCAACCAAATTAATGCTGCCATTGAAGCACCACCCAATTCTAATTCTCTTCTGTTTACAGCTTCAAACGTATCAATTGCTGTATGATGATAATCAAAGTAGCGTTGTGAGTCGGGCATTAGTTCTAAAATAGGAGTTCCGAATTCTTCATTTAATGGTTCTATGTCAGCACCGCCACCTTCTCTATCAAAATCGTGCAAGCCATAAGGTTCTAAAAGTGGTTTCCAACTTTTTAATTTTGCTTTTTGTTTGGAACCCATTGTACTTGAAAATCCACGTGGTGTAAATCCACCAGCATCCGATTCGAAAGCAGCAATGTGTTTTTCGTTTTTTAGTTTCGCCATTTCAACGTATTTTTTTCCACCGCGACCACCATTTTCTTCGTTCATAAATGCAACTGCACGAATGGTGCATTTAGGTTTTAGTCCCAATGCTTTATATATGCGAATGATTTCGATACTTTGAACAATTCCAGCACCATCATCGTGCGCACCTTCACCATTGTCCCAAGCATCTAAATGTCCACCTACAGTTATTATCTCCTCCTTTTTTGAACTACCATAAATTTCACCAATCACATTGTATGATTTTTCATCTGGCAGTGTTTGGCAATTCATTTTGAAAAAGAATTTCGCGTCTTTATCAGTTTTGATGTAATTACTTAGCCAGTCGGCACCATTTGTGCTTATAGCACACGCAGGAATTTTTGTAATACTATCATTGTAGCTCATTACGCCTGTGTGTGGATTGTCATCATGTGCTAAAGTCATTGAACGTACAACAACACCCACCGCACCGTATTTAGCAGCTTCTTTTGCACCAGCCCAGCGTTGCATCACCGCTTTGCCATAAGCATGAAAAGTGGCAATAAACGTAGGTTCCATCGGCTCGTTAAAGAACACAATTTTACCTTGAATATTCTCTTTTCCTAATCGTTTTAAGTCATCGATACCTTTTGCTTCAACCACATTGGCAGTTAAGCCTTCTACTGGCGTTGGAATTGAACCACCTAGTGCACAAATTGGAAGTGCTTTAAAGCTTTTTGCATTGGATGTAAAAACTTTTGCTTGTTCTTTTTCACCACGTATCCAATGTGGAACCATGCATTCTTGAAGATAAACTGTATCTGCTCCAGCTTCTTTCATTGCTTTGAAAGTCCATTCAACAGCTTGTTGAGCTTGAGGTGAGCCAGCTAAACGTCCACCAATTTTCTTACATAAATATTCAAGATTGGAATAACTTTTTCCATTTGTTAAAGCATCGTTAAATATTTTTTTGATGGTAGCTGAATCGGTTTGAGCTAATGCTGAAGTGCTTATTAATAAAGCAAAAAGTAACTTGTTTGTTTTTTTCATTGCAAGAGAAAAATTTATTTTAGAATAATGTCGTTTATAATTTCAGAGCCAACTGCTTCGTTGAGCATTTTTATAATTTTTGTTTTTGCCATCGACAACTCATTGCGCAAAGCGGATGAATCCAAAGTAACAAACAATTGTTTGTTTTTGATATAAATATCCTTTGTATGTTTTGCAATCATGGCGCCCATGATGTTATCCCATGAACTTATTAATCGCTTTTCCGCCATGCGGTCATCCAAGCGATAGGCTTTGAGCATTTGTTCAATTACCTCTTTAATGCTATGTTCGTTGTGTTTGCTCAATTTATTTTTTTAAGTAGTAACTTCTATTGCTTGTCCGTTCTCAATTTTAAATGCTTTTAAATCGGCATTGGTTGATTGGAATAATTCAACTAATCTGGTAGGGTGCGTATCTGTTATAAATAACTGACCAAAATTATCGCTGCTCACAAGTTCCATTAATTGTTTTACTCTTAAATCATCCAATTTATCATAAATATCATCTAATAAAAGGATGGGAGTAACCTTTTTGATGTTTTTTATAAAATCAAATTGTGCTAATTTTAAAGCAATCAAAAACGACTTTTGTTGTCCTTGAGAGGCATATTTTTTAATGGGATAGTTGTTAATAGTAAACTCTAAATCATCTTTGTGGATACCTACTGTGGTATATTCCATTACTTTGTCTCTATTCAGTGCTTTTTCAAGTACTTCTGTAAAAGATGTTTCATTTAAATGAGATTGATAATCAATGTTTACCAATTCTTTCCCACCTGAAATTAATTCGTAATGTTTTTGAAAAATAGGAATGAATTCACTGATAAATTGTTTTCGTGTTTCAAATACACGAGTTCCATATTCAATCAGTTGCATGTCCCAAATTTCGAGTGAAGCGCGGTCGAATTGACCGGAATGGCCAAAATGTTTTAAAAGTGCGTTGCGTTGAGAAATAATCTTGTTATAGCTTATCAGATTTTCGAGGTAAGCTTTGTCAAACTGAGAAATCACACTATCAATGAACTTTCTACGACTTTCACTTCCTTCAGTTATTAATTCTGAGTCAGCTGGTGAAATCATTACCAATGGAAATAGACCGATATGGTCAGCTAAGCGTTGATATTCCTTTTTATTACGTTTGAACTGTTTTTTGTGGTTCCTTTTTTGTCCGCAATATACTTCATCAATTTGTTCATTTGTTTCAAAAACACCTTGAATTAAGAAAAAAGGAGCAAGATGTAAGATATTTTGGCTATCGATAGGGTTAAAAAAGCTTTTACAGAAAGATAAATAATGGATAGCATCCAATATATTGGTTTTCCCTTCACCATTATTGCCCGTAAAGCAATTTACATGATCGCTAAACGATAAGGAGGTTTCGGGGTAATTTTTAAAATTTATGAGAGAAATACTCTTCAAATACATATAAACGTCAAGCTTTGACTGTAAAATTAGCCAAAAAACAGCGTAAAATGCAGATTGTTCAGAATTAATTACGGATATTCCAAAAAAAACTTATTTTTGCACGTTCTAAAAAATATTTAAAACGTTATGTCAAAAGAAATAAAAGACGAACCAATTGTAGATGTTGAAAATGCCTTAGGTAAAACTGAGCTATTTGTTGAAGAAAACAAGAAAAGCATTTTAATTATAGCTGGAGCTATTGTAGCTTTAGTTGGTGGTTATTTTGCTTACAAATATTGGTATGTAGCTGGTGAAGAAACCAAAGCACAAATAGAAATGTTTAAAGCAGAGCGTTACTTCGAACAAGATTCATTAGATAAAGCAATCAATGGTGATGGTGTGGCATTAGGCTTCGCTCAAATTACTGAAGATTATGGAATTACACCTTCTGGTAATTTAGCTGAATATTATTTAGGAATTTCTTATTTGAAAAAAGGACAGTTTGAAGACGCAATTGAGCATTTACAAAAATTTGATAGTAAAGATCAAATAGTAGCTCCTGTTGCAACAGGTGCTATTGGTGATGCACATATGGAATTGGGTAGAGTAGATGAAGCAATCACTTTTTACTTAAAAGCTGCTGAGCAAAATGGAAATAAATTTACTACTCCTATTTATTTGAAAAAAGCAGGAATGGCAAATGAAGATAAAGGAAATTATGCAGATGCTGTAAAATTGTATGAGCGAATTAAAGTTGAATTTGCAGAAACAATGGAAGGCAGAGAAATGGAGAAATTCATTGCAAGAGCAAAAGCATTAGGAAATTTATAATCCTATTAAAAGAGTTAATTGAAAAGGTGAATTTTTATAAATTCACCTTTTATTTTTTACATTAATTGAATAATTAAATAAAAGAATATGTCATCATCATTAAAAAACTTGTCGGATTTTAATCATACAAGTATTCCATCAGGAGCTGGTAAAAAAATAGGCATTGTTGTAGCTGAATGGAACATTGCTATCACGGGTGCTTTGCGCGATGGAGCGATTAAAACGTTGTTAGAAAATGGGGTAGTAGAGAACGATATAGTTGTAAAGTATGTCCCTGGTAGTTTTGAATTAACCTTAGGTGCTCAATTTTTATGTGAGGAAAAGTCGATTGATGCAGTAATAACACTTGGCTGCGTTATTCAAGGTGAAACTCGTCATTTTGATTTTATTTGCGATGCAGTTGCTCATGGTGTAACGAATGTTAGTTTAAAATACAATAAACCTGTTATATTTGGTGTACTTACTCCAAATACATTAGAACAAGCTCAGGATAGAGCAGGCGGAAAGCACGGCAATAAAGGGGATGAAGCAGCGGTAACAGCTTTAAAAATGTTAAGTTTTAATAAGGCTTAAATTACTTTACAGTTTCTAATGCCTTAAGTACTTCTTCTATAGGTTTTGCTTCTGGATAATAGGATAGTATTTTTTGTAAAACACTATCCACAACAGAATCTGGGCATGATGCTCCACTTGTAAGTATTATTTCGACAGGACTTTTTTCTGGTAAATAATTATCACTTACTAAATGTTCATGATTTTTATAATCAAAATGATTAATCCTGCGTTTTGACACTATTTCAGTTGCTGATGAAATAAAGAAAGTAGGTAACTTTTCTTCACATAATTCAACAATGTGAGATGTATTAGAACTATTATATCCTCCCACGACAATCGCTAAATCAGCATTTTCTTTTAATAGGCCATACGTTGCTTCTTGATTTTCATTGGTAGCATAACAGAGCGTATCTCTTGTATCTGCAAAATGATTTTTTAAATCTGTTTCACCAAATTTGTCAAGCATTATTTTCTTGAAATAGTCAGCAATTTCCTGTGTTTCCGTTGCTAACATTGTAGTTTGATTAATTACACCTACACGAATAAGATGTTCCGTTGGGTTAAATCCTTCTGAATATCGGCCTTTAAATGTTTGCTCAAATTCCTCTTTGTTACTTTTACCATGGATGTAGTCCCCAATTAATTTCGCTTCTTCAATATTTTTTACAACAATTGATGGTGCGTCTTTTTCGCTTCTTGAAAAAGTTGCTCTTGTTTCTTCATGGTTGTATTTTCCATGAATGATGATTGTGTATTTTTCTTCACCTAACTTTTCAGATTTTTTCCAAACACGCTCAACAAATGGACAAGTAGTGTCGTATTTTCGAACCTCAATGCCAAGTTCATTTAATTTTTCTTCAATGGATAGGGTTGTTCCAAATGCTGGGATTACAACAATGTCATCAGGTGTTAGTACTTCAAATGGTATAATTTGATTTCCAGAGGTATCCATTAAAAATTTAACTCCTCTTTTCAATAAATCGTTATTTACTTCGGGGTTGTGTATCATTTGGCTTAACAAATAGATACGCTTTCCTTCATTTTCTTCGATTGCTTTGTACGCTGTTTCAATAGCATGTTCTACTCCATAGCAAAATCCAAAATGACGAGCGATATAAAATCGAATTGGCCCAAAATCAAGAATAGTTGGACTGTAATCTTTTTTACGAGGGTCATTTATTTTACGAATTTCTTTTACTCGAGAAATAATTTGACTTTTATAAAAATCGGGAATTTCGAAATGCTTCATTTAAAATACAAACAGTTTATACTAAAATTTGTTTTCGTAAAGGTATTGAATTAATTAATTGGCTGATTTTATTTGTTGAGCAATACTGTACGCTTGTTGTTTTAATTCAGGAACAGCTGTCGTTTCCCAAACAACACCTCTAATAAGAGAGCCAATTGCATACATGTTTTTATGCACAGTGTTTTCTGATTTTAATACTTCATAGTTAATAGTCGCCTTTATTCCCAATCGATTCGTATCAGGTAAAATTATTTTTTTTCGAATTAAATTTTCATATAATTCATTTTCGATTGCTTCGTAATTTGTTTGTGGCCCAGTGCAATTGATAGCACTGTATGCTTTTATTGTTTTATTGCTTTTTTGTTTTCTAAGTAAAACCTCTACATTTAATTCATTCTCACTCGTTTCAATTATATTATTGATTCTTCCACCTATGATTTCTAATTGCCCAGTTTTAATTAAATCGTCTATTTCTGAATGGATATGTTGGGGTAATCGGTGACGTGCAACACCCCAAATATGGCGAACATGAGAAATAAACTGTAGTTTTTCTTTATCAGTAAATGATATCCAAATATTTTGAACATGTGGTCTAAGTGAGTCAATAACAGATTGCCAGGGCATTCCTGCACCTTCAGCTATTTTTATATGCTTTCGAACAGTTTTTAATATTGCCAATAAACTTTGATCTTTAATTTCAGAATAAAAATCAGGATATAATTCTACCTTCGAATGAGGTTTAGGAATATATCCTCTTGGTGATATAGCATATATTTTCTCTTTAAATTGTATGCTTTTAAGGCTTAACACACAATCAATCATTGTTAGTCCTGTTCCTATTATTAGAACAGGTTTATTTCGGTTCATTTTATTCAGAAAAGAATCATTCCAAGGATTTCGAAAATAGTTTTTACTGAAATAAAATGATTCATTTTTAATTGGAGGATTTGAGGGTAAAAGATTACCACTTGCAAGGATTAAAAAATCTCCTGAATAAGTGTCATTGTTTTTTAGAACAACATCGTATCCTTGATTTGTAATTTTAATATCACAAGCAGTGCCATTAATCCAATTGATTTTTGAATGCGATTTGTATTTTTTGACTATTTCTGCCAAATAAATTCCATAGATTGTTCTAGGTATGAATTCATTCTCAATAGAATCAGTAACTAGATAACTGTATTCTTCTTTTGATTTTAACCAATTAATAAAATCGTTTGGGATATTGGCAAAAGCACTCATTTTCCCTGCAGGTACATTTAACAAGTGGACAATGTTTTTTGTGCTATACGCTGCACCCAATGCAGGTTCATAGGTGTCATTGATGATTGTTATCAAAACATTGGTGTCCTCCATTACTAGGTTGACGGCTATCATCATTCCGCTAAATCCTCCACCAATAATTAAGACTTTTTTCGTTGACATCATCCTGATTGTAAAAATACAAGATGATTAAGGTTAAAAAAAACAGAAGGTGCTGTTTTATGAACAATTCATTGTGAATGTCTTTTCTGCAATTAAGCTCATTGACTTTCACTTATACTCTATTTTTGTATAGATGGCAAAAAAGAAACCTTTAATATTAATAACAAATGATGATGGAATTACTGCTCCTGGCATTACTGCTTTAGTGGAAGTAATGAAGTCCTTAGGAGATGTAATCATTGTAGCCCCCGATAAACCTCAGTCGGGAATGGGTCATGCAATTACAATTAATTCAACATTGCGAATTAATAAAGTTAATGTTCATGGTGTTAAAGAGGAGTACAGTTGTACGGGAACACCTGTTGATTGTGTGAAAATTGCCGTTAATAAAATTTTGCATAGAAAGCCAGACTTATGTGTTTCGGGAATAAATCATGGATCCAACATGTCGATAAATGTAATTTATTCAGGTACAATGTCTGCAGCTGTTGAAGGAGCAATTGAAGGAATACCATCAATTGGTTTTTCATTATGTGATCATTCAATTGATGCAAATTTTACAGCATCTAAAAAAATTGTGAAATCGATTGTGCAAAATGTGTTAAAGCAAAAGATGCCTAAAGATGTTTGTTTAAATGTGAATATTCCTAATTTAAAGTATGAACAGATTAAAGGAATTAAAGTTTGTAGACAGGCACGAGCAAACTGGATAGAGGAGCTGGATGAGCGAAAGGATCCAAGCGGTAAACCTTATTTTTGGTTGACCGGGAGGTTTGAAAATTATGATGAAGGAAAAACGGATACAGATGTTTGGGCTTTGGATAATAATTATGTATCAGTAGTTCCTACTCAATTTGATATGACTGCACATCATACTATAAAGCAACTAGAAAAGTGGAAATTGTAATTTTAAAATAATGAAAAATTTTATTTGGGATAAACTATATGTTGGAATGGTGGCAGGAATACTTCCACCCATTATCGCATTTTTGACTTATTATTTTTTGAATTATAGTTATATGAGTCGAGGCGAATTTTTTCGTTTTTTGGCGAGAGGAGAAATGTATACGCAAATTGTAACATTATGTGTAATTGTAAATCTAATTCCCTTTTACCTATTTATTAATAAAGAAAAATACAATGCTACAAAAGGAGTTTTAGCATCTACGTTTATTTGGGCTGGTGTTGTGTTGTTTCTGAAATTTTATATTGAGCCCTAATGAAATATTATATAATAGCAGGTGAGGCTTCTGGTGATTTGCATGCATCTAATTTAATGCATCAATTGAAGTTGATGGATACGTCTTCTTCTTTTCGTTGCTGGGGTGGTGATTTGATGCAAGCACAAGGAGCTGTTTTAGTTAAGCATTATCGAGATTTAGCATTTATGGGGTTTACAGAAGTCCTCATGAACATAAGAACGATTTTAAACAACATTGATTTTTGTAAAAAAGACATTTTAGCAAATCGTCCCGATGTTTTAATATTAGTTGATTATCCTGGATTTAATTTGCGAATAGCAGAATTCGCAAAACAAAATGGAATAAAAGTTTTTTATTATATCTCTCCACAAATATGGGCTTGGAAACAATCACGCGTTCACAAGATAAAAAGAGTAGTCGATAGAATGTTTGTAATACTACCTTTTGAAAAAGATTTTTATAAACAGTTTAATTATGAAGTAGATTTTGTTGGGCATCCCTTATTAGATGCTGTTGAAAACTATACAACAGAATCAAATTTATTGAAATTAGAATCCAATAAACCTGTTATAGCTCTTCTGCCAGGAAGCAGAAAACAAGAAATTTCTGTAATGTTACCATTAATGCTAACCATGCAGAAGTATTATCCTAACTATCAATTTGTGATAGCAGGTGCACCTTCTCAAACAAAGGAATACTATCAAGAGTTTATTGCCGATTCAAAAATTCAAATTGTTTTTGGACAAACATATCAGTTGTTGCAACAATCAGAAGCGGCATTAGTAACATCAGGAACAGCTACGCTTGAAACAGCATTGTTTGGTGTTCCTGAAGTTGTTTGTTATCAAGGAGGACGAATCTCTTATTTAATTGCCAAGCAATTAATTAAAGTAAAATATATCTCCTTGGTAAATTTAATTATGGATAGTGAAATTGTAAAAGAATTAATTCAAGCCGATTTGAATGAGCAGAATTTAAAGGTTGAATTGGATAAATTATTAACATCAGAAACACGCGCTCTTATGCTGCAGAATTACGCAGCTTTAAAAAATAAATTAGGAGGAGCAGGTGCCTCAAAAAAAACTGCTGAATTGATGATAAGATATTTAAAAAAATAAACGTGAAAAAAAAATTACTTCTCATTTTTGTCTCTATTTTGTTCATAGGTAGTGCTTCTGCAACTACCGTAAATGTTCGTATTTTAAGTACAAAAGTGATTAATTCTTTTATATTCTCTCCTTTAAAAGGAAGTTACCTTTTATATGGCGATGGCTTGATGTTAACCGAAACAGATGCATCTGGTATTTTTCAAATGACCATTGAGAAAGATTCAATTGTTTTAAAAACATTTGAAAAAACAATTGGAAAGTATTCTTCCATTCGAATGCAAGCAAATGAACAAGATGCAAGTTTTAAAATTAAATCAGTAATACCGGAAAGTAAAGTACGAAGCTATGATAACAATTTAACTGTTGAAATTGGTGCAGATAAAAAACAGTTTCTTTTAATTAATAGAGTAGATTCTGAAAAATACATTGCTGGTGTAGTCGAATCCGAATCGGGTACAAAAACAAGTTTAGAGTATTATAAATTGCAAGCAATACTCTGTCGTACCTATTTGTTAGCGCACATCAATCGCCATATAGTAGAGGGATTTCAAATATGTGACGATGTTCATTGTCAAGCTTATTTGAACAAGTACAAAGAAGAAGATGTTTGGAAAGCAGTAATCGATACAAGAGGTATGGTTGTGGTTGATAGTGACTTAAATTTAATTACTGCAGCGTTTCATTCTAATTGTGGTGGACAAACAGTGAATTCACAAGATGTGTGGGCTGTTGCAACTCCCTATTTAAAATCGATAAAGGACACTTTCTGTATTGAATCTGCTCATGCAAAATGGCAGCGAAGTATTCCCCTAGAAGATTGGAAGTCTTATTTGCAATTAAAGCATAAGTATCCTATTGATGATAGTTTGCATATGAACAATGCAACTACATTTACTCAGCCGAATGGTCGTTCTATTTATTTCGTTGATAAAGATTTGAAAATTCCATTGAAAATTATTCGTGCTGATTTTCAATTAAAATCAACGTATTTTTCGGTTGAACAAAAAGGAGAAATGGTTATATTTAGTGGAAAAGGTTATGGACATGGAGTTGGTTTATGTCAAGAAGGTGCAATGAAGATGGCCAAACTGAATTATAGTTACAAAGATATTCTTAAGTTTTATTATAAAGATGTTCACCTTGTCGATCAAACAGCGCTTAATTATTTTCGGTTAGAATAGTTCCGTAAATACTTATTATCTTTAGCTGTGTTTTTATATCAAAAAAAATATTTTTCATTCATTCTTTTTATTCTAGTTAGCAGTCGTTTTTTTGCTCAGCAGGATAGTACTAGCCTGTATGTTGTTATGAAGGATTCTACTGCTGTATATAATCAACAACAGCAAGATTCAATTAAAAATGCAATTTCAAGAATTGGTTGTCCTTCAAGTTTGTTTAGCAGTAAACGCTTTGCTATTGTAGCCTCAACTGAAGCCGTTTTATATGCAGGATCAATGATTGGCTTAAACGAATTATGGTATAAAGATTATCCCCGTTCCACGTTTCATTTTTTCAATGACAATGAAGAGTGGCTTCAGATGGATAAAGTTGGACATGTTACAACGTCTTATTATATTGGAAGAATAGGAATTGATCTGTTAAAATGGACAGGTGCTAGCAGAAAGAAGGCTATCTGGTATGGAGGAATGTTAGGTTCGTTATATCAAACAACAGTGGAAGTGCTTGATGGATATTCAACGGAATGGGGCTTTTCTATTGGAGATTTTGCGGCAAATACTGCAGGTTCACTATTGGTAATCGGACAAGAATTAGCATGGGATGAACAACGCATCGTCTTAAAATATTCATTTCAGCAAAGTGATTATGCAACTTATCGTCCAAACATATTAGGTTCGACTATTTATGAAAATCTATTGAAAGATTATAATGGGCAAACATATTGGTTGTCTGTTAATTTAGCTTCTTTTATGAAAAAAGAAACGAATTTTCCTTCTTGGTTAAATGTTGCAGTTGGTTATGGTGCCAATGGTATGACTGGTGGTAGTTTTAATCCTCCCTACATTGATGAGAATGGTAATCAACTTTATTTTGATCGTTATCGTCAATACTATATTTCCTTAGATGCCGATTTGTCTAAAATAAAAACAAAGTCTAAATTTTTAAAAACACTCTTTAAAACAATCGGCTTCATAAAGATACCTGCTCCAGCTCTGGAATTCAATAAAAATGGGGTAAAAGCTAGCTGGCTTGGATTTTAATTTGTCCATTTTATTATCTTTTGTAAGGTTCAATTCCTAATTATTGTCAAAAAAAGCGAGTAAAATCATTGTTAAGACAACTTTAATAGTATAAATTAGCATAGCAATTAAATTTACCCAAAATGAATTTTACTAAAACAGCTAGTACACCGCTCTTGCTTTTTTTCTTGTTTTTTATTCAACTAGGAAATGCACAAGTTGTAATAAATGAATTTTCCTGTTCAAATGTATCTACTACTACAGATGATTTTGGTGATACTCCCGATTGGATTGAACTTTATAACTCAGGGGCAACGAGCGTTAGTTTAACCGGATATTATTTAAGTGATAAAAAAACGAATCCTACCAAATGGGCTATTCCTGCAGGAGTAACTATTGCTGCAAATGGATTTGTGCGTGTTTGGGCATCAGGTAGAAATGTGGTGAATGGTGGTAATGTTCACGCAGGCTTTAAATTGACACAAACACAGCCAGAGGCAATAGTTTTTGCAAATGCTTCAGGAGCAATTATCGATTCAATGACATTGGTTCCCACTCAAAGCAATCATTCTCGTGGACGAATTACAGATGGGGCTGCAACATGGGGAGTATTTACTACTCCAAGTCCAAATGCTCCAAATACAAATGCAAAACAAAATTATGCAACCAAGCCAGCAATGAGTATAGCTGCGGGGTTTTATGCAGGTTCACAATCGGTTTCCATTACTTCCCCTGATGCAGGTGTATCTATTTATTACACCACAGATGGTTCAACTCCAACCACCGCTTCTAATTTATATTCAGGCCCTGTAAATATTGCTACCACAAGTGTTTTAAGAGCGCGAGCATTTAGTTCTAATTTAAATATTCCAGCAAGTTTTGTAAATAGTAATACCTATTTTATAAATTCAACTCATACAACAAATGTTGTTTCTGTTTTTGGAGATGATATTGAAACCTTATTAAATGGTTCTCAAATTTTTCCTCAAACAGGTTTGGAATATTTTGATGCTACACAAGCTTTAAAAGCTGAAACGGAAGGTGAAGCCAATGAACATGGAAACGATTCTTGGGCTTACAGTCAAAGAGGATTTGACTATGTTTCTAAGGATGAAATGGGATATAATTATGCAATCAAACATACTGTATTTGTCAATAAAACGAGAGATTCCTTTGAACGATTAATTTTTAAAGCTGCTGCAAATGATAATTTTCCTTCTGGTACTCCAGGTTTACCTGCACATATTCGCGATTCTTATGCGCATACATTATCACAAAGAGCCAAATTAAATATGGATGAACGTACTTGGGCTCCTGCGGTGTTATATGTTAATGGTAAATATTGGGGTGTTTATGATATAAGAGAAAAGGTAGATGATGCAGATTTTACATCTTATTATTATGATCAAGATGAACCCAATATTCAATTTCTAAAAACATGGGGTGGTACATGGAGTGAGTATGGGGGAGCGCAAGCACAAACGGATTGGAATACACTCAGAGCATTTATTACGGGAAATAGTATGGCAACTCAATCCAATTATGATTATGTGGATAGTGTTTTTAATGTTAAAAGTTTTGTTGATTATTTCGTTTTTAATTCATGGTTAGCAACTTCAGACTGGTTAGATTGGAATACTGCATGGTGGAGAGGTTTAGATCCTAATGGTGATAAAAAGAAATGGCGTTATACCTTATGGGATTTGGATGCAATTCTAGGTCATTATATTAATTATACTGGTATTCCCGACCCTTCTCCAAATGCAGATCCATGTAATGTGGAAGGATTACCTGATCCAGGTGGTCAAGGGCATACTCAAATTTTAAATGCCTTAATGGCAAATCCTGGTTTCAAACAATATTACCAAGCTCGTTATGCTGATTTGATGAATACTTCATTGAACTGTAATTTCGCACTACCATTATTGGATAGTATGATTGCCGTAATACAGCCCGAAATGGCTGCACATTGTGCGAAATGGGGAGGGAGTTTTTCTACATGGCAGGCAAATGCTGCAGCATTCCGACAAGATATTCAAGACCGCTGTAATTCAATGACTCAGGGGATGATTGATTGCTATGCATTAACTGGTCCGTATGCAATTACACTTGACGTGCAACCTGCTGGCGCTGGAATAGCAAAAGTGAATAGTGTTACACCTAGTGCTTATATTTTTAATGCTACTTATTTTGGTGGTATGAATACTCTTTTCAAGGCAACTGCTAATCCAGGATGGATATTTGATCACTGGGAATTTCAAAATCATACGCCCACACCAAGTACTATTAATGATTCTGTTGCTGTCGATTTGAACCAAACAGATGCTATTATTGCTGTATTTAGAACTCCAGAAGATCCTCCAGGTGGAGAAGAAGTTGGTATTCCAACTGCATTTTCTCCAAACGATGATGGTATCAATGATGTTTTATTTGTTTTAGGAAGTGTTAATGATTTAGAGTTTACTATCTATAATCGTTGGGGACAATTGGTCTTTAAAACAAATGAACGTTCAAAAGGGTGGGATGGAACATTCAATGGACAAAAATTAAATCCTGGCGTATTTGCTTATCAATTATCAGGTAAGCTTCCGAATGGTGATTTAATTACTCGTAAAGGAAATATAACATTGGTTCGTTAACAAATAAAGCGCTTATGAAAACAAAAAAAATCGTTTTTCTTGTAAGTTGTTTTACTGCATTTTTTGTTAGTGAAATGAATGCTCAAGATGTCCATTTTTCTCAATTTAATGAAACACCACAATTGTTAAATCCGGGTGCTACAGGTGTTTATAATGGATATATGCGTGGAATCATCAATTATAAGAACCAATGGATGGCAATGGGGAATGAGTTTAATACCATGGCGGCATCTTTTGATATTCCGATGTTTGATTATAATGAACGAAAAGCTCATTTAGGTGCAGGATTGAATTTTTTTAATGATAAGGCTGGTGATAGTAAATTTGGCTTAACACAAGTTAATTTATGCATAGCTGGTATCATTCCTGTTGCCGAAGCAAGTAAATTGTCCTTAGGTGTTTCTTTGGGTGGAGCTCAACAAAAAGCTAATTTAAGCTCGGTTGTTTGGGGTACACAATATAATGGGCAAGGTTTTGACCCCACCATAAGTTCAGGCGAAAACGTTTCCAATTTTGCCAATTTTTATTTTGATTTAGGAGCTGGTTTGTATTATGAGTATTCGAATAAAAAAGTTAATTTTTCACGGGATGATGAAAAGCGGTTAGCAATAGGCGTTGCTTATTTTCATCTAAACCGTCCAGAGCAAAAAATGTTTTCAGTATCAGAAAAGTTGTATGGAAAATTGGTTGTAAATATCAATGGACATTTTGATAAGGCTGGAAGTAAAATTTCTTTTGAGCCCTCTGCAATTTATTTTATGCAAGGACCCAATATGGAAATAACTGCAGGATGTGCTATTCGATATCGTTTGAAAAACGGAACAAAAATTACGGGGTTTTACAGTGAGTCTGGTATTGCATTAGGTATTCATTACCGTTTAAACGATGCGATTATCCCTCAGTTGTATTATCAAGTAAAAGATTTTTCAATTGGTATATCCTATGATGTTAATGTATCCAGTTATAAAAAAGCAAGCAAATTAAATGGTGGAGCAGAAATTTCATTGAAGTATCACATTTTAAAAGGAGCATTGTTTAAAAAGAAAAACATGTTATAAGAGAAAGCCTTTTATCTTTTTTGATAAAAGGCTTTTTTGTTTATGGAATTAATTATTGGCTTGCATCCTATAGGTAAAACCAATAAAAATTTCCTATGAAAACGATCTTAGCAATTTTATTTTCCTTAGTTGGTGTAAATCAAATCACTGCTCAAAACATTAAAGTTCTTTCTGCAACCGAGCAGTCTTGGTCGGGCGGACAATGTTGTAGCCATGGAATTAATTATGTCATTACTGTAGAGTCAACAGACACTGTTAAAGTTTTGAAATTTGATACTGTTTGGATTGGTAGTAATTCCTACACTAAAGGGAATGCACAAAATTTAAGTTCAAGTCATTATATATGGAATGGCAAAATGTATTATACCATTACCGCATCTCAAAGTTGGAGTGGGAGAGATGGTTTGATGATAGATGATGTAGAGGAAGTTGAACCTGTGAAAGAAAATATCAAAGCTCCAAAGTATAAAGGGCAAGCATGTATTTTAGCTACTACAAGTAATTCTAAACATTATTTGGAGGTGAATTCATTTAAATTGATACCACCTATTCCTTATCCATAAAAAAATCCCTCGAATAATTTTATTCGAGGGATTTTTTTATTCTTTTATTTATGCAAATTTTTTCTCGAAAGCTTGCATTACCTCAACCAATGCATTAACGCTCTCTAGTGGAAGTGCATTGTATAAAGATGCACGGTATCCACCAACATCACGATGTCCTCGTAAACCACTTAGTTCTGCTTCTTTACAAAGTTTGTCGAATTCAGCTTCTAATTCTGGTTTCGGCATAATGAATGTAACATTCATATTTGAACGATCTTCTTTAGCTGTTGTTCCAACAAATAGACTATTTCTATCGATTTCATTGTATAATGTATCCGCTTTTTGTTGGTTAATTTTTTCAATCCAACTAACACCACCATTATCTTTTAACCATTTCATAGTAAGCATGCTCACATAAATAGGAAATACAGGAGGAGTGTTATACATACTATCTCCTTTGATATGAACTTGATAATCCAACATGGATAGCATTTTACGTCCAGTTTTTCCTAATGTACGTTCGTCAACAGCAACCATTGTTGCGCCAGCAGGACCCATGTTTTTTTGTGCACCAGCATAGATTAATGCAAAATCGTTTCCATTAACAGTGCGACTAAAAATATCGCTACTCATATCACAAACCAATGGAACAGTTGTTTTAGGAAACTGCTTCATTTGTGTTCCATAAATGGTATTGTTTGAGGTAATGTGAAGGTAATCTAAATTTGTAGGAATGTCGTATCCTTTAGGTATGTAGCTGAATTTTTTATCTTCACTAGAAGCAATTACTTGAGTGTTTCCAATCATTTTCGCCTCTTTAATAGCTTTGCTAGCCCACACTCCAGTGTTAATATAACCAGCAGTTCCTTCTGTACGTAATAAATTGTAAGGTACCATTGCAAATTGCAAACTTGCACCTCCACCTAAAAACAGTACTTTGTAGTAATCATTTAAGCCTAACAGTTCCTTTACTAATGCACGTGATTCGTCCATTACTTTCTCATAGTTTTTACTACGATGAGAAATTTCTAGAAGAGATAGATTTAAGTTATCAAAATTGATACAAGCTTCGGCTGCTTGTTTTAATACTTCGGCAGGTAAAATCCCTGGACCTGCGCTAAAATTGTGGACTTTTTTAGTTGACATATAATGTTTTATTGTTTGTCTTTTATACTATAATTACACAACGAAATTAGGAATAATTTGAATCTATAAAACTTAAATCATTGAATATTTATTTCTTTTTTCTTTTAACTCTTTTAACAACCGTATCACTTTGCGGTTTTGATGAGCCACCATCAGGTTTGTTGTAGTGTTTGTCAGTATTATCTTTTTGATTTTTAGGAGCAACATCTGCTTGAAACTGCCACTTTCCTTTTTTTAATTTTAGACCATCATATTCAAAATCAGAAGTGCAATAGTATTGATATTGTCCTTCCAATTGAGGCTCCATAGGAGCAAGTCGGTCGTAAACAATCATATCTAAGCTTTCATTATATTTTAATGCAAATATGCAACTACTTGCATATTCAAATATTACTCGTTTCGGGTATTTTTTTTGCAATGAAAATACATCTGCTCCAAACTTAGGATTGCCATTACTATCAAAACTAAGTACATCTATAATTTTTTTCTGAGATAATTTATCATTCATATCTCTTGCTAAGAGCGTATAATATGTTTTCTTTTTAACTTTTACAGGAATGATTTTATAGTAGAGCATTCCAAACCATTTTTTATTATCAGAGACAGTGTTTTCTGGATTTCGAATTTCAAGTGATTTATCAATGAGTGGGAATAGAAGTACACTTTCTATCTTCTTTTTTGCAACAATGTATTTCTCTTGTATAAATCCATAGTATTGATGAGTTCCATCATTTTTTTCGATATTCCAATTGATGATTCTGAATTTATTATCAGGAGAAGTGAGAATAGCAATATCTTTTTTTAATGAATCAAATGGAAAATCAAATGAGTTTGGTTGGTTGAGTGTTTCTTCAAAAGTAGAAAGCAAAAGTGTGTTCAGCTTTTGTCGTTCCTCATCTGTTCTTGCACTGAATAATTTTGCATTGATTGCACTGATTTTCGTTTGTTGCGCCTCAAAATAATTGGCAGTAGTATCTTTTGCAGCAAAAAGGCTAGTAGTAAAAAAAATAAATGAGTAGAGGAGAATCCTTTGCATGTTTCAAATTTACGTAATATAAAACGGAATAAGAAGCATTTTATTTTATACAAAAAACGCCATTCAAATTGAATGGCGTTTTTTGTATTCTATAGTTTATTCAAGATGTAGCGTTGCTTTTTTTGCTAATAAATCGTCTTTACTCTCTCTCCAATTTTCATCATCTACACAGCAATCAACAGGACAAACAGCAGCACATTGAGGTTCATCGTGAAAACCAACACATTCCGTACATTTATCTGAAACGATGTAATATATATCCATTGCTACTGGAGTTTGTGGGGCATCTGCATCTGCATTAACACCACTTTTAGAGGAAAACATACCTTTTAAAGATGTTCCGTCCGCAAAACGCCATTCATTTCCACCTTCGTATATCGCATTGTTTGGGCATTCTGGCTCACAAGCACCACAGTTAATGCATTCTTCTGTTATTTTAATTGCCATAAGTCTATAATAGTTTTTAGTTTTGTAAAAATAATCGCTGCAAATTTATTATAAAAAGTTTAGAAACACTACAAATTTTATGGAATTAAACGATAGGATAAAGGCATTTGTTGAGTTGGGGAAGTTTTTAAAACAATTTGAACAAAAGGATTCAACACCTGAAAAGAATGCATTGAATTCATTGTTTTATGAGGATTTTGAGGCTTTGATTGCGACTGTTAAAATTTATAATCCGTGGTTTACAGAGAACAATGTTCGGAACGCATTGACAGCAATTGCTGATAGTTTACAAGAGGAAAAATTAATAACTTGGATAGCTTCATACGTTGCTCAATTAGACAAATCAAATACATCTAAAACTGTTGCCGTTATTATGGCAGGAAACGTTCCGATGGTAGGTTTTCACGATATGCTTTGTGTGTTAATTTCAGGAAATAAATTTATTGGAAAACTATCAAGTGATGATAAACTACTCTTGCCTTTTATTTCCAAAGTTTTAATTGCTATAGAACCTCAGTTTGCAGATTACATCTCCTTTACTGAAGGACAAATTAAAACAATGGATGCTGTTATTGCTACTGGAAGCAATAATTCGGCTCGTTATTTTGATTTTTATTTTGGTAAATATCCGAACATCATTCGCCAAAACAGAAATTCTGTAGCTGTTCTAAGTGGTAATGAATCGGAGCAAGAGTTAAAAAAACTTGGAAAGGATGTTTTTCAATATTTTGGTTTGGGATGTCGTAATGTGTCGAAACTATTTGTTCCGAAGGATTATAATTTCGACAAATTTTTTGAAGCCATGTTTGACTATCAATCCTTTTTGGATAATAATAAGTATTTAAATAATTATGAATATAATCGCACTGTTTATTTGATGAAAGGGGATAAGTCGTTGTTGGATAATAACTTTTTACTAATTAAACAAGATGAGTCGCATTCATCACCTATTGGTGTCCTATTTTATGAGTACTATAATACAATCGAATCATTGAATAAACGATTGGTGGAAGAGAAAGAAAAGATACAATGCATAGTTTCAAGTATTCCTGAAGTGGATAATGCAATCTCTTTTGGAGAAGCTCAATGCCCAACACTAAATGATTATGCGGATGGTATTGATACTATGGATTTTTTACTAGGAATGAAGTAATTATTTTTTTGGTGCATGTTTACGACCAAATAAATGTTTTCTACTGCTTTCTTCTTTTTTCTTGTAGGCTCTATTCCCTTTTTTTATTACTTTTTTGTTTTCCCTAGCTTGTTGTTCGCTAGGCTTTCTTTTCATTGTTAAATAAGGGTTGTACGGACTTTTACTCCTACATGAACTTATAGAAATGATAGTCGTGAAGGAGAATGCAATCAACAAAAAATACAGAAAGGTTTTATTCATAGGCAACAAAGGTAATTTCAATGCGTACTTTTGCATGAAATGTTTTTTATTTTTGTTCAAAATTTATCAACACACACCACTATAACGAAATGGGATTAAAAAGATACATTGTTTTATTTTTTGCAATAGGAGCACTGGTGTTCTTTTATTCGTGTAGTAGTGAACATAAGGAAATTGAAACGATTACCTATGCAGAACACATTGCACCATTAATTTATAAAAAATGCTCGAATTGTCACCGACCTGGTGAAGCTGCTCCATTTAGTTTATTGACGTATGCAGATTTTTATAGCAGACGCCAATTAATTAAAACAGTAACCAAATCTCGATTCATGCCTCCATGGCCAGCAGATGCAAGCTATACCCATTTTGTAAATGAAAAAGTATTAACACAGGAAGAAATAGACTTGATCACTCGTTGGGTGGATAAAGGTTGTGAAGTTGGTGATTCAACTAAAATTCCACCAGTACCGAACTTTCCGAAAGGTTCGCAGTTAGGTACACCTGATTTAGTTATTAAATTAAGAGATGTATATAAAATAAAAGGAGATGCAACCGACCGATTTGTGCTCATGCGCGTACCTTATGAAATTCCGCGTGATACATTTATAAGTGTTATTGAAGTAGTGCCCGATAATAAAAAAGTGGTACATCATGTAAATGCTCAATTGCTGAGTTATGAATTTGACAAACGCAAGGATGTAATGAAAGGGAATGTTGTGGTTGATATTAACGAATACCCAACAATTATGGAAGCTTATCAGAAGTTGGATTTACCCAACGATGATGGTAGTTTTCCAATGATGACAACTTCCGTTACCAATTTTTTGCCAGGAGTAACTCCGCCCATTTATCCGAATGGAATTGGTGGATTTAAGATGAAACGAAAAGGAGCTTTGTTTTTAAAAGACATGCATTACGGACCTTCTAGAGTAGATACTACAGATCAAACGGCATTTAATGTTTTTTTTGCACCACATCCACCGAAACGTCCTACGAAGGAATTTCAGATGGGTACCTTTGGTGTATCGCCAATCGAGCCTGAGCTTGTTATTCCACCTGATACGGTTATGAAATTTATTACAAAATATACACTTCCTGCTGATATATCCATTTTGACTATTAATCCTCACATGCACTTACTCGGAAAAAGTTTCTGGGCATATGCTATCACCTTGAAAGGGGATACGATTCCATTAATCAGAATTAAAAAGTGGGATTTTAGGTGGCAATATTTTTATACGTTTAAAAAAATGGTAAAGGTGCCTCAAGGTGCAACTATTTATGTTGAAGGTGTATTTGATAATACCCGAAATAACCCAAACAATCCATTTAATCCACCCCGCTTAGTAGCTGAACGAGAAGGAAGTATGCGAACCGAAGATGAAATGTTTCAATTCATAATTACGTATTTGCCTTATGAAAATGGCGATGAAACTATTTCACTCGAATAATCGCTAGTAAAGAGCATTAGAGCATCCTATTTGTCTTATTTTTTTATAAAAATAAGCTTCTTTTGGTAGGGCTCGATTAGTCGATAATATAAGTTATTTTATAGGGGAAAAGCTAGCGTTAGTCCTTGTTGAAGTTAATTATATTGTTTTTTTTGAATCATAAGTAAGAAAAACGATAAAAATGGCACTGAAAAATCATAGGAAAATCCATAATTTTTAATATGTTTACGAATCTGTTATAATAAAAGATTTATGAAACAAAAGTTACAACACTTCTTGGTATGTATTGGTCTATTCATATTACCATTAACAACTAAAGCGCAATGTGATGCACCAATAACATCTATGTTCTCAACAAATGGATTGGTGAATGCATCAGTTTTTGATCCAGTGAACAATGTTTACTATATAGGTGGTGATTTTACCGTTGTAAACACGTTTTACACACAAGGAGCTTTGGTTAGTAATAGTTCAGGTGCACCTGATCGTACTCATCCTGTAGTAGCAGGAGGGAATGTATTAGCTTCTGTTTCAGATGGTGCTGGAGGATTTTATATTGCAGGAGCTTTTACAATAGTAGGTGGTTTAGCTAGAAATCGTTTAGCACATATTAATTCTGCAGGGCAAGTGACTGCTTGGAATCCAAATGCAGATAATTTGGTAAACGCAATTGCAATTAGTGGTTCAACGATTTATGTAGGAGGTGCTTTTGCAAACGTAGGTGGGCAAGCAAGAAATTTTATTGCTGCAATTGATGCAACAACTGGTTTAGCAACATCATGGAATCCAAATGCAAATAATTCGATAAATGTTTTAGCGATTAATGGAAGTACGGTTTATACTGGTGGTTTATTTACAACCATTGGTGGCCAAACTAGAAATAACATTGGAGCATTGGATATAACAACAGGTCTTGCAACTACATGGAACCCGAATGCCGATTTTTTAATTAGTGCTATGGCTATAAGTGGTAGTAATGTGTATGTAGGAGGAACGTTTACAAATATTGGTGGACAAGCAAGAGCCAGAATTGCAGCATTGGATATGACTACAGGATTAGCAACTGCCTGGAATCCAGCAGCAAGTGCTCAAGTAAATGTAATTATGGTAAATGGAACCACAGTGTATGCGGGTGGTGCATTTACTACGATTGGTGGTCAGGCAAGAAATAGAATAGCAGGTTTAGATATTTCGACAGGATTAGCAACAACTTGGAACCCCAATGCTTCATCAACAGTAAGAGCACTTGCCATGAATGGTACGAATGTTTTGTGTGGTGGCGATTTTGTAACAATAGGTGGTCAATCAAGAAATCGCATTGCAGAAATTGATGGTGCAGGTTTAGCTACTAGTTGGAATCCAAATGCAAATAGTTCTGTATTTACATTAACAAAAGATGGTGCAAGCACCTATGTAGGTGGTGGCTTTGCTACAATAGGTGGTGTTGCAAGAAATAGAGTAGCAGCATTGGATGCTACAACAGGGGTTGCTACATCATGGAATCCAGATATTAATAATTCTGTTTATGCATTGGCTTTGAGTGGAACCACTGTATATGCTGGTGGATTATTTACAACAGTAGGTGGAACTGCTAGAAATAGAATTGCAGCTATAAACTCTTCTACAGGAATCGCTTCTGCATGGGATCCAAATGCAAGCGCAAGTGTTAATGCATTAGCAGTAAGTGGTTCAACTGTTTATGCTGGTGGTGCATTTACAACAATAGGTGGACAAACAAGAACTCGACTTGCCGCATTAGATGCTGCAACTGGTTTAGCAACTACCTGGGACCCCAGTGCAGGTAATACGGTGAAAACAATTGCAGTTTCAGGTAGCTCAGTTTACATTGGTGGACTGTTTACTACTGCTGGCGGTCAAGCCAGAAATAGAATAGCAGAAATTGATGCAACAACAGGCTTGGCAACTACTTGGAATCCAGCTGCAAGTGCCGTTGTAAATACGGTATTAGTGAACTCAGGAACTGTCTATGTCGGTGGTGCATTTAGCACAATTGGCGGTCAGTCCAGATTACGAATAGCTGCAATCAGTGCAGCAACCGGATTAGCAACAGCATGGAATCCAAGTGCAGATGCATTGGTTTATGGATTAGGGGTAAGTGGTTCTACACTTTATGCTTCAGGAGCATTTACAACTATTGGTGGACAAGCTAGAAATAGTGTAGCAGGACTTAATATAAGTGATGGACTTGCAACTAGCTGGAATCCCAATGTGGCTATTACTGTTTACACACTATGTGTGGGTACTCCAAGTATTTATATTGGTGGCGACTTTACAAGTGTAGGAGGGAATACTGCAAATCGTAATTCATCAGCATTTAGTTTTGGCGGAATCACCATTTCATCTCAACCTTCCAATGCTTCAATATGTGCTGGCGCAAATACTAGTTTTTCTATTACAGCTTCAGGAGTTACTTCGTATCAATGGGAAGTAAGCACCGATAATGGCGCAACATGGAACAATGCAACAGGTGGTATTTATAGCAATTCAACTACGGCTACTTTAACATTAACAAATGCTACAGTTACCTATAATAACTATCAGTACCGTTGTGTAGTGTCAGGTGGAAGTTGTTCGTCTGGAACACCTTCATCGGCAGCAATCTTAACTATCAACAGTACACCAACAATTACAGGAACAACTCCCGCAAGCAGATGTGGTACCGGAACATTAACATTAGGTGCAACCTCAAGTGCTGGAACAATCAATTGGTACAGTGCATTAACGGGTGGTACTTCTCTAGGGACAGGTACATCTTTTACAACACCAAGTATTAGTTCAACAACAACGTATTATGTAGATGCAACAAATGCAGGTTGTACATCTTCGCCTCGTATTGCAGTAATTGCAACTGTTAATACAATGCCAACTATTACAGGAACAACTCCTGCAAGCAGATGTGGAACAGGAACATTGACATTAGGAGCAACAGCAAGTGCGGGTACTATTAATTGGTATGATGCTTTAACTGCTGGTACATTGCTTGGTACAGGAACATCTTTCACAACTCCAAGTATATCTGTTACCACAACATATTATGTAGAAGTAACAAATGCAGGTTGTACATCAAGTCCAAGAACAGCAGTTGTTGCAACCGTTAATTCAACACCTACGATATCAGGGACTACTCCCGCAAGCAGATGTGGAACAGGTACTGTAACTTTAGGGGCATCAGCAAGTGCAGGTACCATTAATTGGTATTCAGCTATAACTGGCGGTACTTCTTTAGGAACAGGAACATCCTTTACCACTCCAAGTATTAGTACAACAACTACCTATTATGTTGATGCAACAAATGCAGGTTGTACTTCTTCACCTCGTACTGCTGTTAGTGCAACCGTTAATACAATTCCAACAATAACAGGTACAACACCTGCAACAAGATGTGGAACAGGGACTTTAGTTTTAGCTGCAACAGCAAGTAGTGGAACAATTAATTGGTACGATGCATTAACCGGTGGAACCTTAGTTGGTTCTGGTACTTCTTTTACTACTCCTAGCATTTCAGTAACAACAACCTATTATGTAGAAGCAATAAATGCAGGATGTACTTCGAGTCCAAGATCAGCAGTTGTTGCAACTGTAAATGCTATTCCAACAATAACAGGAACAACGCCCGCTTCGAGATGTGGAGCTGGTACTTTAACATTAGGAGCAACAGCAAGTGCTGGTACTATTGATTGGTACGATGCATTAACGGGTGGAACTCTTGTAGGTACAGGAACATCCTTTACAACACCTAGTATCGGTTCAACCACAACTTATTATGTAGAAGCAACCAATGCAGGATGTACTTCTTCTCCTCGAATTTCTGTAATTGCAACTGTAAATAATACAACAAGTATCACTGGTACTACTCCAGATTCTAGATGCGATGCAGGTACCCTAACATTGGGAGCAACAGCAAGTGCAGGTACTCTTAATTGGTATGATGCTCCAACAGTTGGAACCTTGGTAGGGACTGGTACTTCTTTTACAACACCAAGTATTTCTGTTACTACAACATATTATGTAGATGCTACCAGCGCTGGTTGTACATCAGCTCGTACAGCTGTTGTAGCAACTGTAAATACAACCCCAACAATTACTGGAACAACTCCTGCAAGTAGATGTGATGTAGGTACTGTTACTTTAGCAGCAACGGCAAGTGCTGGGACAATAAATTGGTACTCCGCTTTAACCGGTGGAACATTGCTTGGCACAGGTACGACATATACAACTCCAAGTATTGCTGTTACAACAACCTATTATATTGAAGTTACAAATGCAGGCTGTACTTCATCACCAAGATTAGCTGTTATTGCAACTGTAAATACAACTCCAACAATAACAGGTACAACTCCTGCTTCAAGATGTGGAACAGGCACATTAAGTTTAAGTGCTACAGCAAGTGGTGGAACTATTAATTGGTATTCAGCTTTAACAGGTGGAACATTGCTTGGAACCGGAGCTAGCTATACAACACCTAGTATTTCAGCAACAACAACCTATTATGTATCAGCAACTAATGGAGGATGTACTTCTAGTCCGAGAACGGCTGTTGTTGCAACAATAAATGCCATTCCAACAATAACTGGAACGACACCCGCATCAATTTGTGATGCAGGTACAGTTGCATTAAGTGCAACTGCAAGCGCGGGTACAATTAATTGGTACGATGCTTTGACTGGTGGGACATTATTAGGTTCAGGTACAACATTCACAACACCAAGTATTTCATCTACAACAACTTATTTTGTTGAGGTTACCAATGCAGGCTGTACTTCATCTCCTAGAACTTCTATTGTTGCAACAGTTACTACTACACCAGCTATATTAACTACAACACCAGCAAGTAGATGTGGAACTGGAACACTTTCTTTAGCAGCTACAACAAGCGGTGGAACAATAAACTGGTATTCAGCATTAACAGGCGGAACATTATTAGGAACAGGTGTTTCGTTTACAACACCAAGTATATCAGTTACTACAATATATTATGCTGAAGCAACAAACGCAGGATGTGCTGATGCTCCAAGAACAGCTGTAGTAGCAACTGTAAATGCAACTCCAACGATAACAGGAACAACACCTGCAAGCATATGTGATGCAGGTACTTTAACATTGGGTGCAACAGCAAGTGCTGGAACAATTAATTGGTATGATGCACCAACAGGTGGAACATTGGTTGGGACAGGTTCTTCTTTTACAACACCAAGTATTAGTTCAACCACAACTTATTATGTTGATGTAACCAATATAGGTTGTACATCAGCTCGCACGGCCGTTATAGCAACAGTTAATAATACACCAAGTGTAATAGGGACAACTCCAGCAAGCAGATGTGATGCTGGTACACTAACATTAGGTGCAACAACAAGTGCAGGAACTATTTCTTGGTACGATGCATTAACTGGAGGAACTTTGGTTGGCACAGGTACCTCATATACTACAACAAGCATAAGTACTACAACAAGTTATTTTGTAGAAGTAAGCAATGCTGGATGTACAGCAACACCTAGAGTAGAGGTGATTGCAACTGTAAATACAACTCCAACAATAACAGGAACAACTCCAGCTTCAAGATGTGGAACAGGTACATTAAGCCTAGGAGCAACAGCAAGTGCTGGTACAATTAATTGGTATTCAGCATTAACAGGTGGAACATTATTAGGTTCTGGTACAACATTCACAACACCAAGTATTTCATCAACAACAACCTATTATGTATCCTCAACAAACGGAGGATGTACCTCGTCACCACGAATTGCAGTTGTTGCAACCGTAACTCCAATTCCTCTTCGTCCAACAAATACAACTCCCGCAGCAAATCTTACCATTTGTAGCGGTACTTCTACCGTTTTAACTGTTTCTGGAGTGGGAACAATTGGATGGTATAGTGCTGCAACTGGTGGTACATACTTAGGTGGAGGAAATACATATACAACACCAATCCTTTTTGCAAATACCACATTTTATGCCCAAGATAGTACTTGTGCATCTTCAACTTTGAGAAGAGCAATAGCTGTTAATACGGTTGACGTTATTGCTCCAGTGTTTACAGTAGTTTCTAATATTACTCAGTCTACTGATGTTGGGCAGTGTTCTGCAGTAGTGACATTTGCCGCTCCTTCAGCAACGGATAATTGTACTTCTGTAACAATCACTAGTAATCATATAAGTGGAGAAACATTTGCTGTTGGAACAACAATGGTTTATGACACAGCAAGAGATGCATCTGGTAATACCACTATACGTTCTTTTTCAATCACAGTAAATGATAATCAAAAACCGATAATAACCTGTCCTTCGAATGTTTCTGTTGCATTGTCGGCAGGTACATGCGTTGTAACGGGTTTGGTTTTAACAAGTCCAGTTACAAGTGATAATTGTGGTGTTTTGTCAGTTACAAATAATGCTCCTAGTTCATACTCAGTTGGAACTACTATTGTAAAATGGTATGTAACAGATATTCATAGTAATATTGATAGTTGTTCACAGAATGTTGTTGTTACAGGAACACCATCCGCTCCTTCAGCACCTATAAATACAACTCCTATTGGTAATTTAACTATTTGCAGTGGTAGTACAACTACATTGTCGGTAAGTGGAGTCGGTACAATTTCTTGGTATACTGCATCTGCAGGTGGTACTTATTTAGGAACAGGGACTAATTTTACAACTCCAATTTTATCAACATCTACTACTTATTTTGTTCAGGACAGTAATTGTTTGGCTAGTTCTCGAACTGCAATAACAGTGACCGTGAACACAACACCTACTATTTTGTTTACAGTACCATCTAGTCGTTGTGATGCGGGTTCTGTAACTTTAGATGCTTCTGCAAGTGTAGGAACTATTAATTGGTATAATGCATTAACAGGTGGTACATTAGTAGGAACGGGGACTCCATTCACAACTCCAGCCATTAGTTCAACAACAACCTACTACGCTTCTGCAACAAATGCAGGGTGTACATCATCACCTCGACAATCAGTTGTAGCTACAGTATATACTACTCCTACTATTACAACTACAACGCCAGCAACTCGCTGTGGTGCAGGTTCAGTAACATTGGGTGCTACAACAAGTGCAGGAATTATAAATTGGTACGATGCATTAACAGGAGGGAATTTAGTTGGTACAGGAACTTCTTTAACTACAAGTATTACTGGTACTACAACATATTATGTTGATGCAACTGTTGCGACTTGTTCTTCTTCGCCTCGTATTGCAGTAATTGCAACAGTAAATCCGATTCCAACATTTACTTCAACAACACCAGCAAGCAGATGTGATGCAGGAACTTTAACATTGGGTGCAACTGCAAGTGCCGGAACAATCAATTGGTATGATGCGTTAACGGGTGGTTCTTTGGTTGGAACAGGGGCATCATTTACAACGCCAACTATTAGTACAACTACAACTTATTATGTAGATGCAACAAATACAGGTTGTACGTCTTCGCCTCGAACAGCAGTTGTTGCAACTGTAAATACAACTCCTAGTATAACTGTAACAACACCTGCAAGCAGATGTGATTCAGGAACATTAACATTGGGTGCAACCGCAAGTGCAGGAACAATAAATTGGTATGATGCTTTAACAGGAGGAAATTTAGTTGGAACAGGCACATCATTTACAACACCAAGTATAAGTACAACCACATCTTATTATGTAGATGCAACAAACACCGGTTGTACATCTTTACCTCGAACAACCGTTGTTGCAACAGTAAATATAACTCCTAGTATAACTACAACATCGCCAGCTAGCAGATGTGATGCAGGATCATTAACATTGGGTGCAACGGCAAGTGCCGGAACAATCAATTGGTATGATGCTTTATCGGGAGGAAATTTAGTTGGAACAGGTACTTCTTTCACAACTCCAAGTTTAAATGCTTCAACTTCTTATTTTGTTGAATCAACGGATAATGCATGTACATCTTCACCACGAATTGAAATTATTGCAACCGTAAATACAACTCCAACTGTTACAGGAACAACACCTGCAACACGTTGCGATGCCGGAACACTTGTTTTAGGAGCAACTGGAAGTGCCGGAACGGTTAATTGGTTTGATTCATTAACTGGAGGTAGTTTGGTTGGAACAGGAACATCATTCACTACACCTAGTATTAATGCTACAACCTCTTATTTTGTTGAGGTGACAAATGCTGGTTGTACTTCTTCGCCACGTGCATTAGTTATAGCAACAGTGAATACTACTCCAAGTATTACAATTACTATACCTGCTAGTCGTTGTGATACAGGTAATTTAATTTTAAGTGCAAGTGGAAGTGCTGGAACGGTTAATTGGTACGATTCATTAACAGGAGGAAATTTAGTAGGTACAGGTGTTTCATTAACAACTCCAAGTATTAGCTCTACAACTTCTTATTATGCTGAGGTAACAAATACTGGTTGTACATCATCACCTCGTATAGAAGTAATTGCTACCGTAAATACTACACCGAGTATAACAGGAACAACACCAGCAAGTAGATGTGATGCGGGAACCTTAACATTAGGTGCAGCTGCAAGCACAGGAATTATTGATTGGTATGATGCCTTAACTGGTGGAACATTGGTAGGAACTGGTACATCATTTACAACACCTGTCCTTAGTTCTTCTGCGACTTATTTTGCTGAAGTTACCAATGCAGGTTGTACATCAACTAGTCGAACTCCTGTAACAGCAAGCGTAACAATAATAGATATTTCGGTTTTATCAGGAACAAATATATTAACATCAAATCAAGTAGCAGCTTCTTATCAATGGCTAAATTGTTCAACTGGGAATTCAGTGATAGCTGGTGCCACAAGTCAAAGTTATTCACCAACAGTAAGTGGAACATATGCTGTTATGATAGGCTTAAATTCATGTATAGATACTTCTATTTGTACTTCTATTGTTGTGATAGGAGTGGAAGAGTATGAAAATATAAACTTGTCGGTTTATCCAAATCCGTCTAGTGGAAAAGTTTATGTAACCTCAGCACCAAAAGGTGAGTACAAGGTTATAAATGAACTAGGCCAATCGGTCCTTCAGTTTTCACAAGAGTCACAAGGTGATGTCGAATTTAGTTTAGAGTCCTTTAATAACGGTGTTTATTATTTAATAGGAGTACAAAACAATAAAATAATCAGGAGTAAAATAATAATTTCGAAGTAGTTTTTTTTAGGGCTGATGATTTTATAAAATCAGTCGATTTTAAGCATTTATATGTAAGAAAAAATGGTTTATTGTGTAAGATCGAATTATTCATCTGATAAAAACAGTTGTTAGTCGATTTTATTTAACTTTTTTAAAATTAGGCATTCAGGGGTTATGTTACTTGCAGTAAGGAGAAATCAGATATGGACAGAAAACCTGTTAATTAATTAGAAAAACTCGTGCAACCCATTTGTTTTTTTGATTGTCTGATTAACTAAATTGCACACATTATTAAGGATAGAATTAAAATTAAACAATTATAAAATTTATACAACTTAGAATAAATATGAAAACAAAACTACTCTCTCATAGTTTTTATCTGTTGATTCTTGTTATGCTTTGGTTGCCGAATAAGGCAAAAGCATCCCACGTTCAAGGTGGTAACCTTACGTATCAGTGTTTGTCTGGTAATCAATACCGTATTCGATTAGCGTTGTATCGCGATTGTTCAGGTATTGCTGCACCTACTACTGTTAGTGTAAACTATCGTTCAATTTCCTGTAATATAAATTTGAATGTTACTTTAAACAGAATAGCTGGTACAGGTCAAGAGGTAACACCTATTTGTCCAGGTCAAGCTACAGTTTGTACAGGCGGAACTCAACCCGGTGTTCAAGAATATATTTATGAAGGGATTGTAACACTTCCTGCTTGTGCGGATTGGGTAATGTCTTATGAATTGTGCTGTAGAAATACTGCTATTACTACAATCAATACTCCTGGATCCATGAATATTCATATCCAGGCTACGTTGAATAATTTAGCTTTCCCTTGTAATGATTCTCCAACGTTTACAAATCGTCCTGTACCATTTGTTTGTGTTGGTCAACCTTTTTGCTTTAATAATGGTTCTGTTGATTCGGATGGTGACTCACTATCGTATACATTGATGACGCCAATGCATACAGCAACAACAAACGTAACGTATATAGCACCTTATAGTGCAGCTAATCCATTGGCTTCATCGCCAGCACCAACATTTAATCCTTTAACGGGTGATATGTGTGTAACTCCAACGGCTCTACAAGTTACGGTTTTTGCTGTTTTAGTAAAGGAATGGAGAAATGGAGTATTAGTGGGAAGTGTAATGCGTGATATTCAGGTTAGAACCATTACTTGTACTAATAACAATCCTTCTCTAAATGGTATTAATAATACTGGCGCTTATACAATGAATGCTTGTGCTGGTAATCCTATATCTTTTAATATTCCATCTTTTGATGTGAATACATCCCAAAATGTTACCTTGACATGGAATGCCGGTATTACTGGTGCATCATTTAGCCCAACAGGTGGAACAGGAGGGACCGCATCTCGTCCAACAGGTTTATTTACATGGACACCTACGTTGGCTGATGTTGGAAGCGTACCTCATTGTTTTACCGTAAAAGTTACAGATAATAACTGTCCATTTTTTGGTAGCCAAACCTATTCCTTTTGTATTACCGTTGGTGGATTTAATATAACTCCAACCATTGTTCCTGCTATTTGTAACTCTGCAACGGGTTCTATTTCCTTAGCCACCACAGCTGGTGTTACACCTTTTACTTATAGTTGGACTCCTGCCGTAAGTACAGGACCTACGGCCACCAATTTAACACCAGGAAACTATACGTATACCGTTACTGATGCAACTGGTTGTATTCGTACAGCAACTTTAACAGTTCCTTCAACACCAGGTGGAACACTTGCAATTAGTTCATTTACAAATGTTACTTGTAATGGTTTAAACAATGGATCTGCTACAGTTTCTACCTCAGGTGCATTTACTACACCACTTACTTATGCTTGGACGCCTTCAGGTGGCACTGCAGCTACAGCTTCAAACCTAGCTCCAGGTACATATACTTGTACTGTAACGGATGCTAATGGTTGTACAGCTACTGCTAGTCAAGTAATTACTCAACCTACTGCTTTAGCTGTTGCTCCAACATTTACTAATGTTGGTTGTTTTGGAGGGACTTCTGGTACCGCAACTGCTACGCCTTCTGGTGGAACAAGCCCATATACTTATTTGTGGATGCCTGGCGCATTTACCACATCTTCAATTAATAATTTAGGAGTAGGAACGTATACTGTTACTATAACTGATGCTCGTGGTTGTACTAAAACGGGTACAGCTACCATTACTCAACCTCCAATTTTAGCAATAACTTCATCAAGCACTCCAGCAAACTGTGGACAAGCTACAGGTACAGCTTCTGTTACTGGTTCTGGAGGTTTTGCTCCTTATACTTGGTCATGGTCAAACGGACAGACCGGTCCAAATGCCAGTGCTTTAGCAGCAGGAACGTATACCGTTACAATTACCGATGTTAACATGTGTACTAAAACGGCACCTGTTACCGTTGGAAGCAATGCTGGCCCAACGGCAGCAATCAATACATCTACAAATGTATCTTGTTTTGGAGGAAATAATGGTAACGCAACTGTTACTATTTCAGGTGGAACAGCACCATTTACTTATTTATGGAGTAATGGTCAAACAACTCCAACTGCATCCAATTTGGTTGCAGGTATTTATTCAGTTTCTGTTACTGATGCTAATGGATGTATTGCAGGTGCAAATATTACAATTACTCAACCAACGCTTTTGGTTGCAAATGCTGTTCGGACTAATCCACTTTGTTTTGGTGGCGCTACAGGTACAGCAACGGCAAGTGCTGTTGGTGGTACAGCTCCTTATAGCTATGTTTGGACAGCTGCTGGTAGCCCAACAACTCCAACCTTAACTGGATTAGTTGCAGGAACTTATTCCGTTACTATTACAGATGCACTTGGTTGTATACAAAATGCCTCTGTTACATTAACGAATCCTCCAACACTTTCTACTTCAGTAGCTGTTACTCCAGTAACTTGTTTTGCTGCATGTAATGGAACTGCTGTCGCTACAGTTACAAACGGAACAGCTCCATATACGTATGCATGGAATAATCCAACAGCCCAAACAACAGTAAATGCTTCTGGATTATGTGCAGGTTCCTTTACTGTTTCAGTTACTGACGCAAATGGTTGTCCTTCTCAGGGTGTAGCTGTAATATCTCAGCCAACGGCCTTTACAAGCAACATCTTTGCAACTGGTAATTTAACATGTTTTGGTGTTTGTACTGGTTTTGCTCAAATAACGGCTTCAGGTGGAAGTGCACCTTATAGCTACAATTGGATGCCAGGTGGTATCACAACAGCTTCCGCAACAAACTTATGTGCTGGAACCTATACATGTACTGTTACGGATGCAAATGGTTGTACAACAACTTCAGTTACAACTATTACACAACCTGCTGAATTAGTTGCTTCTATAACAGGAAACGATATTACTTGTGCTGGATCTTGTGATGGTTCAGGAAATATTAGTTTCATTGGCGGAACTGCTCCATATACATTCCTTTGGACACCAAGTTTAGAGACAATTTATAACCCTGCAGACCTTTGTATAGGAACGCATACAGCTACAATTACAGATGCAAATGGTTGTGCTGTTACAGGATCAATTAATATTATAGAGGCTTATACTCCTTTGATTGTTACAACTAGCACAATCAGCTCAAATTGCGGTCAGTTTAATGGCGAGGCATGTGCTACTACTTCTGGTGGATTGGCTCCATATACTTATATTTGGAATGATTTATCGAATACGCAACAGTCATGTGCAACAGGAATACCTGGTGGTGCATATTTGGTAGAAGTAACCGATGCAAACGGTTGTTTAATTACGCAAGTTGCTAACGTAAACGATATTGCAGCTCCAGATGTATTAATAACTTCTCAAACCGATTTACCTTGTGCTGGCTATACCAATGGTGCTGCTACAACAAGTATCACTGGTGGTGCACCTCCATATTCTGTATTGTGGACTGGTGGGCAAACAACAGCTAATCCTACTGATTTAGTTGCTGGTTTAAATATTATTACAGTAACAGATGCCGCAGGTTGTGTGTCATCCAATTTTGTTGATATTCAAGAACCAAATCCAATTAATAATGCAATAACAAGTTTGACTGATGTTTCTTGTTTTGGATTATGTGATGGTGCTGCAACGCTTATGGCAAATGGAGGTACTGGTGCATTAACATATGTTTGGTCTTCTGGACAAACAACACCTGCTGTTACAGCATTGTGTGCAGGTACTTATTCTGTAGTAATTACTGATGCAAATGGTTGTACAACTACAAATTCGCCAATCATTGTTGATCAACCTGCTGCTTTAGCAATAACAAACTCAAGTTCAACAGATATATCTTGTTTTGGTGATAATGATGGTTCAATTAATACATCTGCTTCAGGCGGAACTCCTTTCTATTTATTTAACTGGAGTCCAAATGTGAGTACTGGTCCAGTTGCAAATTCATTAACGGCTGGAACTTATACGTTAACAGTTCAAGATCAAAATGGATGTACAACATCACAAAACTATACCATTAATCAACCAACCCAATTAACAGATACAACAGGAGTAACTGCTTCTACTTGTGGCGCTGCTAATGGTGAAGCTTTAGTAACAGCATTTGGTGGAACAACTCCTTATGCATATCAATGGAATAATTCAACTTTACAAACAACACCTACGGCAACTAATTTATTGGCAGGTAATTATTCTGTTATAGTTACTGATAATAATGGTTGTATCATTACTTCACCAGTTGTAATTGTTGATACTCCTGGACCTACAATTGATAGTGTCAGTTCAACACCTGTATTGTGTTTTGGTGGAAGTACTGGAACGGCTACAATTCACTTAACAGCTAACACAGGAACAGCTCCATTTACATACGATTGGAATCCTGGTACTCAAACACTTCCAGCTGTAAGTGGATTGCCACAAGGTGTTTACAATGTAACTGTAACCGATGATAATGGTTGTTCTGCAACTGGAACGGTTATTATTTCAGAAGCTCCTGAATTAGAATTGTTTGTGAGTACAACTGATACTATTTGTTATGGTGATACTGCGCAAATTTATGCACAAGCTACGGGTGGTACACCTCAATACAATTATACTTGGTTGGGTGCTACTGGTACTGGACTAACAGGAACAGGCCCACATTTTGTAACACCTACGGCTACTTCAATCTATTCAGTAAGTGTGACTGATGCGAATGCTTGTCCGGTTGGGCCAATGGATATCCAGGTAGTTGTTCGTCCTCCTTTAACAGTTTCTTCCACTAATATTGCTGTCTGTGATGGTTTGACGGGAACAATTGCTGCAACTCCAGCTGGAGGAAATGGAGGTCCATATACATACAGTTGGAGCAATGGTCCAACAACACAATCTCAAACAGTGACAGGTAATGCTGCAACATCTCCAGCAAGTTATATTGTAACCGTTAGTGATGGTTGTTCACAAGATGCAGTTGATACATCAATTGTAACAGTAAACCCTGGTTCAATTGGATCTTTATCTGCACCTGTCGTTTCTGGTTGCGCTCCTTTGACAGTTACATTTACTGGTATTAGTGATAATGGTGTTTCATATTCTTGGGATTTTGGTGATTCGGGAACAGGTACCAATACTCCTGTAACACATGTATATACATCAACAGGTGTATATGATGTTACAATGACTATTACAACAGCCGCTGGTTGTGTTACTACTGTTGTGAATCCAGGATACATAACTGTAAATCCTAATCCAGATGCTGCGTTTACTGCAAATCCTAATCCCGCGTCAAGTATTTCACCACTTGTTAATTTTTACGATGGATCAACTGCAAATATTGTTTCTTGGAATTGGAACTTCGGAGATGTCGCATCCACATCAAATACATCAACTGTTCAAAATCCTAGTCATGTATTTTCAGGAGTAGGTTTTTACCCTGTAGGTTTACTGGTAACAAATCAATTTGGTTGTACTGATTCTACCTATATAATGTTAGAGGTACAAGATGATTTTGTATTCTATGCTCCAAATGCATTTACTCCAGATGGTGATGGTATTAATGATACATTTTATCCATTAGGTGTAGGCTGGGATTTAGATAGCTACGAATTAATGATTTTTGACCGTTGGGGACAAATGATTTTCTTCTCGGACGAAAAACAAAAAGGATGGGATGGAAAAGCGAACAATGGTGCTGAAATGGCTCAAATTGATGTATATGTTTGGAAAGTGAAATTAAAAGATACAAAAGGATACATGCACAACTATATTGGACATGTTACTATTGTAAAATAATTATTATTCAATGAAAATCCCTTCGATTGTTCATCGAAGGGATTTTTGTTTTTGTATGTTTTAGTTCAATTAAAAGGTTTAAATTTGTTCTCAATTGTTAGGAAAAATAGTATGAAAAAGTTTTTATTGATTTCAATAGCTGTATTTGTTGCATTTCATCTAAATGCACAGTCAGTTGGTGGAACAACTTCCGGTTCAGTAACGTATTGCACAACCACCAATTCTGGTTTTGTGAGTGTTGCTGGTTATGTGGGTAATATCTTATTTTGGCAAACATCTACAAATGGTGGTGCGTCATGGACAAACAATGCTAATACAACGGCCAATCAAACTTATTTTAATCTAGCTCAAACAACTTGTTATAGAGCAGTAGTAAAAGATGGTGCATTTCCAGCAGATACTTCTACGATTGTTTGTATAAATGTTTATCCGCCAAGTGTTGGTGGTATTATCAATGGAGGTGGTACATATTGTGCAAGTACTGGAGCTGGAACATTGAATTTATCGGGGAGCGTTGGGAATGTTTTGTATTGGTTGGAATCAACTAATGGTGGTTCAACATGGAATACTATTGCAAATACCACGACAACCTACAATTATCCTAGTTTAGCACAAACAACAATTTTTCAAGCAGTTGTGCAAAACGGTGCAAGTTGTCCTGCGGACACATCAAATCAAGTTACCTTTATAGTTGATCCAACAACCGTTTCTGGAACATTAGCAGGGTCAACAACTGTTTGTATATCATCGAATACGGGTACATTAACACTTTCGGGTAATACCGGAAATGTGATTGGTTGGCTTACTTCAACAAATAGTGGTTCAACTTGGACACCTGTATCTAATACAACTTCAACACAAGGCTATACAAATTTAACTCAAACAACCTGGTATCAAGTAATTGTGCAAAGTGGGAGTTGTCCAGCGGATACAGCAAGTACAGCAATTATTGACGTAAGTACACTTTCTATTGCAGGAACATTAACTGGTGGCGGAATATATTGTGGGGTGCCTGCAACAGGAACACTAACCTTAACTGGAAATACAGGAAGTGTAGTGAATTGGCAAAATTCTACTGATGGAGGATTAACGTGGGGGCCGATTACAAATACAACCAATACTGAAAATTATACTAATTTACCAATAACAACCATGTACACGGTTACAGTTCAAAATGGCGCATGTCCTGCTGTTACTTCAGCTCCAGAAACTGTTTATTCAGCTCCGCAAACAGTTGCAGGTTCAGTAAATTCAAATGCTTCGGTTTGTTATTTTTTAAACAACGATACACTTGATTTAACAGGAAATGTGGGTAATGTATTATATTGGTTATCTTCTACTGATAATGGTGCTACTTGGAATACAATTTCGAATACAAATACATCACAAATTTATACTGGATTAACACAGTCAACTTGGTACCAAGCTGTGGTTCAAAGTGGGGTTTGTGCAATAGATACTACTTCTTATGTTTCTATAACTGTATTAGCACCTAGTCCTGTAAATGCAGGAGCAGATACAACAATTACACAAGGACAAACCATTACATTAAATGGAGCAGGATCTGGTGTCCCATTATGGATTCCTTCAACAGGTTTAAGTAGTGCAACTGTTTTTAATCCGGCTGCAACTCCAAATAACACAACTGCATACATTTTAACCGTTACTGATATTAATAATTGTATCAATGCCGACACTGTTATTATCACAGTAAATATGTTGGAATACAATGGAATGATTTCCAATTTATTCACACCAAATGCTGATGGTTTTAATGATTTTTGGTACTTGCAGGATATTTTAAATTTTCCAGATAATGAAGTAACTGTTTATAATATCTATGGAAATCAAGTATACAACAAAAAGGCGTATACCAATGATTGGGCTGGAACATACAACGGTGCTGAATTGCCTGATGGAACGTATTATTATGTATTGAAATTTGATAATTCAGATAAAATTATAAAAGGTTCAGTTGATATTTTAAGAAATAAATAATTGTTGAAGCGTATGAAAAAGGTTTATTTTATTTTATCCTTATTGGTTGTTGGCGGTGCTGTAAATGCTCAACAAATTGGCATGTTTAGCCATTATTTCTTCAAACCAATGGTTTACAATCCAGCATTCACTGGAGCAGCTGATGGTACCAATGCTATGATTATTAGTCGTTCGCAATGGACCGATTTTAAAAACGCACCTCAATTAAATGTATTTTCATTGGATGGTAATCTAATGGAAAACAAAGTAGGAGTGGGCTTGAATATTATTAGCGATAGGAAAGGATTGAGCAATCGAATAGGAGGGAATGTATTTTATTCTTATCGTTTAAATATCAATGAAGATATGTATTTGCGATTTGGTGTATCGGCTGGTGTATTTGACCAAAGCATTGATTATACTAAAGCACAAGTTGAGAATAGTGCAGATCCAACTTTGTTTGGTTCTGTTGAACACAAAACAACGTTTGATGGAAATGCAGGATTGCTTTTCGGATGGAAAGGTTTAGAGTTTGGTGCTGCTGTTCCGCAATTGATTGGTAATAAAGTAAACTATGTCGACAATGAAAATGTACGTTCTTATTATTCTCAAGCTCGTCATTACATGGGTTCATTAAAATACAAGTTCTTTATCAATAAAGAAAAAGGAATATCCATTGCTCCATTAGGTTTAGTACGTTTTATACCAAATACGCCTTTTCAATACGATGGAAACATTAATTTCGATTGGCAAGATAAATTTTGGATAGGAGCAACCTATAAAAGTGATTATGCTGTGGGCGCAAATGTTGGATTTTGTGTGCACAAACAATTTTATGTAGGTTATTCTTACGATTTTATAATTGGGTCCATTGCTAATTATGCTGGAACTAGTCATGAGCTAATGGTGAACTTTAAGTTTGGTAAAAACAAAAAGCAAGAAGAGCCAGTTGCGAAAACAAAAGTGGAAGAACAAAAAGCATTAGAAAATGCGGCTTATGTTAAACGTATGGATAGTTTGCAAACACAATTAGCCGAGAGCAACAAAAAAATGCAAGAATTAGCTGACAAGTTAGAGCAACAAGCAAAAATGCAAGCTCAGGCACCTGCAAATCCATCAAATACGGCTGTTGCTGGGAATCAAAATGCTACAGTTACCGAAGGCAATCCGAATAGAAAAAATGAGGATGGAATTTTGTTTGTGACCAATAAAAAGACGGAGTTTAAAGATGTAAATAACAACTCAACTCCAGGAAAAGGATTTTATGTGGTAATTGGAACTTATTTTTATCAGGATTTGGCGATGGCTGAAGCTAAACGTTTTAGAGCCAAAGGTTATTCAACTACTGATTGGGTGTATTCGGGACCAAAAGGATATAATTACATTTTCATGTATAAAACAGCTACCAAAGAAGAGGCCGTTACGAAATTAAAGTTGGCTAAAGAAGCAGGAGTAAAGGATGCATGGGTACAAATAATGGAAGACTAATATTAGTCGATTGCATTGCAGGTTACCCAATATTTATAACCAACAATAGCCATTTCCCATTTTTTGAGTGCTTTTAGGTCGCGATTGTAGTATTTGGGCAAGATAAGTTTGTTAATCTTCGCTAAAACTTTGAAAATTGTTTTTTTCATGCCGCAAATATAGTGAGATAAGAGAAAATAAAAATTTTTCGATTAAAAATTGCAGAATTAATACAAATAATTATCTTTGCATCCCGATTTGAAAACTATCGGTTGTAAAATTTAAAAAAAGAATAAAAATGAAAGCAGGAATTCACCCAGAAAACTATCGTTTAGTAGTATTTAAAGATATGAGTAATGATTACGCATTTATCACTAAATCATGCGTAGATAGCAAAGAAACCATTAAGTGGGAAGATAGAAATGAGTATCCAGTTGTTAAATTGGAGATTTCTCACATGAGTCATCCTTTTTATACTGGTAAAGTTAAATTGGTTGATACAGCTGGTCGCGTTGATAAATTCCGTACTCGTTACACTAAAAAATAAGATTAACCTGTTTATAAGGTTTAAAATCCCTCATCAAATAAAGATGAGGGATTTTTTTATTTAAAATTCTTCACAAGTATTTGTATTGACCAATAAAAAACATACTTTTGATTTCTCTAAAAATTAAACAAACATCTAGTTATGAATATACACGAATATCAAGGTAAAGCCATTTTAAAAGGTTTTGGAGTTGCAATCCAAGAAGGTATTGTTGCGGATACTCCTGAGCAAGCTGTTGAAGCTGCAAAAGAATTACAAAAACAAACCGGTACTGGTTGGTGGGTTATTAAATCACAAATCCATGCAGGTGGACGTGGTAAAGGAAAGATTAAAGGTACTGAACAACGTGGTGTTGCCTTAGCAAAATCATTGGATGATGTAAAAACAATTGCTACCAATATCCTTGGTAATACATTGGTTACATTACAAACTGGTGAAAAAGGTAAAAAAGTAAATAAAGTATTGGTTGCACAAGATGTTTACTATCCTGGCGAAACTCCTACAAAAGAATTTTATGTAAGTGTTTTACTTGATCGTGCAAAAGGCCGTAACACCATCATGTATTCAACTGAAGGTGGGATGGATATCGAAACAGTAGCACACGATACTCCACACTTAATTTTCAAAGAAGAAATTGATCCTAAAGTTGGTTTACGCGATTTTCAATGCCGTAAAATTGCTTTTAACTTAGGTTTATCTGGTGAAGCTTTGAAGCAAATGACCAAATTCGTAGCTTCTTTGTATAAAGCATACGATTCTATTGATGCTTCTATGTTTGAAATCAATCCTGTATTAAAAACATCCGACAACAAAATCATTGCAGTAGATTCTAAAGTAACATTTGATGGTAATGGTTTATTCCGTCACCCAGATTACGCTGCTTTACGTGATGTTACAGAAGAAGATCCAACAGAAGTTGAAGCTGGTGAACATAACTTAAACTACGTTAAATTAGATGGTAACGTTGGTTGTATGGTAAATGGTGCTGGTTTAGCAATGGCGACTATGGATATCATCAAATTATCGGGCGGAGATCCTGCTAACTTCTTAGATGTAGGAGGTACTGCGAATGCTGCTCGTGTTGAACAAGCATTCCGTATCATCTTAAAAGATCCAAATGTAAAAGCTATTTTAGTAAATATCTTTGGTGGTATCGTTCGTTGCGACCGTGTTGCACAAGGTATCGTAGATGCGTACAAAAATATGGGTTCTATCAATGTTCCAATCATTGTTCGTTTACAAGGAACAAATGCTGTTGAGGCGAAAAAGATTATTGATGAATCAGGATTAAAAGTATTCTCTGCAATTGCATTGCAAGAAGCTGCTGATTTAGTAAAAAAAGTATTGAGCTAATTGGTTATTAAATAATGAAAGGGAGCTATTTTGGCTCCCTTTTTTTTTATTTACAAGATTTCAAATGGCTTTTTCAAATAAATAATATGCCTATATTTGTAAAACTACAAAACAAGAATATGACGACAATAAAAAATAATTGGACAGTTGAAGAAATTTTGGATGTTTATAATACACCATTGTTAGAATTAGTATACAAAGCGCAAAGTATACACAGAGAGTTCAATGATGCTAATGAGGTTCAGGTAAGTTCATTATTGTCAATAAAAACTGGAGGTTGTGCCGAAGATTGTAGCTATTGCCCTCAAGCTGCTCGATACAATACGGGTATAGAAGTTCATAAATTAATGACTGTAAATGAGGTTAGCGATGCTGCCGATAAAGCAAAAGAAGGTGGAGCATCTCGTTTATGCATGGGTGCTGCTTGGAGAGAAGTTCGTGATAACAGAGATTTTGATCGCGTTTTAGAAATGGTAAAGGTGGTTAACTCAAAAGGAATGGAAGTTTGCTGTACCCTAGGGATGTTAACCGAAAGTCAAGCTCAAAAGCTTGCTGATGCAGGTTTGTATGCATACAATCACAACCTTGATACATCGGAAGAGAGTTACAAGAAAATTATCACCACACGTAATTATGACGATCGTTTGGATACAATTAAAAACGTTCGCAAAGCAAAAGTTTCTGTTTGTTCTGGTGGAATTATAGGAATGGGAGAAAGTATTGAAGACCGAGTAAAAATGTTGCAGACATTATCATCAATGACACCTCCACCGGAATCAGTACCTATCAATGCGTTGGTGCCAGTTGCAGGAACGCCATTGGAAGATCAACCATTAGTTCCAATCTGGGATATGGTGCGTATGATTGCAACAACACGAATTGTTATGCCAAAAACCGTTGTACGATTATCTGCTGGTAGAACACAAATGAGTTTAGAAGGACAAGCATTGTGCTTTTTAGCAGGAGCAAATTCTATTTTTGCTGGTGATAAACTTTTAACAACTCCTAATCCTGATTTCAATGAGGATATGGAAATGTTCAAATTGTTTGGATTAACACCTCGAAAAGCTTTTAAAGGTGCAAAGCAACCACAAGTAAAGGAAAGTGCTACAGCATAATTTAATGAAAATAAACAATTAAAATAAAAACGGAGCAAATAATTGCTTCGTTTTTTATTTTTGATAAACGATTTGTTCAGAAATGAATTTCTCCGCAACTAAATTTTTAATTCAATCACTTGAAAAAAGAGAAATGCAAAATGCATTTCGCAGGTTGACTGTAAATTCAGATTTAGTTGATTTTTGTAGCAACGATTACTTGGGTTTTGCAAAATCAATCGATTTAAAAAATAGAATCCAAGAAGAACTAAATTCGTTTTCTCACGTTTCAAATGGTTCTGGCGGTTCTCGGTTATTAGCAGGGAATACTGATTATGCTGAAAAATTAGAACAAAAAATTGCTTCCTTTCATAATGCTGAAGCTGGGTTGTTGTATAATTCGGGCTACGATGCAAATGTTGGTTTGTTTTCTGCAATAGGACAAAAAGAAGATACAATCATTTATGATGAATTAATTCATGCATCAGTACATGATGGAATGAAATTATCGCAAGCAACCTGTTTTCTTTTTAAGCATAATGATCTAGCTCATTTAGAAGAGCGTTTAAAAATTGCGAAAGGGAATGTTTTTGTGGCCATCGAAAGTATTTATTCGATGGATGGTGATTATGCTCCTTTAGCTGAAATAGTTCAATTGTGTTCTCAATACAATGCTAATTTAATAGTTGATGAAGCGCATGCTACAGGTGTTACAGAAAATTTTGGTAAAGGTAGAGTACAAGTATTAGGTCTTGAAAAGTCTGTTTTTGCTCGTTTACATACATTCGGAAAGGGTTTAGGTTGTCATGGTGCAATCGTTTTAGGAAGTGTTGTATTGAGAAATTATTTGATTAATTATTCAAGAGCATTTATTTACACTACAGCTTTGCCTATGCATAGTTTGGTAGCCATTAATCAAGCTTACAAATTACTTCAAGAATCTCAAGATAAAATTGATACATTACAAGATTTGATTTATTATTTTAAAGAAAAGAGTAGGGCGATTCCATTTTTAGAATTAATAAAAAGTGATAGTGCAATACAATGTATTGTTGTTAGTGGAAATGATAATGTAAAAATGATTGCATTGTTATTACAGCAGAATGGATTGGATGTTCGTCCTATTTTAAATCCAACGGTATCAAAAGGAAAAGAGCGACTGCGAATTTGTTTGCATGTTTTTAACTCCAAAGAGGAAATTGATAAGTTAATGTATTTATTGAATAAACACTTACCAACAATCAATAGTTAAAAAGATAATTTCTTTGTTCTTGACTTAAATACCAAAAAAGGTTTATTTTCGTTTAACTCTACGAACTAAAAGCATATGAGAAAAATATTTGTTACAGGAATAGGAACGGATGTCGGAAAAACTTTAGTATCCTCTATACTAGTTGAAGCATTGCAAGCAGATTATTGGAAGCCTGTTCAAACGGGATCTTTTTTCTCTACAGATACAGCCAAAGTTCAAAAATGGATATCAAATACAGTTAGTAAAATCCATCCAGAGACTTATTGCTTAAAACAATACATGAGTCCGCATGCGGCTGCGGAGCTAGAAGGAACTGAAATTAAATTAGCAAATATTAATATTCCTGAAACCGATAAAACGTTAATTATAGAAGGAGCGGGTGGTTTAATGGTTCCATTAAACAGATCAGAGTTTATGATTGATATGATTGCTAAATTTGATGCGGAAGTAATTCTTGTCGTTCAAAATTATTTAGGGAGTATTAATCACACACTTTTATCAGTTGAAGCTCTTAAAAGTAGAGGTCTAAATGTTTTAGGGTTAATTTTTAATGGTCCGCCTCATCAGTTGTCGGAGGATATTATTTTGGACACAACAAAGTTGAAATTATTAGGACGAATTAATAAGGAAACTGATTTAGATAAAAGTGTAATCAGTCGCTATGCAAAAACGTTTGAATACCTAAAATAAGTAGGCATATCGTTGGTGCAAAAATTTATCGTTTGATCTACCCTTTTTTTGTTTGAAAATAGAAGAGCTAAAGGCTAGCATAATTTCATGCGATCCACTGCTGTAATTCCGCATTTTTCCAATCAGTATATCATATGAATAGCTCACTTGGAAATCTTCCATTATAGTTGCTCCTAAATGCAACGCAACAGCATCCCTTAAACGAAGTGAAAATCCCGCAAATACCATTTGTCGATAATGTAAACGAAGTGTATAGTCGAGCATCAATGGAGCTCCTGCTACATAATTACCATACAATGTGCTTTCGAAAACAAAATCAGGATTTTGAGAGTAGTTATACCCCAAAGAAAAATTGGCGTGCGTAGCGTACTTTATTAAGCCTTTTTTCGTAGTATCATTTTTGTAAAATTCTGCGGTAGATTGTAAAACATGCATTCCACTTAATCCAAAGTGGAAGCGATCATTGTATAAGTAAATTCCCGCACTAGCATCCGTTGTCCATGTACTGTTAGTTAATGTTTGATCAATTGATGGATCTTGACGATTGTGTAAAAACATTTTATCACCAATAAGTGAATATTTTGTAAAATTCCCAGCTAACCCAGCAGATAATTCAACATCAGGAAAACGAATATGAAAAGCATAAGCTGCTCCTAAGTTCATTTGTTTGGCAGGTCCAACATTATCTTGCATTAAATACATTCCTGCACCCATTTTACCTTTGTAAAATCGAGAATGTAAACCAAGTGAATAGGTTCGTGGTGCATCATCATATCCAACCCATTGCATGCGATAATTCATGCGCGCATCAACTAATTTTTTAGTGCCAGCAACAGCTGGATTAATCATAAATGCATTGCTTTTATTTTGCGTATAATATGGCATTTGTTGAGCCACAATACTAAATGCACAACAAAAAAGACCTAAAACGAACGCTATTTTTTTCATCTTCATTATCTTACAATTGTTAGCGTTCCTGTTCGTTTGGGCGAACCATCCCCTAAATTAATTTCATAGAAATAAGTAGCAGCAGGCAATTCTTGTCCTGATACAGTTCCTCCAAAATCATTCAAATAAGGACTAGTGCGATAAACCAATTTTCCATAGCGGTTGTAAAGTTCAACAACACTTAAAGGATATTTTGTAATATTTCCAATGTACCAAACATCATTGTTAGCATCACCGTTTGGTGTAATTGTATTGTATATTTCTAATTCATCACTTTTAATTACGGTTACTCTTACAGTATCGGAATTGTAACATTTATAGGTAGGATCAGTACCTGTAACTGTATACGTTGTTGATAAAACGGGTTCGGCATCAGGATTTGCTGTTTGAGGATAGGTTAATGAATTTAAGGGCGACCAATAATAATAGGTAGCACCACTACCTTGAAGTGTAACATTTTCTCCTTCATAAATTGTTACATCTGGTCCCGCATCTACTTGAGGAATTGGAATAACAGAAACATTAACGATATCTGTTTTTGGCGGACAGCCAGTAGCATTAATCGTTAAGGTATAGGTAGTTGAAGTGGATCCTGGAGATGCAATTGGTCGCGGAGCATTTGCATTGTTAAGTGAAGCGGAAGGTGACCAGCTATAGCTGATTCCTGACATTGCGACATTTAAAGGATTGCCGATTAAAGCAAAGCTATTTTCACAAATACTTGTATCGTTTCCAGCATTGGTAATATATTGATAACTCATATCAACAATTACCTTGTCAGTTTTTACTGCTCCAGTATCATCAGTGACTGTAACTGTATATTCCACCCAAGAAGGAGATGTAGAAGTAGGATTTGCAGCTGTAGTGCTACTCAAGTACCAATTAGGTGACCAGGAATAGGTATATGGCGCTTTTCCGCCAGTAGCAGTAGGAAATCCTCCAATCGTTACACTTCCATTTGGACAAAGTTTAGCATCAGCACCTGCATTTACTGTGAACTGAGAAAACGCAAGGAATGATTGGGTGAAAAATGCAATTAAGAAGATATATTTTTTAATATTCATTTCAACTAATGGTTGGGTAACAAATGTAATTATATAATTTTTAATTTTGAAGGAATAATTTGCCTAGTATTAGGTTTTGAGCATAAAAAAACCGCTCTCCTTTTCAGGAAAGAGGCTTTTAAAAGCATTGTATATTTATTGCTTAATAATTTTAGTAACAGAACTAAAACCAGTTGTTTCAAAACCAACTTTTAGGAAGTAAATGCCAGCTTTCAGACTATTCATTTTGCCTGTTAATTTAGTTAGACCTTCGTTTATAAATACATTGTCTTCAACAACAATTTTGCCTGTATAATCAATCACTTGTATGTTTAACATGCCGCTATTTGCAGATGTGAAATCAAAATTTACACTTTCTGTTGTTGGGTTTGGGTGTATGTTATTTATTGAATTTTGAACAAAATCATTATTTACTGAAATAATTACAGATGCAGTAGTTTCTCCATTGTAATCTGTTTGAATCAAACGATAGTATGTTAACCCTTTGTATGGATTTGTATCTTTAATAGTGTAGGTTCTCGATTGATTGGAATTTCCTGCCCCATTCACGATCGTCAGAGGGTAAAAGTCAATTGCATTTGATGATTTCTCAATTGTAAAAAAGTCATTATTTGCTTCACTGCCAGTAATCCATTCTAAGCTATTTGAATTTCCTTCGGCTTTGCCATAAAAAGAAATTAGTTGTATTGGAAGTGGAATACAGGAAAGTGAAGCTCCACCTGATAATTGCCAACTTAGGGTTAATGGTGCCGATGTGGAATTCCAATTGTCAACCATGATTACATATTTTTGCCCAGCAATCACATTCATTGTAGACACCCAACCATTTCCTCCTGTGCCTTCTTCTGTATCGGATGCTCCATTGCCCATTCCTGTCATAGCACCTGTCGAATTACTTGCTGAGGCAGCAGAGCAGCGAATAGGTAACGTAGTTGGTGGACATGATATTGTTGAAAATGGTCCCCAAATAGCCCAATCATAATCGGTTGAAGAAGACCCTGCAGGATCTAAAGTCATACCTAATGTACCGCTTGCCGATGGGGAGAAAAATCCCCAAACAGATTGATGTTCTGCAGATCCATTTGGTGTTGCTGCATAATTATTTAAACATCCTCTATTACCCAAACCTGAATTTGCATCGTTAAAATTTCCTACTCCATTACTTTGATAGTTAAAGTTTTCATTTGAACAGATTGTAAATGCTCCATTGCAATCTTGTGCAGAAGGAGATGTTAGTGGGGTTGCTCCAGCACTAACACAAGAAATTGTTCCTTGAAAACCGCTTCGAACGGTTGCTCCATCAGAGAAAAACTTTAATGTGAGACAGCCTGAAGAATTTGTAGTTGTTGCAGTAACAGTACCTGGACTTGTTGCAGAGAACGATGACCCTACAATCATTCCTGAAGAAGTTGAATTTCCATCAAAAATGGATAGGTAGTCGAAATTTGATTCTAAATTCCAAGATGTAAATGCAATTCTTACAAATTGTCCAGCTGTGGATGGGCATATTGTGAATGTACTATTTTGACTGTTTGAATAATCACTTGTACCAGCATGGTCATAGATGGTACCTGCACAAGCCACTAAATTTGCATTTCCTGTTCCTGAAGGTTGATTCCAACTGTTAACTGTGTATGTTACGGTATTTGAAGTTGAACTTTGTCCAGAATTAGAGCAGGTAACAATTAATCGATAATAAGTGATGTAGCTATAGGCTGCAGCAGAAGTAACATAACTAGTTGAAGTAGCGCCTGCAATATTATTCCATGTACTTCCATCTGATGAAGATTGCCATTGGTATGAAATTCCTGTTACACCAGAGGTTGATCCAGTGTTGCTTAGCGTGTAGTTTACACCCGCAGCACCAGATGTGGAGCTAATAGTACTTGTGCCTGCCAGTGGTGTTCCAGAACAAGGAGTAAGTGCAGTAGCTGTTATTGATATGTCATCAACTGTAAATGCAGGGGCAGCACCTGTTGAACCATCATTTATCCATCTAAATCCAATGTAAAATTGTTGATTATCAGCAGCTGATAAATTTAAATTAGTTACAGTTTGCCAAGCTGTTTGACCCATGTACTTTGTTGCAGATACATCATTCCATGTTGTTCCGTCTAAGGACCATACGACCATACCATAGTCGCAGCCTGAACCGCTACAAGTTTCTCCTGCAGCTTTCCATTTAAAATTAAGTTTAACAGCATTGTAACCAACTGCATTTATTAGTGTTCCGTAATAGGCAATTTCGTTTCCATTATCTCCCCAATTGTAGTCGCAGTCAGTTCCAAGATTATCATTCATTGATAAACATTTAGTAGTACTTGGAGGCGTACATGCGTTTTTAATTTGCCAAAATGCACCAGTTGATGTTACAACAACTGTTTTCCATGTAGTTCCTGTAGTTGGAAGTGGAGCAATGTTTGCATAGCTGTCAAAATTTTCAGTGAATAACGTTTGTGAGCGTAATCCAAACGTAAAGAAAGCAAACAAAAGAAATAGTATGTTTTTTAAATTATTTGTCATCTTTCTTATTGTTGAATATGAATAGGAAGTTGGTAGCTCAACTCATCAATGGAAAGAAGTGTAAGAATAAAGCCATATTTTTCTGCATGCCTTACATAGCGTTCACTTTTTTTTCTTAAATATTCATACTTCGAAATATCAAATTTTGAAATAGTTACATCCTCGCAAGTAGGGCAATCTACTTTTTCAATTGTAAACGATTGTGTGTAATAGTATACGATAGAATTGAATTTTATGGAATCCGTTGATTGAATTGATTGTAATTCGCTAACCGAATAGTGTTTTAATATGACAGGGTTAGCAAAAGGATTAGAATCTTTTTCAGAATTGTTTTGCGCATTTATTTTTCCGAATGATAAAATAAATAGTAGAAGTATAAGTGAGTAGTTTTTAAACATTATATTTTGTTTAGTACAACAAACTTATTCCGTTTATATATTAAAATCTATTATAATCTTTATAAATAAATCAGATGAAAAAAAGCATCCCATATAGGATGCTTTTTTTATTTTATTGTTTTCAAATGAACTATTGCTTAATAACCATATTTACTGAACTGTATCCCGTTTGTTCAAAAGAAACTTTTAAAGAGTAGATGCCTTTAGCTAATTCAGCCATTTTAGCATTTAAGCTAGTCTTACCTTCTCCTACGGTCATATTCTCTTCAACAACAACTCTTCCTGTATAATCTAAAATTTGCACATTAACAATCCCCGAAATAGGAGAGTAGAAGTCAAAATTTATATCGGTTGTAGTAGGATTTGGATGAACATTATTTACAGAGAATCCTCCAAATTTATTTTCAATTGAAATAATTTCAGAGTATGAAAACTTTCCATTGTAATCAGTTTGTTTGAGTCGATAGTAGGTAATTCCATTAGTTGGATTGGAATCTATCGTTGAATAGTGTTTTGTTTCATTACTCATTCCACCTCCTTTTACAGTTGATAAAATACTGAAATCAATTCCATTTTGGGATTTTTCTACAGTAAAATAGTCGTTATTTATTTCCGTTGCTGTTGACCATTCAATAATATTACTTTTTTCATAAGGTCTTCCAGAGAAATTTGTTAGTTCAATAGGCAAAACGATAGGGGTGCAGCTTAAGCTAGCGGTTCCTCCCCAAGAAAGGGAAAATTGTTGGGATGAAGGCGTAAATCCATCAATTAAAAGTATATAAGTTTGTCCAGCAGTTACAGCTAATGGACTCAAATAAGGTCTATTGTCACAAGCTGCAGCCGTTGTATTTGTACCTGCAGCCGTCATTCCTGTTGGATTTGTATTTGTGCCACAACCTGCAGCCCTCGGAAAGGCGGCATAATTACACCTCACAGGGGCAGAAACAGGAGGACAGCTGTTTATTGGGCCCCAAATGGCAAAATCATAATCATCCGTTCCGTTTGAAGGTGTTATTGTCATCTCTAAATTTCCAGTTGTTCCAACATTTATCCAATACCAGGAAGAGTTGTTTTCTCCTCCAAGACAACCTGCATTACATCCCGTAAGTTCAGATATACCACTTCCACTATTATTTCCAGTAAAATTATTTGAATTGCAAACTTGTGTTCCTCCAGAACAATTTGTTGATGAAGAATTTTGTACATTAAGATTATAAACGCAAATGCTAAAAGTTCCTGTACTTAAAGGATCGCCAAATACACCTCCTCTAGACCATAGCCTAATAAAAATTACGCTTCCTGCATTTAAAGATGGATTACAATATACAATTCCTGGCATAAAACCTGGACCTGAATCGTCATCACATGCTACCTGAGTGAGAGTACCTGAGCACAAGCCATTGCTGGTTGTGTATAACGACAAGCCCATATCAGTAAGTGTTCCTGCAGTTGTTGTAATTACCATATTTGCAGCAACATTAGGCAATACAATTCTATACCAAACATCTGCGCGACCTGGAACAGCACAAGCAGGTGTTCCTCCGTTAGCTGCATTGTTTGAATATGTAGCTCCAACTGTTGTTCCTGCAGTATTCGAACAAACACCACCAACACCTATAGTAAGTGTAACCGCTGAGCAAGGATCATTTCCTTGGGCCGTTAACTTATTTAATGAAAAAATAATAAATGAAACAAGTAATAGTATTTTGAAATTCATTATGCCTCCCTTCATTTTTCATTCGTTTCTAAATCGTCAATTTTTTTTGAAAAAAACAATATGTTGTATCCTAATTCATTTATGCGCCCAGATAATTTCTCTTGTGTTGAATTTATGCTAGACCTAATAGTAATTATGCTGTCAATTTGAGAATAGCTGAAACTTCTAGAGTCAAACAGGTTAACCAAATGACTTTTTGCAATTTTAGCATCACCTGGACTAAAAACCCCCTCAAGTTTTAATTTATATGTAATTTTGTAGTCCTGATCCGTATACTGTGCTTTCGCAGCATATGAAATGAACAAAAAGCTAAAATAGAGTAGATGTATTTTTTTCATGTTGAGGATATCTTGTCTTATTTTTACGAATTTATTGAATATAAAGTTACTGCTTCTTTTGTTTTTTCTGATTGTAAATCATGTAGTTATTAACAAAAATGACTTTAATTTGTTTTCCAATATCCTAATAAAAAGCAAAAGCCCGGTACAAAACCGGGCTTTTGCAATACAATTATTTAATTCTTTATTGCTTGATAATCATATTTACAGAATTATATCCTGTTTGGTCGAAAGCAACTTTTAGAGAGTAAATACCTTTTGCTAATTCACCCATTTTAGCATTTAAGCTGGTTTTGCCTTCTCCTACGGTCATATTCTCTTCAACAACAACTCTTCCAGTATAATCGAGTATTTGAACTTTTACAATGCCGGATATAGGAGAGTAGAAGTCGAAATTAATATCGGTTGTTGTTGGATTAGGATGAATATTGTTTAAAAGATTTTCCTCTTTGTAAAATTCAACGCCAATAATACTCGACAATTTTGACGTACCATCAAAATCAGTTTGCTTTAAGCGATAATAGTTTATTCCGTTGAAAGGATTGTTATCAATTATTGAATATTCAATTGTTGTAATTGAAGTTCCGGCTCCATCCTTTTGAGCAATTTCATTGAAATTAATTCCATTACTTGACCTTTCAATTGTAAAATAATCATTGTTTATTTCTGATGCAGTTGACCAATTTAAGGAAATACTATTTGGTAATAATTTGCCGCTAAAGTTAAGGAGTTCAATTGGTAATGGAACACAACTAAGTGATGCACCAGCCCCCATTGTCCAATCTAGCGTAAACGGTTGTAAGCTCCCCGTATAATTATCAACTAAAAGCATGTAAACTTGCCCCGCAGTAACTGTTAAAATATCCACAAATCCATCGCCAAATTGTCCTTCAGTTGTTTGTGGTGAAGCACTCGCATTTAATCCCGTGATTCCTGATACATCAGCATAAGAACATCTAAGTGGGGCAGAAGTTGGAGGGCATGTAGCACTTGCCAAAGGTCCCCATATCGCAAAATCATAATCATCCGTTCCATTTGCTGGGGTAATATTTAAAGCAACTGTTCCACTTGCACTCGGTGAAAAAAAGTACCAAGAACTTTGATTCTCTCCAAATAAGCATCCATCATTCAAATACGATAATTCATTAAAAGTTCCTGCCCCACTACTATTTCCTGAAAATGATTGATCGTTACAAACGGTTACTCCTGCTTGACAATCTTGTGCAGTTGCAGCGGCAACAGTGGCACATGTTGCACATGAAATTGTAGCTTCAAAGCCTGTATCTGTAAATCCACCATCCGATCTCCAATGAAAAGTTAAGCAACCAGAAGAATTGTTGGTTGTTGCTGTAACTGTACCTGGTGTAGTAGGCGAAAAAGGACTGCCAGCAATTTGATTTGAAGCTGTAGAGTTACCATCAAATACATATAATACGTCAAAGTCATAATCAATAACCCAAGATGTAAAGGTTGCACTTATACATTGTCCTGCAGTTGAAGGACATATCACTTGAGTAATATTTTCATTATTACTATAGGCTGCAGATGGTCCTCCTGAATCGTATAATGTACTGCTACAAACTGTGGTGGTGCCATTTCCTAAAACTACACAGCTGTTAACCGTAAAACTAAATACAGAACAACCTGTTGCACTTCCACTTGAATTAGTTGGCACAATTCTCCAGTAATAGGTTACACCTGCAGTTAGAGCACCTGTATTGTAAGTTAAAACATTACCTAAATTTGTTCCGTTGACAATATTTGTGGGTGCATTGTTTGTTCCAAAATAAAGCAAATAGCCAGAAGGAGCGGGGCCTGTTGCAGGAGCAGTCCATATAAGTGTTGTTCCAGAGCTACATACACTTCCGCCATTACTTGGAGAAGTATAACTTGTACAGTTTGGAGCATTTGTGGTTACACATATTGTGAAATTACCACCTCCGTTATTCCAATCATGAACACATAAATAATAAGTAACGCCTATTGTAAGTCCAGATAAATTTAAGGTTTCAATGCCATCATCTGATGTTGCATTAATACAAGTACCACCAGTAGGTTGTCCACCACCACAAGAATTATAGGCACCAACAACGGCATTGAAATCTGCAGCACCATCTACGGTAACTGTATGTTCTGTTGAAATTGCGGTAAAGCTATACCAAATGTCGTCATCTTCAGTACCTGCAGTACAACCTTGGTTGCTATCCGAAAATCCTGTTGTAGTATTCCCAGAAGTTGGGCTACAAGCTACTCCAGCAGCTGTTGGAGTTAGGGAAATAGCAGTACCGCAATAATCGGCAGTAGGTGGAGTGGTAATGCAAATGGTAAAGTCTCCTCCTCCAGCAGCAAAATCATGAACACAGATGTAATAAAAGTTTCCTATTGTTAATCCGGTTATTGTTCTGGTTTCAATTCCATCTGTTGCTGTTGCATCAACACAAGTTCCACCAGTTGCTAGTGTTGAAGTGCAATTAGAATAAACACCTAGAACAGGATCCATATTGGCTGCTCCATCCACAGTAATTGTATGTGCATCAGATGTAGCTTGAAATCTAAACCAACCATCATCGTCTTCATTTCCGGTAATACAGCCAAGATTACTGTCCGTAAAGCCTGCATTTGTGTTGTATGCTGATGCGGAACATGCTGCGCCAGGGGCTCCTGGTGTTAGCAATACAGAGCCACCTACTACACAATTATCTGATTGAGCGAAAATTGATTGGGGAAAAAGTATAATTGTAAAAAAGAATAATATTTTCGGGAGTTGTGTTTTCTTCATTATTGAGGTAATAATTGATAAGGAAGTTTATACTCTTGTTCGTCAATAGAAAGCAATGTAATTTTAAAGCCTTGTTTTGGAAAATCACGAGTAAATCGCTCTGTTCGCTTACGAAGATATTCGTACTTTGAAATGTCAAAGGTTGACAAATCGGTTGAAATACATTCTACACAATCAATTTTTTCAACTATAAACGATTTTGTGTAATAATAAACGATTGTATTGAATTTAACCGAGTCTACTGCTTGAATGTTTTGTAACTTGGCAATTGGGTAGTGAGAAAGTATTACTGGATTAGAAAAAGGATCTTTAACAGGTTGTGTTGTTACAGCAGTTTGCCCATAAAGAGAAATGCTTAGATTTATCAATAAAAAAAATCCTAAAACATATGCTTTAGTCATGTTGTTTAATATTTAATTGATGCAAAATTAACTGATTTTATGTATTTTACAAGTAAAAAGTTTCATATGCATGAATTTTAGTGAAATAATTA
>Ga0066438_1000018_pt1 | contig 112883 bp, 92 predicted proteins | sample LakWasMet56_HOW8_2_FD_59526 | JGI IMG/M metagenome (GOLD analysis project Ga0066438, IMG submission 59526) | Freshwater sediment methanotrophic microbial communities from Lake Washington under simulated oxygen tension - Sediment Metagenome 56_HOW8 | ecosystem: Environmental > Aquatic >...
ATCGATTTCCCTAGTCGTTTTACAGAAGCATCACTATTGATACCTACAAAAAGTGTTGCGCCTAAATCGCTTGCTTTTGCAAGATAATCAATATGTCCGCGGTGAACAATATCAAAACAACCGTTTGTAAAAACAACTTTCCCTTCTTTAAATTTCGAAATAGCAACCGCTTTGCGAAGCACTTCTTGCGAAAGTATTTTAGACTGGATAACATCTAAAGCAGATTGTTTATGAGTAAAAGGAACCATTGTTAAATTATTTTTTTAGTCTTATTAAATAGTGGCAATAAAATTAATGATACTAATCCTAAACCAAGAATCAATAGTATTTGTGATGACCATACCGACCATGCAAATGCAAATGAACTTGTTTCGGAAGCAAAATAAACGGTTGTTAAAATTTGAATAACAATAGCCTGATAAACTCCCGTTCCGCCTGGAACCACAGCAATTGCCAAGCTTCCAAAAATGGTAATAACCATTGCAACCACAAATGATAAATGCGCTAAATCGCTGAATGCTAGGAAAACCACATACACTTGTAACACATATAAAAACCAAATTAAAATAGTTTGAGCAATGTATAACCAAGGGTTTTTAACATTTTTAATACTTACTAATCCTTCCTTCAAACCAATGAAAAAAGATTTTACTTTTTCAGAAAAAAGGTTTTTGATTTTTTTACGGAAGTAATAAAAAGTGGCTACGATTATCAATAAAACAACTCCGATGATTAGCAAGAAAACTTTCTTTTGCATCAATGCATTGAATTTTTCATTTAGCGCAGTTAGAAATAAATCGTTTGCCAAACCAGCAATTTTTTCAAATTCTAAAGCGAGTGTTAGAAAGAATAAAACAATTAAACAGATGACATCCAATGCTCGTTCGGCTACAACAGTACCAAAGCCTTGTACAAATGGAACATTTGAATAACGAGTTAACACACCACAGCGTGTTGCTTCGCCAATACGTGGAATGCCTAGATTAGCAATATAACCTATCATTACAGCAAAAAAGGCATTTGCGGTACTTGGTTTGTGTCCTAGTGGTTCCAAGGCCATTTTCCAGCGCGTTGCTCTAAAAAAGTGACTGAATCCACTAACAACAAGTGACATGAAAATCCAGAAATAGTTGGATTGTTGAATCGCAACTTTAATGCTGTTCAACTCTTCAGACGTTTTGTCTTTTATTGCTAACCATACTAAAAAGATACCCAGCGCTAAAAAGAAAAGGACTTTTAATATGTTGCTTAGCTTTTTATTCAAAATTATTTGAGGGTATTTGTTTTTGTGTCAGGGAAAACAACGGTTGGTTGGTGTTTTTTAGCCAATTCAAAATCCATAGTTGCATACGAAACAATAATAATTTCATGCCCAACCTTTACTTTTAATGAAGCCGGTCCATTCAAGCAAATTACTCTTGACCCTCGCTCTCCTTTAATCACGTATGTGGTAAAACGCTCACCATTGTTATAGTTAAAAATGTCCACCTTCTCGTTTTCGATTAGGTTGGCGGCATCCATTAAATTTTCATCAATGGTTACAGAACCAATATAATCTAAATCGGCTTGTGTTACAGTAACACGGTGTATTTTTGATTTTAGTACTTCTATTTGCATAATGGCTGCAAAACTAATTAAATAAATTTAATTAAAAGGTAGTTTTTTAGACGAATGGATGGCAAAAGGGAATTAAAAAGATAGAATATTATCCAACCATGGTGTTTTTCTTAGCACCAACCATTTCAATAGCTGTTTGTATAATACTTTCGGTATCAAAACCACATTCTACATACAATTCTTGTTGCTCACCATGTTCAATGTATTTGTCTGGAATACCAAGGCGTTTTACTTGTGCTTGGTAGTTGTGATCGGCCATAAATTCAATTACAGCGCTTCCCATTCCGCCCATAATGCAACCATCTTCAATGGTAATTACTTTGCTATGTTTGGCAAATACTTCGTGCAATAAATCTTCGTCAATTGGTTTCACAAAACGCATATCGTAATGAGCTGCTTTGATGCCTTGTTCTTCCAATTTTTTGCAAGCCGCCACTGCAAAGTTTCCTACAGGACCAATGGTTAAAAAGGCAACATCGTCACCATTTTGTATTCTACGCCCTTTGCCAATTGTAATTTTTTGGAAAGGTTTTTTCCAATCTACCATCACGCCATTTCCACGTGGGTAACGGATAGAGAATGGAACTGCATTTTCGGGTAATTGTGCAGAATACATTAAATTTCTCAACTCTTCTTCATTCATCGGTGAGCTTACCACCATGTTTGGAATACAACGGAAATAAGCTAAATCGTATGCTCCGTGGTGTGTTGGACCATCGGCACCAGCTAAACCGCCTCTGTCTAAACAAAATACCACATGTAGTTTTTGTAAAGCTACATCATGCACCACTTGATCGAATGCACGTTGCATAAAGGAAGAATAAATATTACAAAAAGGAACAAGTCCTTGTGTTGCTAATCCAGCCGAAAAAGTTACTGCATGCTGTTCGGCAATCCCTACGTCAAAAGCACGATCGGGCATTGCTTTCATCATAATGTTCAACGAACAACCCGAAGGCATTGCAGGCGTAATTCCCATAATTTTCGGGTTTTTCTCTGCCAACTCCACAATGGTATAACCAAAAACGTCCTGATATTTAGGTGGTTGTGGTTCTTTTGGAACAATTTTGATGATTTCTCCGGTATCTTTATTGAACAAACCTGGTGCATGCCAAACGGTTTGGTTTCCTTCTTCCGAAAATTTGTATCCTTTTCCTTTTTGGGTTAAGCAATGCAAAATTTTTGGTCCGGGAATATCTTTTAAATCCTGTAATACTTTGGTTAAACGTTCTACGTCATGACCATCAACAGGGCCAAAATAGCGAAACTTAAGGGATTCAAACATGTTGCTTTGTTTTAGCAAGGATGTTTTTACGCCATTTTCAATTTTTGATGCAATTTCTTGTGCATTTGGTCCAAATTTGCTGATTTTACCTAGCAAATTCCAAATTTCATCTTTGAATTTATTGTAAGTATGAGAAGTGGTAATGTCGGTTAAATACTCTTTTAGTGCACCTACGTTTGGATCGATGCTCATGCAATTATCGTTCAATACAACCAATAAGTTTGCATTGCAGGTTCCTGCATGGTTTAAGGCTTCAAATGCTTGTCCGGCAGTCATAGCACCATCACCAATTACAGCAATGTGGTGACGTTCTTTTTCGCCTTTGTATGCCGATGCAACCGCCATTCCCAATGCTCCACCAATAGAAGTAGAGGAGTGACCAACGCCAAATGTATCGTATTCGCTTTCAGAGCGTTTTGGAAAACCACTGATACCTTTGTAAATACGGTTGGTATGAAAAACGCTTCTGCGACCTGTTAAAATTTTATGTCCGTATGCTTGATGTCCAACATCCCAAACCAATTGATCGTAAGGTGTATTGAAAACATAATGCAAAGCAACGGTAAGTTCTACCACACCCAAACTAGCTCCAAAGTGACCACCTTTTTTCGAAACGACATCAATAATGAATTGGCGCAATTCCTTACTAACTTGAGGCAATTGCTCTAATTGAAGCTTACGTAAATCACCAGGATATTCAATTTTTTCGAGAAGGGAGCCTGCTTTAAATTCCATTTAAAATGTGCGGAGTGTTAATATTTAAACAAAGGTAAAATAATTTCGATAATAATCACTAACAAGCGAGCCAACGAAATTGTTTTGAGGATGTTGTGAGATTAACAGAATTTAAGAAAATCATGGGCCCATTCCAACCCATAGGAGGTCAAGAATATCTTCTTTACTGCTATTAAGATCACGGGTTCCATACAACGTTAGTGCACGTTTGTCGCAAATGAATAAAAAGGAGTTGTTATTTATGTAACTCTGGCATTCCTTTTTAAACACTTCATTGTCTGTTTTTAATTCATTTACGAATTGATTAAAACGAGAGCGGTACATTTTAATGATAGCATATTGGGTCAGATTTCGGTAATCCATTACATCTGATTTTGTTGTATCCATCTTAAGATTTTTGGTAATGCTTTCATTGTATTTTTCTTTTTCGGAATCATTGATGATTACAAAAAGCAGCATCGTTTTGGAGGAGTTGGCAGCACTACCGTAATTGGGATAAACCTCTAATTTGTATTGCTCAAATATACGCTGGGTGGCTTTCTCAGGAGAGCATTGTGAGAGAAGTAAAAGTAAGAATAATATAAACCTTGTTTTAGCCATTTTTTCTAATCCCAAATAAGAAGAAAAACGAGAATAGATAAAGAGACAAGCAGACCTAGTGACAATGCTATGGGTATAATTTTATTTCTTTTATTACCATCTTTTTTAATAATAAACCAAAGTGCTAAACTTATAATCCCAGCTGGATAGCCAATTATTAGAGCAGCATTATACACCCAGATCATTCCCATCCAGCAAAACCAAAATGTGAGTAGCAACGCTAAATAAAAGAGAAAATCGTTCTTTTTAATTTTCATTTTGTAATGGATTCAAATTCTTTTGTTTTCTTGAAACCACTAGTAGCATCCACATAGTAATAGCCTAAAGGACCCGATGATGTTTGATTATATGGTTTTTCTTCGGTAAGTTTTAGTTCTGTTTTTTTAATTTTGAAGAACACCCATTCATCCATCACACGTGAAATAAAATGATGGTGAACGCTATCCGTTCCTTGATATAACAATGCCCCGTGCCAGGTTGGGAATTTCTTTTGTGATTCTGCCCATTGCTTTGTTTCCTCAATAGTCCACTCAGTTTTACGCAGTATGTTGGATTGAGCAAAAGAAAAAGAAATTGTGCACAAAAAGAAAGCGAATAAGAGTATCGTTCGTTGCATATATCAAATGTAACTCATTTGTACATTTATGCAAAGTAGATGCAATAAAAAAACCCATCGTTTCGGATGGGTTCTTTTGTTGATTGAACATTTACTCTTATTCATTTAAAAACTCTTCAAATTGAGCAAATACACCTTTTACTTCTGGTTTTGTTGGATCCCCTTCAAAGACTTTTTTAGCAGCTTCAGTATATTTTAATTTCACAGTTCCTTCTGCAAGTACAGCTCCGTTTTCGCCATCACGGTGTACATAAACTCTTACTGTAAAATCATAAGTTTGACCTACTTTTAATTTGTCTTTGTTATAATACAATACTTGAATTGCAGCATAATCTTGTACAAATTGACTTTGATATTGATTGTATTCACGAATTGCTCTTGTTGGCGATTGACGGTATTCGAAATTTTTTGTTTCTAAAATTTTAACCATGTTGCTCCAAGCAGCTGATTTCTTTCTTAATGTTTCTCTGTTTGTTTTTTTGCCTCCCATTTCATACTCAATGTTGATTTGTTGACCAGGATATTTAACACTTGGAGGAACGCTGAAGAACGCCATGAAGTTCATGTTTCCAGCCATATCTAATTCTGTTTTAAAATCAGCACCGCTTACAGCAAGCTTATCAGGATAACCTTGTTTTTGTAAATGATACCATTGTGCAGCAAAAACTACTTTGTCTACATTTTTAGCAAACACTTCATTTTTTTTCCATTCAGCAGTTTCTTTTTCTATTTTTTCTGTGTTTAATGATGCAATAATCAAATCAACTTTTGCTTGCGCTGTTTCAACATCCCATGCGTCAAATTTTGCTTGATCCTTAATGTAAACATCCGTTACTTTTCTTTTTGCTTCCAATGGAGCTGGACCACCGTTTGAGCTATATTCAGTTTGTGTAATTTGAGCAAAAACACCTGGATCTACTTCTATTAATTCCACATATCCACTTGCACTAGAAGTCATCCATACATAAAACAATTTCACTTGATTTTTTGAATAGTAACTTTCTTTCATCGATAATTTAAGTTGTGGCTCTGCGCTTTTCTTTTTTTCAAAATAATGTAATTCGTTTACAATTTTTCCATCTGCTTCTTTCACAAATCTATATCCGTAACCTTTTTTATCACTTTTGCCAAAGTATTGTCCAGTAATACCCATTTCATCTTTTTCAGCATTAAACGCCTCAAAATTTCCTTTTAACTGTGCATTCATTTGTGTACCATAAACAAATAGCATTGCTATTGTTAGTATCATCTTCATTTTTTTCATAGTAATCTGTTTTTGTTTTTTGTTAACGATTTGATTGTTTTGATTTATTTACTGAAAATTCCTTTGTTACCGTTTCTACCGTTCATGCCTTGTGTAAATGATTGGTTTTTTGCCTTCCCACCAACTCCACCAGTGCCGCCATTGTTTGTTACCGAAATTTTTAAGGAGGCAGCACCACTTCCCGATACAGTCACATTTCCTCCATTCCCAGCATCACCACCATTACCACCATTCCCAAAATCTACAGAGCCATTTCCTCCACTTCCTCCATTTGCATTAATGTTTAATGTATTGTTGATGCTCATTTTAGATTCTACCAGCACACTACCTGAATTGGCATCGGTTATCACAATTTTATTTACTACTTCCCCATTCAGTTGCATACTTGTTACAGAAATATTGATACTTTTTCCATCCGTACCATTTTTACCATTAATCGTATAACCCACAGTGCCGCCTCTCCCGGATGCACCAGAAGCGCCAGAAAAATTATAATTCACATCTGTTTTATAGTTTGCAGGACAACTGTATTTCCCTTTTACTTTTTTAGCATCGTATTTTGACCAAACCGTAAGTTCAAGTTTATCTCCAGGAATTTTTCTACTATCATCGGCTACTTTAAAATCTCCACCAGCATAATCTCCACCGCTAACTTCTACATCAAAATCTGTGTAAGGTGTGAAGCCACCCAAATTTTTTGTTTTTAAAACTTTTCCATTGTCTAAAGTAAACTCAACACCAATCGCAATTATACTCAGCAGGCCTACTTCACTAGGTTTACTAACAGATATTACATTTATGGATTTTATAGTTTTTCCTTTTAGTGTATTTTCTTCCTCTTGTTTTGCTGCTAGTGCATTGTTTTCCTCAATGCGTTGAGTACGAGTGGTTGATTGAAGTTCTTTAATTGAGGTTCTGTAATTGTCTAGTGTTGCTTTTTCATCCGCATAGTTTTTAACTTTCGATTCAGAGAAAATGTATTTGATACTTGCACCTGTTTTTACACTATAGGAATAGTAGTATATTTTTTTATCGATGGCCGTTATTACGATTTCGCTGGTTTCGGATTTATAATAAGCTGGGAAACCAGGTAAATCTGCTTGGTATTTTTCTTCAATAATTCCAGCTCTGTTAACTGTTACTTCCGAAAAGTTACTACCATCTTTAGTAAAGCTGATTGGCCATTGTTTTGATGCTATTTCAAATTTGAAATTGCCATTATTCTCTAAAACTTTATTTACAGTAAAGTTGCCAGAGGAAAGTTTTCCTAATTCTATGTTTTGGTTTTCCTGGGCGTTAATGCCTAAAAAAGCTAGTATTGGTAATATCAAACTAAATAGATGTTTCATTCATTTGCTTTGTTTACAAGGCAAACATACTATAGAATGGGTGTTATCATAAACCTATTTCAGCAACAGCCAATTTGGTTTAGGAATGGACGGATTTAAGAAAGAATAGCATCTTCGAACTCTGCTTTTTTGTATTTGGAGAGTTTGGCGTTTATGCCATTTGTAAGATTGATGGACAAATCGGATTTGGAATAATTTACAATATGCTCTTTGGCGATTAACCATGATTTATGAACCCGGATAAAGGAGGGATTCTCTACAAAAATGGTTTCATAATGCTTTAGATTTTTACTCACCATGTATTTTTTATCGGTAGTGTGAATAAAACAATAAGATTCTTGTGCTTCAATAGCAATGATGTAATCAACTGGAACTAAATATTGGTTTCCTTTTTCAGCAACCAATATGTTTTTTATCTCTTTGGTTTGTAACGTAGTACTTAACAGTTGTAAGCGTTCCGAGTTTTGTTTAAGATCAAATTGGATTTTTACTTTTGAAACTGCCATTTTTAATCGTTCAATGTCAACTGGTTTTAGCAAATAGTCAATAGCCGATAGTTCAAAAGCACGAATAGCATATTGGTCATAAGCGGTTACAAAAATAATTTCGAAATTAATTTCTTTGAAAAAATTAACGATTTCATACCCTGCATAATTGGGCATTTCAATGTCTAGAAAAACTAAATGAGGTTGCTCTTTGTTTATGACCTCAACTGCTTGTAAAACATTATTACACTTGGCAACAAGCTCTACTTCAGGACAAAATCGCAACAACAAATTTTCGAGCACATCTCTTGCGCTTTCTTCATCATCAACTAATATAGCTTTTAGTTTTTCCACCACTCAAACGTAATTATTCTTTTATAAATAGTTTTTTTTATTTTCAGGATTGGCAGTTTTTATTTTAGCAATGGCTTAAAACTTGTGCTTAATCGGTATTCTTAAAGTCACTTTAGTTCCTATTCCAACACCTTTTTCATAAAGGTCTTCATATATATATCCGAATTGTCCACCAAACACATTACTTAATATTTCAAAGCGTTTATGAATTGCTTTTCCAGAGAACGATTCGTGTTCCGAACGTTGGCGCAGTTTAATTGCTTTTGCTTTTTCCCGACCAACACCATTGTCTTCAATTGTACAAATTAATACGTCTTTCAATACAAACGTAATTTTTAAGTTTTTGGATCCATCTTTATGAAGTAAACCATGGACCAATGAATTTTCGATAAATGGTTGAACAAGTAGTGGAGGAAGCATGATGTCATTTACATCGGTTGATTCTATTGAGTAATTGAAATCTTTTTTAAAGCGAAGCTTTTCTAAAGATAAATACAATTCCAATAATTTTAGTTCCTGATCAAAATCAATAAAATCTTTTTCAGAATAATTCAAGGTTCGTCTAACTAAATTCGAAAAGGTGGTGATATAGGAATATGAATTTTCAACATCACCTTTTAAGACTAAATCTTGAATGGAGTTTAATGAATTAAAAATAAAATGTGGGTTCATTTGCGATTGAATTGCAGTGAGTTTTGATGCATTCAATTCGTTTATTTGTTCTGATTTTTTGCGTTGGATATTTAGTTGCCAACGATAGATTAAGATTACAATGATTAAGAATAGTACTACACAAGAAGCAATAAACCACCATTTAGCATAAAAGGGTTGATCGATTGAAAAGGAATATTCAATGGTGTTGCTAAAAGTTCCTTGGTTTTCTAATTTAACAATTAATGTATAAGTGCCAGGCGCTAATGCATTGTAAGTAATTTTATTGTTTTCATGGTTGTTGATGTTCCAGTTGTTTTCATAGCCATTGAGTTTGTAATGATAACGCAGTGATTCTCTATTTCTTAATGTTGGAACCGAAACAACAACTTCTATTTTTCGTTCATTGCTATTAAAATGGTTTAATTCATTCAATGGAATTAATTGATCGTTTACTATAATATTTTCGAAACGTATGGACGGTTTACTAGATTGATAATTGTTGTAATTTAAATCGATTTGTTGTACACCACCAGCATGACTTACCCATAATTGGTTGTTGTGAATTGTATAATCCATCACTCGTTTGGATGCAAAACCAAAAACAGAATGAATTGATTTAAGTGATTTTCCCTCTAAGTCAAATTGAAACAATCCTTCTGCCGATTTCCCTATCATGGTGTTTTGATGGATGTAAATTTGGGTTAAGTGTTCAGTTTTGCCTGTTACGGTAGGGGAAATGGTTTTAACTACCGAATCGTTTTCAATAACTAAAACATTGTTTTTTTTATCAGTTGCAAAAAGCTGTCCCTTAGATAGGAATAGGCTGTTAGGGAAAATCGGGTTTGATTTATAGTTGATCGGTTTACAAATATTTTGTTTGATATAAAAGAGTCCGTTTGAGGTTGCAGCATAGATGATACTATCGGTTGAATTGTATTCTAATGCATAAATTCTATATTTAGCATGCTTTAACCAGGTTGTTAAAATTGTAGAATTCCCGTCCCAAACGCAATGAATAATTCCGCTATTTGTTCCTAGATAAAATTCTTTTGGAGAAACAAAAACCGCATCCTTTAAGGAAGCTTCAATTATGTCTAATACGTTTCCATTTTGTTTGTTATAGGCACGAATATGGCCATTATCAAAGACAATTAGGCTGCTTTCTTCATTTCCATAAATGCCTTCAATTGGTCGTCTTCCATCTGTATTTATTTCTTGAATTTCATTATTCATGTAATTTAATAATGAACCTTTGGATGAGCCTAAAACAAGACCTAATTTTTTATCAGAATATAGAGAAACAATCGGATCGTTTTTAAAAGGATTAATAACATCAGGGACTTTTAAATCAGAAATTACAATGATGCCTTTATCAAATGTGCTGATTAAAATATTTCCTTCATTGTCTTTAAAAATATCCGAAACGAAATAATCGGTGTAAAAAATATTCTTATTTAAATTAAAGTTATTTTTATTCAATAATGCTACTCCAGGAAGTGTTCCAGCTATCCAAATTTCATTTCCTGTTTCGTAAATTCTGACAGAACCACTTCGTTCGAAAACTGGATTTTTTTCAATGACATTTAGTTGAAAGTTGGTGGGATTGTAATTGAATTGTTCTTTGGTTCTTAAATCTAAAGCATAGAAATTGTTACCGATAGTAAAAAACTTAAGGACACTATTGGGTTGAATGATATTAGGAGCAATAACGAGAGGGCGTGAAGCGAACTTACCTTTAGAGTAGGTTAGAATTGAATTTTTTCCATTCAGATGAAATTGAACTTCCTTTTTATTGTTCGTGAATGCAGGACCTAGGTAGTTTGTTATGTCGTATTTTAATGCTACAGTGGCATCACGGTTCAATACAATTACTTTTTTTGCACCAACAACTAGTTTGTTGTCATCAGCAATTGCAAGGCTAATATCAGCCTTCCCTTCGTTGTCTTTAAGCTCGTAAAAGATGGAGCATCTTTTATCGACAATTTTGAATACTTGATTGTTGAGATTATGACAGTAGATGATGCCTTCTTTATCAATAACAAAATTAAATACGGAATTACTTTTCGCTTCATCACAATCTACTTTTTTATAGGTATAAAAATCAAAAATGTATAATCCTTCATTTGTTGCAAACCAATAGTTGAGCTGTTTATCTTGGATAACATCATAAATTTGAACACCTTTAAAATGATTTTCGCCTAACACAAAATATGCAGGTTGTTGCGCATTTAAAATGGAGCCTAAACAGAAGAGAAAATAGAGTGTTATTCGGATTCTCATTTCACGAAGATAATTTATTATTCAGAAATGAAAGGAATTGTAATGGAATAGAAGCTTTTGTGGAGTGTTTGATTAGACTATAATCAGAAGGTTGAATGAAATACTAATTTTTAGGCTTGAAAATATTGTCACCAATATTATTATTTTTAATTTGTTTGGACTTTTCTCTTTTTAACCCAATCTTATTAATACTATCATAAAGAAAGGATGCGTTTTTTAATATACGATCCAACTCTTGTTCAAAGAATTGTTCCGTGTAATTATTCCAAACATTCGTCCTTGTGATTAACCCTTTAAAGCTATTACTGAGTGTGGTAATGTATTCTTTTTTTTGTGGCGCATCGTTTATATAAATAGGAGGATAGAGGTCATACATTAACATCCAGTTTTTTGCAATTCTTGCTACACGACCATTTCCATCGGCAAAAGGGTGAATCCTAACTAACTCATGATGAAAGTAAACAGCTCTTATTATTGGATTGTTTATAGATTGAATATTATAAAAAAGCTCACTAACTAAATGTGGAATATAGTTAGGTTCAGGACAAATGTGTGCTCCTATTTGAACAATTGTTTTTCGGTATTGGTTTGGATGTATTGCATTCGTTTCCGGTGAAACTAATCGTAATAACTGAAAAAGCTGTATCCCTTTTTCGAAATTGCTGTGGCTTATTATTTCTTCAATTATAAAATCAAGGGATATTTTTAGGTTTTCAAGATAAATTTTTGCCTCCTCTTCATTTTGAGCTTCCATTTGCGCATTCTTGATACTTAGCTGTTCTTTTAAAGTGTTAACGCCATCTAAGTATATATCCAATAGATCATCATCTAAGTGGTATCTGCTGTATATTATTAACTGATAAATAGACTTTACAATATTATTTATTTCATCAATTTTTTTTTGATTTACTTGGATAATATTAATTGGCAGTAATTCCATAATACTTTCGTTTTTATTAGTTGTAAAGATAAAATATGTCCTTTCTTATAAATCAATGGCTGCTTGATGGTATTGCATTCTATTTCTTAACTGCTCTTTCCAGTCGATCATTAATTGCTTTTCCAAGATTATGATTTGGCAATCTTTCTACAATAATTGCATCTAATTTCAGTAAATCTAATCGGTGCAGTGCTGCGTATAAATTTTTTGCAGCTTCATTCATATTTTCTTTAGCTGAAAGAATTTCTTGATGGGCAATGTTTTTATTTGTGATTTTGTCTTTAAATGTTAATACCCCAACTTTTTTACCATCAAAGGATTTCAATAATTCCGATACTTTGTTTGTTAAAAAGGTTTCTGTTTTTGGGGCATAGTGTTTAAGGAGCATTCCTGGAGCATTTGGTTTTGCTTCCATTTTTGTTAGTATGGCTATTTTGCCTATTACTTTTTCGATTTCTTCTATTGCTATTGAACCATGTCGATACAATATTGGCTCATTATTTTCAAAACCAATAATTGTTGATTCTATTCCTTTTTCACAATTACCCCCATCTAAAATTATGTCGAGTTGGCTATCAAAATAGTTAGCAACATGTTCTGCAGAAGTAGGGCTAATTGATCCAAACGGGTTGGCGCTTGGTGCTGCTAAAGGGAAATCAAGTTCTTCAAGTAGTTTTAAAGTTAAAGGATGATTTGGAACTCTCACAGCCACAGTATCCATTCCAGAGGTTACAATATCTGAAATATGGTCTAGTCTTTTTAGAACTAAAGTTAGAGGGCCTGGCCAAAATATTTCTGCAAGTTTTTGTGCAGCTTCGGGAATTTCTTGTGCTATTTGATCGAGCGCAGAAGCGGATTTTATATGAACAATTAAAGGATTATAGAAGGGACGTTTTTTTAAAATAAATATTTTTTTTAGCGCCTCATCACTATATGCATTTCCAGCCAAACCATATACCGTTTCGGTTGGAATAGCTACGATTCCTTCGTTTGTTAATACTTTTTTAGCCTTTAAAATGTCTTTTGTTATCATTTGGTTGATTAAGGATTACAGATATCACAAAACATTGGGTCTTCTGTAAGTTTTTTATTAGGGAATTTATCTTGTATCGAGTAATTACATTTTTTGCAACTATAAATTGCGTATAAAGTCGACTTAGTTGGGAAATTACATTGACTACAGGGCAATCCTTTTTTGCGGTCCGTTATTGAAAACCCTGGTGTTTTACATATCGGGCAAAGTTTATTTATTTTTTCCACCAATTTGTGTGTTGCTGTTTCAATAACTTTCATGCGGCTTGGATTGTATAATGCCCTCATGTCTGTTTCTAGATAAACTTGATTATATTTTTTAAGGAAATAGTCAAATTTATTTTTTAATAGCCCCCAATCAGTTATTCCTTTTTCAATTTCCTTGAAATCTTCTTGCGAATCTCTAATTATAATACCATGCGATGGAAAGCTTACTGCTTTAGCAAATTCTAAAAGATGGCCTTCTGAATTTATTGGCGCACCTTTGAAATTTGTTTCAGTAGTTAGTTCGCGTGCAATAATTTCCAAGTTGTTTTTTTTATCAATAAATAAGAGAAATTCATCATCTGCATTTACAAAAAATAACGTGGGATGTGGTCCAAAAGAACCTTCGCTAGCAATTGCTAAATCACTATTTGTAAGCTCCATTGCTTTCAAACATTTTTTTCTAGCTGTTGTTATTGGGTCGTCTTCTCTTTCTATTTCACCAGTAAATGTTCCTAACTCGTCTGTATCAAGACCTAATGAAAGGATACATTTTACACCGAGTTCCTTTTCCAAAATTGGGGCAATTACTAACTCTTTCCTGTGTTTTGTTGCAATGACTAAATTTCTATCTCTAAACATGCTATTTTTTAGAACTTACAGAACTAATATTAACAATTGACTTTACAATCAACATCTCTTGTTTTTTGGATGCGCTTTTCATTAATTTAGAAATTTTTTCAATACTCTTTTTTAATTGAGGAATACGCTTTGATGCGATTTTATCTTCTTTTCCAAATCGCTCAAGAGAACTAAAGTTTTTAAGTTCATGGTATTTAATTTTATTTGTGTATAGGCTGGTTAAGATTTCCAGTGTTTCTTCTGGAGTAAAAACCCCTTCAATTAATTTTAGTTCTTGTGTGTTTTTCATTTTTAAGTTGTTTTTTGTTTTTAGCTGAAATCTGGATGAAAATAATTACTCCTAATACAATTGCCAATGAAGCCCATAACTGACTATCTAAAAAGCCCATAGTTGTAATAGAAATTGCTAATAATCCTAGCATTATTGACAAGCCGAAAAAAATTTGCAAACGGTTCATTTTTTGATTTTTAGATTTTGTTAGTCAATGTTTATTTTTGATTCAACACGTATGTTCCCTTTTTTTGAGAGAATATAGTTTCGTGTTTCGAACAATTCCTTTTGAAGGAGTTTAATCTTTGATTCTCTGTATTTCATTTCTTCTTCACTATTGTTTCCATTTATTCTATTTTCATGATACTTTATTTTTGTATGTATCATTTGGGTTATTAATTCCAATAGGTCTTCAGAATTAAATTGGCCATTGATGAGTTGTATTTCCATTTTGTTTTAGATAGGTATAGTTTTAGATCGTATTGTATTATCGAAATATTTATTTGAACCAATTATTGGTATAGAATTAATTGGAGTTTCTTCGCCAATTAATTCTTCTACATGTTTCACAATGTCATTAAACAAAAGAGACTTTGATTGGGCGGTAATAACATTATAAACGATCTCAGAAACACAATCGTTTTCTAGTTTATAAAAAACATTATTTTCATCAATTGAAGCTGATGCAATTAGTTTTTCTTCCAAAAGAATTTTTACAATTTCTTTTACCTGATGTTTTTTTTCGAGATAGATTATAATGTTTACCATCTTTTTTTTGGTTATTGTCCTTGACCCAATGAATAACCCGCTTTCCCATCGAATGAGTAGAGGTTTTCGGTTTTTATTGTATCAATGTTTTCATTGAGCGCATTTTTCAACAGTTCAATAATGTTTGTTTTGTTTATTTCTTTTCCTTCTTCTGGTTTAAATCTACATCTCCAGTGATCTGTACAAAAGGTTTCTTTAAAACCATTCGGCCAAACTTTTATTCCTCTATTTGTAATCATTGATAGCTTAATTCCATTTCCTTCAATTGTTTTTACTTTATCCGCAAGTTCATTTGGATTAGATCCATTCCAATGTACAAACACGTCAACTCCAACAAGTTCCTTTTTGGAAGATGGTTTGCGTTTGTATTTTGGAAGAACCAATGCAGAGTTATTTGAATAGGAAACAGATTTTAATATACTTGGCTTTTTCCCAAGGTTCCCGATAATTGCACTTGCGAATTCTTTTGTTCCCACTTTTTGTTTACTTGTTCCTTCTTTATAGATGTCGTATGTGTGAATGCCATCTTCCAAGGTTTTAAGCCATGCGTTTTGGACTCTTTCTGCTACAGCTGTTTGACCAATATGATTTAGCATCATTATTGCGCCTTGCAATAAGCCAGATGGATTTGCTAAATTTTGACCCGCTCTGCGTGGAGCAGATCCATGTATAGCTTCAAACATGGAACATTCTTCGCCAATATTTGCTGAACCGGCAAGGCCAACTGATCCGGTAATTTGAGCAGCAACATCACTTAATACATCTCCATATAAATTAGGCATTACAATTACATCAAATGCCTCAGGAGTATCAGCCATTTTAGCAGCTCCAATATCTATTATCCAATGTTCATTTTCAATTTCTGGATATTCTTTGGCAATTTCATCAAATACCTGGTGAAACAAACCGTCTGTTTGTTTCATGATGTTATCTTTAGTAAAACAAGTTACCTTTTTGCGATTTTGTTGTTTTGCATATTCAAAGGCATAGCGAACAATTTTTTCGCAACCGGGCCTGCTTATTAATTTTAAACATTGTACTACCTCGTCTGTTTGTTGGTGCTCAATGCCTGCGTATAAGTCTTCTTCATTTTCACGCACTATTACAATATCCATAATAGGGTGTTTTGTGCTTATAAAAGGATGTAAGCTCATACATGGACGTACATTTGAATATAGCCCTAGAAACTTTCTAGTTGTTACATTCAAGCTTTTGTAACCTCCGCCTTGTGGTGTAGTAATTGGTGCTTTTAGAAAGATTTTGTTTTTTCTAATTGTTTCCCACGATTCATCTGCTATTCCAGAAGTGTTTCCTGCTAAGTAAACTTTTTCACCCACTTCTATTTCATCAATTTCAATTTTAGCTCCTGCCGCTAGAATTATTTCTAGTGTTGCATCCATAATTTCTGGGCCAATTCCATCGCCCTTTGCTACTGTAATTTTTGTCATAAGTTTTAGTATTTTAGTTTAACGATGCAAAATTGTTAATTCTAATTCATTTATTTTTATTTATATTTGTAATATAAAACATTAAATATATTTATGAACTATACACTAAACCAATTACAAATATTTTTGAAAGTTGTAAAAACACAGAGTGTTACAAAGGCTTCTCAGGAACTTCATCTTACTCAGCCAGCGGTGTCAATTCAGCTGAAAAACTTTCAAGATCAATTTGATATTCCTTTAACAGAAGTAGTAGGCAGAAAAATATACATAACAGAATTTGGAAATGAAATTGCTGAAGCTGCTGAAAATATTATTAATCAGGTTTATGCAATTAACTATAAAACACTCGTATACAAAGGGCAATTAACAGGTCGATTGAAAATATCGATTGTGTCAACTGGTAAATATGTAATGCCCTATTATCTGGCGAATTTTATGAATGAACATTCGGGTATAGAGCTATCTATGGACGTTACAAATAAAAACAAGGTGATAGAAAGTTTAGAAAATAATGAAGTAGATTTCGCTCTTGTTTCCATCTTGCCGAAGAACTTAAACATTGAGAAACTTGATTTATTAAAAAACAAGTTATACTTGGTGGGGAATAACAAAATAAAATTTAAAAAAGGAATTAGTACCAAAGAAATATTTAAAGATTTACCATTGATATTTAGAGAAAAAGGATCGGGAACAAGACAAACGATGGAGAGCTTTATTCAAAGTAACAATATTTCTGTATTGAAGAAAATGGAATTAACATCTAATGAGGCTGTAAAACAGGCATTATTGGCAGGTTTGGGCTACTCTATAATGCCATTAATTGGTATACGTAACGAATTGCATAATAATGAACTACAAATTATTCCAATTAAAGGTCTTCCAATTAAAACCACTTGGAGTTTAATATGGTTGAAAGGAAAAAAACATTCCCCCGTATCGCAATCATTTTTAAATTATGTAAAGAAAGAAAACGCAACAATAGTTCAAGAAAAATTTAGCTGGTACGAGCAATATTAAATAGTAGGACAGGAAGTGTGTTCAATTTAAATTGAAAGAGTTTTTTCTCTATGTTTTTCATAGAGCAAATGAACAATGCCATCAGAAAGGCCAATTTGCGGAACAAGTAACTTTTCGATATCGGCCTTTTTTAGAACTGTCAATAGAATTTTTGATGCAGGTATAATTACATCGGCTCTATCTGGATTTAATCCTAAAACTCTAATTCGCTCTTCGTATGTGTAGGATTCAAGCACTTCATACATCCCCTTTAATTTGCTTGTAGGCAGGGGTTTGTTTGGTTTTCGCCCGCTCATTTTAAAAAGTTTATTAATATTTCCACCCGAACCAATTGCAATTAATGGCTTATATCCAGCAGTAATTTCATTCACCCAGTTTTTGAAATAGCTCCAATATTCTTTATCAATTTGATTGTGCAACATTCGAATAGTCCCAATATTAAACGATTGTGACACCATTGCTTTGTTTTTTGAAAACAATGTTATTTCGGTACTACCACCTCCAATATCAATGTATAAATAATTGTTGCTCTTATCTAAGTGTTCTTCAATGTGATTGGAATAGATAATATCGGCTTCGGTTTTACCGTCAATCACTTCAATGTTTATTCCCGCTTCTTTTTTTACACGTTCAACTATTTCATATCTGTTATCTGCATCACGCATAGCCGAAGTTGCACATGCACGATAATCAACAGCATCATACACTTCAATTAAATTTTTAAAAGCTTTCATGGCTGTTACCAGCTTATCGGCTTTTTCTTTTGAAATTCTTTTGTTCAGGAATGAGTCTTCTCCCAAGCGAATTGGAACACGAATGAGTTCTGCTTTTTTGAATAGGGTTTTGCCTTTTTCTTCATACACGTTGCAAAACAGAAGTCTTACAGCGTTTGAGCCAATATCGATTGCGGCAAATTTCAAGTTCGTTTCGTGTTAAATAAATTAAATATTTCTTCCTGTGCTCTTACCTTTTTACCCGGTTGTTTTCGGTATTCGTTGTTTTGTTTGCTTCCTAAAATACGCGCCTTGGTATTGTCTTTCCAAAGTGTATCGATTATCTTTTTCAGTTGTAGCTGAATTGTTTTATCGTAAATAGGAACGGCAACTTCCGAACGATGGTCAAGGTTACGTGTCATCCAGTCGGCCGAAGATATAAAGTATTTTTCATCACCCGCATTACAAAATATGAACACACGGCTATGTTCTAGGAATTTATCAACAATACTGATTGCTTCAATATTGTCACTTAAACCTTTAACACCTGCTACAAGCGAGCAAATACCACGAACGATTAGTTTTATTTTTACACCCTCTGAACTTGCTTCGTACAATTTTTTAATCATTTCCGGATCCACTAAATTGTTGAGTTTAAGTGTGATGTATGCTTCCTTTTTAGCTTTCGCATTTTTTATTTCATGGTTAATAAGTTGTACCAATCGCTTTCGCATGAAAAATGGTGAAACAAGCAAATGTTTATAGGTTCCAGATTTAAAATTGTCCTCATAAAAAGCAAAAACTTTTTCTACTTCTTCTGTTATCCTATTGTCGGAAGTTAATAAACTATGATCGGTATATACTTTAGAGGTATCACCATTGAAATTACCTGTTCCAATGTGTGTATAGTAATTTATTTTTCCGTTTTCTTTTCGAGCAATTGAAAACATTTTAGAATGCACCTTTAATCCTGGTACACCATAAATGACTTTTGCTCCCTCTTCTTGTAATTTATTTGCCCAAAAAATATTTGACTCTTCATCAAAGCGAGCTTGTAATTCAATAACAGCGGTTACGCTTTTGCCATTTTTAACAGCATTGATAAGCGCTTTTACAACATTTGAATTTTTAGCAACGCGATATAGTGTAATTTTTATGCTTTGTACTTTTGGATCAATCGATGCCTCTCTTAACAAATCAATGATGTGGTCAAATGACTGGTATGGGTAGGTTACGAGGACATCCTTTTCTTTTATTGCTTTAAAAATACTTTTTTGATTAACTAAATCTGGATGTTTTAAAGGTTGAATTTTTTTATAAATCAAGTCGGTTGTTCCTACATTCGGGAACGACATAAAATCTTTAAAGTTGTGGTAACGCCCACCAGGAATAGGGTTGTCTTCTTTTCCGAGCCTTATTTTTTTCATAATAAACTCTAGAATATCTGGCGAAATCTGACTGTCGTATACCAAGCGAACTGGTTGACCTTTTTTGCGTGCTTTTAGTCCTTTTGATATTTTTTCGATAAAACTTTTCGATATGTCATTATCCATATCAATTTCGGCATCACGAGTAAGTTTGATATTATATGCTTCAAAATAATCGTGCTCAAAATTTTGAAAAATATCTTCCAAGCAAAAACGAATAACATCGTCTAGCAAGATGATAAAGTTGTTTTCTTTTTCTTTTGGCAGAACTACAAAACGAGTTTGCAAATCTGTAGGGATTTCAATCAATGCAAATTTGCTTTTTTTCTCTTTTCCTGTTCGTCCAAGCTTTACAATTAGGTAGCCCGATTTGTCTTTAAGATAAGGAAAAGGGGCTGCGGGGTCGAGCATGATTGGAAAAAGTGATGGCATCACTTTTTCTTTAAAATGATTTTTAACGAATACACCTTGTTGTTTCGAAAGTTGTTTTTCGTTAAGTATGGAAATCTTTTTTCGATTTAATTCTTTTAAAATGTCTTGATAAACAATCTCAAATTTATTTTGTTGATCAATAACTGTTTTTTGAATTTTATCAAGCAGTAGCGCAGGGTTTTCACCCATTAATTCTTCTGCTTTTTTTTGATGACGCAAAACACGTTTAAGCGTAGCTACACGTACACGAAAAAATTCATCTCTGTTATTAGAAAAAATCCCTAGAAATTTAATTCGTTCAATAAGCGGAACACTTTTGTCTTCCGCTTCTTGCAATACTCGCTCATTAAAAGCCAACCAACTTAATTCGCGATTAATTAAAAGCACTTTTTTATTAATCATACTACACAATTCTTGAATGCGAATTTAGGCTATTTTTTTGCTTTTTTAGGGGCGCTATTTTTTTTGATAGATTTAACAATCACTTTTTTTACCGCATTAGTTTTTGCTTTTTTAGGAGCAGCTTTCTTTACTGCTTTAGCACCTGCGGGACGAGCTGGTTTAACAGCAGCTAATTTTGCAATTGTTTTGTAGAATTTTTTAGCAATGTCTTTTGAGTGTTTCAGATTCGTTTTTCTGATTTTTTTACCTGCTATTTCGTTGTGCTTGTTTAAGGTTTCTTCGATTGATTTTACCAAGGCAAGTTCTAGCTGTTTACGCAATTCTTTTTTGTTCATGTTGTTTAATTTTAGTGCTTAAAGGTTGTAAAAAATGCAGTGAAAACAAAAAACAATTTAATTCTTAACAATTAGTTAACTCTTTGCTTTTCAATTAGATTGTCGATAGCGGCTGCTGTTGTTGGGTGTTTGAATGTAAAACCACTATCTAAAAGTTTTTTTGGGACTACTCGTATACTCTTCAAAACCAATCCGGGTTCTGTTTGCATAAAAAAGGCGCCAATTTTAATTGCAAAAACGGGTGAGGGTAATCCAAAGGGAACTTTTAATTTTTCCCTTAAGAGCTTCATAAACTCATTATTAGTAATAGGTTCTGGAGACGCCATATTAAAAACACCACTCAATTTTTCATTTGAAATAAACCATTCAATGGCATTTACAAAATCATCTTCATGCATGCTACTCATGTATTGTGAGCCATCTCCAGCTTTGCCACCTAATCCTCTTTTTGTTAAATTTTTTAGTACAGGAAATACACCTCCACCATTACCAAGGATAAGTGTAATGCGCATAATAATTTTTCGTGTTTGTGGTGTATTTGAAGTATTAAGTGCATTTTCCCAGTTGATGCTTACTTCATCCATAAATTCGTTTCCGTATTCCGTATTACTTTCATCGTTGGGAGCATTGTTTTTATCCTTGTACAAAGTTGCTGCAGATGCATTTATCCAAACATTGGGCGCCTGTTTTAATTGTTCAATTGCTTTTCCTAAAATGGTTGTTGCATTTATGCGCGACTCACTAATTTCTTTTTTGTTTTGTTCGTTGTGTCGGCAGTTGATACTTCGTCCTGTTAAGTTGATAAGCGCATCAGCGCCTTCTAGCATTTCGGTCCATTGGCCGAGTGTTTTGGCATCCCAAAAAACTTCCTGCACATTTCCATTTATTGATTTTGGGTGTCGTGTTAAGACGATAATCTCTGTTGTAATTGGTATAAATTTATTAATGATTGCCTGACCTAAAAAACCAGTTCCACCAGCAATAACAATTTTACGATGCTTCATAATTTATGTATTTAAATAAGAACAGTTGAAGCAATGCATTTGTTTGAAATAAAAAACCCCAACAAGTAGTGTTGGGGTTTTTTGTTATTTTCCTCTAATAAGTTGTAAATAACCTTTTTCATCATATTCTTTTCCTTCTATTCCTTTTGCTTTAATCAGGTAGAAATAGGTGCCATCGTTTGAATTATCTCCCGTCCATGAACTGTTGATGTTGCCTGATTCAAATAGTTTTAAGCCCCATCTGTCGAAAATCTGAATGCTGTATTCTGTGATTCCAACACCAGTTACAGCAAATGTTGGATTTTGTCCGCCAGGAGTAAATACATTTGGAATAAACAATGCCGATTGCCCAGTTACTTCAATTGTTCCAGTAACAGTATCTGTACAGCCATTTGCATCAACACCCACCAGTGTAACAATGTATGTGCCTTCTTGTGCATAAACATGTGATGGATCAAACAATGTTGAGGTATTGTTTACCCCAGAGAGTGTATCACCAAAATTCCAAATTACGCTAACAACATTCGATGAAGAAGTGTTTGTGAATGTAACATTTAATGGATAAAAACCACTTGTTGGAGTAGCTGTAAACGATACGTTTGGTGATGTTCCAACTACGTTAATAGAAGCTGTATCTGCACAACCGCTTGTTGAGTTTGTAACAACAACCGTATAAGTGGTAGTACCATTTACGATTGCTGGTGTAAATTGGTTTGTTGGACTTGTTACACCAGTAGTTGGTGTCCAAGAATAAACATAAGCTGATGTATCTGGAACAGCACCACAAGCTCTAAAGCGTATGTTTGGACGTTCTGTATAAGTAGTTGGCGCTGTTAAATTACAACCAACTGCTCCATCGGTATATTGTAAAATAGCAGAGTTGAATGTTGTTAATGTTTTCTGAACGACATCGTTTTGTGTGTATGCTGTATTGTCATAACATACTTCAATAATGATATTCGAAAGCCCATCCCATTCATATGCTGTAGGAAAATTATAGGTGTTCCATCCTACAGCGGTTGTAGTTGTAATTGGCCCATAAACAGTTGTCATTCCTGTTTGATAAGCTGCAGGAAGCGCATTTAGGGTTGTACATTTCATTTTAATAGTAAATCCAGTAAATGGAATGGTACTACCTTTTGTGATGATATTAAATGCTGCTGAGGAAATTTTTCCACCAGTCATTCCCAAAGCTGTTAATTCCGATGCTCTGTATAAAATTTGAACTCTGCCATCGTGCCAAAAACTTGTAAAAGGAGTTGGGTAAGCATTGGTTGTTAGATTACCAGTACCTAAAGTATACAAAATAGTTCCAGCACATGGTCCTGTTGCAGTTAAGCCACAAGTTGTTGGAACGCTTGCTCCAAATGTTACCCCTAAATTAATTGTTTCGCCATTACAAACTGTTGTGTCCGAAGCAAATGGAACGGCATTTGGAGGAAAGCTTGGGTTAGCAACAATTGTTACAACATCTGTTTTAACACAGCCTTGCGGACTAGTTACGGTAACAGTATAAGTATAAGTTCCAGGAGCATTAATTATTGCAGTTGGATTAGCAACACTAGTGCTACTTAAATAAGTTGCAGGCGACCAAGAATAGGTATAGTTGCCAGCAATGCTTGGTGTTACATTTAATTGAATCGGTTGCGTTAAACAAGTGGTGCTAGCCGATTGTGTAACAGTAAATGTATAATCAGGAACAACTGTAACGGTAATTGTGTCTTTGTTTACGCATGTTCCGCTCAAGTCGCTCGTTACTTCATAAACAGTTGTAGCGCTTGGACTAGCAATTGGGTTTTGGCAAGGGTTGCATGAGAAGTTAGTTCCAACAGTCATTGCGGGTCCGCTAAGTACATTCCAAGTAAATACACTTCCTCCTGTTCCAGAAAGTTGTGCTGTTTGGTTTCCACAAATAATGTGATCTGGTCCACCCAATGTACGTGGCAATACATTAATATCGTATACAAAAGTTTGTTGTCCTTGAACAGGGCACGCGCCATCGTTTACAGTTACACTAAAGGTTGTATTTGTGTTTGCACTACCACCTGGCGCTGTCCATGTAAAGTTTGCTGTCATTGGATTTGCACCACTTGTAGTGATGGTTGCTCCTGGTAAAACGGTTAATAAATTTGTAATAATTGATAAGGAGTCGCCAGCATCTGCATCAGTGTAAACGGCATTAAAGTTAAAGTTAGAGCCCTCGCACATTTCAATGGAGAATGGACCGCTTTGAACGGCTGTTCCGGTTAAGTTAGAAATTGCGCCAGCTGTTGGAGAAGGAACAATGTTGGAACAGTTTTGTACAATAAATTGGATATCGCGCATGGTGGTTCCTAGAAGGTTCCCGTTGCTATCGTATTCTTGAACCATAACCACCACCACAAAATTTCCTAATGTAGTTGGTGTAAAAGTTAATTGCCCTGTTAATGGGTCAATTGCAACCCCAGGGATTGGTGAACCAGCTGTATAACCTGGGTTATAAGCAAGTAAGCTTGCTCCTGCTCCTAATGCATTTACCAATGAATAATACAATGAATCACCATCTGTTTCTACAACACCATAGCTGTAGTTAACTTGCTGGTTAATACACACATAAGGAATTGGTTGAGCAGTAAATGCTGGAGAATTATTACAAGAGTCGGTTTGACTGTTCATGGTAGCTTGCAAGTAGCTATCCAATGAGGCTGCGTTTGTTAAGTTTAAGATAGCATTGTTACGACAACAAGTTGTCCAGCTCATGGTCCATGTATTACATGTTGGAGCCAATGTAACAGTTCCTGTATAGTTAAATACCCACATACCAGGTAGTGTTCCTCCATTACAAGTACTATTGTTTAGCTGAGTAGGGCAAAGTTGAGAAATCTCTGTACCGCCCGGATTTGTTACGTTTACATTTAAGGTAGCCGTTCCACCACAAGTACTGTTAAATGTGATGGTTTGCGTTGCTCCAGGGTCGAATCCCAAGCAATCCACAAAAAGGTTTAAGTTTATTTGATACTGGTTGTTTCCTAAGCAAACATAACTAATGTCGCCACCTGCAATATGAGAGGCTTTTGCTGTGTTTGATGTTAAAATTAACAGGAAAAGAAACGATGCAAAAAAGTAAAGTTTTTTCATTTTTCGATTAGGGTTAAGAATGCTAATATATAAAAATTAAAATAAATCTAATTTTTAACTATTCATGATACCCAAAATGCCAATTAGTTATCAAAAAAAGAGGGTTTAAAAAATGTACAAAAGGGTTAATGTTAACCAAAATCAATTTGTATCTTTGAAAGTTTTAAAATTATTCGAGAACAAAAATGTTATTTAGCGAAATAATTGGGCAACAAGCAATTAAAGAACGATTAATCCGATCCGTAAAGGAGGGAAGGATTAGCCATGCGCAGCTATTTTTAGGACCAGAAGGTTCTGGAAGTTTGGCTTTGGCGATTGCTTATGCTCAATACATTTCTTGTAAAGACAAAAAAGAAGAGGATTCTTGTGGTGTTTGTCCCTCTTGTGTTAAGTATAATAAGCTTATTCATCCCGACTTACACTTTGTTTATCCGGTTGCATTATCAAAAGATATTCGAACAAGTACCGATGTTATTGCAAAGTTTAGGGAAGTTTTTTTAGATAATCCATACGTTACTTTGTACAACTGGTTTGAACAGTTGGATGCGGAGAATAAACAGGCGGTGATTGGTGTGGAAGAAAGTGGAGAAATTTTAAGGAAATTGAGTCTTACCACCTACGAGGCGGAATATAAGATTATGGTTATTTGGCAAGCCGAAAAAATGAATCAGGCCGCTGCTAATAAGCTTTTAAAAATATTGGAAGAGCCACCTGATAAAACCTTGTTTTTGATGGTTTGTGAGAGCGAAGATCAATTGCTGCGAACAATTGTATCACGTACACAGCTAATTAAAATTCCTAAAATAAAGGATGCTGAATTGGCAAATGCATTGGTTCAAAAAAGAGGCTTGTCGGCAACAGATGCTGAAAAAACAGCTCATTTAGCGGATGGAAGTTATGCAGAAGCATTGTTATTAATCAGTGAAAATGAAAATGCAGCACAAAATTTATTAAGCTTTCAAAAGCTAATGCGTGCAAGTTTGAAGTTTGATGCCAAAGCAGTTATTACTTGGATTGATGAAGTGAGTGCTGCTGGTAGAGAGCGACAAAAGAATTTTATCAATTATGCACTTCATATCATTCGTGAAAGTGTAATCATAAATTATGGAGATCCTAGCCTTACAAAGCTTGGAGCAGATGAGCAAGAGTTTGTGAAAAAATTTGCGCCATTTATTCATTCCAATAATATCGAACGATTTGCAGAAGAGTTAAATAAAGCATATTATCACATGGAGCGTAATGCCAATGCAAAAATTCTATTTATGGATTTGGCATTTAAGTTCAATGAACTATTAAATATTCCGAAACCGGAATTAGTTAAAAACTAAAAAAGAGAATTGGGAAATCCAATTTCAAAAATAAAATATGGGATGTAGTGGATGTTCAACCGGAAGAGGTTGTAGTACAGAAAGTAAAGGACTGCCAGGAGGTTGTAGAAACAATGGATCGTGTGGTACTGGTGGTTGCAATAAATTAAGTGTATTTGATTGGTTGGCAAACATGGAGTTGCCAAATGGTCAAGCGCCATTTGATTGTGTTGAAGTTCGTTTTAAAAATAGCCGAAAAGAATTTTATAGAAATGTAAATAATTTACAATTAAATGTTGGCGATGTGATTGCTGTTGAAGCATCACCAGGGCATGATATTGGAATTGTTTCTATTTCAGGAGAATTGGTTCGTGTGCAAATGAAAAAGCAAGGTGTAGATGTTGCATCGGAACTGATTAAAAAAGTATATCGCAAAGCAAAACAAGCTGACATTGAAAAATGGCAAGAAGCGCAAGGCTTGGAATACAATACCATGCACCGTGCACGTACAATAGCTGTTAAAATTGGATTGCAAATGAAGATAAGTGATGTTGAATACCAAGGCGATAAAACAAAAGCAATATTTTATTATACAGCCGATGAGCGTGTCGATTTTCGTGAGTTGATTAAAGTGTTAGCTGATGAATTCAAAGTAAGAATTGAAATGCGTCAAATTGGAGCTCGTCAGGAAGCTAGCCGCTTAGGCGGTATTGGTTCTTGCGGAAGAGAATTGTGTTGCTCTACATGGTTAACCGATTTCCGATCTGTTGGAACAAGTGCTGCACGTTATCAGCAATTGTCTTTAAATCCATTAAAACTTGCTGGTCAATGTGGCAAGTTAAAATGTTGTTTGAATTACGAGTTGGATAGCTACATGGATGCATTGCACGATTTCCCTGAAGTGAACAATGTAAAATTAGAAACAGAAAAAGGAAGAGCCTTTCACCAAAAGACAGATATTTTCCGCAGAACAATGTTCTTCTCTTATTTTGATGAACCAGATAATTTTATTCCACTTCCCGTTGATCGTGTAAAAGAAGTAATGGCAATGAATGCTGACGGTAAAAAACCAGCAGACTTGCTTGTTCATGTTCAACAAAAGATTGCGGAGAAAAAACCGGATTATGAAAATGTGGTTGGACAGGATGAATTAACTCGTTTTGATAAAAAGAAAAGTAGCAAACCTAAAAATCGTAACAATAAAAAACGACCACAAGGTGCTGCGAATACAAATCCCAATCAACAACAAGCTAAGCCAAACCCGAATCAACAGCAGCCTAGACCTAAACAAAATCCAAACCCGAATAGCAATCCGGGGAATAAACCGAATCAAAACAAACCAAATAATAATCGCCCGCGACCAAACAATAACCGTCCGCGACCGAATAATAATCCAAGCAATCCAAAACCACCAGAAGCATAATTGAATGATGAAGTTGAATAAGTTAACACGTTTTTTTGCAATTGCTTTAGCAGGTAGCAGTATGCTTTTTACTGCTTGTGATAACAATCGGATTTTTGAGGAAAACCAAGCAATTCCAGAAACAGGATGGAATTCAGATGATATTAAAAAATTTGAAGTAGATATTAAAGACCCATCTACTGCTACTAACTTTTATATCAATGTTCGTAATGCAGATGGCTATCCGTACTATAATTTGTTTTTATTCATCAAAACAACTTTTCCTGATGGGAAAATGTCGACAGATACATTGGAATGTGTTTTGGCAGATGAAAAAGGAAAATGGCTTGGAAGCGGTATCGGAGATATTTATGATAACCAGATACCATTTAAACGAAATGTACGTTTTCCTGTTGCTGGGAAATACACATTCGATATTCAGCAAGGTATGCGTACAGAAGGAGTGCCGTTGATTATGGATGTTGGATTGAGAATTGAAAAGGCAGAATAGCGAAACCTAGTTAACATTGAAAGAAATACGTTTTATAAAACGTGCATAAAAATATGGCAGCAGAAAAATCTAAGAAGGAGAAATTAAACTTAAAAAAATACGTACTGTGGTTCTGGATTCTTTTTTTCGGACCAATTGTATTTCTCTTTTTGTTTGTATTGGGCGTTCGTTTATTTGCCGATTTGCCAGATACAGAAGAACTACAAAATCCTAAAACATTATTGGCAACAGAAATTTATTCGAGCGATTTAAAAGTGCTTGGTAAATTTTATGCAGAGAATAGAACCAATGTAAAGTATAAAGACATTTCTCCTAATGTTGTAAATGCATTGATTGCAACTGAAGATGCTCGCTTTTACGAACACTCTGGTATAGATATAAAAGCATTGGGAAGAGCCGTTGCAGGAGCTGTTACAGGCAGTTCATCAACAGGTGGTGGTAGTACAATAACGCAACAATTAGCAAAAATGCTATTTCCACGCGAAGATTTGAATAAATTTCAATTGATTATTCGTAAAATCAAAGAATGGATTATTGCAACCAAGTTGGAACGTGAATATACCAAAGAAGAAATCATTGCACTTTACTTGAATAAATTTGATTATGTAAACAATGCAGTAGGAATAAAATCAGCCGCTCAAATTTATTTTAATACAACACCAGATTCATTAAGGATAGAACAAGCTGCTATGCTTGTAGGGATGGCAAAAAACCCCTCTCTTTTTAATCCTAATCGTTTTCATGATCGTGCTGAAGGAAGAAGAAATACTGTTCTTCAGCAAATGAAAAAGTATGGATACCTTACTGCTGAGGCTTGTGATTCATTGCAAAAAATTCCATTAAAATTAAATTTTCACCCCGAAGATCATAACGAAGGATTAGCTCCTTATTTCAGAGAATATTTAAGAGATGTGTTTTTGAAAAAGTGGTGTGAAGAGCATCGTAAACCCGATGGAACCAAATACGATATTTATCGCGATGGATTAAAAATTTATACCACACTTGATTCGCGTATGCAACATTACGCAGAGCAAGCGGTGACAGAACATATTACAGAGTTACAAGCTGCATTTTTCAAAGATTGTGCTCGTAAAAAAAATGCACCATTTGCATGGAACGTTTCAAAAGATGAAATAAAAACCATTATGACACAAGCGATGAAACGTAGTGAACGTTATCGCACCTTGAAAAAGGCAGGAATGTCGATGGAGCAAATTGAAAAGAATTTTAATACTCCTGTTGCAATGACTGTATTTAGCTGGAAAGGAGAAATTGATACAACAATGACTCCAATGGATTCTATACGTTATGCAAAGTCCTATTTGCAAACAGGTTTTATGTCCATTGAGCCTCAATCGGGTTATATTAAAGCATGGGTGGGTGGAATCAATCATAAATATTTTCAATACGATCACGTTCAAATTGGACATGCTCGTCAGGTCGGTTCTACATTCAAACCATTTGTATATGCACTTGCAATTCAAGAAGGCTATTCACCTTGTTACCGATTGCCCAATGTGCCAACCACTATTTCATACGATGGAAAAGAATGGACACCGTCTAACTCGGATGATAAGTTGAATGGTAAGATGCTAACCATGCAACAAGCATTAGCAAATTCAGTAAATTATATTTCTGCTTATTTTATGAAACAATTTGGTCCACAAGCAACTGTTGATTTGGTTCGAAGAATGGGAATTGTTTCGCCAATAGAGGCAGTGCCAGCAATTTGTTTGGGAACACCAGAAATTTCGGTTTTTGAAATGGTGGGAGCCAATGCAACTTTTGCAAACAAAGGCACATGGATTGAACCAACTTTTGTAACTCGTATAGAAGATAAAAATGGAAAAGTATTGGCCGATTTTGTTCCAAAAACAGAAGAGGTGATGAGCGAAGAAAAAGCGTATGTGATGATACAATTAATGAAAGGTGTTGTTACTTCAGGTACCGGTGTTCGTTTGCGTTACCGTTATAAATTAAATCAGCCAATGGCAGGTAAAACAGGTACTACACAAAATAACTCGGATGGTTGGTTTATGGGAATTACACCTGATTTAGTTTCAGGTTGTTGGGTAGGTGGTGAAGATAGATCCATTCACTTTAATAGCACAAACGAAGGACAAGGTGCAAGTATGGCTTTGCCAATTTTTGCTAAGTACATGCAAAAAGTATATGCCGATAAAACAATAAAGCTAACTCAAGGTGATTTTGAAAAGCCATCTAAAAAAATTGATATTGAAATGGATTGTAGTAAATACAATAAAGAGCTAGAAAGCGGAATTGAAAATTTTAATGAAACAGAAGATTTTTATTAATTATACATTATGAACAAAACAGTTAAAAACGCTGAAGAAGCAATTAAAGACATTCAAGACAATGCTACTTTAATGTTAGGAGGCTTTGGTTTGTGTGGAATACCTGAAAACAGTATTGCTGCACTTGTAAAAAAAGGAGTAAAAGGATTAACATGCATTTCGAACAATGCAGGTGTTGATGATTTTGGAATTGGATTGTTGTTAAAAACACACCAAGTAAAAAAAATGATTTCTTCTTATGTAGGGGAAAACGCTGAGTTCGAACGTCAATTATTAAGCGGAGAATTGGAAGTAGAATTGATTCCTCAAGGAACTTTAGCTACACGTTGTTTGGCTGCAGGATACGGAATGCCAGCAATTTTTACTCCCGCTGGCGTTGGAACCGAAGTAGCAATTGGTAAAGAAACACGTACGTTTATGGTGGATGGTGCAGAAAAAGAGTTTCTAATGGAAATGGCGTTTGATGCCGATTTTGCTATTGTAAAAGCTTGGAAAGGTGATACGCAAGGAAATTTAGTGTTCCGTGAAACTGCACGTAACTTTAATCCAATGATGGCAATGGCGGGTAAGATTACCATTGCTGAGGTGGAAGAGTTAGTCCCTGCAGGAGAATTAAACCCTGATCATATACACACACCAGGAATTTATGTACACCGCATTTTTCAAGGGGTGAATTATGAAAAACGAATTGAACAACGAACAGTAAGAACAAGATAATTTTCAAATTAATATGTTAGATAAAGTTGGTATTGCGAAGCGTATCGCAAAAGAAATTAAAGATGGTTATTATGTAAATCTCGGAATTGGGATTCCAACATTAGTGGCCAATTACATCCCACAAGGAATGAATGTGGTATTACAATCAGAAAATGGATTGTTAGGAATGGGACCATTCCCATTTGAAGGAGAAGAAGATCCAGATTTGATTAATGCTGGAAAGCAAACAATAACAACCGTTCCGGGCTCTTCCTTTTTTGATTCAGCAATGAGTTTTGGAATGATCCGTGCACGCAAAGTAGACCTAACAATTTTAGGCGCAATGGAAGTTGCTGATAATGGAGATATTGCCAACTGGAAAATTCCAGGGAAAATGGTAAAAGGAATGGGTGGAGCAATGGATTTAGTTGCATCTGCTAAAAACATTATTGTTGCGATGCAACATGTAAACAAAGCAAATGAATCGAAGTTGCTAACAAAATGTACTTTGCCATTAACGGGCGTAAAATGCGTAAAAAAAATAGTAACGGAATTAGCTGTTATTGATGTTACTCCTCAAGGGTTTAAATTATTGGAACGAGCTCCTGGTATTAGTGTAGAACAAATTAAAAATGCTACAGAAGGAAAATTAATTATTGAAGGAGAAATTCCAGAAATGATAATTGATTAATACTCTTGTCATTTCGAACGAAATGAAATGTAGAGAGAAATCTCTTTGTAGTATGAGATTTCTCCCGCTGGTCGAAATGACAAACACGGTTGTGTGGCTCTAAATTAATTGATAATGCACCATAATTATTTTGTTTATATACTAACTAACAAAAACAAAACGGTTTTATATATTGGTGTTACAAATAACCTTGAAAGAAGATTGTTTGAGCACGAGTCCAACCAGAATAACAAATTTAAGTTTGCAACAAGATATAATTGTACCAATTTGATTTATTATGAACGATTTGTAGACGTTGAGCAAGCAATAAATAGAGAAACCGAATTAAAAAAGTGGAGAAGAGAAAAAAAGGAAGCGTTAATAAATTCGTTTAACTTGAATTGGGAGTTTTTGAATGAAGATATTAAAGAACGATTTTATCAAAAATGAGATTTCTCCCGCTGGTCGGAATGACAAACACGAAGAATGTCATTTCGAACGGAAAGAAATGAAGAGAGAAATCTACTTTTGGTAGTATGAGATTCCTCCTCTGGTCGGAATGACAACGTAGCTGAAAAGACAAGAAAAAATAAATGAATAACATCGGAAACACCAAAAATAAACTTGCAGTAAGACTGCTTGTTGTTTTTGGTGTTTTTCTTTTTTTATATACCACTACTAGAGCCTATTTATTATCCATTACTTGGGACGAAAGTCAGTCGTATCTAGAATTTATACGCAACAACATTGTGCTTTGGCAGACGTATGATTTCATGTCGGCCAATAACCACATCCTAAACACACTTGGAGGAATTGTTTTTACCAAGCTATTTGGAATAAGTGAGTTTACACTTCGAATTTCTTCATTAATAGCACACATTGTATTTTTGGTTTATTCTGCAAAGCTTGTATTGAATTTTGAAAACAAATGGTTGGCATTGGCGGCATTTGTTATTTTAAATGTAAATCCGTTTATGCTCGACTTTTTTTCATTAGCTCGTGGATATAGCATTTCACTTGCATTTATGATGGTTAGTGTTTATTATTTTTATCAGTTACATTTTAAAGACTATCGAACAAAATATGCAATTGCCTCTTTGCTTTTTTCGTTTTTGGCTACATTAGGGAACTTAACTGTACTTAATTATATGGTTGTTCTATTTGGTGTTATTGTTCTGCTATTAGCATATAACAATGTAAAACAATTAACGTCTCTGTCAGCCGCCCTTAAGTTCAGTTTAAAGCAACTGATTGTGCCAACTATTTTATTGGCTTTATTTTTAGGATTTATATTACCCTATTCATTTGAGTTAAAAAAGGCGGGTGCTCTTTTTATGGGTGGTGAAACAGGTTTTTGGAAAGACACGATTGGAACACTCGTTCCACGCTTATGGTATCATTTAGACTTTTCTTATTCCTTACAGCAGCTAACAAAAGTCCTCTTTGTTTTAATTGTTTTAGCAGCTAGTTGTTTTGTAGGTTACAAACATGCAAAAAAACAAACCAGTCCTCATAACATGTTTTTGGGTTCATTGTTGCTGCTTTTCTTCTTAATTATTCTATTTACTCTTGCACAGCATTATATTTTAGGAACACTCTATCTTATTGAACGAGCGGTTTTGTTTTTGTATGTATTACTATTGCTGCTATTTGTGTTTTTTATTAATGAATTAACAAAACAGAAAAAAGTATTTCAAAGTGTTTTGATCGTTTTTGCAGGAATCTTTTTTGTTCATTTTGCCTGTTCATTTAACACCAAATACGTATATGAATGGAAGGAAGAGTGTGAAACAAAAGAAATGTTAAGTGATTTAAAGGCAATTAGAAAAAGCCCAAGCGGAAAATTTAATTTAACGATTGCAATGCCATTGATTCTTGAATCCGAAATTAATTATTATCGGGTAGTAGATACATTAACGTGGTTGAATCAGGCCATGCGTGATAAAAAACTAAATTACCTAAATGATTATTTTTTTATAAAACAAGACCAATACCAACAAGCAAATAAGGATTCAATAGAATTAATTAAAGAATATCCAATTACAAAAAATGTTTTAGCAAAACCGAAATATTCACCCAAAAATATTCAAACGGTTTTTGACACAATTGCCGATTTTGAATCAACAACTGTCGATTGCCAAATAAAATCCAATCAGGAATATTCGCCAGCAGTGTCCTATAAAGTTGTTGATTCTACCGCGAATACAAATTGTTTGGCAACAGTAAAATACAATTTTACAGTAAATGAAAAATTGGATGGCAATATGTTTATGATTTTTATTATACAAAATGCAAAAGGCGAAGCATATGTTTGGTTAAGACCAAGTTTAATGGATTTTGTATATGAAACAGATAAAAAAACAGATGCTTATTTTACTTGTAATTTCCCAGCTACAATAAAAGTAGGTGACGAAGTAAAAACATTTTTGTGGAATCCCAACAAGAAAAAGCTATACTTGAATAAATTGGAACTTAAAATAGTGAAATACAACTACTAAATGGTACAATTCTATTTCGATAAGGGTATTCAGTTTTTCAATGCAAATCATAAAAGGATATTGATTGGCTTTTTTTCAATATACTTAGTTGTTGGTCTTTTTACATTTTCGGATTATGGTTTGTCGTGGGACGAAAATTCTCAATGGAAAAACAATGGACATGCAAATTATAATTTTATTGTTCATCACGATCATAAAACGTTAGTAGAGGGAATCGATAAATACCACGGGCCAGCATTTGAGTTGGTATTGATTTTTTTTGAAAAGGTTTTTTCACTTCACGATACCCAGGATATTTTCTTGATGCGACACCTTCTTACCTTTTTGGTGTTTTTTGTTTCAGCTTTCTTTTTTTATTTAGTTGCAAAAAAACTGGTGAAAACGGAGGGGCTTGCATTTGTAGGATTGCTTATGTATGTGCTGAGCCCAGCCATTTATGCGCATTCTTTTTTTAATTCAAAAGATGCAGTGTTTTTAAGTTTTTTTGTGATTAGTATTTATTGGATGTTGGTATTTCATGAAAAACCTTCATTTAGAAACGCGTTTATTTATGCTTTGTTTGCTGCATTTACAATTGATATTCGCATCATTGGAATTTTGCTTCCACTCTTTACATTGCTGTTGTTTGCAATAGACTACATTTCGTTTCTTTTTAGAAAAACAGCAGTAGTATTAAGTTATAAAAAATTATTGATTTATTTTTTCTTTCTGCTACCATTGATTATTCTTTTTTGGCCGGTGTTATGGTTAGATCCTATCTATCATTTTATTGAGGCGCTTAAAGAAAACAGTAAATACCCGTGGGACGGTTTAGTTATGTATTTTGGAGAATACACAACAGCATCTAAGTTACCATGGCATTATCTTTTGTTTTGGAATTTTGTTGCCCGACCAATTGTCTATTCGCTGTTATTCTTAGCCGGACTTGTTTTTATACTCAGAGGATTCATAAAAGCGCCTATCTCTTTTTTTTACGAAAAGAAACAGGAGCTTATTTTGTTGTGTTGGTTTTTTCTACCACTAATTGCAGTTGTTTTATTTAAAAGTACCGCTTTTGATACAGGACGGCATTTGTATTTTATGCATGGGGCATTCATATTAATAGCTATTTATGGTTTGCAGCATCTTTTTGATTGGATTAAATCAGTTCGATTAAAAGCCATTGTTTTTATTTTTTTAATTGGTTCGTTTGTAGGCCTTGTTGTAAAAATGGCTCAACTTCATCCCTATGAATATTTGTATTTCAACTCATCTGTGTTTGGTGATTTGAAAAAAGCACAGCAAAATTTTGAAATGGATTATTGGGGCTTAGCTTCCCGATCCCTATTGGAACAAATTGTAGAGAAAGATAGCTCGACAACCATAAAACTTCATGCAGAGAATTATCCCTTTGAATTGAATGCGTATATTTTAAATGCAGCGGATAGGAAGCGAATTCAATTTGTTTCCAAACCAGAAGAGGCGAACTATTCTTTAGTTGATTACAGATGGCATAAAAGGGATGAGTATACCTACCAAAAAGAATTTTGCTCGGTAACACTTGATAAGGCTTGTATTGCATCCGCTTTTAGTGTTAGATCCTCCGAAAAGTTGTATGCTTTAAAAGGGAAACGATTGTTGCATGAAATAAATGATTGTGAGCATGTAAACGCATTGTGGAGCCAACAGTATTTGATTGAGCTTAATGATTCAAGTTACAGACAAAAGGTTATGAAGCTTGAAAATGGAGTAGAGTATTCCGATAATATGGTTGTGAATGGAATAAAAGGCTTGTCAGGAAAGATTGGTTTGATAGCGAAAATTAAATTCTCATACAATGCTTCTGCTGCTAACAACGATGCTAAATGGGTTATAACAGCAGAATCGGCAAGTAACGAACCTTATTTATGGCGGAGTATTGGCGCCATTTCGGCTCAACCAACACAAGGGTGGAAGGAGCAAACCGCAGCAGTTGAGCTGCCCGAATTGCATTCGGATAATGATATAATTAGAATATATTTGTGGAATATAAATAAAACAGAGATATTTATAGATGATATTGAAATTGAATTAATTGAAGAAGAAAAGTAATGAGTATCAAAAAACTATCTATCGTAATTCCCGCTTACAATGAAGCGGCCACCATTCACTTAATTTTGAATAAGGTGATAGCTGTTAATTTATTGAATAACATTCAGAAAGAAATTATCATTGTGAATGATTGCTCTACCGATGCAACAAAACAAGTAATAGAAGAATACATTGCCAACCATAAGGAAGCGGATATCCGTTTGTTTAATCAAGAGTACAACCAGGGGAAGGGTGCAGCCTTGCACAAAGGTATTTCCTTGGCTACTGGCGAATATTTAATCATTCAGGATGCCGATTTAGAGTACGATCCCGAGGAATATAATGTTTTATTAAAACCTGTAATTAATGGTTTTGCTGATGTGGTGTACGGCTCTCGTTTTATGGGTGGAAGACCTCATCGTATCCTTTTCTTTTGGCATACTATCGGCAATAAATTTTTAACAGCACTTTCCAATATGTTCACTAATTTAAATTTAAGTGATATGGAAACCTGTTATAAATTGTTTGATACCAAAACAATTCAGTCCTTAAAATTAAAAGAAAAACGTTTTGGTTTTGAGCCCGAAGTAACAGCGAAGATTTCCCGCGTTCCTAAAATCCGAATTTATGAAGTTGGTATTTCCTATTATGGCCGAACCTATGAAGAAGGTAAAAAAATTGGCTGGAAAGATGGATTTAGAGCTATTTGGTGCATTTTAAAGTATAATTTGTTTTAGGGGAGAAAGTGAAAGAATTTACAACTAAATATTCAAAATGGATTTTTTTAGCATTATTGTTACTTATAATGCTTGTTTACAATTATCATCAAATTTTATCTAGACCTCCAGGCGTTATCCATCAATGGAGACAATGTGATGGATTATCTTTTGCAACAAATTATTATTATGAAGGATTTAATTTGTTTAATCCCTCAATACATTGGTCTGGATTAGATGGGACAGGCAAAGCTACTAGTGAGTTCCCTATTGTTTATTATATTGTTGCACTCATTTGGAAAGTAACTGGCAAGTATGAACTAGTATTTCGAATTGTAAATTTATTAATTTTTATTACCGGCTTATTTTACCTTTTTCGCTTATTTGAGCTTTTTTTAAAAGACTCATTTTGGGCGATTTTATTGGCTCTTTTTATTTTTACGTCACCTGTTCTTGCATATTATGCAAATAATTTTTTAATGGATACAACTGCATTAGCAATAACATTCATTGCATGGTATTATTTCGGTAGCTACTATTTAAATTCAAAGGATAAAGATTTAAAATTAGCCATGCTCTTTTTTCTAATTGCAGGACTTCTAAAAATCACTTCGGCAATAAGTTTAGTTGCTATAATAATAATTTTTTTTACTGAGATATGGGGTGTTATAAAATTTAAAAGCGAAGGGAAAATATTCATAAAAAGGTATAGAAATCTTATTCCTATTTTAACTATTCTTGTTGTTTTATTTGCATGGTATTCATATGCAGCATACTATAATAATGTTCATAATAGAGGTGTTTTTTTGATGACTACTCTGCCTATTTGGGATAAAAGTCTTTCGGAAATTTATGCAGGACTTCATGTTTTTTTTGGTGGAATGATGTTGCCTCAATTTTTGAATATTGAATCATTGATTTTTATCGGAATCATTTTTTTTGTTCAACTTTTTATGATAAAAAAAACAAATCACTTGTTTTTTTTCGTTACAATTCTATTGTTTTTAGCTGTAGTTTCATATTTACTTCTTTGGTTTGGAGTATTGCCTGAAAACCATGACTATTATCTAATTTTACCTCAAATATTCGTTGTGTTTGTTCTGTTTTCTTTTTTCTTATTCATAAAAAAATATTACAGTAAATTATTCTCTTCTCCATTTATCAAAATTGTTTTTTTCCTTTTTTTTGCAATAAATATCTATCATGCATCTGCAAAAACTGCAGTTAAATACTTTAATACTCCTACCTATGATGATTACCCTACTTGCTATTCAAAAGACAATATTGATTTTATAAATTGGTTGAAGAATGATTTTGCTATCACAAAATCAGCATGTAGAGAACTTACTCCGTATTTAAGAAGTTTGGGAATTACACGTTATGATAAAGTTGTCAGCATACCAGATGTGAGTACAAACATTACTTTGTACTATATGGATCAAAAGGGATTTACAGATTTTGGTGCACCATTTCCTAGAGAGCGAGAGTGGTTTACACAAAAAATCAAGAATGATGGAGTAAAGTATTTAATTGTAAACGACACAACTATCCTTTCTGATTTTGCTCTTTTGCCCTTTACTCAACATTTATTAGGGACTTATAAAAACATTAAAATTTTCGATTTAACAAAACCCATTGTTCAAATAGAAGAGTCTTATTTTTTTAATTTTGATTCACTTCAAAGTATTGGTAATCCTCAAACCATAAAAGATGGATTTGGATATTTAAAGACAAAATCTTGCGTCCTTGATAATAGTAATGAATATGGAGCAATTTTTACATTTGATTCAACAAATACGAAACAAGGTAATTATTTTAAGGCAATTGAATTAAAGTCAAAAGTACTTATAAAAGATTCTGTGAATGAATTAATGTTTGTATTGCAAATTTCAGACAGTTCAAAAAAGACGTTGTTGTGGGAAAAATATTTATTAGAAAAAAAATCTGATAACTGGGAAGAGGTCAAATTTAATTTAGATTTGAAAGGGTACACCTTAGAAGGCAATAGAATTGAAATTTTTATTTGGAATAAAGATAGAGTTAGAGCAAATTTTGATGATATTCAAATTAAATTTTCGGGATTTAGATAAATTATTCTACTCCCCAAAAACTGATTTCAAAATCATCTACATAAAAATTTTGTTTTGTTTTATTCCAAACATAAATTGAAAAACTATAATTTTCATTAAGAAACTCTTGAGGAACATAAAAACTTGTTGATAGTGATTGCCAGTTTTTTGTATCATCTGCTAATAAGCTTTCAATAGACTTGCTTTCCCATACCATGTTTTTATTTTCTTTCAAATTGTCAATTGAAAAAACAACAAGTCCATCTGTTTTAGTTGTTAGCAGATTCAGGTATTTTGAGTTAAATTTTATTTGTGTACAGTTTTTATTTATGCTGTTGCCATTTATTTTGATTGTAGCACTAAATTCATTTTTTTCAGATAATTCGCAACTTTTTTTACCTGAGGATGCTTCTTTCTCTGAAATGGTTGTAGTGTTTTCTAAGTCCTTGTTTTCTTCAAAGTCATAAGTCAACTTAAAAAGCTCTTTCGATTCTCTTGGCTTTGGCAGTTTCATAAATGCATAAATTTCAAATTTGTACCCACCTAATGTTGTAAACTCTACCTCTGGCTTAAATGTTTTAATTAATTTGAAATTAGGATCATTCATAATCGTATCAAGTGGTATTCTGCATTCATTTGGTCCAAAATGAGCATCCCATAGTATGATTGTACTATCTGGAACAGCACCAATTCCCCATTCTTTTATAGTTGGATATAAACCCCATAGCTCCCCCACTTTAGTTGCATCGAAAGGATTAACATCCATCACATGAGCTAATAATGGATAGAGGTAATATACCTTCTGTTTTGTATAAGTTGTTCCTTTGTACCAATCGCCAGCTTGTTTTACTAATGATTGTTCTTGATCTAATTTGTAAGGAAAATAGTCGTGTTTAAATGGGCTTCTTATTATTAATAGCAATAGAATTCCTAGTAGGGCATATTCAACAATTTTTGTCTTTTTAAAGCTTGGGATCATCAATAAATTTAGCCCCCTTAAACAAATTATTACTGAACAAGGTACTACTCCAGCAATTACACGCAATAAGCCAAGCGAGTTTGCTAGGCCTTTCCACCACATAATAGAGTGTGCTAAAAAATAGATTAGAAATGAACCATAGATTAATATTAGCTCTTCAGGGAGCTTTCCTTCTTTTAGCTTTTTAGAAACGATTGTTTTATATCCACTGGGAACAATTGCAATCAATCCAATTACAAACAAAATTGTTAATGTTGTTCCCAAAAGAAAATTATAATTATTTACAAAATGTAATAGTTCTCCACTTCCGTAAAAAGCTTTGTTTGCTCCATTGTAAGGATTTTGATTTTTTATCCAAAAGAAATCATTGTAGTAGAAAAATCCAATAATGCTATATGCAAGGGTTCCAAAACCAAGAAAAGGTATTGTGAAAAAACGTTTTCTGTATAGCAGTATTATAAAGAATAATGGCAGAATTAAATTGCCTTCGCTTCTTACAAAAGGCAAAAGAGAAACAATTATTGAAGCGAGAACATATTTTTCTATAAAGAAAAGATAGATGGAGGTAATCAAAATAAATCCAAATAATGGCTCGGTTAAACCGCTATTTATTGTTGGGAAGTAACAAGGTGTAAAAAGCAAAAAAGGGATTGCCAATAATGCATAATTGAGCTTCAATAACTTTGCTATTTTAAATGTAAAGTAGGCCGACCCCATTGCGCAAAGAATATTAAAAACATTCATCCCTATCAGCCCAAATTGTGAAAAAGGAGAGCTAATAATTGTAAAAAAGGGTTTCCCCCAACTGTATAAAAGTAAATCAGGATGTTGCCAGCAATATCTTGATATTAAATAATGACGAATGCCATCCCCTGCATCATAGGTTGCTTCGGCATTATAGGAAATGAAAAAGAATAAAAGAGAAAAAAGTATTAAAATTAATATTGCTGCCTTCTTTTCTGAAATAATATATTTCATGATTATTTATTATTTAACTATACTTTTCAAATCGCTAATCCAAGCTTTTAACAATATCATTTCATCCTTTCCAATTACATTGATATCAATTAATTTTTGGTAGCAAGTAACTAGATTTTCATAAATGTTTTCTTGTCCGGGCTTTAAGTTTAAAGCTTGCAATTCTTTACAAATGTTAAAGTTGTTGGTATAACCAGGAATTTCATCCTCGAAATCTTTCATTAAATTGTGCTCATTGCGTTCCTGCCAAACAGTTGATTCGTGGTACAAAACACTCCAACCACATTCCCATGCAATGCGTTGTGCCACATAACTTCTCCAAATGTCGGTCATACGGAAACTGCAATACGATGGCAAATACATCAATGCAAATGCTTCTTTGTACCAGTAGGTATTTTGACTGTTGAAAGGACTCCAGGCATTTCTTCCCAATGCTAATCGTTCTTTTAATTCAAAGTTAATAGGCAAAGGATAGGTTAAACGGTATACGGCATCCACATCCGGATTTTCGTCTGCTAAACCTTGTTGGATTGGGCAGTTAATGCTTTTATTTTCAAGTGTAGCTAATTCTACTTGTTTGTTTTGTAATTCTTCCAAAGGAAAACCTCTTGGCCAAATCATGTTTTTGGTGAAGTAATGGTATACATTTACCCATCCTTTGTTTTCGAATTGGTAGCTTTTTACTTCACGTTGTTTGGGTTCCCAAAATTCTTTACGTGGAATATTGTCATCGTCCGTTTCTACCAGTTCGGTAGCACCATTTTTAATAGCGATTAGGTAACCTAAATTTTTTCTTGAATAATGACGTGTAGGTGTAATTTTGGCCAATTCAAAGGGTAATTCTAATTGACGAGGAACACTCCAATAATCGCAACCTTCTAAATTAAATTCAGCAGGTGATTTTGTATCACCAATTACAATAAACGGGGTATTATGTGTTTTGCATTCGTTTGCAAATTGTTTTAAAATAGGATGTTGGTCGTTTGCAATGGAGGTGATGATGAGTGTTTTCATTTTTTATTGCTATGGCGCAAATGCGCACTGTTAAATTTTTATTTATTGTTCTTCTGCTTTATCTGTATTGAATAAACTCAAAAGCACCTTTACAGTGTTGGTTTGTTTCCAATTAAACGTTGGAAAAAATAATAGAACAATGTTTGATACGCATTTTTAATTGCATTCTTAGAAACACGTGGCGATGGTGCTTGATAGTGAATAGGCACTTCAAACATTCTACGTTTGCGTAATAAATAACGCAATTCGGTTTGATAAAAATGAGCTTTGGATTTAAAGTCGTGATTGATAATTTTGCCAACTACATCGCGGTGAAAGCCTTGATAGCCCGATGTCATGTCTCTTAAGGATGTTCCTAACAATACATTTGCTAAAACGGTTCCTGTTTTAGAAAGTAATCTGCGTTTGAATGGTGAATCGCCCATGGAGCCACCGTTTATAAAACGACTACCGAATGCACATTCGTTTCCTTCGTTCAATACTCTTAAAAACATTGGAATGGCTCTTGGATCATGTGATAAACCAGCATCCATTTCGATAATAATTTCATGCCCTGCTTCATATGCTACTCGTAATCCTTTTACATACGCATCCACCACATTTCTGTTTTCGGGCGCCCATACGGTTACGTAGCGTGGATCTTTAGCAGATAACTCCTGACACAGTTCAAGTGTTCGGTCCTTTGAAGCTTTATCGATTATAAAATAGACATTCCCGGGGTTCAATTCATTGATTACAAAATTGACCATTTCAATGAATGGTTTAAAATCTTCCTCTTCGTTTGCCATTGGCACTACTATGGCCCATTTTTTATAATAAAACATCTTTTACAATTTACTAAACAAATATATCGTTTTTATGCTATTTAAGTGCAAATTAGCGGTTATTATACAACCAAATAGCATTATTTACAAATTCCTCGGTAGCACTAATCTTTTTTAAATTGGCAGCTTTTATCAATTGTTTTTGCCATTTTTTATTTTTTTTAATATTATTTAGTACTCCATGAATAAAAATATTGAACTCCATTCGTTTCAGCTCTACATATGACTTATTTCTTGGACTATAGACTTCAAAAGTTTGATTAATAAAATCATAAGGATATTGAGATAGTGTTCCATCAGTTCCAATGATTAATATAGTAGAATGTTTTTCAAGCTCTTCTTTTTCTTTAAAGCGAGGTTTGTTATATAATTTATATTCAATTTTGTTAAAAAGATAATATGGGATTTTCGTTTCTCTTATACAGCTATAATAGCTGTCTCCTACTACCAGTAAATCATTTTTTTTAACTGAACCAAATATATTATATTTAAAATTGAAGTATGGCATAGGATAGTGAGGAATTATTGTTAGCGTATTCATTAAATTACCAGCATCATAATCACTAGGCCTTGCAGGGTACTCATATTTTACATTATCAAAATAGAAGTTGTTGAATTTATTGTTTTTTATTTTCGCAATATATTTCGTTATACTATCGATCGCTAAATAACTTGCATATTCCCCCCAGTGAACACCCACTTTTGAAAATAATTGATAGGATCCTGTGTACTTTATTTTTAAGAGATAATCTCTTAAATCAATAAAGTTTAGATTGCTATTTATGAATCCATTTTTGTAGCATTCATAATTGGTGCTATCCTTTGGATTGTTGCCTTTATATTGATTGGGAATGTATTCAGGAAAATAACTTCCTTTACCTGGTGCAATGGCAAATATCAAATCAATGTTTTTGCTTTTTAAAACACTATCCACCACTTTTGCTTTTTCAATTTGTAAATTGATATAGGCGCTTCCCATAAAATCATTTCCATTTACAGCATCTATATAGTTTTGTACGTATAAATACCCTTCTTTTCCAACTACAACCGATTGAATTTTCGAAATGTTATAAATGCTGTAGTTTAATTGTGATTGTAGTTCCACAAAAAAATCATGGAAGCCCACATTGTCATTAATAGCAGTTTCGAATTGTTTTTGATATTCTCCCGTACTCCATTTTTCCCAATTCAATGATGGGTAATCTTCTATTTTAAAAAAACCTTCCAATTTTTTTTCTCTTATAATTTTTGTGTGTTGTTGAATGAGTGGGAAAAACAATGTTGCACAAAAAAAGATAAACACATAATGTTTAACCGTTATTTTTTTTATTTGCCCTTGTTTGCCCATTAAAATCGGTAATAGATAAAAGGATTAAAACTAGCACTCACCATAGCGCTTGCACTCAGTATGAGTAAGGTATAGCAAATCACTCCTACGATGAGTGTTTTTTTATTGTTGTATAAATTAAAGTAGATACTCTTCTCTATTTTTTGTTGCACTATAAATACATTCATAAATGAGAATAGTATAGCGATTCCTAATAGCACATAAAAATCAATCAAATAGATATGATCCGTTGGATGAAGATCAATAACAAATAATTTATTAATATACAGCATCGCATCAGTCATATCTTCTGCTCTAAAAAACACCCAGCCAATCATTACAATAAAAAAGGTGATAATGATACTTGGCAGTTTCCCAATCTTAGAATAAAATTTATTCAAGAACATGCGTTCTATAATCAGGAAAAAGCCGTGATAACAGCCCCAAACGATAAAAGTCCAGGATGCCCCATGCCATAAACCAGAAAGAAAAAAAACAAATACTAAGTTAAAGTACAAGCGCGATTTAGATTTAACCCTGTTGCCTCCCAATGGAATATACAAATAATCGCGCATCCAACGCCCTAACGTTATGTGCCAACGCTGCCAAAATTCAGTGATGCTTTGAGAGGTATAGGGCGAATTAAAGTTTTCGGGGAATGTAAAACCAAGCATTTTTGCAATACCAATGGCCATATCGGAATAGCCCGAGAAATCAAAATAGATTTGAAAAGTATATGCAACAATTCCAATCCAGGCATCGGTTGTATTAATCAATTGGAAACTGGAATCAAAAATTTTGTCGGCCTCCGCTCCCAGCACATTGGCAATTAATACTTTTTTGGAAAGACCAATGATGAATCGATAGAGACCTGTTAGTTTGTTATCAATTGTTTCTTGGTCTTTTCTATCAATAATCTGGTCAGCAATCTCATTATAACGCACAATGGGACCAGCAACCAATTCAGGAAAAAGTAAAATGAACAAAGAGTAATTAGTAATTGAATCGAATGGTGCATGTGTATTTCGGTATACATCAATGGTGTAACTTAATTTTTTGAAGGTGAAAAAGGAAATTCCAATTGGCAAAGCAATGTCTGTCCAGCCAACAATACCACCTGCACCCCAGGCAGAAACCAATGCATTTATATTTTCTACAAAAAAATTAGCGTATTTAAAATAGGCAAGTAATCCAACATTCAGAAAAATAGATGCATAAAGGTAGATGCGTTTTTTCTGTTGATTTGGTTGTTGATTTAATTTTTGTACAATAAAAAAATCGATGAGCAATGATGCAATTACTACAAAAACAAAAAGTGGCGCTCCCCAAGTGAAGAATGATAAGCTGGAAAATAGTAAGAACTGATTTTTAAATTTTTGTGGTATTGAATAATAAACCACTAAGAATATGGGAAAGAATACAAATAGAAAAAGGGCGCTACTGAATACCATTTATTCAATGATTAATTCATAAATCTCTCCTGGAATATCATTCAATGGGAAAGGCAAATTATCCTGTGAATAAGGAGCTCCTGGCCACCATTGTGTGTTGTGGTATTCCTGTGTAATAATCAATAACATTTGGTTATTAGGAATAGAGGTTACTGTTTCATTCATATAACCTACTTCCCTCATTTTATCTGGACTAGCACCAATTCGCCAAATAATTTCTGTTGGTCGCCAATCAATTTCAAAATAATAAAATTCTCCTGCAAACAACTCATCATCCAGTTCTTCTTTCTTTTCTGTTAATGCTCTGTACCAATGATCCCAACGGTGGGTGTAATAGGTTTGGTCTTTGTGCTGAATGGGATTACAACCAACACCAAAATTTTTAGGCTCCCAACAAGCCATATCCCAATTGGTGCAGGCAACAGTTATCTTATCGTTATTTTTTGTAATATCATCTGGCATTGGAATGTTCCAACTGTTTATGTTTTTGTTATTGTCGCTTGGGTTTTTAAATACAGGTGGAAATGCATTGTCGGGACAATAAGGTGGCGTTTTTAAAATTTCGAAATCGATTTCTGAATAATCAATTGCAGGAACACGTTTATCGTCCTTGCCACCCCAATAGGTTGCCATAAACCCTTCCTTGTTGCAATTTCTTCTGAAATTCCATTCGCCTCCACCTTGTGTTATCAGCCAAATAGCATTGGTTAATCCATTCCATACACCATTTTTATTGAGTAACTCGGTAAGCTTTACTTTTACACGGTACTTACCATAGGTAAAGCCATGGCGTGTAATGATTCCAACACTTTCTTTTTTCCATTCACCATATTTGGTTCCTGGATTTTTGATGGTTATTTTGTTTTCTTTTGGATCTGAAAAAACGGTTTGACAAGGATGTTTAGCCGTTTGAATGAGTGTTGGAATCAGTTCTTCTTTTTTATAAAAACTTTTGTTCCAGTTATAATCCATCACCGAGTAATTGTCTTTCAAAATATCAGCAATCACTGGAATGTTTTCCATTTTGGTAGAAGCATCTACATAATTGATGAATTGTTGAATCGGGGCATTTTTATATAAATTACTGTCTTGTCCGCAGGTGTTGCAGAAATAGGATTTGTCGAAATTAGGATCAGTAAACGACATGTTGTTGATGTATACACCTGCACCTAAATTGGGTTTTGCTTTTACATTTAAAACGGTTTCTGATTTATATACAATCGTATTCTTTAAGCTTTTACCACTTCCAAAATCGAAGTAATAAAAAGGATTTACAAAATGTTCGTTTAATTTTAGTCCAATCTCTTTTACTTCGTTTGGAATGTTTTTAAGATCATCTGCAGTACAAACAACAAGCATAAACTTATATGCTCCAACACGTGGGTTGCGTTTCCATCGGTCGTTCTTTCCATTCGAAAAATAGCGTTGCTCATTTCTAGGGTTTCCTACTATTCTGAATTTATCGCTTACTGTATGGTAATTATCATCGTTCGGAATAGCTTCACTTTCTTTAAAGGTGGCTCCTATTGCTTCCCAGCTGCCATAAAAATTTTCTTCTGCTAAGGCATTTTCTTTATTGCTGAAAGAATCGATCTCAGGAAATTTATAGCGCTCATTTTGGTAAAAAATTTTGTAATAAAATTTTTGTGGACTTGTGTTGGTGTTTTTTAGTTCGAACTGAAGAGTAAATTGTCCATCCTCTGTTTGACTAACTGATGGAATCACAAATCCTTCCATTGCATTGTTATAATCAAGCAGAATGGTTTTAGCGGCAATACTATCCGTTTGAAAATTTGCAATAGGATTAAATGCACGTAAGCTAAATTTTTCGGAACTAAGTGTAACGGAGTTGCTCGAATTGCTGGTGCAAGAAACCCACACTAAAATGGTGAATAGTGCAAAAAATGGGAAAAGGAATGGATATGTTTTATTTATTTTCAATGCTGTAAATGCTTATTGTGTTGGGCAATGTTTTTATGCTTTCAATTGTGTTGCATTCTATTCCATTAAAATTGGTGTCAGCACAGTTGCAAGAAATCGTCAACAGGTTTGTTTTTTTATTAGTTAAAAAATTACCAGCAATCAATTTTGTAAATTCATAATACTTCGGATTAAAATCGTTTTCATAACCTTTAAAATCGAGCATGCTTTTTATAGTAAAATCAGTTTGAGCAGCTGAAACTAGTTTCAAATCAAACCGCCATTCTGTATTTAGTTTTAGTAATTCAATTCCATTTTCAAACGAGCCTTCAAAAAATAAATCGTTTGGATTAAGCACTAATTTGTTATTTGCAGTGATAGGTAGTTCTTTTTCAATGAACTCTCCATTGATCATTGTTAAGGTTGAAATACTTTTTTGAGCAACAATAGTTAGTGCCGCTTTATTGTTTGTAAGAACAGATGTTACGCTAGTAGCGGATGCTTTATCAAACCATTTTTTGGAAATACTTTTTTTACCTGTTATAAAAGCTTCCCATTGTTTATTCGAAAAACGAAGTACTTGCCAGCTGCCATTTTCGGTATCAATAACCAATAAGTCGTCCGATCCATTTGCATCAAAATCACCAGCAAGTAATTTGTTTTTTGTCCCAAATAGGGGTGTAGCAGCAATACTTGTTTCCCAAACTGTTTCAAATACATTATTGGAGGCGTTGTATGCAACTATTTTTGCAGTAGTAGCATTTACACAAAGTAACTCATCAACATTGTTTTTATCGTTTACAAAGTTCCCCGCCATAAAATGGTCATTGGAAGTAAAATTGTTTAATACCGATAAATTTACTTTTTGTTTGTTTAGATACTGAATAGGGAAGGGAGGCGTGTTTTTTACAGGAACAAACGTTTTGTTGCTAATGGCATTTACATCTACCAAAGATGGTATCCCTTTTCGTTCATTAGGCAAGCCATACACAATTTCCAAGTCATCAACAATCACATTTGTTTTCCCTTTGTTCCAAATATTTATTTGAATTTTATTGTCGACCGATAATTTTTCTGCAGGAACATTAAAAGATGCATTTAACTTCGTCCAGGTATTGATTTGAAATTCAGAGTTTTCTGTACTTTTTCCTTCCCAAAAAATTGTTTCATTGTTTTTTTCATTTACGGAGGATGCTGTAATAACAAGATTGGGTTTTTCGGATGTTGGATATACCCAAACGCTAGCAGAAACCTTTTTAAAGGGCACAGTAGCTATTTCTTTGATTGTTTTTACAATGCTTGGTCCATACTCATTTCCTCCGGTTAAATCAATCGCTTTTTTGCCTGAATGTGCTGTTGTTATCTTTATGTTTTCTGCTCCTATAATTCCTTCTGAGTTTTCAAAGTCATAGAAAAAATTGCTATTCGAGATGGATGTATTACCAATAATTTTAGTTGTACCAAAAATGTTTACTACAATGTCATCAATGTAAAACTCCTCTTTGGTTTTGTTCCAGGCATAAACACTTAGTGTGTATTCTGGTTTTAAATATTCCGATTTGATTTCATAGGAATAAGCATTGTTATTCCATTTGTTGAGCGTATCCGATTGAAAAGGTTTGCCATCCCAAAAAATATTTTTTTGTTCTTTTCCATTATCAATAGATACAACCAATACGGCATCTTTTATTTTTTGTTTGCTGAATGATTTTACATCAATAGTGATTTTTTGTATCCCACTAAAGGATGGAATTTCACTTAAAATTTTTGTAAACGAAACGCCAAATTCAACATCTTTTGATAGTTTATTGGAAAGCTTTCCGGATGAAAACTGTTCGGATGAAATTCTACCATCCAGTAGATTTTCCATATCAATTGTTTCGCTAAACAACTTAGTGAATACAATGGAGTCTTTAACAGAAATACTATCTGTATTTTGAGTGGTAGTAGATTCAGAATGATTGCTACAGGCAGCCAGTGTTAAGATTAAAATAACGAGAATAACTGGATGCACTATGCGTAGCATATTGTTTTTTAATTAATAAAAAGTTACAGAAAAGTCGTCCAGCAATATTTCTTCTTTTGATGTATTCCAGATATACAGCTTAATAAAATGGTCTGGATTAATAGCCGAAGGAAGTTTAAATCCATCTTTCACTTCAATCCATTTGTTTAATTCTTTTGCTTTCTCATTAATAATGTTTCCTGCCCAAAAAATATTTTTCCCAGTAATATCATCAATACTTACTACTGATTTTGCAGTAGCACCAGCATTTTTTAGATATATCCAATATGTGTAGGAAACTGAATCAAATTTTTCTTTGCTAATTGCACTTACGGGTTTCATTAATCCAAGGCTGTATAAATTAGCTGAATCAATTACAGAAACATGTTTTCCAGAATGTGCATTTGGCGATTCTTTAATGTTGTACAATGGTCCCCACTCTTCAGGTTCGGTAGAGTTTGTAAAACTTGCCTTAGGCATTTGCACTACTGGTTCTTGTTTTGGCTTTTCTTCTTCTTTGCAGGAGTATAAAAATACGAATGCTAAGCTAATAGCAATGAGTTTGGAGATGTAATTAAATTGCATGATATGTTTTCTTTTTGTCGATGGAAGCTTTTATGTCTTCAAGTTGACCTTTTGGAATAGCTCCAATTAGTTTTTTAGTGTATTCTGTTTGAGGATTATTATAGATTTCATCCGCATCACCCATTTCTTCAATTTTGCCCTTGTTCATTACAACCATACGGTCGCTCATAAACTTCACAACCGATAAATCATGTGAAATAAAAATATAGGTGAAATCGAATTCGCGTTTTAATTCATTTAATAAATTAAGTACTTGTGCTTGCACAGAAACGTCAAGTGCAGAAACCGATTCATCGCAAATGATAAATTTAGGACGCAAAGCCAATGCACGGGCAATGCAAATACGTTGGCGCTGACCGCCAGAAAATTCATGTGGGTAACGGTAAAAATGACTTTCGTTCATGTTTACACGTTGCAATAGTTCTATTACTCTTTCTTTTCTGGCTTTATCATTTTCTAAAATACCATGTACTTGCATGGGTTCCATAATGGCTTGTCCAATTGTAATACGTGGATTTAGAGAAGAGTATGGATCTTGAAAAATAATTTGAATGTCTTTTCTTAGTTCGCGCATTTCATTTGCGCCAAGTGTAGTGATATTGCTTCCGTTAAAAAGGACTTCGCCTCCTGTTGGTTCTATTAATCGTAATACCGTTCTACCCAAGGTGGTTTTACCACAGCCCGATTCACCTACTAAACCGAGCGTTTCTCCTGGATACACATCAAAACTAACATCATCCACCGCTCTTACAAAATCCTTTGCTTTACCAAACATTCCCTTTTTAATTGGGAAATAGGTTTGTAAATTTTTGATGCTTAGGATAGGTGCTTTTGAATAGAGTTTTTTATGTGCGTTTTCTCGTTCTTCTTTTGTAAAAACCAGCTTTTCGGTAACATCAGCAACTGATTGTGTGCTTTCAATCATTTCTCCATTTTCATTCGTTTTCATAAAATCGGCTACAGTTGGTAACCAATGCAAACGTTTGTTCAATGGTGGTCGGCAAGCTAATAATCCTTTTGTATAAGGATGTTGAGGGTTAGAAAAAATTTCAAGTACGGTTCCTTGTTCAACAATTTTCCCTTTATACATTACTACTACTTTATCGGCTAGTTCAGCAATTACGCCCAAATCATGTGTAATAAACATGATGCCCATTTCGTGTTCGCGTTGCAATTTCAGCATTAAATCTAAAATAGTGGCTTGAACGGTAACATCTAATGCAGTAGTAGGTTCATCGGCAATCAATATATTTGGTTGGCAACTCATTGCCATTGCAATCATTACACGTTGTTTTTGCCCACCCGAAATTTGATGCGGATAACTATCAAAAATAGCTTCTGGACGAGGCAGCTGCACTTCGTTGAAGAGTGCAATTGTTTTGTCTTTTGCTTCTTTTTTTGTGCATTTTTGGTGCAACAAAATGGCTTCCATTACTTGGTCACCACAGGTATAAACAGGATTCAAAGAGGTCATTGGTTCCTGAAAAATCATCGCAATTTCGTTTCCACGCAATTGTCGCATTTCTTTTTCAGATAATTGAACTAAATCAATAGGACCTTTGTTTTTAGAATGATATATGATTTCTCCGCCCGTAATTTTTCCTGGAGGATTAGGGATTAATCGCATTACAGAAAGGGAAGTAACCGATTTTCCTGATCCTGATTCTCCAACAATACCAATGGTTTCTCCTTTTGATAGGGTAAAAGACACATCATTTACTGCTTTTACCGTTTCTTCTTCGGTACGGAATTCAGTAACTAAATTTTTTATTTCTAAGAGAGTTTCCTTTGCCATCTTTGTTTATTGGTTTTTCAAAGAGTGCTAAAAGTACATTTTGTTAGGCAATTATGCAAGCATTTTGAAAGCTGAACGCTAAAATTGCATTCTCAAAAAAGAAGGGTGCTTAATTTTTATCTGGATAAATCCAGATAGATATTTTTCCAGGATTATTCTCTACTGTAAAATCGGCACTTTCATCACTTAAATTAATTCGAACATCGCCATATTTTGCCGATTTAACAGTCCACACAGCAAAACCCATATGGTCTTCACAAACTCCATAATGCAAATCAAAATATTTTTTAAAGCTATTGTATACTTCTTCCGTTTTGCTCGAATTATTTATGAAAATATCCGATTGAATTTCATTTAGCGCCTTTTCTTCAAAGTTATACGCAACATTGTAAGTGCCTAAAGTATCGATGGAATATTCATAATATAAATAATTTTCATCAGATTCTATCGGTGGTACTTTTTCTGCTTTTTGGATAGTATCAAATGCATCTCCCAATGAAAAACCTCGGAAAGCGCCCTCATCACTTTGCATTACATTTTCTAATACAGGTCCATATTCAGCTAGTTTTGATTTTGGGTTTGTACAAGAAAAAATAGAAAGCAGCAAAACGAAGCAGCTTACTGCAATTATTGATTTTGTTTTCATTTGGTAAATTATATTATGTGCTATTTTAAAAATTTCAACTGTTTTATGTAATTACAACTTGTTTTTCCTCAATCAACGGCTCCCCCATAAAACGTAATAATAATCGTGCAACGGTTAATACATCTTTCTGACAATAGGTAACAATGCGTTGTATGTTTTTTTCTTCCCAATATACTCTTGCTACATCACTTCCATCAATGTCATCTTTTGGTGTTGGAATGTTGAAAATATGTGCTAATAAATTTAAGGATGTAAAATTTTTATAGTCACCAAATTTCCACAATTCCATTGTATCAATATGTTGTACTTCCCAAGGTTTTTTGCCTGCAAGGTTCAATGTTTTTGGGAGTTTCACTCCATTAATTAACATTCTTCGGCATAAAAAAGGGAAGTCAAATTCTTTTCCATTGTGCGCACAAAGCAAATGTTCTTTTCTGTTGAAATGTTTATTTAATAGTCCAGCAAAATCTTTTAATAATTGTTTTTCATCTTCATGATAAAACGATTTTATTCGAAATTCTTTTTCATTAAAAAAACCAACCGAAATACAAATCACTTTTGCAAATTCAGCATACACTCCAGCCTTTTTGTATTGATTTTCGGGGCTTTCGCTTGTTGAATACCTGAATTTTGAATCCCATAACTGGCGGATGTTTTCACTTAAATCATTGTATTTGTAAATGACGGGAGCAGTTTCTACATCTAAAAATAAAATGTTTGATAATTTATAATTTTCAAGCATATTATTTAGTTATAATTTTATAAAAATTCATTCGCCAAGTTTGCAAGTTCAGAACGCTCACCTCTTTCGAGTGTTATGTGTGCATACAAAGCCTGGTCTTTCAATTTGTCTATTAAGTAGGATAATCCATTACTTTGGGTATCCAAGTATGGCGTATCTATTTGATAAATATCTCCTGTAAAAATAATTTTTGTGTTTTCGCCTGCACGTGAAATAACCGTTTTCACTTCATGTGGTGTTAAGTTTTGCGCTTCATCAACAATAAAAAACACATTCGACAAACTTCTACCACGTATATAAGCTAAAGGACAAACAACCAGCTTCTCGTGTTCCACCATTTCATTGATTTGTTTGTATTCTTTGTCTTTTTCGTTGAATAAATTTTTAATGTACTTTAAATTATCCCACAACGGTTCCATGTATGGATTTAATTTCGATTTTATATCACCTGGCAAATATCCAATGTCCTTATTACTTAGTGGAACAATTGGTCGAGCCAAATATATTTGATGAAAATTTCTACGTTGCTCCAGTGCTCCAGCTAATGATAACAATGTTTTACCAGTACCAGCAACACCTTGAATAGATACCAATTTAATGTCCGGATTCATGATAGCATCCAATGCAAATGCTTGTTCGGCATTGCGAGGATTTACTCCAAATGCGGTTACTTTTTTAACGCGTTCAATTACATCTTTGTTCGGACTGTAGGAAGCAAGAACAGATTTCGAACCATTTTTAAGTGTGTAAAAGTGGTTGGATGGTGGCTTTTGCTTTTTTAATAATTTTGCTGGATCACAAAATCCTTTTTCATAAATCTCATTGATTACTTCTGTTGGCACTTTTTGGATTTCACTACGTCCAGTATAAAGTTGCTCGTTTACATCTTTAATTTTTCCTGTTTCATAATCCTCAGCAGTTAAGTTAAGCGACTTGGCCTTGATACGAAGGTTGATGTCCTTCGTTACCATAATCACTTTTCTTTTCGGATTGTTTTCGGCAACATACATTGCTGTATTTAAAATACGATGATCACCTTTACGTTCTCCAAAAACTTTTTCGGCATCAATTTTAGAATTTTGATGCATTTCAATTTTAATCATACCATGACCTTTGCCATTGATATTGATCCAATCTTGTAAGGTATGTCCGTTAGATATTTTGTCGATGTAGCGTGAAAACTCACGTGCAGAAAAATTCTTGGTATCATTGCCCTTCTTAAAATTATCGAGCTCTTCAAGAACTGTGATTGGAATTACGACATCGTGTTCTTTAAAATTTTTGACCGCCATGTGGTCGTAAATAATTACCGATGTATCAAGAACGAAAATCTTTTTCTCTATTTCTTTCGCCATAAACAGAACGTTGTTTAGAATTGTTTTGATAAAACTATAAAATTCAAAGGGTAATATGATATAAATAACAATAAAGTAATGAACATTAGTTTGTTTAAAATGAACAGGTTTAAAAATGAAAAACGCTCCAGGGGAGCGTTTTTATTGTTTCGAGAAATTAGAAAATGAAAATTAGAAATGAAATAAACTTAAATTCGAATTCCAATTACAAGAATATCATCTACCTGCTCTAAGTTTCCCATCCATTTTTCAATGGTTGTACTTAAAAGCTGTTTTTGCTCTTCCATTGATTTGCTGCAATTTTTTAGCAGTAAATCTTGTAACTGTTTATACTTGAATTTTTTTCCTTTTTCGCCACCAAATTGATCTGCATAACCATCAGTGAAAATGTAAATAGTATCCCCTTTTTGAAGTTGAATGCTTTGTAGTGTATAAGGTTCGCTTTCTTTTGGTGATTTACCAACAGGCATTTTATCGGGCTTGAATTCCATAACTGCGCCATCTCTGATTAACCAAAGTGGGTTATTAGCAGCAGCAAAATCTAGTTTCATTTCTTCAAAATCAAATGCACAAAGTACACAGTCCATTCCATCTTTACTTTCTTCCTCGCTGCCTTCTGGATTTAACGATGCAATAATCCCTTTTCTAACATTATCCAAGATGTCATTCGGTGCAATTAAGTTTTTTTCAATTATGGATTCATTGAGTTTCGAAACTGCCATCATGCTCATTAAAGCACCAGGTACTCCATGGCCTGTACAATCCGCTGCACTCATATAAAAAATCTCTTTTTTGCTTCCCAAATGTTTATGCGACAAAGCGTAATAAAAATCACCACTTACAATGTCTTTCGGTTTGTAAACGATAAAAAAAGGTTTGGTTTCTATTAATGTTTCCATGTGTCTAATTTATGCTTTTTTATTTAATCGTTTTATGTTTTTATGAATATAATTTTCATTTGGTAGTATTGATAGCTGTATTCGTTTTGCATATTCAATACTATCAATAATTTCTTTTTGTTTTTGCTCAAGTAATTGTTTTTGAAATGTAATTAATTCGTTTGCCCTTTGTTTTTGTTTATAGCCTCTAAAAAGAATGAAGGCAAAAATTGCTAGTAATGAAAAACCAATTATAAAATAATTTCGCTCCTTCTCTTTTTGTTTGAGGGCCTCTTTTGCAATTATATCTTTCTTATCCTGCTCTGCTTTTGCTACCGCTTCTTTTTTTTCAAATTCAAATGTCATTTCTTTTCGAACCAACTCGTTATTTTTTTCTTCATTAAATAAGCTGTCTTTTAGAATCATCGCATTTTTATAATGCGCTAATGCCAACTCAAATTTTCTACTTTGGGTATACAATTCAGAAAGATTTTCTTCTGCTTCCATCGTTTGTTTGGTTAGTCCTATTTCTCTGCTTATTTGAAGCGCTTTTAATAGAAATGATTCCCCTTCCTTGAATTTTTTTTGCTTTGTATACACAAAACCGATATTGGTTAAATTGATAACAATTCCATTTTTGTTGTCTAATTCTTCATACAGTTTTAGTGATGAAAGGTAGTTTTCAAGCGCCTTGTCGTATTCTACTGTTGATTTATAAATGTTGCCAATGCTGCCATAGTTAATTGCCATTCCTCTTTTGTTTTTTAGCTCTTGGTAAATCAAGAGTGCTTTTTGGTGGTGTTCGAGTGCTTTTGAATAATTTTCTAAGGATTTGAAGGCTGTTCCAATATTTCCCAAATCAGCAGCCATCCCCTTTTTGCTTCCGATTTCTTCATCTATTTTTAATGCCTTTTGATAATAGCTGATGGCTTTCTCATATTCGTCTTGATTTTTATACACCAAGCCAATATTTGCTAAGTCAGATGCCATTCCCTTTTTGTTAATTATTTTTTCATCAACATTTAGTGCTTTTAAATAAAAGTCTAGTGCTTTTGGGTAATCCGCTTTAAGAAAATTGCAGGTGCCCAAGTTGCGTAACGTTTCTCCAAAGGCTTTTTCCCAGTTCAATTTTTTTGCTAATAGCAACGCCTCGTTAGCATAGGTAATGGCCGAATCAGGATTCGACTCCATGAGCTCCCAAGCAACATCGTTTAGATGCTTTACTTTATTGGTGTCAGACTTTTCACTGTTTACAATTGCAATGAGTGAATCAACTACATTTAATTGAGAAAAACTTTTCTGTGAAAAAGCAATTGTGAAAATTAGCAGGAGATTGATATGGTATCGTGTGAATTTCATTATAACGTTTTAAAGCATCTTTGTATACATCTAATCACATCCTTCGAATATAGGGCATTTAAAATTAGTCTGTAATTCGTTTACGAATATAAAAAAATCATTTAGACGAGTTCCGAAACCTTATAATTAAAAGAATTTGATTTGTATTTTGTGTTGTTCGATTTTACATTCGACAAAAAGTTTCTCAAAAGATTAGAAATCTAAGATAAAATTTGCTTTTGTTTTTTTTAAAAACTATATTCGTAACTCTCTAAACTAAAGTACAATGAAAAAAATTACATTTTTCTTAGGAACACTTGTTTCTATGCTATCTGTAAATTCATCTTCCGCTCAATCAAGTTGGGCCGAAATGATGCAAGATCCTAGCATTAATTTTTATACTGTTCAGCAAGCTTTTGAACAATATTGGTCGGATCCTTCTAAAAAAGTTGATGTAGAAGTTCCGAATCCAGCTTATTCAGTAAAATGGTCGAATGTTGGCCAAAGCCCTACAATTATAAAAACAAAAAAGCCAGGCTGGAAAGCATTTAAACGCTGGGAAGATTTAATGAAACCTCGTTTGTATCCTTCTGGAGACAGAATGGTGATGATAAATGCTATGAATGATTATTATGCTAATTATTCTACACAGGATGGAAATAGAGCTCCTATTGGTCCTGGCACACCTACTCCTCAAGCAGCTAACTGGTCAATTATTGGACCTACAACTCAAATCCCAACTGGTGGCGGTGCAGGTCGTGTCAACTTTGTACGTTTTGACCCTTCGAATACAAATATTATTTATGTTGGTTCACCAGATGGTGGTTGTTGGAAATCTACAACAGGTGGAACTGCTTGGAGTACAACAACAGATAATCTTCCACTAATTGGATGTTCTGATTTAGCAATTAATCCAACGAATACTCAAATATTGTATTTAGCAATGGGTGATGCTGATGCTTCAGATACTTATAGTATTGGTGTTTACAAATCAACAGACGGTGGAGCAACATGGGCTATAACTGGTTTAAATTGGGCTGTTACCAATGGTCGTGTAATCAGTCGCTTATTGATTAATCCACTAAAACCAAGTACCATCTATGCTGCATCATCGAATGGTATTTATCGTACTTATAATTCTGGTACAACTTGGACGCAAATTACAGGTACAAATGGTTTGAATATGAAAGACATTGAGTACAAGCCAGGCGATACTACAATTGTATATGCTTGTTCTACTACTCGTTTTTATAAATCAACAAATGGAGGAACTGCTTTTACAAACATTACAGCTGGATTGCCAGCAACTACAGTAGTTTCCCGATTGTCAATTGCAGTAACTGCAGCGAACGCTGCATATGTTTATTTGCTAGCAGCTGGAACCGATTTTGGGTTCCAAGGTTTGTACCGTTCTACTGATAGTGGAACTAATTTTACGAGTCGTTCTACAACACCGAATGTATTAGGTTGGGCAAGTGCAGGGAACGATGCTGGTGGACAAGGTTGGTATGATTTAGCTTTAGCGGTTTCACCTTTGAATGCTGATCAAGTAGTTGTTGGTGGTGTTAATATTTGGCGTTCAACAAATGGAGGAACAAATTGGATAATTAATGCACATTGGACTGGATCAGGAGCGCCTTATGTGCATGCAGATATTCATGCACTAGAATTTATTCCTGGAAGTGGCACAACCTATTTTGCTGGTTGTGATGGAGGTTTGTTTAAAACAGCAAACAGTGGTACTGCTTGGAGTGATTTAAGTAATGGATTACAAATTTCACAAGCCTACAGAATAGGGCTTTCAAAAACAAATCAAAATTTATTACTCACAGGATGGCAAGATAATGGAACAAACCGTTGGAGTGGAACAGCTACATGGACACAACCACTTGGTGGCGATGGTATGGAAGCCATTATTGATCATACAACTGCAAATACACAATACGGAGAGTTGTATTATGGAGAAATTTATAGAACAACAACAGGTGGAAATTTAACAACCAATATTGTTCAATCTGGTGGAACAGGCGTTAATGCTAATGGTGAATGGGTAACACCCTATATCATGAATCCATTAAAATCTTCAACATTATTAGTAGGGAAAGCGCAAGTATACAAATCTGTAAATAGAGGAGGTGCTTGGACGCAAGTGGGCTCAATTACAGGTGGAACAGGTAATCTTGTTGCAATGGCTTATTCTCCTACTGATAGTAATTACATTTATGTTGCTAAACAGGATAAATTCTATGCTTCTACTAATGGAACAGCATTTACCGATAGAACAACAGGTTTGCCAGTAGCTTCTGCAGCTATTACATATATAGCTGTTGCATCCAATAATCCTCAACATGTTTGGGTAACATTTTCTGGTTATTCAGCTGCAAATAAAGTATGGTACTCTGCAAATGCAGGAGCAACATGGACAAACTACACAACAGGTTTACCAAATATTCCTGCAAATTGTATTGTTTATCAAAATGCATCTACAAATGATGCACTTTATGTAGGTACTGATGTTGGTGTTTATTACCGTGATAATACTGCTGGCTCTTGGGCTGCATACAACACAGGCTTGCCAAATGTTATTATAAAAGAACTAGAAATTCAATACACTGCAAATAAATTAAGAGCGGCTACCTACGGAAGAGGTATTTGGCAAACGGATTTAAATTCACCTGGAACTTCAGCTCCAACAGCTGATTTTACTGCTAATAGAACAAATATCTGTGTTGGTGATTGTATTAATTTTACTGATCTTTCTACAGGAACACCTACTTCATGGGCATGGTCATTTCCTGGTGCAGCAACAACAACTTCTTCGGTTCAAAACCCTACAAACATTTGTTACAATACAGCAGGGACTTATAATGTTACTTTAACTGCTACCAATGGAAATGGAAGCAGCCCGATTACAAAAACAGCATATATAACTGTTTCTGGTGTTTCTGCTCTACCACTTGTAGAAGGGTATGAAACTGCAACGTTTGTCCCTACTGGATGGTATCTTAACAATCCAGATGCGGATGCATATACTTGGGTTCAAGCAACCAATGCGAATGGACCATCTGCAGCTGGAACATCTTCTGCTACAATTGATAATGCAACTCCACCTACCTCTACTGTAGGTTATATCGATGAGATGCAAACACCAAAATATAGTTTTGCAGGCTTATCTACCGCAACATTAACATTCGATGTTGCTTATGCGAGATACAATGCAACCTATTTTGATTCATTAATCGTATTAATTTCAACTAATTGTGGAAGTACTTGGTCAAGAGTGTATGCAAAAGGAAGCACTGCTTTAGCAACCGCTGCTGATAATAGTACTACCGTGTTTGTACCTGCTAGTGCTGCAGAATGGAGAACAGAAACAGTTAATTTGAACAGTTATGTCGGTCAAGCAAATGTGATGTTGAGTTTCCAAAATAAATCGGGCTGGGGACAAGCATTGTACATCGATAATATCAATCTTTCGGGGACAAGCAATGTAGCTGGTGTATCCATCACATCAAATGATGTAGATAATACAATATGTGCTGGACAGAGTGTAACATTTACTGCCACTCCTACAAATGGTGGTACAACTCCAGCATACCAATGGAAAGTGAATGGTGCAAATGTTGGAACAAATAGCCCAACATATACAACCACAACATTAACCAATGGTCAGATCGTAACCTGTGTTATGACTTCCAATTTATCTGGTGTAACCGGGAACCCTGCAACTAGTAATGCAATTACGATGGTTGTAAATGCAATTCCTGCAACACCTACAGCAAGTAGTAATACACCTGTGTGTAGCGGGAATACAATTAATTTAAGCACTCCAACTGTAGCAGGTGCAACTTATTCGTGGACAGGTCCGAGCGCATTTACAAGCACTACACAAAATCCGACACGTCCAACTTCAACTGCTGCTATGGCAGGAACATACAGTGTAACGGTAACCACAAATGGTTGTACCAGTTTAGCAGGGACAACAGCAGTGGTAGTAAATGCTACACCAGCAACTCCAACAGTAAATAGTAATACTCCTGTTTGTGCTGGATCAACTATTAATTTAACAACTGCAGCTGTAACAGGTGCAACATATGCATGGACTGGACCTAGTGCATTTACAAGTGCAGTTCAAAACCCAACCCGCCCAACTTCAACAGTTGCGATGGCAGGAACATACAGCTTAACTGTAACAGTAGGAGGTTGTACAAGTGCTTCAGGAACAACGAATGTTGTTGTAAATGCTGTTCCAGCAACGCCAACAGCAAGCAGCAATACTCCTGTTTGTGCTGGAAGTACAATTAATTTAGCTACTCCAGCTGTAACAGGCGCAACTTATACATGGACGGGTCCAAGTGCATTTACAAGCACCACTCAAAATCCAACCCGTCCAACATCAACAGTTGCAATGGCTGGTACATATAGCGTAACAGTAACAGTAGGCGGTTGTACAAGTTTAGCAGGTACAACAGCTGTAGCAGTAAATGCAACTCCTGCAACACCAACAGCAAGTAGCAATACTCCTGTTTGTGCAGGAAGTACAATTAATTTAAATACACCAGCTGTAACAGGCGCAACATATGCTTGGACGGGTCCAAGCACATTTACAAGTGCTGTTCAAAATCCAACTCGTCCAACGTCAACAGTTGCGATGGCTGGTACTTATAGTGTAACAGTAACAGTAGGTGGTTGTACTAGTTTAGCAGGAACCACTGCTGTAGTTGTAAATGCTGTTCCTGCAACACCAACAGCAAGTAGCAATACCCCTGTTTGTACAGGTAATACAATCAATTTGGCAACTCCTGCAGTAACAGGCGCAACCTATGCATGGACAGGTCCGAGCGCATTCACAAGCACATCTCAAAATGCTTCTCGTCCAACATCAACAGTTGCCATGGCTGGTACATATAGTGTAACAGTAACAGTAGGTGGTTGTACTAGTTTAGCAGGAACAACAGCAGTTGTAGTGAATACTACTCCAACAACACCAACAGCAAGCAGCAATACTCCTGTTTGTTCAGGAAACACAATTAATTTGAGTACGCCAACTGTTGCGGGAGCAACGTATACATGGACAGGTCCAAGTACTTTTTCTAGTACAACTCAAAATGCAACCCGTCCTTCTTCTACAACAGCAATGGCTGGAACATACAGTGTTACTGTAACAGCTGGTGGTTGTACAAGTTTAGCAGGTACAACTGCAGTAGTAGTAAATGCAACTCCTGCAACACCAACTGCTAGTAGCAATACTCCTGTTTGTACAGGTGGAACAATAAATTTAACCACTCCAGCAGTAGCGGGAGCAACGTATACATGGACAGGTCCAAGCTCGTTCTCGAGCACTTCTCAAAATCCTACTCGTCCTTCTGCTACAAACGGAATGGCTGGTACATACAGTGTTACTGTAACAGCTGGTGGTTGTACTAGTTTAGCAGGTACAACAGCGGTTGTTGTAAGTGGATCGGTAATCCCTTCCGTAGCTACATCTATTGCTTCTGGTTCTAATTCAATTTGTTTAGGACAAACAGTTACATTCATGGCTACTCCAACAAATGGTGGAACAAGCCCTACGTATCAATGGCAAGTAAACGGTGGAAACGCTGGAACTGGTGCTGTATTTACATCTAGCACTTTGGCTGATGGCGATATTGTAACGTGTATCATGACAAGTAATTCACCTTGTGCAAGTCCAACAACAGGTACATCAACAGGAATTGCGATGACAGTTACCTCTTCTGTTGTTCCAAGTGTTGCAATAGCAGGCACAAGTATAATCTGTGCTGGTGATGCAACTACATTTACTGCAACACCAACGAATGGCGGAACAACACCTACATACCAATGGCAAGTGAATGGCTCAAATGCAGGAACAGGTGCAACATTCACATCTAGTACATTAGCAAATGGTGATGTGGTAACGTGTATCATGACAAGCAATTCATCATGTGCAAGTCCAACAACAGCAACATCATCAGGAACAACAATGGTTGTAACAGGAATTCCATCTACACCTACAATTTCACAAAATGTGAATGTGCTTACATCTATTTCGGCTACAGGTAACCAATGGTATTTAAATGGTGCAATTATTCCTGGTGCAACTTCTCAAACATATACAGTTACACAAAGTGGCTTATACACAGTTGTTGTTACGGTGAATGGTTGTTCATCTGCAGCATCTGCAGGTTCTAACGTAACCGTAACTGGTGTTGAAGAGTCAACAAATAGTCTTTTGTTTGATGTGTTCCCGAATCCAAATGATGGAAACTTTAATTTAAGTTTTAACGCAATCGAAAAATCGAATTATAAAATCGAGATATATAATACAATCGGTCAGCGTGTTTATACCGAAGAATTGAACAGCTTCCAAGGATTATATAACAGCAAAATCAGCGTAACTGATTTTGGAAGAGGTGTTTATACTATTAGTTTAATTAATTCAGATAGTCATATCACAGTTAAGAAAATGATTGTCTATTAATACGATTGAAGCATAATCGAATAATTTTAGATAAAAAAAGAGCCTCCAATTATTTTGGAGGCTCTTTTTTTATTAGTATGTTAATATTGTTATTTGTAATCGCCTGAAATTTAAGATTTTAATTAAAATAAATACAATTATTAATGAATAGTTAAAAGCTTTTAATGAATAGTTAAACAGTATTTAAATGATTAAAGTTTGCACTGATCTCTCCTTTTTTTAACATTAATTGAGTTCTGTTTATTGTCTGTTTATTCTTTTTTAAAATAGTCCTCAACCCAAGATGTTGATTTGTTTGTTTGCCAAAAACATCCCTTAGTCTAAAAAACAAAAGAATCCAGACTTTGTATGCACAAAACAGTAAATTTGTCCTGAAAATTTGGGTTATTTAAAAAGAAATACCTAAAATTGAGGTCGAAAATAAAACTATAAAATTTTATGCCAACACAAAGTGCTCCAATCGATTTCCTTCCAATCGCATTAATGTTTGTAGTTGCTCTTGGATTTGTTGTAACAACAATGGTTGTAACCCACATGCTTGGGCCAAAACGCAAATCAAAAATTAAAAATGACACGTTCGAGTGTGGTATAGAGGTTCAAGGGAATGCTCGTATTCCATTTTCTATTAAATATTTTCTAGTTGCAATTCTATTTGTTTTATTCGATGTGGAGGTAATCTTCATGTACCCATGGGCAGTAAATTTTAAAGAGCTAGGATTAGTTGGCTTTTTGGAAATGCTAACCTTTGTTGGCTTTTTATTAGTTGGGTTCTATTACATCCTTAAAAAAGGTGCATTAAAGTGGGAATAAGCAAAAAGGATACTATGAAGACTCTTTTAAAAATCACATTTTTATTTCTAATTAGCAGCAACATTAGCTTTGCTCAAAAAGGAACACCTTTGTTTTCACTTTGTGGTAAAACTGGTGATTGCACCATGACCTGGGAAGAGTTTTCGAAATGTAAAAAAGTATTAGTTCCTACCGATAAAAAAATAAGCATTGGAACCTTTCTGGTGACCGTGCAAAAAGCAGAACGAAAAGATTCTACTTATATCGAATTTCAAGAAAAAGGTGGTCTATTCAGTAAAAGCTCACTTGAAGTAATTGAAAAACTTCACAAAGACAAAAAACTAGGAAATAAAATTGTTATTGAAGCAGTAGAAATATTGCAAAGTGGTCAGCCTGCCCGCAAAGGAGCTGGTATGGTTATTACATTAAATTAAATTATTGTTGCAAACATTGTTTGCTCTAAACCCTAAGATAAATGAGTACAATACAAAAATCAAAAATCGAAATAGCAAAAGCTCCTGAAGGTATTGAAGGACCCGGTTTTTTTGCTACCCAAATTGATAAAGTAGTTGGTATGGCTCGTGCAAATTCATTGTGGCCTTTACCGTTTGCTACATCATGTTGTGGTATTGAATTTATGGCAACTATGGCATCAACATATGACTTAGGTCGTTTTGGTGCTGAGCGCTTAAGCTTTTCACCTCGTCAAGCCGATTTGTTGATGGTAATGGGAACAATTTCTAAAAAAATGGCTCCTGTTCTTCGTCAAGTATACGAACAAATGGCTGAACCAAAATGGGTATTGTCTATGGGTGCATGTGCATCTAGCGGTGGTGTATTCGATACGTACAGTGTATTACAAGGAATTGATAGAATAATTCCTGTTGATGTTTATATTCCTGGTTGTCCTCCTCGTCCTGAACAAGTATTGGATGGAATTCTTCAAATTCAAGAATTAGCAAAATCTGAATCAATCAGACGAAGAGATACAGAAGAATATAAAAACATGTTAGCTAAATATAATATTGAATAAACCACTCCCCGTCTTCCTTAAAGGAGAAGGTGAAGCGAGAACTTAACCATGAGCAACACATTATTAGATAACGTAAACGAAAAACTAAAAGCAAAATTCGGAGAAGGAATTCTTTCTGCTGAAATGCATTATGATTTTCCTGTATTTACAATCAGAAAAGACATCATTCATGATGTAATTAAATTTTTAAAAGAAGACGAAGAATTAGCATTTGGATTTTTAACAACCATGTGTGGTTTACATTATCCTGATAATGCTGGACATGAATTGGGTGTTATGTATCAATTACACAACATGCCTAAAAATTATCGCATTCGATTAAAAACATTCTTCGCTATTTCTGATCCTCAAATTCCTACAATCACCGATTTGTATGCAACTGCAAATTGGATGGAGCGTCAAGAGTTTGATTTTTTTGGAATCATATTCAAAGGTCATCCAAACTTAAAACGTATTTTAAATATGGATGAAATGACGTATCATCCAATGCGTAAAGAATACCCAGTAGAGGATGGAACGCGTGAAGATAAAGATGATAAAATGTTTGGACGATAAAACAGTATTACCATGAGCAAAGAAAAAAATACAAATACTGATATCATAGAAAAAGAGTACACTACTCTTAATCTTGGACCTACACATCCTGCAACACATGGAATTTTCCAGAACGTGTTAAAAATGGATGGAGAACTTATTGTTGAAGGCGAATCTACCGTTGGATACATTCACCGTGCATTTGAAAAAATTGCGGAACGTAGACCTTACTATCAAATTACTGTTCTTACCGATCGTTTAAATTATTGTTCATCTCCAATCAATAACCTTGGTTGGCACATGACGGTTGAGAAACTTTTGAAAATCGAAATTCCAAAACGTGTTCAATACCTACGCGTTATCATCATGGAATTAGCACGTATTTCCGATCACATTATTTGTAATAGCGTTATTGGTGTTGATACAGGAGCTATGACAGGTTTCTTGTACATCTTCCAACAAAGAGAAAGTATCTATGATATTTTTGAAGAATTATGTGGAGCGCGCTTAACTACAAACATCGGACGTATTGGTGGTTTAGAAAGAGATTTTTCTCCAAAGGCTTGGGCTTTAATCGATAAGTTTTTAGCTGAATTCCCTGCTAAATTAAAAGAGTTCGAAAACTTATTAATGCGTAACCGTATTTTTATGGATCGTACCATTAAGTGTGGTCCTATCTCTGCTGAAATGGCTTTGGAATACGGCTTTACGGGTCCAAATTTACGTGCTGCTGGTGTTGATTACGATGTACGTGTAATGAATCCATATTGCTCTTACGAAGAATTTGAATTTACTGTTCCTGTTGGAACACAAGGCGATACCTACGATCGTTTTATGGTGCGTGAAGAAGAAATGTGGCAAAGTTTAAGCATCATCAAACAAGCAATCGAAAAAGTAAAAAAAGAACCAGCTGGTGTTTATCATGCTGATGTTCCTGAATTTTTCTTGCCTCCTAAAGAAGAAGTTTACAACAACATGGAAGCGTTAATCTATCACTTCAAAATTGTGATGGGCGAAACTGATGTTCCTGTTGGTGAAGTATATCATTGTGTTGAAGGTGGTAATGGCGAATTAGGTTATTATTTAATTAGTGATGGTGGTAGAGCTCCATCTCGTATGCATATTCGCAGACCATGCTTTATTTATTACCAAGCATATACCGAAATGATTAAAGGTGCTTTATTGTCGGATGCAATTCTTACAATGAGTAGTATGAATGTTATTGCAGGCGAGTTAGACGCTTAAAATAAAGGTTGAAAAATAGAATAATTTAAACTCAGCGGTCTCAAAGCCGTTGCGAGAAAAAATAAAGATGAGTAACGAAATAAAATTTAACGAAGAAGCGCTTGCAACAGTCAACAAGATTATTGCTCGCTATCCAAAAGGCAAACACAAATCAGCATTGCTTCCAATTTTACATGTTGCACAAGCTGAATTTGGTGGTTGGTTAAGCCCAGAAACAATGGATTATGTTGCTTCTATTTTAAACATCAAACCAATTGAAGTATATGAAGTAGCATCGTTCTATTCCATGTACAATCTTAAACCAGTTGGAAAATGCTTGTTGGAAGTTTGTCGTACTTCATCGTGCTGGACACGTGGTGCAGAAGATGTAGTAAAACACATCGAAAAGCGATTAAACATCAAAGAAGGTGAAACTACAAAAGATGGAATGTTCACCTTGAAAACTGTTGAGTGTTTGGGTAGCTGTGGTGGTGCTCCAATGTTACAAGTTGGTGCTTCGTTCCACGAAAATTTAACAATGGAAAAAGTAGATGCACTTATTGAAGAATACCGTGCTGCTAACAAACAAAGAAGTTATACTGATTTAGATTATAAAAACACATTATAAGAATGGGTAAGAAATTATTAATTCATAACGATAAAGTTCCAAACATCCATACACTGCAAGTGTATCGTGAGCATGGTGGATATGCTTCTGTTGAGAAAGCATTAAAATCAATGACTCCAAACGATGTGGTGGAAGAAGTAAAAAAATCAGGACTTAGAGGTCGTGGTGGTGCAGGTTTCCCTACAGGAATGAAATGGAGCTTTTTAGCAAAGCCTGAAGGTGTTGAGCGTTACCTTGTTTGTAATGCTGATGAATCGGAGCCAGGAACATTCAAAGATCGTTACTTGATGGAAAAAATTCCTCATGCTTTAATTGAAGGTATGATTACCTCTAGTTATGCATTGGGTGCAAAAACATCTTACATCTATATTCGTGGTGAATATTTTTATGTTGCTCGCATTTTAGAAGCAGCAATCGAAGAAGCATACGCAGCAGGATTATTAGGAAAAAATATTTTAGGAACCGATTTCTCTCACGATTGCTACGTTCAAGTTGGTGGTGGTGCTTATATCTGTGGTGAAGAAACTGCTTTGTTAGAATCATTAGAAGGAAAACGGGGTAATCCACGTATCAAACCTCCATTCCCTGCTATCGCTGGTTTGTATGGTTGTCCTACTGTTGTAAATAACGTGGAAACAATTGCAGCTGTTTGTCCAATTGTAATGATGGGTGGCGATGAGTATGCAAAAATTGGTGTGGGTAGAAGTACAGGTACAAAATTAATTTCTGCATCTGGACATATCAATAAACCGGGTGTTTACGAAATTGAATTAGGATTACCTGTTGAAGAATTTATTTATTCAGATGAATATTGTGGTGGTATCATTAATGGAAGAAAACTAAAAGCGGTAATTGCGGGTGGTTCTTCTGTACCTGTATTACCAGCTGAATTGATATTAAAAAATGATAAAGGCGAACCTCGTTTAATGACCTACGAATCATTAAGTGAAGGTGGATTTGCTACTGGTACCATGTTGGGTTCTGGTGGATTTATGGTTTACGATGAAACAACAAGCATTGTAAAAAACCTATACACACTTGCTCGTTTTTATCATCACGAAAGTTGTGGACAATGTTCTCCTTGTCGTGAAGGTACTGGTTGGATGGAAAAAATTCTTCACCGTATTGTAGAAGGACATGGTAAGCCAAGTGATATTGATTTGTTATGGGATATTCAACGCAAAATTGAAGGAAATACCATTTGTCCATTAGGTGATGCTGCTGCATGGCCTGTTGCAAGTGCTATTCGTCACTTCCGTGCTGAGTTTGAAGAATACATTAACAATCCAAGTAAAATAAAAGATGTTAAACATTATTACAGTGTGAACCAGTTAGCGGGTGCATAATTGTAAATTGTAAAAGATATAAAAATGGCAAAAGTAACAATTGACGGACATAGCATTGAAGTAGCAGATGGAACAACCATTTTGCAAGCTGCACGTATGATTGGTGGAGACATTGTTCCTCCAACAATGTGCTACTATTCCAAATTAAAAACAAGTGGCGGCTACTGCCGTACTTGTATTGTAAAAGTAACCAAAGGTTCTGAAAAGGATCCTCGTCCAATGCCTAAACCTGTTGCTTCTTGTAGAACAACAGTAATGGATGGTATGGAAGTGGTGAACATTACTTCTCCTGAAGTATTAGAAGCAAGAAGAGGTGTTGTTGAATTTTTATTAATCAACCATCCATTGGATTGCCCTATCTGCGACCAAGCTGGTGAGTGCCACTTACAAGATTTAGGTTACGAGCATGGTCTCGCAAAAACGCGTTACGATTTCCCTCGCAGAACATTCAACACCATCGATATTGGTCCTTACATCAAAATGCACATGACACGTTGTATCATGTGTTTCCGTTGTGTAAAAACAGCTGATCAAATTACCGATTACCGTGTTCATGGAATGTTGAACCGTGGTGATGCTTCTGAGATTAGCACTTACATTCAAAAAGCAATTGACAATGATTTCTCTGGTAACATCATCGATGTTTGTCCAGTAGGAGCATTAACTGATAGAACCTTCCGTTTCAAAAGCCGTGTTTGGTTTACAAAACCAATGGATGCACACCGTAACTGTACAAAATGTTCAGGTAAAGTTGCATTGTGGTTAAAGGGAAATGATGTGTTACGTGTAACAGGTCGTAAAGATAAATGGGGTGAAGTAGAAGAATTCATTTGTAACGAATGTCGTTTCGAGAAAAAAGATGTGAAAGACTGGACAATTGAAGGCCCTCGTCACATCGATCGTCATTCCGTTATTTCTGCTAATCATTACGAAAGTTTAGCGAAATTAAAATTGGATATTGGTAAACAACAAAAAGCATTGTCTACAAAGAAATAAAATAACGTATGGTATTTTCAACTTACATAATTTATAAAGCAATCCTTGTACTTGCAGTTTTTGCAATCACATTGTTAGTTGCAACTTACAGCACCTATGCTGAACGTAAAATCGCAGCATTTCTTCAGGATCGTATTGGTCCCGACAGAGCAGGCCCTTTTGGTATTTTACAACCATTAGCCGATGCGGTAAAAATGTTTATGAAAGAAGAGATGATTCCATCTGTTTCAAACAAATGGTTATTCATCCTTGGTCCTTCATTAGCAATGTTAACAGCTTGTTTAACAGGTGTTGTTATTCCTTGGGGTAAATCATTGTTCATCGATGGTCAAGAATTTTCATTACAAATCACCGACTTAAACATTGGTGTATTGTATTTATTCAGTGTGGTTTCAATGGGTGTATATGGTATCATGATTGGTGGTTGGGCATCTAATAATAAGTATTCATTGTTAGGTGGTATTCGCGCTTCTTCTCAAATGATTAGTTATGAAGTTGCAATGGGATTATCCATCATTGCATTGGTAATGACAACTGGAACATTGAGTATGAAAGAAATTGCAGCGCAACAACATGGCTGGCATTGGAACGTATTAATTCAACCACTTGGTTGTTTAATATTTATCATCTGTGCATTTGCTGAAACAAACCGTGCTCCTTTCGATTTACCTGAGTGTGAAACCGAGTTAGTTGGTGGTTACCACACCGAGTACAGTTCAATGAAATTAGGATTCTTCTTATTTGCTGAATACATCAATATGTTTATTTCTTCAGCAGTTATCTCTACATTCTATTTTGGTGGATACAACATGCCATTCGTTGGTCGTTGGATTCATGATCCAAACATGTTAGCGATTTTAGGAGTTGTATTTTTATTTGTAAAAATTTCCTTCTTTATATTCTTCTTTATGTGGGTTCGTTGGACATTGCCTCGCTTCCGCTACGATCAATTAATGAATTTAGGTTGGAAAATTTTAATTCCATTATCAATTTTAAATATTGTAATTACTGGCGCATGGATGATGCGTGGTGAGATTATTCAATTATTTACTAAGTAAGAGAAAAAACAATGCAAGCATTAACCAATAGATCAAAAGTAGTTTCTAAAAAAGAAATGACATTCATGGAAAGAATGTACTTACCTGCCATTTTTGGTGGTATGATGATTACATTCAGTCACTTCTTCAGACGTAAACCAACGATTAAATATCCAGAACAAAAACGTGAATTCAGCGGTGTGTATCGTGGACAACATGTTTTAAAACGCGATGAAAAAGGTGCAGAACGTTGTACTGCATGTGGATTATGTGCTGTGGCTTGTCCTGCCGAAGCCATCACCATGGTTTCTGCTGAACGCAAACCAGGTGAAGAAAATTTATACCGCGAAGAAAAATATGCTGCTAAATATGAAATCAACATGTTGCGTTGTATTTTCTGTGGCGATTGCGAAGAAGCTTGTCCAAAAGAAGCAATCTTCTTAACCGATCGTCAAGTAAGCGTTTACGGTCAACGTAAAAGTTTTATCTATGGAAAAGATGTGTTAGTTGAATCAAAAGACAGTCCAATTGATTTAGCAAAACGTCAAACATCATCCGTTAAAGAATTTAAATTGCACAAAGAGTTTGGCCATAACCAAACGTATGATAAAAATAAAAAAGTAAACGCTGGTGGTCACCACTAACAAATAGATAAAAGAATTATGATTACACAATACGTATTTTATTTTCTATCCTTTTTAGCCATCATGTTTGGCTTAATGGTAGTACTTTCTAAAAATCCAATTCATAGTGTACTTTATTTAGTACTTACGTTTTTTGCTATTGCAGGACACTATGTGTTGTTGAACGCACAATTCCTTGCAGCTGTTCATATCATTGTTTACGCTGGAGCAATCATGGTATTGTTCTTATTCGTAATCATGTTGTTGAACTTAAACAAAGAAACAGAACCACATAAAAATGTTTGGTTGAAACTTTCTGCTGCTGTTGCATCTGGATTGTTATTAGTAGTTTTAGTAGGCTCATTAAAAAATGCCGAAATGATTGCAGCAACAAACACATTTGATCCAAATGTTGGTTTGATCGAAAACTTAGGTAAAACATTATTCAAAGAATTTTTATTGCCATTTGAAGTTGCTTCTTTATTGTTGTTAGGAGCAATGGTTGGTGCAGTATTATTAGGTAAAAAAAGTATTAAATAAAAGATATGTCAGCAATTCAAATTATTCCAATTAACTGGTACATTTTATTAAGTGCAGTGCTTTTCACAATAGGTGTGTTAGGTGTGCTTTTTAGACGTAATGCCATTATTATTTTTATGTCGGTTGAATTAATGCTTAATGCAGTTAATTTACTGTTAGTCGCATTTTCAACCTATTTGTCGGATAGTGCCGGACAAGTATTTGTGTTCTTCATTATGGCGGTAGCTGCTGCTGAGGTGGCTGTTGGTTTAGCTATTTTGATGAGCGTTTATCGCAATACAAAGTCGACAGATATTTATATGTTAAACAAGTTAAAAGGATAAAAAGTATAAAGTACTTCGTCTTTAGTATTCAGCTAATAACGAATGACTAAAATCTAAATACAATATAAGTTATGATAAAATTAGTTTGGTTAGTTCCGCTTCTTCCTCTAATCGGTTTTATGATTATTGGATTTTTTGGAAAAAAATTATCGAAAGGATTGGTTGGAACAATTGCAAGTGGAGCTGTTCTAGGAGCATTTGCTGTTTCATTAGGAATATTCTTTGAATTGGGTGGTCAAACCGAAAAATCAGTAACCATCGATTTATTCTCTTGGATAACTGCAGGTAAACTTTCCATTCCTTTTTCATTTTTAGTGGATCCACTTTCTTCTTTGTTCTTATTAATCATAACTGGTATCGGATTTTTGATTCATTTGTATTCAATCGGATACATGCACGATGATGAAGGGTTTTCAAGATTCTTCGCGTACTTAAATCTATTCGTATTCTTCATGTTGTTGTTAGTGTTAGGTTCTAACTACTTAATCATGTTTGTTGGTTGGGAAGGCGTTGGATTGTGTTCTTATTTATTAATTGGATTCTGGTTTAAAAATACGGCTTACAACAATGCTGCTAAAAAAGCATTCATCATGAACCGTATTGGTGACTTAGGTTTCTTATTAGGTATCATCTTAATCTTTGTAACATTTGGTAGCATCTCTTACAACGAAGTATTCGAACAAGCAAAACATTTTATTGGCGATAATTCAGTAATTACTGCAATTGCATTATTGTTATTTATTGGTGCAATGGGTAAAAGTGCACAGCTTCCTTTGTACACGTGGTTACCTGATGCGATGGCTGGTCCAACTCCAGTATCTGCATTAATCCATGCTGCAACAATGGTTACTGCTGGTATTTACATGGTATCTCGTTCAAACATTTTATACACACTTTCTCCTTTTGCAATGGAAGTAGTTGCTGTTGTTGGTGTTTGTACTGCTTTGTTTGCTGCAACAATTGGTTTGGCACAAAACGATATTAAAAAAGTATTGGCTTACTCAACTGTATCTCAATTAGGATACATGTTCCTTGCGCTTGGTGTTGGTGCTTATACAGGTGCTGTATTCCATGTAATGACACATGCATTCTTTAAAGCATTGTTATTCTTAGGTGCAGGTTCTGTTATTCATGCAATGAGTGGCGAACAAGATATTCGTAAAATGGGTGGATTGAAAAAATACATTCCTATCACACACTTAACATTCTTATTAGGAACATTAGCAATTGTTGGTTTCCCTGGTTTCTCTGGTTTCTTCTCTAAAGATGAAATTTTAGCACATGCATGGGAACACAATAAATTACTTTGGTTCTTAGGTGTATTAGGTGCTGCTATGACAACCTTCTACATGTTCCGTTTGTATTTCTTAACCTTCAAAGGTTCATTCCGTGGAACACACGATCAAGAACATCATTTACACGAATCACCAAAATCAATGACCATTCCATTGATTGTTTTAGCTGTGTTATCTGTTGTTGGTGGTTTAATCGGAATTCCTGAAGTATTAGGTGGTCACCATTATTTAGAGGCATACTTAAAGCCAGTGTTCGAAGATTCTTCTTTGCGTTTGGTACATCATTTATCACATGAAACAGAATACATTTTAATGGGCGTTGCTATTTCAGTAATGGCACTTGCAATGTATTTCGCTTACAATAAATATGTAAAAAATAAAACATTGCCTGCGAATGAAGGCGAGACTTTAAATCCAATTCACAACTTGGTATACAAAAAATATTTAATCGATGAATTGTACGAAAATGTAATCATGAAACCAATCAACTTTATTGGTGAAGCATTGCATAAAGTAGTCGACAATCAAATTGTAGATGGTATTGTAAATGGATTTGGTTCAATGGTAACAGGTGTGAGTGGCGTTATTCGCAAAGCACAATCAGGAAACATTGGATTCTATGTATTTGTAATGGTTATCAGTATTGTATTGATATTGTTTACACAGTTGTTTTAAGTTAGAAATTAAGATTTAGAATTTTATATAAAGGATATGATCACATTATTATTAATATTTTTCCCTTTAGTAGCAGCATTAATGTTGTTATTGGTAAAAGGTGAACAGGTTAAAAAAATTGCACTAGGTGCAGCCATCGTAGAATTTGCAATATCCATGTTTGCGGTATTTCAATTTCAAAAAAATGCTGATACGCAATTCGAACTAAATTATGCATGGATTAAATCTATGGGAATCAACTTCCACGTTGGAATGGATGGTATCTCGTTATTGTTGGTTATCCTTACTACATTCTTAGTTCCAATCATTATCCTTACTTCATTCAATAAACAATACAAAAATCCATCTGCATTTTATTCATTGATTCTTGCAATGCAATTTGCATTAATCGGTGTGTTTGTTTCATTGGATGGTTTCTTATTCTACATTTTCTGGGAGTTAGCATTGATTCCAATTTACTTCATCTGCTTACTTTGGGGTGGCGATGATAGAGCACGCATTACGTTCAAATTCTTTGTTTATACATTGGCTGGTTCATTGTTAATGTTGGCTGGTTTAATCTATTTGTATCAGTTTACACCAAACCATACATTTGATATTAAAGCGTTGTATGCAGCCGGACAAAGTTTAGATGTTGTTCATCAAGGATATGTTTTCTGGGCAATGTTTATGGCCTTTGCTATTAAAATGCCTGTATTCCCTTTCCATACTTGGCAGCCAGATACCTACACAACTGCACCTACACAAGGAACCATGTTGTTATCGGGTATCATGTTAAAAATGGGTACTTATGGAGTTATTCGTTGGTTATTACCAATTGCTCCATTAGGTGTTGAGCATTATGCACACTTAGCAATTACATTAGCTGTAATTGGTATTTTATATGCTTCTACCATTGCCATCGTACAAAAAGATTTCAAACGCTTAATCGCTTATTCTTCTATTGCTCACGTTGGTTTAATTGCTGCTGGTATTTTAGCAGGAAACGTACAAGGTGTTCAAGGTTCAATGATTCAAATGGTAAGTCATGGTGTAAACGTTGTTGGTTTATTCTTTATCGTTGATTTAATTCAAACACGTACCAACACACGCGACTTACATTCATTGGGTGGAATCAGAAATGTAAATCCTCAGTTTGCTGTATTGTTTTTAATTGTATTGTTAGGCAGTGTTGCATTACCATTAACAAATGGTTTTATCGGGGAGTTTTTATTGTTGAATGGTGTGTATCAATACAGCGCTTGGATGGCAGCTTTTGCTGGTATCTCAGTTATTCTTGGTGCAGTGTATATGTTACGCAGTTACCAATCAATTATGTTGGGCGAAACAAATGCAGTAACAAGTTCATTTGCTCCATTAACAGGAAACGAAAAAGCAGTATTGGTAATTATTTGTGCAGCAATCATTGCATTTGGAGTGTTTCCAAAACCATTATTAGACATAGTAGAACCATCTGTTATTAAATTGGTAGATGGATTTAATTTAGCAATCGGAAAATAAAATATAAATGTGGCTTGTGTCACATTCTTAAAGAAATAGATATAGAACTATGAAAGCATTAATATTACTTTCTTCATTAGGTGTAATTGCATTGTTAGCTGAAATTTTCAGCTTCAAAAAATTGGTTTATCCATTAGTAATTATTGGTTTAATTACCACATTAATTTTTAATGCTTTCGATTGGGGAACCGACATCACCTATTTTAACATGATGCGTTACGATGATTTTGCTGTTGCATTCTCAACCGTATTAATTGGTGTTTCTATTCTTTGGTTTGTGATGGCCGATGGTTTCTTTAAAGAAGAATCCAACATGACCGATTATTTTTCATTGGTAATATTTTCATTAGCTGGTGCTGTAATCATGGTATCCTACAGCAACATGGCCATGTTGTTTTTAGGAATCGAAATTTTATCCATTCCAATGTATGTTTTAGCAGGTAGTAAAAAAGACGATGTGCTTTCAAACGAAGCTGGATTCAAATATTTAATCATGGGTGCTTTTGCAACTGGTTTCTTGTTGTTTGGTATCGCTTTAATTTATGGTGCTACTGCATCTTTTGATATTGTTGAAATTGCACAAGTTGTTTCTACAGGTGCTGCATCTTCTATTTTCTATGTAGGATTATTATTAATGTTGGTAGGTTTATCATTTAAAGTTTCTGCTGTACCATTTCACTTTTGGGCTCCCGATGTTTATCAAGGTGCACCAACTCCAGTTACAGCTTACATGGCAACCATTGTTAAAACAGCTGCATTTGCTGCATTTTTACGTTTGTTCTATACTTGCTTCCAAGGTTCGGCTGGTACATGGACAAGCATTGTAGTGGTAATGGCAGGCTTAACATTATTAGTTGGTAACATCACAGCAGTATTGCAAACGAGCACCAAGCGGATGTTGGCTTACTCAAGTATTGCACATGCTGGTTATATGTTATTAGGTTTAGTCGCATTGAATGGTTATTCTCAAAGCTCTATATTAATGTACACATTGGCTTATTCAGTTGGTTCTATCACTTCTTTTGGAGTGTTGGGTTATGTAGCAAAAGCAAGAGGTGGCGATAGCATCGATTCATTCAATGGATTAGCAAAAACAAATCCCTTCTTAGCATTTGTAATGACGGTTGCTTTGCTTTCATTAGCAGGTATTCCTCCAACAGCGGGTTTCTTTGCAAAATATTACATCTTCACTGCAGCATTCCAAGCAGGTCATGCATGGTTAGTGTTAGTAGCTATTTTAGCATCTTTAATTGGTGTGTACTACTACTTTAAAATCATCATTGCAATGTACTTTAAACACAACAATAACGAGTCTGCAATTGAACTAAGCTTCAACCACAAATTATTATTTGTAATTACAGTTCTACTTACTATCGCATTGGGCTTAATGCCTGATTTTGTGATTGGTTTGTTGTAATCTAAAAATACTTTTAGTTAAAAAGGCTTCGCTTTTGCGAGGCCTTTTTTGTTATATTTGGTAAATGAGCACAGAAATGAAAAGAATTTTAGGGGGAATGTTTTTCTTTTTTTTAATCAATTTAACATTTGCGCAAAATTTTGAATGGGCAAAACAGATTGGTCCAGGAACAAATCACAATGATTTTGCTCATTCTTTGTGTATTGACAATTCTGGAAATTCTTATTACACAGGATATTTTGAAGGTACACTCGACTTTGACCCTGATACAAACAATACACATACGATCACTTCAAATGGTGGTAGAGATGCATTTCTTTTGAAATTAGATTCTCTTGGTAATTTTGTTTGGGTGATTACCTTGGGTTCTACATCAGTAGACGAAGGCTTCTCTGTAGGGTGGGACCATAGCGGAAATCTTTATCTGTTAGGTAGATTTTCTGAAACAACAGATTTTGATCCTGGCGTAGGCTTGTTTAATTTAAGTGCTGCTGGTCATGTTGAAATGTTTGTTGCCAAATACGATGTAAATGGAAATTTCATTTTTGCAAAACAATTTGGAGCAATAGGAACAGCTATTGAAACTACTGATCTTGAACTCGATTTAATTTCAGGAATTTATATTGTTGGTTATTTTGAAGGTACAGTTGATTTTGACCCGGGCGCAGGTTCATATCCTTTAACAGCACCTTCAGGTGGAGGCTACGGTGATGCATTCTTTTTGAAAATTGATACTAGTGGTAATTTTATATGGGCACAGAGTATTGGAAGTACAAATCTTGATGAAGGGGTAGGTGTTTCTACAGATGAATCTGGTAATGTTTATTTTGATGGATATTTTAGTGGAACAATTGATTTTGATTTTGGGCCTGGTGTCTTTAATGTTAGTAGCTCAGGAACACTAAATAGTTGGGATCGTTTTATTTTGAAAGTAGATCCAAATGGTAATTTTATTTGGGTCAGAAATTGGGCCATAGGTCAAACAACTGGAACATACTCAAATACATTAAAAGTGAAATCCGGATATGTTTATTCTATCGGAAGTTATGAAAATTCTACGGACTTTGATCCCACAGCAGGAGTGTATACACTTGTTTCTGCAGGTAACAGGGATATATATGTCTCGAAATTTGACACAGCAGGTAATTTTGTATGGGCAAGAAGTATGGGAGGTCCAACCGCTGATATAGGAGGATCACTTACTGTCAGCGATCGGGGAGATATATATTGTATAGGTAGTTTTTCTTCAACTGCCGATCTTGATCCGGGAGCTGCTACCTATAATCAAACTTCTTTTTCTGGATCTAATATGTTTTCGTTAAAATTAAACAAAACAGGAGATTTTATTTGGGCCAAATCAATGACAGGTGCATCTACAAGTGTTGGGTCAGGAATTGCAGTAGACGCTAACGATAATGTTTTTATTTGCGGTGGCTTTTGGGGTACTTCAGAATTTCTATTTGATACCATCATTCATACTTTAGGATATTCTTTTTTTCAGGATATATTTACGGCAAAATGGAGTCAGGATTATTGCTCTTCATTTGGTGTATTACTTGATAGCCTGATAAATGTATCATGCAGTAATACAGGCTTTGTTGAAGGAAATGCATTTGGTGGTCTTAGACCATATACTTATAGTTGGAATACAATTCCAGTTGTTAATGATTCTCTTACTATTATTGGGAATCCTGGAATTTATAGACTAACTGTGATTGACTCAAATGCCTGTCAGACATCTGCATCAGCTTTTATATTTGGCCCTTCAAATTTAACGTCAATTGACTTGAATGCAAATCTAATAGCATCAAATTTTCGTAATGGCTTACCAACAACAATTAGCTTGGATGGTTTTAACGATGGATGTGTGCCGCAATCAGGAACACTTCAATTAATTTTAGATACTACACTAATTTATTTATCTGCTTCACCCATTCCAGATATTGTAAATGGCGATACACTGATATGGAATTTTAATAATGTTACTTATGATTCAGCACATATAACACCTGTTATATCTGTCCTTGTTCCAACATGGACAATGTTAGGTGATTCAGTTTGTTTGAATGTAGCTATTGCGCCTTCTTTAGGGGATGCGGATGTTTCTAACAATACAAAACAATATTGTTATCGAGTAGAAAATAGCCATGATCCTAATATTAAGAGGGTTTATCCTACAGGGACCTGCACTCCTCACTATATAACTAATGCCGAGCAGCTTACTTATACTGTGCAATTTCAAAACACAGGAAATGCTTCAGCAATTGACGTTTACATTTTGGATACCTTGGATGTAGATTTGAATTTAAATACCGTTCGTGTAATTGGTAATAGTCATTCTGTTATTACAGAAGTGTTACAAGGGAATGTTCTAAAATTCAGATTTGATAATATTAATTTGGCAGATAGTACTAGCAATGAAGCTGCAAGCCATGGTTATGTTATTTTTGAAGTACTACCAAACACTGGATTGTCGAATGGAACAACAATTACAAACAATGTAGGAATCTATTTTGATTTCAACCCTCCGATTTATACAAATACAGTTCTTAATACAATCAGCGATGGAACAATAAACACAAGTGTTAGTTCAGTTGGAAATGTAATCACAGCAAGTTTACCAGGTGTTAGTTATCAATGGTTAAATTGTGATAACGGGAATTCAATTATTGCTGGAGCTGCCAACCAAAGTTATACAGCTATAACAAGTGGCAATTATTCTGTAATAATTAACGATGGCTGTTTTGTGGATACATCTGCATGTGTTTCAGTTTTTGTAACAGGCATAAGTAAAGTAGAAAATAACAATCAATTTTCGTTTTACCCAAACCCATCCAACAACAGCATTACAATAACTACAATTGAGCCAACTCAACTAAAAATCATTAACATGTTAGGCGAAGTTGTACTAGAAAAACAAGTTCAAAATAATACGGTAATTGATATAAATAATTTAAGTAATGGCATTTACTTTATCCAAACAAAGGAAGGTTATAGTACTAAACTCATAAAGAATTAAATTCTTATTAGTTCAAAAAAGGCGCTACCATTTGTAGCGCCTTTTTTGTTTTACTCAGCGCTCTTCAGTAAACATCAAAAATCAATTTCCTTGTTCTCGACACAAACACTATATTTGTTTTTAATATACTCTCTGCGAACTTTGCATAAATACTTCGCGAACTTTGCGGTTAGATAAAAAGTAAATACTATGAAATTCAAAAAGCCATCATTAATAGTTCAAATATTTGTCGGAATGTTTTTAGGGATAATTGTAGGTTATTTCTGGAAAGATTTTGCACCATCATTGCACATCCTCAGCGATATTTTTATGCGCTTAATCAAAATGATTATTGCACCATTGGTATTCTCGGTGTTGGTGGTTGGTGTTGCCAAAGTAGGCGATTTTAAATCTGTTGGTCGCATTGGAATTAAAACACTCTTGTATTTTACTACAGCTGCTATAGTTTCATTGTTACTTGGATTAATGTTGGTTAACTTTTTTGAGCCCGGTAAAACGATGACATTGGAATTGCCTCCTGTTGATGCACAAGTAGGTATTGAAGCAACAAATGGGTTTGATGCAAAAAACTTTATTGAGCATGTTATCCCTTCCAGTGTTGTTGATGCTATGGCAAGCAACGAAATTTTACCCATCGTTATTTTTGCATTGTTCTTTGGTGTAGCTGCTGCATCCATTGGAAGCAAGGGAAAAGTAGTAGTTGATTTTTTCGATTCTGTTTCGCACATCATGTTTAAAATCACCAATTATGTTATGGCATTTGCACCCATGGGTGTGTTTGGTGCATTGGCTGCAGTGGTTGCAAAGCAAGGGTTGGGTGTACTTACAGGCTATCTCTATTTAATCAGTACCTTCTATTTAGGATTATTATTGTTCGTTTTTGGTGTGTTGTTTTTGGTGTGCACCGTTATGAAAATCAAATTCTTTAAATTATTAAGTTATATCAAAGAGCCAATTCTATTGGCTTTCAGCACAGCTAGTTCAGAAGCAGCCATGCCAAAAACAATTGAATCATTAGAGCGTTTTGGTTGCGGAAATAGAATTATTTCGTTTGTATTGCCACTGGGTTATTCCTTTAACCTCGATGGTTCCATGATGTACATGACCTTTGCAACCGTGTTCATTGCACAAGCCTATGGCATTGAAATGACTACATCTCAACAGATTACCATGCTATTAATATTGCTGGTAACCAGCAAAGGAGTGGCAGGCATTCCAAGAGCATCTTTAGTAGTAATTGCCGGAACGTTAGCGCATTTTAATATTCCTGTTGCGGGGTTATTGTTGCTTTTGGGCATTGACCAAATATTAGACATGGGTCGCTCTGCTACCAATGTGGTTGGTAATGCTGTAGCAACAGCTGTGGTGAGTAAATGGGAAGGAGAGTTGCACATGCATCGAAACGATCCTGATATCGATAAGCTCAAATTGTAGTAATCGAGTTCTATCTTTCGTACCTTCGTAAAGATTCAGAAATACTGCTACTATGCTAGAATTTTTCAAACAATTAACCGACCCACAATCCATAATTCACTATGGTGGTTTGGCTTTGCTATTGTTTGTTGTATTTGCCGAAACAGGTTTATTAGTGGGTTTTTTTCTTCCAGGCGATTCATTAATCTTCATTTCAGGCTTATTGTGCGTTTCCAAACCGGAACTGTTGGGCGTAAATCTAATTACGCTAATTGCTTCATTGGCAGCAGCAGCTATTTTGGGAAATGTGGTGGGTTATTGGTTTGGTTATAAAGTAGGTTTACCGCTTTTTGAACGCAAAGATTCCCTCATTTTTAAGAAAAAGTACTTAATGGCGACCAAGGCGTTTTATGATAAAAATGGAGGAAAAACACTCATTTTGGGTCGTTTTTTGCCAATAATTCGCACTTTTGCCCCAATTTTGGCCGGAGTTATCAAATTGGATTTTAAGCAATTTATGCTTTTTAATGTGTTAGGTGCCATCGCCTGGATTGGATTGTTGGCAAGCATCGGTTATTACCTAGGTTCCTATGTTTGGGTGCAACAAAATGTGGGATCTATTGTTCTTGGATTAATCATTATTACAGCAATTCCTGTAATAACAACCTATTTAAAAGAAAAAAAGAAAAACTGACAATGCCATTTACCTCCAAAACCTACCAATTATCCTGTAAATACCACCACTAAATAACTGGTGCTCAGACGGAACAATATATTAGCTTAATTCGTGGTTAGAAACAAGCCAATTCGGCAAGTAAAAAAATAATTAACTTATCATGATAAATTTTTACATTCAAAATAGATTTAGTATGTTTGGAACCCTGTTTTGGAGGAAACTATCCGAGACATTATCAAAAATAAGTATGTATTAACATTAACAATTAATAAATAATAAAAACCAAAAATCAAAATTAATATGAGTAACACAAACAAAACATCGGGCGGATTTAACTTTATGACCGCATTCATTGCAATTTTATTGTCATTACTAATTGGTTGGTTAATTTTCCATTTTGTACTTGGAAACCCTGACAACTTTGATGCTGAAGGACATCCTAAACAAGGTAATTATTTAGGGATGATGAAAGCGGGTGGATGGATTGTACCAATTCTTATGGCAATCTTTATTATTGTTGTAACATTTACAGTTGAGCGTTTTATTACAATTTCTAAAGCAAAAGGTAGCGGAAAAGCAGATGTTTTCTTGAAAAACATCAAAGCAGCATTAGCTAATAATAATTATGACGAAGCAATCGCTTTGTGTGACAAACAAAAAGGATCTTTAGGAAATGTTGTTCGTCAAGGAATTGAAAAATTACAAGTTGTTCAAACAGATTCTTCATTAAATACAGAAGAAAAAATTGAGGCAGTTCAAAAAGAATTAGAAGAAGCTACTTCTTTAGAATTACCAATGTTATCTAAAAATCTTCCTATCATCACTACTTGTGCTACTATCGCAACTCTTTGGGGTTTGATCGGAACAGTATTGGGGATGATTCGTTCATTTGCTGCGATGTCTGCTGCAGGTTCTCCTGATACAGCTGCACTTGCAACAGGTATCTCTGAGGCACTTATCAATACAGCTTTAGGTATCAGCGGTTCAGTTGTTGGTATCATGGCTTACAATTATTTCACTACACGTGTTGATGCAATCACACACAGTATGGACGAAGCTGGTTACAGCATTTTACATACATTAAAATTCTCTAAATAATTTTAGAGAATTGGATTGTAATTAACATTGAATTAATTTAAAAAAGATAAGAAATGGCTGAAGTAAATACAGGTAAAGGTAGCCCTTCGTTGGATATGACTCCAATGGTGGATTTGGCCTTCCTTTTGGTTACTTTCTTTATGCTTACTGCTACTTCAAGGGTTACTGAACCTGTTGTTGTTGATACACCTTCATCTACCGCGGATAAATTATTACCTGAAAATGTAATATTGGTTTCCATCGATGAACAAGGTCGTCCTTTCTTCAACATCAACAATACAGAGGTTCGTAAAAAAACCTTGGAGAAAATGGGACAACAATACAAAATCACATTTACCGAAGATGAGAAAAAAACGTTCGGAGGTATGACAAGTATCGGTGTTCCAATTGCACAGCTAAAAGAGTACATCAATTTGGAAGACCCAGAGAGAATGAAAGTAAAAAGCAAAGGGATTCCTCATGACTCACTTGACAACCAATTAGCAAACTGGATTCAATTCGGTAGAATTGAAGCAGCAAAACAAGCGAAGGCTGAAAAAGAAAGAGCTGAAACACTAGGGAGAGATTTTAAATACGAACCGTTACGTTTTGCTATCAAAGCAGATGGTAAAACCAATTACATTGCAGTAAAAGATATAATTAAAGTGTTTACAGATATGGAAATATATCGTTTCAATTTAATTACTGATCTTGAGCAAGGTCCGGCTGAAGTTCCTCCTGGAGAATAAAGAATTAATTATTAACGTATAACGAAATAAAATGGCTGAAGTAAATACAGATGGTGGCGGTGGCGGAAAACATGAAAAAAAACGCGCCAAAAAATCATCTACCAAAATAGATATGACGCCAATGGTGGATTTGGCGTTCTTGCTCCTTACGTTTTTCGTACTTACTTCTACTTTTAGTAAGCCTAAAACAATGGAGATTAACTTCCCGGCTCCGATTGATGATAAAACAAAACAAATGAAAGTAAACAATGCATTAACTTTTATTATGACAAAAGATGATGGCATTTTTTATTATGCTGGTGAGTTTTATGCAGATGGAAACGACAAAGGGATGCCACCAACACAGTTAACAAAAACTGATTTCTCATCTGAAGGTTTACATAAATTACTTTTAGAAAAGAACAAACCAACTGTTGATGCCATTAAAAAATTGGAAGAACAATTGGTGAAAAAAGAAATAGCTGATACTACTTACAAACGTTTAGCTGTTGGAGAAAAAGGTAAAAAAGAAGCATTAACTGTGCTTATTAAGGCAGATGACAAAGCTGTATACAAAAACATTATTGATGTTATTGACGAGTTAAACGTTTGTAACATTGGTAAATATGCAGTAGTTGATATGATGCCGAAAGAATTAGAATTAATTAACGCAGCAACAAAATAATAGCAGCATGGCAGATTCATTATTTAATAATTGGGATAGCGTAGTTGCTCCAGTGCGTAATGACATTGTTTTTGAAGACAGAAACAAATCATATGGTGCTTACGACTTACGCAAAAACCACAATAAATCAGTAGCATTGGCTTTGCTAATTACAGGTGCATCTTTTGTATTTGCAGTTAGCTTACCAGCCATTATTGATTGGTTAAACAATAAAATGGATGAAGTGGAAGTTCCTGTGGACATCACTCCAGTTGATTTGTCGGCACCACCGCCAATCGATGAAACAGAACCACCACCACCACCACCACCGCCACCACCAGTAATGGAAACTGTAAAGTTTACTCCTCCTGTGGTTACGGATGAAGAGGTTGTGGATGATCCACCACCAGTTCAAACAGAGGAAACTCCTCAAATTAGTACAGTAACACAAGAAGGTACTGGCGGAGATGATATCATCATCCCTGACGAAGGAACCGGTTCTGGTGTTGTTGAACCAGTTGTTGAAGCTCCTTTAACAATTGTTGAGCAAATGCCTACTTTCCCTGGTGGAGATCTTGAAATGATGAAATACATTCAAAAAAACATTTCATACCCACAAGTTGAAAAAGAAGCAGGTATCTCTGGAACATGTTATGTAACATTCGTTGTTGAGAAAGATGGAAACATTACCGATGTAAAAGTATTGAGAGGTGTTTCTGGCGGACCAGGTTGCGATAAAGAAGCAATGCGTGTTGTTAAATCAATGCCAAACTGGAAAGCAGGTAAACAAAACGGTCGCGAAGTTCGTGTACAGTTTAACTTACCAATTAAGTTTACTTTAAAATAAGTAAGTGATATACAGCAGTAACCCATCGGTAAATAAAATACGCCACTATATTGCATTTGTAATGGTAGCGCTTTATTTAGCCCTCGGGTTACTGTTTTTATTTACTGATATTGCGACCGATTCTTTTCCTGTTTACAGAAAGGAAGTTGGTATCGTTTTTCTGCTTTATGCTTCATTTAGAACATACAGCACCATTAAAAAAATTAGAAAAGAAAATGAGCACTAAACTTAAAATAAGACGTTTCTTAAACAGAACTCGCTTTTATTTTAGTTTCCTACTCCTTGCTTTTTATCTGGTAGTTGGATTCTTATTCTTATTTACCGAAATCTGGTCCGACCTATTACCCAAAGCACGCTTTACCATCGGAATTATTCTTGTATTGTTTGGTATTTTGCGATTTTATGTTGCCTATCGAAGATTTGCAAGTAAAAAAAATAGAATAGAACTCTTAAAACAAAAAATAGAAGATGCTAAAACAGCTCAATAAATATACAGTTGTTGCAATAGCTGCGGCTGCTGTCTTTTTTGCTTGTGGGGGGCCTGGCGGAAAATCGGAACCTACCGATACACCAACTTCTGGTGAAGTAAACATTGTTGTTGACGAATCATTCGCTCGTTTATTCGATACTCAACTCTATACTTTTCATTCCATCTATCCAAATGCGAAAGTGCATGCCGATTATCTTGCAGAAACAGAAGCATTGGATAAAATGATTAACGATTCATGTAAAGTGGTAGTGATGTGCCGTGATTTGACAAAAACGGAACGCAAACAGTTTGAATCAAAAAACATTTTCCCAATTTCAACTAAAATTGCCGAAGATGCCATTGCAATTATTGTTAATCCCGAAAATCCAGACTCCCTTTTAACAGTCGATAAGATCAAATCGATTTTAATGGGCAACGATTCACTTTGGAGCCAATTGAACAAATCCTCTCAATTGGGTAAAATAAACGCTGTATTCGATAATAAAGGCTCAGCAAATGCACGTTATATGCAAGATTCGCTGCTAGCTGGAAAAGCTTTTGGTAGCAATGTGTTTGCGGTGAATTCAAACCCCGAAGTGATTGAATATGTTAGCAAAAATAAAAATGCAATTGGATTTTTAAGCGTAAATTGGATCAGTGATTTGGACGACCCGAGAGTGCAAAACTTTTTGAAAACAATAAAGGTCTTAGAAATTGCAAAAGACAGTAATAACGAAGGTTATAAACCGTATCAGGCCTACATCAAAACAAGAGAATATCCTTTTAGCAGAGATGTATACATGATTAATCGTCAAACACGCGCAGGACTTGGCATGGGCTTTGTTTCATTCGTAGCTGGCGACAAAGGTCAATTAATGATTTTAAAAGCAGGATTAATCCCCGCAATTGCTCCTGTTCGCTTGGTACAAGTAAATGTGGAATAGTATTTGAATAGATAGTAAAAAACAAACAATTATGAACAGAATTAAATTATCGATTGTAGCATTGGTTTTAACATCTACAGGGATGTTTGCTCAAACAATAGGCGATGCTATTAAATTAACAACAAACGAACAGTTCGAAAAGGCTGATGCAATGTTTACAACATTAATTCAGGGACAACCGAACAACGGAGAATATCATTTTTATGCTGGCGAAAACCAGTTTAAAAACGAACAGTATGAAAAAGCAAAACAACACTATCAAAAAGCGGTTGAGGTGAATCCTACAAATGCTTTTGGTTATATTGGTTTGGGTAAAATAGAATGGTTTAGTGGTAAACAAACCGAGGCTAAAGCAAACTTTTTTAAAGCACAAACATTGGCTGCTGGTAAAAATGCAACAGTATTAATGAAAATTGCTGAAGTTTATACACAAGCAGAAACAAAAAATTTAGCTGATGCAACTACACTTTTAGGACAAGCAGCTAAATTGGAACCTAAAAACCCAGAAGTGTATATTTTAATGGGCGATGTTTATTTGGAGCAAAACGATGGAACAAATGCCGTTAACAACTATGAAAAAGCAGGTGCTTTAGATCCTAAATCAGTAAGAGCAATCTTACGTCAAGGTCAAGTTTGGAACCGTGCAAAAAACTATACATTGGCAATTGAAACGTATAAAAAAGCAAAAAATGTAGATTCAACATTTGCTCCTGCTTACCGCGAAATGGCTGAAATTTATTTACGTGCTGGTCAGTTCGGAAATGCAGCTTACAATGCAAAACGTTATTTGGATTTAAACAATGATTGTGTTGCTCGTGGTCGTTATGCAGGTATTTTATACGAAGCAAAAAATTACAAAGAATCGATTGTTGCTGCGCAAGAAGCACAAAAATGTGATGCTAACAATGTTTATTTATTACGTTACTTAGCCTTTTCACAATTCGAAACTTCAGACTTTGTAAGTGGTTTAGCGAATAGTGATGCATTTTTTGCAAAAGCTACTCCTGATACTAAAATTGTTCCGAAGGATTATGAATACAGAGCAAAATTATTGTCTAAAAACAATAAGGATTCATTGGCAATCATTGAATACAAAAAAGCAATGGAATTGCAACCTGACAAAGTTGAATTGAATGGTGATATTGCAAATGCTTACATTAAATTGAAAAAATACAATGAAGCAATTGAAGCTTACAAAGTAAAAATGGCGAAAGTGAAACCAAATGCAAATGATTATTTTGGTATTGGTCGTGCGTATTACTACAACAAAGATTTTATAAATGCGGATTCTGCATTTGCAAAAATCATTTTGGTTCAACCTGACCTTCCTTTGGGTCATTTGTGGAGAGCAAAAGCAAACACGCAATTAGATCCTAAAAATGAAAAATGGTCAGCGAAAGCATTTTACGAAGCCTATATATCTAAAATAAAACCTGAAGAGGTAGAGAAAAACAAAAAAGATTTAATTGATGCTTATACATACTTAGGTGTTTATTACATGAATAACAAAGATGTTTGTACTGCAAAAACGTATTTCAAAAAAGTAGCTGAATTGGATGCTGCTAACAAAAATGCAAAAGCATTTTTAGACAGCGCAGAAGCGAAGAAATGTCCATAAGCATAAAGAAAATTGATTAAAAGAAAAGGTTCGAATTAATTTCGAGCCTTTTTTGTTTTAGTATCTATGTTTCTATAAAAAGAGTTCTTTTTTGAGATTCAACCATTCCAGTGCCGAACCATGTAATAGTAATTCTTTTACATCCTTTTCGTAAGGCATTTCTTTAATAAGTTTACCTGGTTCTAATTCCCCTAAAGGGAATGGATAATCGCTTCCTAAAGCAACACGATTAGCACCAAACATACCCACAACAAAGTCGAGCATTTGATCATCGTGAACCAAGCTATCAATCCAAAACTTACCTAAATATTCTTTTGGATTAATTGGATTGTCGATGGCAACTAAATCTGGTCGGCAATTAAACCCATGTTCAATTCTTCCAATAGTAGAAGGGAAGGAGCCTCCTCCATGAGCAAATGCAATTCGTAAATTTGGTAAACGTTCCATAACGCCACCAAAAATAAGTGAACATGCTGCACGCGATGTTTCAGCAGGCATTCCTACTAGCCAAGGCAACCAATACTTTTGCATGTTTTGTTCACCCATCATTTCCCAAGGATGAATAAACACGGCCATTCCTAATTCTTCGCAGGCTTTAAAGATGTCAAAATATTTTTCTTCATTTAAATTTTCTTGGTTGATGTTTGTACCAATTTGAACACCCACTAAACCTATTTTTTTGCAACGTTCCAGTTCTTTAATTGCCAGTTGAGGTGCTTGCATGGGGATTGTTCCAAGTCCAATAAAACGTTTTGGATAACGATGAACAATGTCTGCAATATGGTCATTCAAAAACATGGAAAGGTTTAAGCAATCATCTGGTTTTGCCCAGTAGCTAAACATTACAGGAACAGTAGATAGTACTTGAACATCTACATGGTGATGATCACATTCATGAATACGTTTTTCTGCACTCCAACAATTGTCTTCAATTTCTCTGAAAAATTTCCCATCATCACGAATCATTTTTGCACAGCAAGGTTTGTGATGGTCCAATTGAATGAATCCGCCATAGCCAAACTTTTCTTTCCAATGCGGAATATTCTCTGGAAGAATGTGCGTATGAATATCGATTGTAAGTATTTTGCTCATGTGTAATTAGTTTAAAAAGTCTTCAACAATGCGTTCCGCTTCTTCGAAAGCATGTTCGAGCTTATCGTTTAAAATAATTTTATCAAACTGATTTGCTGTTTTTAATTCCTGTTCTGCTTTTCCCATTCTGCGAGCAATGCTTTCAGGGGTTTCTGTTTCTCTTGATTTTAAACGATTTTCGAGGTGCTCGATGCTTGGTGGCATTACAAAAACAGAAAGTGCATTGCTACCGAATTGTTTTTTTAAGTTAATGCCTCCAATTACATCCACATCAAAAATTACATGCTTGCCTTTTTTCCAAATGCGTTCTACTTCAGAACGCAATGTTCCATAAAAATTATCTTTATACACTTCTTCCCATTCAACAAATTCTCCTCTTTCAATTTTCTCTTTGAATTCGTCTACCGATAAAAAATAATAGTCTACTCCATATTCTTCCCCTTTTCGCATCTCTCTGCTGCAAGCAGAAACGGAGAACTCTAAATCGGGAAATACTTTTAATAAATGGTGTACGATGGTTGTTTTACCTGCTCCAGATGGCGCTGAAAATATGATTAATTTACCTTCCATTTTAGTGTTTATCGTCATTGCGATGGAGGAACGACAGAAGCAATCTCTAAATGAAGCTGTCTGACAAATCCTTCCAAGTCGGATTTAGTTCTTTTATTAATAATTCTTTTTTCTTTCTTGATCCCGCTTTTATTTGTTTTTATCTTGCTATTGCATCCGTTGCAGTCGCAAAAAATTCATAGTATACCAATTTAGTAATTTTGTATTTACTTGTGAAGGTCGAGCCTTTCTTTTCTTTATGCTCGAACGTTCTTCTTTCTAAATTGTTTGTTACTCCAGTATAAAGTACAGTATTGTTAGCATTTGTCATTATGTATATAAAATACCTTAATCTCATATTTTGTAGGGTTGTTGGATTGCTTCGTTCCTCGCAATGACAACAACTTAATTAAAGCACATTCAACAATTGCTCTTTAATTTTTTCTAATTCATCTTTCATTTGGACTACCATTTTTTGCATGCCAGCATCATTCGCTTTAGATCCAATGGTATTAATTTCACGACCAATTTCTTGTGAAATGAAACCAAGTTTTCTACCACTACCAGGCTCTTTCATGGTTTCGTTGAAATAATCCAAATGTGTTTTTAAACGTAATTTTTCTTCGGTAATATCTAATTTTTCAATGTAATAAATCAATTCTTGTTCGAATCTGTTTTGATCAATTTTGTTTGTATCTATTACTTCTTCTAAATTATTTTTGATTCTATTTTTTATGTTTGTTACACGTGCATCATCTAGTTTCAGTACTTCATTCAAAAGTTTAGCAATAATACCAATGCGATTATTGAATTCATTTTCTAAGGTTTTACCTTCATCATCTCTGAATTTTTGAAAAGCTTCTATGGCTCTATTTACAGTTGCTTTAACTTCATTCCATTCTTTCTCATCCAACTCCACGGTTTCTCTTTCTGCTTTTAATACATCAGGCATTTTAACAACAATGGAAAGTAAATTTTCAGTTCCTTCGTTCAGCTCTTCTGATAAACTTTTTAGCTCATTAAAATAGGCTTTTGCTAATGTTTTATTTAAGCTAGTAGGTGTCGATTCTTGTGTTGTTTCTGTAAATACAGTTACATCCACCTTTCCACGTTCTAGTTGTTTTCCAATTTCTGTTCGTAACTCTAATTCTTTTTCCTTGTACAAATAGGGTATACGTAAATTCAAGTCGAGTTGTTTACTATTCAGCGAACGTATTTCAACTGTAATTTTTTTGCCGGGAATTTCGTGTGTAGCTTTCCCAAAGCCAGTCATGGATTTAAAACTCATGGGTTGTTTTATTTATAAAACAAATGTACTATTTTTTGTGAGGCTATTCTTGAGGAGGAATACTTTTATTCGCACGTTTTTTAAATGGCATGCTTACCAGATAAACGCCAAAAATGATTAATACGCCAGCTGTTAATTTTCGCAGGTCCAATTCATCATTTTTGTAATATAAAATAGCTATCAAGGATGCTAAAAAAGGTTGCAAATAAATGTAAATACTCACAACCGAAGGACTTAATGCTCTTAAGGCATAGGTGTTTAACACATAAGCTAAAAAGGTGGTAGCAAGGACTACAAATAAAATATCTCTCCAAATTTGTGGTGGTAATTGTTGCCAGTTAACGTCCTGAATTTCGGTTAAACCGAATGGAAGAACATAAACAAATCCAAATAAAAACACCCATTTTACTACGGTAAATGTGTTGTATTTTTTCATCAAGGGCTTCACCAAAACGACAAACAATGCCCAAGAAACCGAGTTAATTAAAATTAACATGTCACCAAAAATGGTTTCGGAGCCTAATGAAAAGTCTTTGCCATAGACCAGCATAATTAGAGCGCCAATTATTCCAATTCCAATCCCCGTAATTTTTTGAAAGGAAATCTTTTCTTTTAAAAACACTGCAGCAATTATCATAACGATAATTGGGTTTGATGTCATGATAATTGCACCATTAATAGGCTGTGTTAAACTGAGCCCTTTTAGGAAAAGAAGTTGATTGAGTGCTACACCAAAAACAGCAAGCAATGCCATCCGTGGCAAATCTTTTTTATCAACTTTTTCTTTAATAAAAAACGTTCCAACAATCCAGAACAACACCAAGGCGCCACCAACACGCATGAGCACAAATGCGAATGGTTGAACATAAGCTGGCATCACTTCTTTTGCAATCGAGAAGTTTGCAGCATAAATAATATTTACAATGATTAAAGCTAAATGTGCTTGGAGGACTTTGTTTTTCAATTAGAGTTCAGCTTTTACTGTTGCAATGGTATTTTTAGAATTACCAATAAAAATTTTGTTGCCTATGATAATTACAGGGCGTTTCAAAAAAGTGTATTCCTCTAAAATGTAATTTTTATAATCATCTTCGCTTAACGTTTTTTTGTCGAGTCCCAATGCTCTGTATTTCATGGCAACACGAGAAAACAAGGCTTCATAGCTACCAGCCATTTTTTTCATTTCGGCAAGCTGAGTAGCAGTAATTTTTTCTGTTTTAATATCTTGAAACTCGATTTTTTTTTCTTTGAGTTCTAATTCATTGATGATTCGAACACATGTGGAGCAAGAACTTAGGTGGTATATCTTTTTCATTTTTCTTTTATTTAAAGCTCCAATCAAATTTGTCCAAATCCAATAAACAGTTTTTAAGTAAATCAATACTTGCTCTGATATCCGATTTGTCGGCCATTTCAATTACTTGATGTATATGACGTGTCGGGATAGAGATAGCACCGGAAATTGCTCCACCTGGATTCATACGTTGCAAGGCAGCTGTATCGGTTCCACCAGCAGGTAAAATTTCTGTTTGGTGTTTTATTTTATGTTTTACAGCTGTTTGTTTCATGTACTTTACCATTCGGTAATCACATATGGTAGAGGCATCCATAATTTTAATTGCTGTTCCATCGCCTAATCTCGTAACAACTTCGTATGGTTTTGCTCCTGGTACATCAAATGCAATGGTGGTATCCAAGCCAAATCCAAAATCAGGTTCTATTTGCAATGCAGAAGCATTTGCACCACGAATTCCAACCTCTTCCTGCACAGTAAATACTGCATATACGTCATAAGGAGATGATTTTAATTCGCGTAAAGTTTCAATTAAAATAAAAACAGATACACGATTATCAATTGATTTGCAATTCACACAATTGCCCATTTCAATTAATTCGCGTTGACGAGTTACTGTATCACCAACACTTACAATTTTGTCAACTTCTTTTTTACTTAATCCTAAATCGATAAAGTAATCGGAGATTGGAACAATTTTCTCGCGTTCTCCTGCACTCATCATGTGTATTGGTTTTGAGCCCATTACTCCAATCACATCTTTTTTCCCATGAACAATAACACGTTGAGCGGTTAATGTTTTTGGGTCGAATCCACCTAGTGGTATAAATCGTAAAAATCCATTTTCGTCAATGTGTGTAACAATAAATCCAATCTCATCCATATGAGCAGCAATCATTACTTTTTTATCTTTTTTCCCTTTTTTAAATGCGGTAACATTGCCCATATTGTCAACACTAACTTTATCTGCAAGTTTTTTTACTTCACGTAATACCACTTCACGTATGCGTTGTTCATGTCCGGGTGCTCCAGCCACTTCGCATATTTCCTTTAATAGTTTAATGTTGATTGCCATAGGGATTATTTTAAGTTTATAGTTTTAATTAAATACGAAAATCTTCTCTGATTAAAAAGAAGACTTGCGTATTGATAAAACAGAGATGTTCATTAATTGTTTATTCAACAGCCGAAAGTTTAATCATGTTTGATTTCCCTTTTTCGCTTAATGGAATACTTGCAATGTTGATTACTAAATCGTTTGGTTTTACCATGCCATTTTTCTTCAATATAAATTTAATGTCCGCAATGGTATGATCGGTACTAATATTTTTGTCGTAATAAAATCCTTTAACACCCCAAACTAAATTGAGTGTAGTTAGGATATCGTAATTGTCGGTAAAAACAAAGATGTTTGCTTTTGGTCGGTGACTCGCCAATTTAAGAGCTGTGTATCCCGAGTGTGTCATTGTTACAATAGCAGCTGCACTGGTACGTTGAGCCATTTTTGCAGCAGTATAACAAATAGAGTCTGACAAGAAACGATCGTTGTGAATATTCACTTCAGGTGCAGCATTTTCACGGTTATAAATATCATCCGATTCTTGTTCAACATGTTGAATAATTTTTGTCATTGCAGCAACCACTTTTGCTGGATGATTTCCAACAGATGTTTCGCCACTAAGCATTACTGCATCAGCGCCATCCATTACACTGTTTGCAACATCGTTTACTTCTGCACGTGAAGGACTGATATTCGTAATCATACTTTCCATCATCTGGGTTGCAATGATTACCGGTTTAGATTGTTCCAAACATTTGCGAACCAACATTTTTTGAATGATAGGAACTTGTTGCATTGGAACCTCAACACCTAAGTCGCCACGAGCAACCATTAACGCATCTGTTTCTTTGATAATGTTATCAATCTCTAAAATAGCTTCTGGTTTTTCAATTTTAGCAACAACACGTGTTCTAATTTTTTGATTGAAGTTTGCAATTAAATGTTTCAATTCGATAATGTCTGCAGCCGAACGAACGAATGATAATCCAACCCAATCCACATGATTCGTTAATGCAAAATCTAAATCTTTTAAATCTTTTTCAGTTAAGCAAGGCAATGAAACTTTTGTGTTTGGAAGATTCACTCCTTTTTTAGAAGATAAAATTCCACCGTGACGAATAACTGCTTTTACTTCATCAACACCATTGGTTGAAACCGTTTCTAGCAATAATTTACCATCATCAATCAAAATGTTTTCACCAACTTTTACATCCTTTGGAAATTGAGGATACGTAATGTAAACGCGTTCTGCGGTTCCTGTACACTCTTTGGTCGTGATAATGATTTCTTTTCCAGCAACCAACTCAACACCATTATTTTCTACAACACCAATACGAAGTTTTGGTCCTTGCAAATCGGCAAGGATTGCAGTATGTGTTCCTAATTTTTTGTTAAGCTCTCTAATCGTATTTATTTGTTGTAATACATTTTCATAAGAGCCATGTGAAAAATTAATACGGCAAACATCCGCTCCTGCTAAAATCATTTGCTCGATTACTTCGGCTGATGAAGATGCAGGGCCCAGTGTTGCTACAATTTTTGTTCTTTTCATAAATTCTATAATTAATTAAATCTTTTAAAATATTAAGTTCTGCTTTGAGCGTAAACTTTTTACATCAATTCGAACAGCAGTTTGAACATTTTCAATTTCTTTTATTTGCTGAATGATTTCGTTTACTTCTTCATTTTCAATTTCACCTCTAATTAAAAAAAAGTAATTCATTTGTTTTTGCTCAGGAATTAGATACTCATTGTCGCTTTCATCCAAGGCATCAAATAAGGTACTGGTTGTTTGCTCAACCGTTTTCGATTCGCTTAAATTGGCGATTATAGCATAGTCGATAAAATCGTCTTGTTTTTCGAATAAGAAAAAAGAAAAAAACGAAGGGGTTGTTTGTTTCTTTCCTTTGATTTCTAGCGATTCTTGTTTGGTAAGTTGTAGGTTCAACGCATTGTTAATCGTCCAACACAAACGATAATCTTTTTCGTGAGATGAAATTCCTATCAGCACAAAATCGTAATCAAATTCTATTTCAAGTGTATGCTTTGCCAACGAGCGAATATTAAAACACTGTAAAGTTAAAAATCTATTGCAAATATAGGGTTTAAAAGAGGTTAATTTTCTGCTTTTTATAGCACAAATAAATCCTTACATTTGTGATATGTTAAAAGTAAAAGTAAACAATAAGGACGAACATCAAATTGTGTTCGAAAATGAAACTTCTGGAACCATTGATTCTAAGAAGTTTTCATGGGATGTTATCGAAATTAAGAATGGAACATTTCATATTCTAAAAAATAACAAATCGTATACGGTTGAAGTGTTAAAAGCGGAGCCAAAAGAAAAATCTTTTTTGGTGAAAGTGAATGGCAATAAATATCAACTAAGCGTAAAAGATAAATACGATGAGTTGTTGAAGAGCTTGGGTATGGATAGTTTAAACTCCAGCAAGGTAAATGAAGTAAAAGCGCCAATGCCTGGATTGGTATTGGATATTCGTGTTTCAGAAGGTGATGAAGTGAAAAAGGGAGATCCGATTTTGGTATTGGAAGCCATGAAAATGGAAAACATTATCAAATCACCAACAGATGGTGTTATCAAAAAGATTAATGTGAAAAAAGGACTTGCAGTTGAAAAAAATCAGGTCTTAATCAATTTTGCATAGTTAACGAATCAAGTAAAAATTCAAAATGGAAAACTCACGAAGAGATTTTTTTAAGAAAGCAGCAGCGCTTACAATGGGTGCAATAGCAACTTCTACGGTTGTAAAATCGGCTACTGCAGCGACTGAATTTTTAGAAAAGGAAATTTTACCCGTTGATGGCGGTAAATTCACATTGCCTGCTTTGCCTTATGCATACGATGCTTTGGAGCCACACATCGATAAATTAACGATGGAAATTCACCATAGTAAGCATCATCAAGCGTATGTGAATAATTTAAACAAAGCTTTGGAAACAGTTGATGGAAATGTATTGGGAAGTCCGCAAACATTAGAGAATATATTTAGTAAAATGCTATTGATGCCAGCGGCTATTCGTAACAATGCGGGTGGGCACTATAATCATAGTTTGTTTTGGATGTTGATGAGTCCGAAAGGTGGAGGAGAGCCCAAAGGCAAATTAGCAGAGGCAATTAAAGCTCAGTTTGGTTCATTTGATGAATTCAAAAAACAGTTTGCGGATGCTGGAATGAAGCGTTTTGGTTCGGGTTGGGCATGGTTGGTGAAAACCAAAGAAGGGAAATTAGTAATTAGCTCAACAGCAAATCAAGATAATCCATTGATGGTATTGCCAGATGTTGAAGTAAAAGGAATCCCTGTATTGGCCTTGGATGTATGGGAACATGCTTATTATTTAAAGAATCAAAATAAACGTGCCGATTACATAACTTCTTGGTGGAATCTAGTGAATTGGGAGGTTGCAGAGGGATTATTTAATTCGTAAAAAGACTTTAATAACATAAAAGCCTGCAAATATTGCAGGCTTTTTTTATAATCGAATTCCAATCACACACACATCATCTATTTGATCGAGCTTTCCTTTCCAGTTTTCAAATGCTTCTTCTAGCATTCTTTTTTGCTCTTCAACTTTTTTGTCTTTGATTGATAGTATTAATTTTTTTAAGCGGTAGGTTTTAAATTTTTTACCTCTTTTGTATTTTTCAATTAATTGTGAATCGCCACCAAATTGGTCTTTGTAGCCATCCGTAAATAGGTACAGCATATCCCCTTTTTCAAGTGTTAGCTGATGTTTTTGAAATGGTTTAAATCCATCAAATGAACCAATTGGTTGTTTGTCGCCACCCACCACCTCTAGTTCATTTGAATTTTTTCGGACAATCCATAGTGGGTTATTTGCGCCTGCAAAATCTAATTCAACTTGGTTGTTTGAATACGAAAAAGAGATCAGCGCCAGGTCCATTCCATCATTCACATTCTCTTCACTTTTTTCGAATTCTTGAATAACAATTTCTCGTGTTTTATTTAAAATTTCATCGGGTGAAGTAATGTTGTGCTCACGAACACTTCGGTTTAATCCATTATTGCAAACCACACTTACCATGGCTCCTGGAACACCATGTCCAGTGCAATCGCAAGCAGCAACTAATATTTTATCATTTTTATTTTCTAACCAATAGAAGTCGCCTGCAACAATGTCCTTTGGTTTGTAAATTATAAAGCTGTCAGGAAGAAAACTTTTGAAAACAGCAGGAGCAGGAAGGACAGCAGCTTGAATACGTTTGGCATATTTGATAGAATCAAGAATTTCTTTGTTCTTTTCCATCACCAATTCTTTTTGTTGAGCAATTAAGTGCTTTTGTTTATTTGTAATTCTAAATCGATTGTACAAAAAGATAGAGAATACAAGAAAGATAAGAAGGCCAATCGTAACTGCTGTGATGATAATTTTTTGTTGTTTTTTTTCTTGAACAGCAATTGCTTTTTGTGTATTGAGTTCTAATTCATGACGGGATTCTTGGATTGCTTGTTCTTTATCAAAATCATATTGTGATTCCATTTTGCCAATAGCCTTCAAGTTTTCGCTATTGTTTAGACTATCTTTAACAGCAATCATCTGTTTCAAATAATTCAAGGCATTTTTGTGATCTCCTTTTTGTTCTAAATAACTGGAAAGGTATCGGTTGGTGACTAATAAGGAACTTGGTTTAGAGTGTTTAACTGCAAGTGCATGTGCTTTTTGCCAATAGTTAATGCTTTCGGTTGCCTTGTTCATCTTTTTGAATACAGCACCTAAATTAATGAGTGAATTAATTTGAAAATCGATGCTGTTGCATTGTACACTATTTTCGTAACCTTCTTGGAAGTATTTATTTGCTAACTCTAATTTTTGTCCATCATTATAGATGTTTCCTATAATGTTGTTCACCCAAGCTTGTCCATCCAAAGAATTCACTTTTTTATATAGTTCGAGCGATCTATTGAGTGATAAAAGTGCGTAATCGGTATTCCCTCTTTTGTTTTGCAACATTCCTACATTCGCCAAGGTATTTGCAATTCCGTATTCATCATTTACTTTTCGGAAGGATTCTAATGCTTCATTATAAAGTCTTTCGGCTTCATCGTATTTTTCATTACTATAATAACATCCAGCCCATTCAATTCCAATCCATCCCAAACGTGAATATTCATTGGGATTATTTTTCATTATTTCTTTGGCTTCGGCAACATGTTTTTCAAAGTTTTTCAACTCACCAATTTCACAATAGAGTCTGGAAATAAAAATCAGGTTGTCGGTGATTCCATGTAACCCTAACGATTTCTCATTCACATTTTTTGAATGACTCATTTGTTTATATACAGCCATTGATTTAAACCAATATTCTAGCGCCTCTTTTTGCTTCCCCATGTCATAATAAATCTCTCCTGTATTGATTAGTGAAAGTGCTTCTCCATGCTGGAAGTTTATTTTTTTGCTTAGGGCAGTAGCCTCCTGAAGGTGCAGAATTGCTTTGTTAGGGGAAATATTTTTTTCATCTCTTCCTAAATTGCATAATGCAAAAACACGGGTAGTGTCAGGTGTTTGTTTATTACTAATTAACGTTTCAAGTGAATCGTTGAGTGGTACTTGAGCAATGAGGTTAAATTGATGTATAAATAAAAATACAACAAGTAGCAAAAAGGGTTTGAAGAGTAGTGTATTCAGTTTGGCTTGCTGCATAGTAGTTGATTCAGGTTAAATTTAATTAAAAATTAATGAAATGCTAGTAGGTTTAGATAATTTGGGAAATGCTTTAGGTAAGAAGGAGTTTTGAAGCGATAGAATTTTAATAAATAAAAAAAGCCACTCGTATGAGTGGCTTTCATTTTTTTGGCTCCCTCTCCTGCCCCGATAGCTATCGGGGTCGAACCAGCTATGAATAATTTTCTTTTATTTTTTCAGAAAGTTCTGGATATGCAATCAAATTTTGGATGTACTTTTTTGATTTCATTTTTTTCAAATGTTTTTCAATTAAATAAGCTTGTTTGCTATTTAGATCCTCAAATAAGTAAGTTTTTTCCCAAGGAATACCTCTTTTAGTAAATGCATCCTGATAAAATGCATTGTTATGTTCCTGTATTCTCAAATTAAAATTATCAGTACTTCCAATGTAATATCGATCTAGCTTAGGAGAATAAATAATATAAACACAAAACATAGAGTTATAATAAAAAAAGCCACTCGTATGAGTGGCTTTCATTTTTTTGGCTCCCTCTCCTGGGCTCGAACCAGGGACCCCATGATTAACAGTCATGTGCTCTAACCAGCTGAGCTAAGAAGGAATTTATTCTGGTTATCCTATTTTTTTGGCGTTTGCCGTAAAAAAGGAGTGCAATATTAGCACGTTCTTATGAAATATGCAATATATTTGTGAAAAATTTTTTAAAAAACAGATTATGAGCTTATTAGTTGTAGGTACCGTTGCATTTGATGCCATTGAAACGCCTTTCGGGAAAACCGATAAAATTTTAGGTGGTGCTGCCACATACATTTCCTTAGCAGCATCTTATTACACAAAAAACATCAATTTGATTTCGGTTGTTGGTGGTGATTTTCCTTCTGAACACGTTGCTATGCTTAATAAGCACAATGTAAATACCGATGGATTACAAATCTTAAAAGATCAAAAAACATTTTTTTGGGCAGGAAAATATCATAATGATATGAATACACGTGATACCATCACAACTGAATTAAATGTGTTGGAATCATTCAATCCAGTTGTTCCAGAAGCATATCAGGATTGTGAATTTTTAATGTTAGGAAACTTAGTTCCTAAAGTTCAACAACAAGTTATTGGTCAATTGAAAAAACGTCCGAAATTAATTGTGTTGGATACCATGAACTTTTGGATGGACATTGCAATGAATGATTTAAAAGAAACATTAACAATGATTGATGTTTTAACAATCAATGATTCAGAAGCTCGTCAATTATCAGGTGAGTACTCATTAGTAAAAGCAGCACAAAAAATCCTAGAAATGGGACCAAAATACTTAATCATTAAAAAAGGTGAGCATGGTGCTTTGTTATTCAACAAAGAACAAGTGTTTTTTGCACCTGCATTGCCTTTAGAAGATGTATTTGACCCAACTGGTGCTGGCGACAGCTTTGCTGGTGGATTTATTGGTTATTTAGCCGATACAAAAGACATATCGTTCGATAACATGAAGCGTGCGATCATTTTCGGATCCGCAACAGCATCTTTTTGCGTTGAAAAATTCGGAACCGAAAATTTAGTAAGTCTAACACAAGAACAAGTTGATGCTCGCGTTCAAGAGTTTGTTGATTTAGTTCAGTTTGACATTGCTTTAGTTTAAGTAAAGACTAATAAATATAAAAGCCTCAGCCATTGGTTGGGGCTTTTTTTTATACGAGCTTTAAGTTTTAGAACATGCTTTATTCCCTTCTGTATGCCAAGCACAATTATTTGTCGAAATTTTAATGCCTGTGTGCTTTTTTATTTTGTAGTTTTGCTCGCTTTTTTATTCCACCTCACATGAGTACCAACGGACATCACAATGCACATAAGCTCTCAGCAGCTGGTTTATTAGTAACGCTTGGAATCATTTATGGAGATATCGGAACTTCTCCACTATACGTATTAAAAGCTATTGTAGGCGAACACCCTATTGATGCTGATACAGTAAAAGGAGCCATTTCATGTATTTTCTGGACACTTACTTTACAGACAACTTTAAAATATGTTATTCTAACACTCCGTGCAGATAATAAAGGTGAAGGCGGAATTTTTTCGCTTTACACCCTAGTTAAAAAGACCAAAGTAAAATGGTTGTTATTCCCTGCAATTATTGGAGGAAGTACATTGTTAGCGGATGGAATCATCACACCTCCAATTTCTGTGGCCTCAGCTGTAGAAGGATTAAAAGGCTTAAATCCTAACATTAATACTGTTCCAATCATTATTGCAATTCTTACAGGTTTGTTTGTTATTCAACAGTTTGGAACAAAGTTTATTGGTAAATTTTTTGGGCCTGTAATGCTCGTTTGGTTTGTGATGTTGGGTGTTTTAGGTGTAAGCCAAATGTTTACAAACCTAAGCGTAATAAGCGCACTTAATCCTTATTATGCTTATAAATTATTGTTTGGTCACCCAGAAGGATTTTTAGTATTAGGTGCTGTATTCCTTTGTACAACTGGAGCAGAAGCCTTGTATTCTGATTTAGGACATTGTGGAAAAGAGAACATTCGCATGAGTTGGATTTTTGTGAAGTTGATGCTAATCTTAAATTATTTTGGACAAGGTGCTTGGTTGATTTCACATGAAGGGCAAACATTGGCTCAAGTTGGTGAAGCAAATCCGTTTTTTGGTGTAATGCCACAGTGGTTTGTTGGAACTGGAATTATCATTGCAACATTGGCAGCCGTAGTTGCCAGTCAGGCCTTGATCAGTGGTTCATTTACATTAATCAATGAGGCCATGCGTTTGAATTTTTGGCCGAAAGTGAAAATTAAGTACCCAACAGTTTTAAAAGGTCAGCTATACATTCCTTCTTTAAATTGGTTGCTATGGGCAGGTTGTATTGGTGTTGTCGTTTATTTTCAAGAGTCATCTAATATGGAAGCGGCTTATGGATTAGCAATTGTACTTACCATGTTAATGACAACTACTTTGTTGGCTTATTACATGATCTTAAAACGCTACAATCCAATATTTATATTTGTTACCGTTGCAATGTATACAATTATTGAGTTCTCTTTCTTAATAGCAAACTTAAGCAAGTTTACACATGGTGGTTGGATTACATTGCTTATCGCCTCTGTATTAATTAGTGTAATGTTGATATGGTACTATGCACGCAAAATACGTAATCGTTATGTAGAGTTTGTAAAACTTGCTGATTATTTACCTGTGTTAGAAGATTTGAGTCGTGATTTAAGTGTTCCCAAATATGCAACACACTTGGTGTATTTAACAAGTGCAAATAACCGTGAAGAGATTGAATCAAAGATTATTTATTCCATTATGCAAAAGCAACCGAAACGTGCCGACATTTATTGGTTTGTGCATGTGGATGTAGTAGATGAACCGTATCGTATGGAATACAAAGTGTGTGAGTTTATTCACGATGATGTAATTCGTATCGATTTTAAACTTGGTTTCCGTGTGGCACCTCGAATCAATTTAATGTTCCGAAAAGTGGTAGAAGATTTAGTGAAGAATAAAGAAGTTGATATTACTAGCCGTTATAAATCATTGAACAAAAACAACATTATTGGCGATTTTAGATTCATTGTTATAGAGAAGTTTTTATCTTTTGAAAATGAGTTGCCAGTTGTCGAAAAAGTGGTCTTGGATGTTCATGCTTTCTTAAAGCATTTAAGTTTATCAGAAGCAAAAGCATTTGGTTTGGATACGAGTTCAGTAACAACCGAGATGGTGCCATTGATATTAACTCCGCCAAAAGAGTTACAATTGAAACGAATTATTGATTAATGCATATGTGCATTTGAAACTTCGAACGTATGTTGTTTTAAGAATTTTTCTTGTTTAATTACTATAAAGCTTCTGTTTTCTATTTTGCTTTCTAGCCAAGATATTAAGTCAAACAGACTTAATGCATTCTTTTCTATTTTACTTTCAGTTGCTTTTTCAATATTTGCTTTGAGTGCAACAAATCCATCAATTAGTTCTTGTGGATTTTTTCGTGGCTTATCAAACTCTTTTAAGAATGTTAAAATGTGTTTTTCAAATGCATGAAGTTTGTTTCTTCTTAATAGCAAACGATAGGTTGTTTTTACGCGGTAGTCGAGTAGTTCAGAATTACCTAGCTCAAAATGTATAATCAAACTTAAGATATGAGCAAAGCAATACAAGTCGCTTCTAAAATTACTTTCCTGCTCATTTAATAATCGATTGATATGTTGGTTTGCTAATTTAAATTCCCTTAATCCAATATAGATATAAGCAAGCGCATAGTTTTGTAAAAGTTTTTCGCGTTGAATTACTTTTGTAGGTGCAATTTGTTCGTAGAGCAATTCGAGTTTTTTGGCAATAATAAGTGCTTTGTCAAATTCTCCCATTGGAATGTATACAAACAATTTTAAATTCTCCGTTAGGATTTCATAATACCTGTTTGAGTGGCCAAAATTTTTCACAAAAGCATCCATTTTTGCGATTGTAGCAAACAATTCATTGTAGCGCATTAAGCCTAACTCGTTTACCGCTTTATTTCGCAAAGTGCCGATGTATGCAAATGGTTTAACATCTGCCATGTGCATGTGGCTTTCAAATAATTCTACATTTTCTTGCAGCAATTTTTCAGCACTTAAGCCTTCACTTTGTGTAAATAAAAAATTGGCTTGCATCAAATTCTTATAAAATTGAGCACTGAATGTATTAAAGAATGCATCTTTTTTCTCTAACGATTCATTTGCTATTTTTTGAAACTCAAGTACATCTTCATCATTTCGTGTAAGTCCAGTAAACAGTGCTTTTGCTCTTAGTTTTTGGTAGAGGTATTTGTATCCAATAATTTTTTTCTTTTTATCAATACTATCGTATAATTCGTCAAAATATTTATTTACGAGCTCGAGGTAGGTTTCAGGAGTAGCTTCTTCCACTAAAAGCACAATTTCCCAATCGATAATTTCCTCCATAAATTCATAGAGTTCATATTTGTGAGCAATTGCTTTTGCCTTAATAAGTTGCTTTTTAGCAAGAGAAGGAAGGTTTTTATTGTGAAGAATTTCTATTTGATTTAGATTGCTTCGTAAATCACTTTTTACATTGGAATGATAAAGTTCCAAGCTTTTAAGAATAAACTTAAAGAGGTAGTTTTTAGTAACAGCAAAATTGGTTAGAATAGGATCATTCTTGAATTTTTTTAGAATATCCTTTTCGCTGTACTCGGATTGCTTGTCGAGTGCATCAAAAATTTTGATGTATTTATTTTGCCCACCTACGGCATGAATCCCTGCCTGCTTTTTAATATAGCCCTTTTCGGGTGCAGACAGTGATTTAATGAGCAAAAACAAACCGTTGTTTGGACTTGACATTCGACTTATTATTAGTTTAGAGAGTCACAAATATAGCATACTTCAAATAAAAACAAAATTTTAGCTAATCATCTGTAATTCAAATACTTTTTGGGTGTTTTTTGCCTCTCGAAACCTTAAGCATTTTTTTTGGAAATCTTACATAGTTTTTCAAAAAAAGCCTATTGGCGTGGGTTATTCAATGGTTCATAGGCAATCGAAAATCACATATAGAATCTCCGAAATCTTATTTTTCGAAAATTTTGAATTTGTTTTCGTGATTTTTGAGCTCATATTTGCCATGCAGTTTACTACTACAAGTAGGATTTCAATATCCAAAGTAAATTGTAAAAACTTGGTGTTGTGAAGGAGTAGCACAACAGTGTTTCATGTTTAGTTTTATCCAAAAGGTCCCGAAGTTTTTATCAAGTTCTTCGGGATTTTTATTTGGTCTTCGTTAAAGCCTTTTCCGTCTAAATTATCTTTACAGGCTATTAATATTAATCGTAAATTCGTTGCTCAAAATTTTAAGCCCCTTTTTCTATGAGCGATGCAATAAAGCACGAATGTGGTATAGCAATGGTCCGATTGTTAAAACCGCTTGACTATTACATCAAAAAATACGGTACAGCTCTTTATGGAGTAAATAAAATGTATTTGCTTATGGAAAAGCAGCACAATCGTGGACAAGACGGAGCTGGTGTTGCAAATATCAAATTTGATGTAGCTCCAGGAACCCGTTATATTAGTAGAAATAGAGCAGTTGGAAGTGGTGCAATTAAGGAGATATTCGGAAAAATCAATTCAAAATTCGAAGATTTACACAAAAAAAATTCAGATAAATTAAAAGATGCAGCTTGGTTAAAAAAGAATGTAGCCTATACGGGCGAGTTGTTTTTAGGCCATTTGCGCTATGGTACTTATGGTGGAAATTCTATCGAGAATTGCCATCCCTTTTTGCGCCAAAACAATTGGATGACTAGAAATTTAGTTGTTGCCGGAAATTTTAACTTAACCAATGTTGATGAACTCTTTGATCAATTAGTAGAATTGGGTCAGCATCCTAAGGAAAAAGCAGATACCGTTACCGTAATGGAAAAAATTGGTCATTTCTTGGATGAAGAAAATGAGCGTTTGTTCCAACAATTTAAAAAAGAAGGACATGGCAATGAAGAGATTTCACATCTTATTGCTAAGCACATTGATGTTCCTCGCATATTAAAAGCTGCAAGTAAAAAGTGGGATGGTGGCTATGCAATGGCTGGTTTGTTTGGTCATGGCGATGCATTTGTGTTGCGCGATCCGAGTGGAATTCGTCCAACCTATTATTATTCGGACGATGAAGTGGTAGTGGTTACATCTGAACGTCCCGTTATTCAAACAGCATTTAATGTTCCTTTAGAAAAAGTAAAAGAATTAACTCCAGGTCACGCTTTAGTTATTAAAAAAGATGGAACATTTGGAGAGCATGAAATTTTAACACCATTAAAAAAGACTCCTTGTTCATTCGAACGCATTTATTTTTCGAGAGGAAGTGATGCTGATATTTACCGTGAACGTCAAAAATTAGGAAGTCAGTTAACACCAGCAGTATTACGTTCGGTAGATTACGATTTAAAAAATACAGTTTTCTCTTATATACCAAATACAGCAGAAGTTGCATTTGGAGGTTTGATCGAAGGACTACATCATTACAACAATACAGTAAAGCGCCATAAAATTTTACAAATGGGAAGCAAAGTAAGTGATCCCGAATTGAGTGAAATTTTATCGGTACATCCTCGAATTGAAAAAATTGCAATTAAAGACGCAAAGCTTAGAACCTTTATTACACAAGATGCACAGCGCGATGACATGGTAGCTCACGTATATGATACTACTTATGGAGTTGTAAAAGCAGGAGAAGATAATTTAGTCGTTTTGGACGATTCAATTGTGAGAGGTACAACTTTAAAACAAAGTATTTTAAAAATACTGGATCGATTAGGTCCTAAAAAAATTGTAATTGTATCATCAGCGCCACAAATTCGATATCCAGATTGTTATGGGATTGATATGGCTAAATTAGGCGATTTTATTGCTTTTCAAGCGGCAGTTCAATTGCTGAAAGATAATTTTAAAGATAATCTGTTGGATGAGCTTTATGAAAAAGCAAAAGCACAAGTAGGTTTACCTAAAGAAGAAATGGTAAATGTGGTGAAAGAAATTTATGAGCCATTTACTGCAGAACAAATTTCAGCGAAAATCTCAGAATTACTTCGTCCAGAAGGTGTAAATGCCGAAGTAGAAATAATCTATCAAACAATCGAAGGATTGCACAATGCTTGCCCAGATAACCAAGGTGATTGGTACTTTACAGGAAACTATCCAACAGCAGGAGGGAATAAGGTGGTAAATAAGTCGTTTATCAATTACATGGAAGGTAAAAACGTACGAGCATATTAAGAGAATTTTATAGACAGTTTAAAATCCCAAGATTATTCTTGGGATTTTTTGTTTTTAATTATTTTTAATTATATTCGTTATACCTAAACAAAAAAGCATGAAAAAATTTTTACTCCAATTGCTGCTTGTAATACCTTTTATTGCAACAGCCCAAACATTTACCAACTCAACAGGTGGGAACATTGTTGATAATTCAGAAGTGTGTTTCCCCGTTACCGTGAGTGGATTACCAAACTTAATTGATACAGCCTTTGGTGTATCTCAAGTTTGTGTAACCTTAACACACTCCTATGATGGCGATATTGATGTGAAACTAAAAGCTCCCGATGGAACAGTTGTTATTCTCTCAAATAATAATGGAGGTAGTGGTGATAATTATACCAATTCTTGTTTTGCTATGAATGGCGCAAACGGCTCAATTGGTGCTGGAGTTCCACCGTTTACTGGAACGTTTATCCCTTATAACGATATTAATGGTGTAAATAATGGTCAAAACCCGAATGGAATTTGGTATATCTGTATAGCAGATGAGGTGCCTTCCGATCAAGGTATTCTAGTTTCTTTTTCAATTACGTTTGCAGCACATCCTCCTCAAGGAAGTGGTGTGGTAAATCCAACTGGACCATGCAGTGCTTCTAATGGTTTGGCTTGTGAATGTCCTGATGGAATAAGCACTAATTGTGATTTATTACCCGACATGACAGCATCTGCTCAAATCATTCAAGCACAACATACAGAAACGCCAGGTTTGTTAACCTTGAGTAATGCTACTCCAAATATAGGGTGGGGGCCAATGGAAATTCATGGATCAAATTCTTGTTGGTGCGATACTGTTTCGGTAGCATGCTCAACTCCAATGTGTCCAGATGGTAGTTATCCAAAACAAAAATTGCTTCAAACAATTTACCATAAAAACAATGGAGTAATTACATCACACGATACTTTAACAACAGGTGTGATGAGTTATCACCCTACACATGGTCATATACATGTTGATAATTGGGCAGAATTTACATTGCGTACGCCTACATCAAATCCAGATGCTACAACATGGCCAATTGTTTCTACAGGAACGAAAATGTCGTTTTGTTTAATCAACTTGGGTGATTGTACAAGTGATTACGGTTATTGCAGAGATGGAAATGCCGGACCAATTATGACTCAAGCTGATATTCCAAACTCTCCATTTGGTATGGTGAGTGGTTGCGGATCAGACCAAGGAATTTATGTAGGAAATTTAGATATCTACAGTCAAGGAATGGCTGGAATGTCAATTGACCTTACTGGTGTTTGTAATGGTGATTATTATGTGGTTTCGGTTACCGACCCTGATAATAATTTCTTTGAACAAGACGAAACGAATAACTGGTGTGCAACACCTATTACCTTAACACAACAAATACCAGGACCAGTAGGTTCATTTACCTATTCAGTTTCTGGAAGCAATGTACAGTTTACGAATTCAGCAAGTGTAAATTATACCTACCAATGGTATTTTGGCGATGGTGGAAATTCGACCAACCAAAATCCATCACATTTGTATACTGCTGCAGGTATGTATAATGTAACCATGATTGTTTATGGTCCATGTGGAAGTGATACGACTACTCAAATAATTACAATTACAACCGTTGGAATTGAAGAGTCTGCATCAGCTGCAATGGGCTTTAGTGCTTATCCAAATCCGATTTCAGAAAATACAATCGTTAGTTATTTCTTAAATGAAAAATCAAATGTAACCCTTGAATTGTATAATACACTTGGGCAGAAAGTAAATTCGGTTGCAAAGGGGATTCAAACTCAAGGATTTTATGAGTTTAATTACAATATGAAAGCATTGAACCTCGAAAATGGTGTTTACATTCTTCAGATTAAAACAGATACACAAACAGCATCCATCCGCTTGTCTCAATTAGATTAAACACTTTATAATCAAATATTTAACAAAGCCCATAAACAATTTATGGGCTTTGTTGTTTTGAGTGGTAGCTGTGGTCGAATGTTACCGCTGGTTTATCGAATTGTTAATTACTTTTTTTGGTTAAAAGATACCGAAGACCTACTTTTGTTGTCTTATTTATTGAAATGATTGAATACTTTTTTAATAGAATAATAACTAAACAATAATAAAATGATAAAAAATTACAAATTTAAAACACCCATTGCATTAGCATTGGTTTGTTTTTTAGTGGCTTTTACAAGCTTAAGGGCGCAAGTAAGTGCGTATTCGTTTTCTAGTTCAATAGGTGTTTATACACCCATTACAGGAGGAACAAACAATGCATCAACTTCTGCAACTGTAATAGATGATAATGTGTATACAAATCAACCCATTGGTTTTACATTCAGATATAATGGTGTTGATTATACAGCATTTGGAATGAATGGAAACGGATGGATTTCTTTAGGAGCTGCAGCTCCAGCAAGTTCAACTACACCATTGTCTGGAGGAACAACAAATAATGTAATTAGTGCCGCAGGAACAGATTTATTGGGAAGATTGCACTCTACTGCAAACAGAACAACCGGTACAAATCAAATTACAGTTACCGCAGGTGATTTCAGTGCATATCAAGTTGGAGATGTTGTAACAGGTACTGGAATACCAGCCGGATCTACTATTACAGCTATTGCAGGGAATGTATTTACAATTAGTAACAATGCAACTAGTTCAGGTACTGGTTTTAATTTTAGAGTTTACAAGCCTACTACAGGGATTCGTTTTGAGACAATAGGTTTAGCTCCAAATAGAAAGTTAGTTGTGCAATGGAGCAATTTTGCACGTTACTCTACGGCAGGTGGATCTATTGCAGATAATATTAGTTTTCAAATTATTTTGACAGAAACTACAAATGCGATTGATATAATTTATAATATTCCAACAGCTTCTACATTTGCGGGATACCCAACTGTAGAAGTAGGTTTAAGGGGTGCTTCTAATGCTGATTTTAATAACAGAACTACAACGACCAATTGGAATTCAACTACAGCTGGGGCTTTGAATACTAGTAACAATTCACTTTCAGCAACAGTTTTTCCAGTAAATGGACAAACATATTCTTGGGTACCACCAGTGCCATGTGCAGGTACTCCTGCTGCAGGAACAACTGCAGGTCCAGTAGGAGCATGTCCAAGTGTAAACTTCGGATTAAGTTTAACAGGTGCTACATCTGGTGTAACAGGTTTAACATACCAATGGCAATCATCAACTGATGGTATTACTTATGGCAATATTGCTCAAACAACAGCTACGGCAACAGTAAATCAAACAGCTGCTACTTACTATCAATGTATTGTAACTTGTTCAAACGGTGGTGCTGCTGATACATCTGCACCGTTATTAGTGCCAATGAGTTCATTCTTAAATTGTTATTGCTCTGCAAACTTAACAACAACATCTAACACTGTTGATAATATTACAAATGTAGTTATCACAAATTCTTTAGGTGCTAACTTAACACAAGCTTCATCTTCAGTTGCTCCTAATTTTGTTTCTTACAATAACACACCTTTAGATTTATTAAGAGCAACAAATAATACTGTTGCAATAACAATGGGAACTGATGCAACTCAATGGAGTGCTGCATGGGTAGATTGGAATCAAAATGGATCTTTTGAAGCTTCTGAAAGTATCGGTTTGGCAACAGCAGCAGCAGCAGCAAGTGCAACGGTTACCTATACTTTTGCTGTACCGGCAAATGCTGTTTTGGGTAATACGCGTATCCGTGTAAGAGGTGGTAGTGATGGGGCATATACAACAGCAGGTGCTTGTGCAAATACTGCTTTTGGTGAAACAGAAGATTATATTGTAAATATTATTTGTCCTACAATTGCGGCTCCTGTTGTTACAGGTGCTTCTATTTGTTCAGGAAATACAGCAACAGTTTCTGCAACTCCTTCGTTAGTAGGATCAACACTTACATGGTTTGATGCTGCAAGTGGTGGAGCGAATTTAGGAACAGGTGCATCATACACAACTCCAGTTTTGACAGCAACAACACCTTATTGGGTTGAAGAATCAATCCCAGGTTGTGCAGCTAGTCCTCGTTCACAAGCTAATGCAACAGTTATTCCTGTAAATGCAGCTTTAACACCTGTTGATGTTACTTGTAATGGTGGTTCTAATGGTTCATTTGCATTAGGTACTATTGTTTGTGGAACAACTCCTTTCGATTATTCAGTGAATGGTGGTTCATTTGGTGCAATTCCAACGAACTTAGTTGCAGGAACGTATTCAGTTGTTATTAGAGATGCTTCTTTAGGTTTAAGTGCTCCAATATCAGTAGTGGTTGGTCAACCAACATGGACTATTAATAATCCAACTGCATCAAATATTTCTACTTGTCAAGGTTCTGCAAGTGCAATTATTACAGCAAATGCAACGCTAAATCCTTTGGCAACAGGAACTCAAACATTAACATTTGGTTTATCTGCTCAACCAACAGAAGTAAGTGGTGGTAGTGCATTCCCAGCAATTGCTACAACTCCTAATATTATCAGTTCTGCAACATTAGCAGCTTTACCTGCTGGTGCTGTGGTTACAGGGGTAACATTCTCGTTCCCTAATTTAACACCAACAGGTGGATCTTTTGGAAATGATGTTGGATTTGGATTTACAGGTGCTGTTTCTACAGGTTATGCTGCTGGAATTGGTGCGCCTGCTGCAGCTACAAATTTTAACTACAACAGCACACTTGCTATTGGTTCTGTAAATAGTGCAGGTGGAACAGTGAACTTAAATTATTACGATTTATATGCAGATAATGCTGGTTCTGAATGTACATTCCCAACAGGTGCTTCTGTAGCAACAATGACAATTAACTATACTTACCCAACTCAAGCTTCTATTTCATGGTGGGATGCTGCATCAAGCGGAACTCAACTTGGACTTGGAAACACTTTAGAGTCAGTTGGAACAAGTGTTTTAGCAAACACTACTACTCCTGGAACTTATAATTTCTATGCTCAAGGAAATAATTTAGGTTGTACAAGTGCTGCAAGAACATTGGTAACAGTTACGGTAAAACCTACAACAACAGGTTCACAAACATTAACTGTATGTGCAGGTGGTTCAGTAACAGTAGGAACAACAACGCATAATACAACTGGTGTATTTACGGATGTAATTACTGGTTCTAATGGTTGCGATAGTACAGTAACGACTAACTTAACAGTATCTCCAGCAATAACAGGTTCA
>Ga0066438_1000029_pt1 | contig 88338 bp, 73 predicted proteins | sample LakWasMet56_HOW8_2_FD_59526 | JGI IMG/M metagenome (GOLD analysis project Ga0066438, IMG submission 59526) | Freshwater sediment methanotrophic microbial communities from Lake Washington under simulated oxygen tension - Sediment Metagenome 56_HOW8 | ecosystem: Environmental > Aquatic >...
AAAAAGTAAAAATTAGACAAAATGCCATTTTATCTTAATAAGTGATTCAAAATGAGGGTATAAAAAAAAGGGCAGCCCAAAGCTGCCCTTTTTAATAAAAATGTCCGAAAATTTAATATGGATGCACCCATGGGCTATCAGCAACAACAGGCTGGATGCTCATCACTGGAATTTTTGAATGATTTACCACTTGTTGTGCATAAGTTCCTAACAATCGCCCTGTAATCGATTCATCTTGATCCGTCATTATTACAATTAAATCGGCATTTACAGATTTTGCATATTCATAGGTATGTTTCGCTTGATTGCCTCCATTTATTGTTTTACGAGCGTAAGAAACATCGCACTTTTTCAAATACTCTTCGATTTGATCCAATTTAAACTCAAATTTTTTCAATTCGCCTTGATCATCTGAATCCGATAAACCTAAAATATGTATACGAGATGCGAATTGTTTTGCCATTACGATTGCATGATTAACCTTTTGGCGAGAATGAGCCGAATCATCAATTGGTAAAACAATTTCTTTAAATCCAACTTTTGTTGAATGTGAACGAACTGACAATACGGGACATTCTGATTCTGAAACTACTTTATAAGTGTTGCTTCCTACAAAAAACTCAACCACTCCAGATGTTCCATGTGTACCCATCACAACCATATCCACATTATGTTCTTTTGCAACAGAAACAACTTCTGAAAAAATATTTCCATCGGCAGTAATACATGTTGATTTTACACCATATTTAGAACGAATTCCTGCAGCGGTTTCTTCTAAACGCTTTTCTATTGCATTGATAAAATCACTTGGTGCATTCACACGCATCTCTGGTGCAACAATGCTGAATTTTTCCCAATGTTTTTCTACAACATGTAACAATACTAATTCTGCTTTAAAAAGCTGTGCTGTAAATGCAGCATGCTCTATCGCAATCATCGCTGTGTCTGAAAAGTCAACTGGAATTAAAATTTTTTGAATATTAAAGGCTTTCATAGGTATAAATTTTAGTTGTTTGTTTAATATGGATTAGTAAAAACACTTGTATCTTTTTTAACTTGTGGACGAATACTCAAAACCGGAATTTTAGAATGATTAATTATTTCTTGTGCTGATGATCCAATAAAAAATTCGGTAAAATCAATCTCTTGCTGTGTCATAATCATCAATAAATCTCCTTCTACTTTTACTGCATATTCTAATATATTTTGTGCTAATGTCTCTTCGCCTTTAATCCCCTTTATTATTTCTGCAGTACATTCAACATTTTCTTTTTCTAAAAATGATTTTACTTGTCCTAGTTGACGTGTAATTCTATTAACCACAAATTCATCAGTAGTAAACAACACTGATACAACTCGAACAACAGCACCATGAAATAGACGAGAAAACTCTACCGCTTTGTCAACTTTTTCGCGTGTCTCTTTTGACAAATCAAGAGGCAAAACAATTGTTTTACAACCATTACGATGATGTTTTCCCTTTATTGTAATAACAGGAACAGTCGACTCACGAACAACTCTAAGCGCATTTGAGCCTATAAATTTTTTCTTCAACCCCTGATCACCATTTGTTCCCATCACGATAAGTGTGGCATTGATCATCTCTGCTACTTCTGCAATTTTATCATAAGTAGAACCTTTGGCAATAATTACATTCACCTTTACTCCACTCTTCTTTTCAACATCTATAGCCAATGCATCCAATTGATCTTGTACTTTTTTCTTTAAATCATCGTGTTGTTGATTTGAGAAAAACTTTGCTAACATGCCTCCTTCTTCAATTACATTTAAAAGGGTTATTTCTGCATGGTATTCACGAGCTAAATTGTAGGATTGCTCTAAAGCGATTAATGATTGTTCCGAAAAATCGATTGGAACTAAAATTTTATTAGAAGCTTGAATCATATTTTTTAAATACTTTTGCTTTGTGTTATCTACAAATTAAACCATTTATTTAGATTTTAACAAATTTACAACAGCATTTTAAAAAGATTACAAAAATGAGCAATATCATCCCTGAAACAGAATTAATACTCAATCCGAACGGAAGTGTTTATCATCTTCAATTGTTACCTGAGCACATTGCTGAGAATATCATTATAGTAGGCGACCAAGGCAGAGTGTCTACCGTATCAAACTATTTCGACACGGTAGATGTAAAAATTCATAACAGAGAGTTTGTTACCCATGTTGGAACCTACAAAGGCAAAAAGGTAATGGTTCTTTCCTCTGGAATAGGAACCGATAATATTGATATACTTATAAATGAGCTGGATGCAGCGGTTAACATCGACTTAAAGACCAGAACAATTAAAGCCGAAAAAACAAAATTAAACATTGTGCGAATTGGAACATCCGGAGCACTTCAAGCCGACATACCTGTAGACAATTATGTTGTTTCTACCTATGGATTGGGCTTTGATGGTCTTTTAAACTATTATCAAGATCTACCGAAAGTTAACGACAATGAACTTTCTGAAGCTTTTATCAAACAAACAAACTGGAATAAAAACCTACCTTATCCTTATGCCATCAAAGGCTCTGAAACCTTAATAAACAAAATTGGTTTTGACCAAATTAAAGGAATTACAGCTACTGCTCCAGGATTTTACGGTCCGCAAGGCCGAAAACTGAGATTATCGCCTTGGGTGGAAGATTTTAATCAACAATTAACCGATTTTAACCACAACGGAATCCGCATTACAAACTTCGAAATGGAGACCTCAGCACTTTACGGTTTGGGGAAACTTTTAGGACATGAAACATGCACTATATGTGCCATTATAGCCAATCGAGTAGCTAAAAAATACAGTAAGGATTATCACCCTGCAATAGAGAATTTAATACAGCTTGTACTCGAGAGATTAACAAAGTAAGGTTGAAATCTTCTTTACTGGAGGCTAATTAATCCTATTCGGTAGCGCTACATTTGCCCTGTATCATAACAAACGCTATGAATAAACAGGAAATTAAAGCCCTAATAAGCCTACTTGACGATCCCGATGAAAACATTTATCAGGAGGTAAGTATGCGTTTTCTCTCTTTTGGTGAAGAAGTGATTCCTGTTTTGGAAGATGCTTGGGAGCATTCGTTTGATACACTCATCCAAAATAGAATAGAAAATATTATCCATCAAATTCAATTTGATTTGATTAAGGATGCGCTTAAAGATTGGTCACAACCACATCATCAAAATTTATTAGAAGGTGCGTTGTTAATAGCAAAGTATCAATATCCTGATGTTGATTTTAAAAAAATTCAAAAGCAGATTGACCAAATAAAACAAGATGTTTGGTTAGAACTGAATGAGAATTTAACAGCATTGGAAAAAGTTAAAATCATCAATCACATTTTATTCGATGTGCATAATTTTAGTGGGAATACCACCAATTATCATGCGCCTCAAAACTCCTACATAAATAATGTATTGGAAAGCAAAAAAGGAAATCCTTTATTGCTATCAATTATCTATACCATTGTTGCACAAAGTCTTGAAATTCCTATTTATGGTGTAAACCTTCCAGAGCATTTTATTTTATGCTATGTAGATACAGAGCACATGGGAGTTCCTTCTGTAAAAGGAAATGAAGGCAGTAATGTATTGTTTTATATTAATCCATTCAGTAAAGGAGCCGTATTCTCTAAACGGGAAATTGATGCATTCTTAAAACAACTAAAACTCGAAAATTTAGAAATGTTTTATGAACCTTGTTCTAATTTAGAAATAATCAAGCGTCTATTACGCAATGTAATTGCCTCGTATGAAAAATTAGGCTACCCAGACAAAAGTAAGGAACTAAAAACATTATTAGATTCCATTTCATAAAAAAGGCGAGCAATGCTCGCCTTTTTTATGATTCTTATTTACTCAAATACAAATTTCGCTCAGAGTAGATGTTGTGGAAAAACTCATCCGTTAAGTCATCTATAAAGTAAATTGCTTCGCCTGTCGATTTCATCTCTGGACCAAGTTCTTTAGTCACTTCAGGGAATTTTTCATAAGAGAATACTGGGATTTTAATTGCATATCCTTTTTTACGAGGATTAAATTTAAAGTCTTTCACTTTGGCACCTAACATTACTTTTGTAGCATAGTTTACATATGGTTCATCGTATGCTTTAGCAATAAAAGGAACAGTACGGGATGCTCTTGGATTTGCCTCAATAATGTATACCACCTCATCTTTAATAGCAAACTGAATATTCAACAATCCAACTGTTTTTAAAGCAATGGCAATGGTTTTTGTATGTTGTTCAATTTGCTTCAATACATTTTCACTCAAATCAAATGGAGGAAGAACAGCATACGAATCACCAGAATGAATACCAGCAGGTTCAATGTGTTCCATAATACCAATAATGTAATTATCGGTACCATCACAAATAGAATCGGACTCTGCCTCTATTGCTCCTTCTAAAAAATGATCCAACAATACTTGGTTCCCTGGATGATCTTTTAATAAGTTTACAACATGTTGTTCTAACTCTTGCTCATTAATAACAATCTTCATGTTTTGTCCACCCAATACATAAGAAGGACGAACTAGCAATGGAAAACCTAATTCTTTGGATAATTCAACCGCTTGTTCCGCATCTTCAATAACACCAAATTTCGGATAAGGAATACCATTATCTTTTAATAAGTTAGAAAAACTACCTCTATCTTCTGCTAAATCTAATGATTTATAATCTGTACCTATTATCTTGATTCCATAACGTTCCAACTTTTCTGCTAGCTTTAAAGCAGTTTGCCCACCTAACTGAACAATCACACCTTCGGGCTTTTCATTTAGTATAATATCATAAATGTGTTCCCAGAATACTGGTTCAAAATATAATTTATCAGCAACATTAAAATCCGTTGAAACCGTTTCTGGATTACAATTAATCATGATGGTTTCGTAGCCTAATTCTTTTGCGGCCAATACACCATGTACACAACTGTAATCAAACTCGATTCCTTGTCCAATACGATTTGGACCACTTCCTAAGACAACTATTTTCTTTTTATCGGTTGCGATGGATTCGTTTTCATCCTCAAATGTGCTGTAATAATAAGGCGTCTTCGCTTCAAACTCTGCTGCACATGTATCTACTAATTTATAAACACGATTAATATTCAACTCACGTCTTCGATTAAACACTTCACTTTCCAAACATTTTAGAAGATGGGCAATTTGACGATCGGCATATCCTTTTTGTTTCGCTTCGTATAATAAATCTCGAGGTAAATCTTTTAACGAATATTTAGAAATTTCATTTTCCAATAAAATCAATTCTTCAATTTGATTTAAGAACCAAGGATCAATGCGCGTTAATTTTTGAATTGTCTTTATAGAAATCCCTAATTTTATGGCATCGTAAATATGAAACAGACGATTCCAGCTAGGACGTTCTAGGCTTTTTAATAGTTCATCTTGATTTTTAACCTCACGACCATCAGCACCAAGTCCGTTACGCTTAATCTCTAATGACTGACATGCTTTTTGTAATGCTTCTTGAAAACAACGTCCAATCCCCATTACTTCACCAACCGATTTCATTTGGAAACCCAATTCGCGGTTAGCACCTTTGAATTTATCAAAGTTCCAACGGGGAATTTTAACAATCACATAATCCAAAGTAGGTTCAAAATAAGCTGAAGTTGATTTTGTAATTTGATTCTCTAATTCATCCAAATTATAGCCTATCGCTAATTTCGATGCAATTTTTGCAATGGGATAACCCGTTGCTTTACTTGCCAATGCTGATGAACGAGAAACGCGTGGATTGATTTCAATAGCAATAATTTCTTCAGAATCATCGGGATTAACAGCAAACTGAACGTTACAACCACCTGCAAAATTACCAATGCTACGCATCATTTTAATGGCTAGTGTACGCATCTTTTGATACGTACTATCTGACAATGTCATTGCAGGAGCCACTGTAATACTATCACCCGTATGCACACCCATTGGGTCAAAATTTTCGATAGAACATATGATTGCAACATTGTCATTACTATCACGTAACAACTCTAATTCGTATTCTTTCCAACCTAAAACCGCTTTATCTATTAATACTTCATGAATAGGTGAAGTATGTAAACCACGATCTAATAATTTATCAAAATCTTCTTTTTGATATACTACACTACCTCCACTACCACCAAGTGTAAATGAAGGACGAATAACTAATGGGAATCCAAATTTTTGAGCAATTTCTTTTCCTTCTAAAAATGATTTAGCAATGTGTGATGGAGCCATTCCTACACCGATTGATTCCATGCGGGCACGAAATTTATCGCGATCTTCCGTAACTTCAATCGCATCGATATCAACTCCAATCATTCTAATATTAAACTTTTTCCAAATGCCCATTTCATCGCATTTCATTGCTAAGTTCAATGCTGTTTGTCCGCCCATTGTAGGTAATACAGCATCAATATCAGGATTCTCCTCCAAAATTTTCACAATTGACTTTACTTCTAAAGGCAATAAATAGATATTCTCAGCAGTTACCTTATCTGTCATAATGGTAGCTGGATTCGAATTAATCAAAGTAACTTTAATACCTTCTTCTTTAAGAGAACGAGCAGCTTGTGATCCGGAATAATCAAACTCGCATGCTTGACCAATAACAATTGGCCCGCTACCGATTATTAATACTGATTTTATGGAATTATCTCTTGGCATATTTCTTTGTTAAAAATGATTACGAAATTATCGTTTTTCGAGTGTTCTTGTTTTGAATTTTTATAATAGGTTTTCAACATTTTAGGGCAAAAAAAATGCTTCTCGTATGAGAAGCATTTAATTATCTAATTTTCAAGTTGAAACATATCAATTTGACTATTTATGTGTTTTTTCGTCAGATACTGTTAATTTTTTTCTTCCTTTAGCTCTACGAGAAGCTAATACTCTGCGACCATTAGCAGATGCCATTCTCTCACGGAAACCGTGTTTGTTTACTCTCTTTTTTCGTGATGGTTGGTAGGTACGTAATGCTTTCATTGTTTTACTTATGTTATGCCAATCGTATGGCTAATTAATATTTCTTTTGTTTAATTCGGGATGCAAATATAAACACTTTTTTTATTCTGCAAACATTTTCTTTTAATCTTCTGAAAAATTAAGAGTAATCCCTAATAAAATAGCTAAATTTGCTGCCCAATAAATAAAACATGGCGAAAAAAGCAACGAAGCATGAAGAGCTACCAAAAGCGAAGCTAAATCTAGATAATTTCAAAAAATCCATGCGTATTTTCAAATATATTGGAAAACACAAATGGAAATTCTTTTTAGGGATGTTTTTTTTAGCAGGAACAGCTGCTACAGCTCTTATTTTCCCTCGATTAATGGGAAATTTGATGGGAGTTATTGGAGGGAATGGCAGCAAAACGGAAGTTTCGAAAGAACAATTGCTTGAATTTGCCAACTCTACAGGCATTAAACTACTGATTTTATTTGCATTACAGGCTATTTTCTCATTTTTCAGGGTTGTTACTTTTACAAGTGTGACCGAAAACATGCTTGCATCGTTACGACAAGCTGCTTACAGCAGACTAATACAAATGCCGATGACCTATTTCTCTCAGCATCAGTCGTCTGAATTAAGCTCACGCATTGCAACCGATATCAACCAAATTTCGGATACGTTTACAACGAATATTGCAGAATTTTTCCGCCAGCTTATTATTATTATAGGTGGTATTATTATTATTTGCTTTATGAGTTGGAAAATGGCAATGGTAATGCTTGCGATTATACCAATTATTGCAATAATTACAATGGTTTTTGCTAAATATATTCGAAAGCTATCAAGAGAAGTACAGGATAAAATTGCTGAATCAAATGTAATTGTTGGTGAAAGTTTGCAAGGGATTGCAAATGTTAAGTCATTTACTAACGAATCATATGAAATTAACAGATACGGAAATAAAATCACTGAAATAATGAAGTTAGCCATTAGAGGTGGTATTGCCCGAGGATCCTTTTTCTCCTTCATCATTTTTTGTCTTTTTGGAGCCATTATTTTTATTGTTTGGTATGGTATACAGCTTACATTGAATGGAACCATTTCAGCAACAGACATGATTTCGTTTTTAATGTACACAGTTTTTGTTGCTGCTTCTATTGGTGGTATTGCTGACCAACTAGCAGCTATCCAGCGAACCATCGGTGCTACAGAACGAGTTATGGATATTATAGATGGGAATCCTGAAAATCTTAATTTATCTGCTCAAACAGCGGAATTAAAAAACAAGCGTTTGGATGGGAATATTTCGTTCGAGAATATTTCTTTTTATTACGATACACGTCCTGATTTTCAGGTATTGCATAACATTTCATTTAAAGCAAACAAAGGAGAAACTGTTGCCTTGGTAGGTCCAAGCGGATCTGGGAAATCAACCATTGCATCTCTGGTTTTACGTTTCTACAACCCACAATCAGGAGCAATAAAAGTGGATGATAAAAATGTTACTGAATATGATTTAACTGCTCTACGCGAGAACATGGCTATTGTACCACAAGATGTTTTATTATTTGGCGGAAGTATAAAAGAAAACATTGCTTATGGTAAACCAGGAGCCACAATTGCTGAGATTGTTGAAGCAGCGCGTAAAGCAAATGCTTTAGAATTTATTGATAGCTTTCCTCAGAAATTTGAAACAATTGTTGGTGACAGAGGTATTCAATTATCGGGTGGTCAACGCCAACGAATTGCAATTGCACGTGCAGTTTTAAAGGATCCAAGTATTTTGATTTTGGATGAAGCTACAAGTTCTTTAGATTCTGAATCAGAACGCTTGGTTCAGGAGGCATTAGATAAACTAATGGTAGGACGAACATCGATTGTGATAGCTCATCGCTTATCAACAATCCGCAAAGCAGATAAAATTATTGTGATTGAAAAAGGGACTGTGAAAGAAACGGGAAAACACGAAGAGTTAATGCAACTTGAAAATGGACTTTACCGAAACTTAAACAGAATGCAAATGGAATTAGCATAAAAAATCCCCTTTCAATTATAGAAAGGGGATTTTTTTATTAAATTATTTCAGGATAATTTTCTGATTTTGATTGATTAGCCATTTACTTCACGACCATCCGTTTACTAAAAATAGTCTGATTAGAGGTAGCGGTTACCAAATATACTCCCGGACTTAATTTATTTGATGGATCAATTGCATATACATTTTCGCCATCATCGGATGTTATAATTACTTTGGAATAACTTTCTTTCCCACTAATATCATAAACAACAACCAGTACCTCTTGATCTTTTGAAGCATTTAACAATAGATTTACATTGTCGCCAGAGCTTGGGTTTGGATATAAGTCAAATGAAAATTCAGTATTACTTCTAAAGTCTACAGCAACAAGTGGCGAGTAAGTAAAATCGCCATTAAAATCGGTTTGCTTTAATCGGTAATAAGAAAGACCGTTATAAGGTGTTTGATCAACTGTTTGATAATTTATTGTTACAGTGGAATTACCTGCACCATCAATTGTGCTAACTGACTCATAGCTGAAAAAATCTTTTGTTTTTTCAATGGTAAAATAATCGTTATTTATTTCTGAGGCAGTAGTCCAATGCAAATCAACCTTGTTTTCATTTTGATTAGCTGAAAAAGTAATCAATTCAATAGGCAAAGGATTTATCAAAGAAGATTTTGAACCAAACGTAAAGGGACTAAATGCTGTTATTGCAGCATTTGAAACTACCGAACCCGTTCCTGCTCCAGAACAGGTACCAGAGGCTGTACCTGGTCGTTCATCCCAAGAAGCACCATTCCATCGAGCAATTGTTAAATCCGGACAATTAGTTATGCCGCTGTTTGTTGCATTTTCCCAATGCAAAGTCAAATTTGCATCGCCAGAACCAGCTATACGGTCAACTTGCCAATACTCAATTAAACTCACATTATTTAAAGGTGCATTTACAGGTGTAGTACTAACGTATGGTGTATTAAAATACTCTACTCTAAACGTTGTACTTGCTGTCAAATTAGTAATTGCTGCTCTTCTCCATCGTGTTCCTTTACCAACAGGGAAAACAAAATTAGCTGTGCCCGCTTTACTCATTGGGCCTGAAACAAAACTTGTAGCAGAACCACTTGTGGAAGTTGCAGCTGTACCCAGAGCTAAAATATTTGTTGTTGTTGTATAAGTAATTCCAGATGTTAAGGTTAACGCACCAGCCACATTTACATCTTTGTTTAAAATAACTGCGGGACTAGTTGCAAATGTATTATTAATGGTTAGATCCTCCAAATTGTAAGTTCCCGTCCCCGACAAATTTTGATTTTGAATAGCCGTACTATTCATTCTAAGGTGACCACCCGCTGCACTACTCATTGTACCACAATTGGTAACATCAAAACGAACAGATAGTCGGTTTGTACTCAATGAAACGGTTGCGCTTGGACGAATCCAAATAGAAAGTATTTGTTCGTTTCCATCCAAAACTGGCTGATTTGTAGTATTTGGGACAATAACATCTTCATTATTCGCTGGTTTGGAACCATAACTCCAATTGGTGCCGGTACTCCAAACGGTAGTTCCACCTAACCAAACATTTGGTTGAGCAGATATTGAATAAAAAGTAGTAGGCGAATTTTGATTGGCATATTCTGTTGCTAACCAATCAGCGGAAAGTGCGGATTTAGCAATTCGCACCTCATCCATTTGGCCTTGAAATCGATTTGCTGTTTCTGGAGAACCTGTAGGCTCACCACCTATAGAAGCATTGCCAGCATCTGCCCCCCAAGCATTTGTGAATGTTGCTGTAGATGCTTGAACACCATTCACATAAATTGTTTTTCTTCCATTGGTTATATCTGCAACGGCAGTAACATAATACCATGTATTGTTTGCAATTTGAGTTGCTGGACCATCCAAAATAACTGGATTTGAAGCCCTCGAATAAAAACGCAAACGCCCAGTTCCTCCATCGCCTAAGCTTAAGGCATATCCATTATTATCATTCCTATCATCACAAAAAATGCGCTGACCAGCTTTTGTATTGTTGGTTGTGTAAATCCAGCCTGAAATGGTAAAATTAGTTGTAATATTAGGGAAAGTACTAGCAACCTCTAACCACTGATTTGTTCCACTTAAAGCACGTCCATCATTTATAAATGCTGGTGATTGATTAGTTGTAGCATTGTTTGTAGCGGTATAACCATTACCAGAATTATCAGTAAAACTATTATTTTCTAAATGCCAAACTCCATGATAATTGTTCCAAACTGCAGTAGTAGATTGATCGGTAGCAATGGCCGCATTGCCATAATACATATAAATGTATGTATTTATAGATGTGGAAAGCGATGGGATTTTAACCCAAACAGTTATAGCACCTGTTGTAGAAACATACTTCTCTAATTGATGATTTAACTGAGTAACGCCATCATCAGCAGTAAAAATGATATCATAACCATTTGTGTTTTCTACATACCCACCACTCCCAGTAACTCTTAAATCGTTATCGGAAGCAATTTTAATCATTGCTGGAAAGTTCGCTAAATCAGATGGCCCAGAAACCTGAGCTGGATCAAAAGTTATTCGTTTACGGTATTTGTAATTACAAATTTGTGCTGAAAGAGAAAGACAGAAACAAAAAAAGAGAAAATTAAGAAGTAGTTTTTTACTCATGTTATTATCCTGTGTTAGAATTGCAGTACAATATAAAAAGTATTTTTCAATAAAACAAAAACTAAGACCCTAAGGCATCTGATTTTAACAATTCCAGCAAAAAAATGATTTTATTTTTTGACAATGATTTTTGAGGCATTATAGCTTATAGAATTCATCTTTAACAAGTATACCCCAGATGAATTAAAAACAGAAGAAGGTAATTCAAACCTATTGTTTTCAGAGGCGATTACACATTCAGAATAACAACGTCTTCCGTGTATATCAAAAATTTCAATGGTTAAATTTTCATTTTTTTCACTTAAAATACTTAAGATGATTGGCTCATCCAAATTACTGGGATTTGGAAAAAAATCAATCACAAAATCGTGTCCAATTTGCGACTGTTCAACTGCAGCAATATTAGAATAACTATAAGTTCCGTTAAAATCAGTTTGTTTTAAACGATAATAAGATACATCATCTAATGGCTGATGATCCATGTATTGATACTGCAAATTAGCAGAACTATTGCCTGCACCATCCACAATTGCTAGTTCCGAAAAAAGCAGTCCATCGAATGAACGTTCTACTGAAAAATAATCATTGTTAATTTCTGTAGCAGTTTCCCAATTTACTTTTACATTTTGCCCTACACGTTTTGCAGTAAAACTAAGCAATTCAATAGGTAAGGGTGTTTGAGTAGTATTAATTGTACCAAATGTAAAACGTTCACCGTTCAATATATTCAATCCTGTTTTTAAATATGTTGAACCAGCAAGTAATGTAAATCCACTTTTAATACCACCACCTGCAACTGTCTCATCAGCAAAGGAGCCATTATTATTTTTATCTATCAACAGTCTCAAATCCCCTGGAGTAACAGCGCCTAACCCTGCTAAATCAACAATTAGATCCTCTGAAGTAATTCCAGTGTTACTAACCCTCCATACCCTGTTTGACCTAGCTTGAACAGGCGATGGAACATCACTTGTGTTTGTAGCAGACAATACACCATTATTATCACCCCACATAAAAAAACGCCCATTTGCAAGACCACCAACATTGTAAATTTCAACAATTCCGGTTCCTCTGGAATCTAATTGCTGTGTCCCACCTGATTGGCCAACACCTGCCACATTAAAATCAAAATTTCCATTTGCAGCATCATCCATTGTATACACATCATTTGCAGACATTGAAAGACCGTATTTCGCTGCTAAATAATTTTGAACAACAATGCGCTCTGCTGCATTTAATCGTGTTCTATACATTATTAATTCGGCAATATCACCATCCAAAATCCTTCCAGCTGCCCCTTGCTCACTACCAATTTGAAATGCATTAGTATTTGTTTGAGGTGTTCTATTTTCAGAATCTGAGGTATTTAAGGCTCCATTTAAATAAATTGCCCTTCCATTACCAGTACTGTAATCATATTCCCAAGACGAATAGGAATTTAAAGCTGCAGTGGGATTGGCTGTATTTAAAAAAGCACGTGCACCTGTAGTAAATAAAATAGGAGTATGAATATATGGGTTTGCATAGGTTAAAAACTCATAATTTTCAGAACCATCATTCCCTTTTCCAAAAAAGTAGTTATAATCTTTGTTAGTAGTAACCTTACCAACCACAAAAAATGTCCATTGTGTGGAATTTAGTGCAGCATTATTTGCTACAGTTAAGTAGGAATTTGTTCCATCAAAACGAATGGCAGAAAGATTATTCAAACCAGCAATCAATGTACTAATTTTTGGTCTATTTGCTGCAGCAGGAGGGGTTGCTGTATTTGACCGTCCAGACAAATCAGACCAGGAGGTAACATTTATACCTGTTAAGGAAACGCCATTATTAGCATCAAACCAAAAACTCAAATTACTTGCACCTCCAGTATTTTGAACTCCTCCAGGCCCATTTGGGGTTTGGGCAAATAAAGAAGAACCTACGAAAGCAAAAATAATTATGAGCCAAAACTTATTTACCATTTCTAAATTAAATATTACTTATGTAAGTATTAAGACGGAAATTAAAAAAAAAGGTTGCAAGAATTTTAAAAAACTATCAATTTTACCCAACAAATTCGCCAAACACATTCCTCATCGTGTCGGCAATTTCACCCAGTGTAGCATAACTTTCAGCTGCTTCAAGAATGGTAGGCATTAAATTAACATCTGCTCGTGCTTGTCCATCTAATTTTTTTAAAATTTCAACAACCTTTGCATTATCACGCTCTGCCTTTACTTGATTTATTTTTTGAATTTGTTTTTCGCGAATAGAATCATCCACCGTAAAAATATCTGTTAAGGGCTTTTCTTCAACATTAAACTTATTCACCCCTACAATAATTTTCTCTCCTGTCTGAATATCACGTTGATATTTGTAGGAACTAGCCGCTATTTCATTTTGCATATAGCCTTGTTCAATAGCCGACACCGAACCTCCCATTGCATCAATTTTGTTAATGTATTCCCATGCAGCTGCTTCTATTTCGTTGGTCAATGATTCAACAAAATAAGAGCCTGCTAAAGGATCAACGGTATCGGCAGCACCACTTTCATAAGCAATAATTTGTTGTGTCCGTAATGCAATACGAGCAGCTTCTTCAGTAGGCAAGGCTATTGCCTCATCAAATCCATTGGTGTGCAAACTCTGGGTTCCACCCAACACCGCTGATAATGCTTGTGTTGTTACCCTAATAATATTATTCTGTGGTTGCTGCGCTGTTAATGTTGAGCCGCCTGTTTGTGTATGAAAACGTAACATTTGTGCACGTGGATCGGTAGCACCCAAATCCTTTGTAATTTTTGCCCACATTCTACGTGCAGCGCGAAATTTTGCTACTTCTTCAAATAAGTTATTATGAGCATTAAAGAAAAACGACAAACGTTTTGCAAATACATTTATATCTAAGCCTTTGTCAATAGCAGCTTGCAAATATGCTTTTCCATTTGCTAATGTAAAAGCCAACTCCTGAACAGCGGTAGAACCTGCTTCACGAATGTGATAACCAGAAATTGAAATGGTATTCCATTTCGGAACTTCTTTACTACAATATTCAAAAATATCGGTAATGATACGCATACTTGGTTTTGGCGGATAGATATACGTTCCACGAGCGGCATATTCCTTTAAAATATCGTTCTGAATTGTTCCAGAAATCTTTTTTAAATCGGCTCCTTGCTTTTTTGCCAAAGCAATGTACATTGATAATAAAATAGATGCAGTAGAATTGATGGTCATGGAAGTGGTAATATTCTCCAACTTAATACCATCAAATAAAATTTCAATATCGCGCAATGAGTCAATTGCAACTCCCGCCTTCCCTACTTCACCATCAGAAAATTCATGTGAGCTATCGTAACCAATTTGTGTAGGTAAATCAAAGGCAACCGACAAGCCAGTTGTTCCATTGTTTAACAAATAATGATAGCGTTTATTCGACTCTTCAGCAGTTGAAAATCCTGCATACTGACGCATGGTCCAAAATTTACTACGGTACATTGTTGGCTGAACACCACGCGTAAAAGGAAATTCACCTGGTTGTTCAGAAGGAACATCTGTTTTGGAGTAAACTCTTTTTATTTCAATATTTGAATCAGTTAAAAACTGTTCTTTTCTTTCTTTTTCTTCCATATAAACTACTAATTGCTACTTTAATAATATTAGAATTCTTTACCAATCTCTTTTTTTATAAAATCAACGGCCGATTTACTCGGCATTTCTGTCAATTGTGATGAAATGGCAATAACAGCCTGCGCCAATTCCATTGCACCAGCATCTGCATTAACATGAGAAGATGCAACATTAATTAATTTAATTGTTTCTTCCTTTGCTTTGATAACAGCATCCCATGATTTTGAGCTCATATAAATCTGTTGTGATAAATTATGCTCAAATTCGGCACGAATTGTTTTTAACAATTCACCTTGATATTGAGCTGCTGTTCCAACTCTATTCGAGCGCATAATTAAACCGTTTGGATTAATGCGTTCCAAAAACAATATTACACGTTCATAGGCCTGTAAACGAATAGGAGTAATAACAGTTTGATTCGCTAATTTTAGATCCAAGGTCTTTTTACGACTTTCGTGATCTAAGAAATTTTTCACTAAGTAATAAGTGGTAATGAACACAATGCCTGAAGGCAAAATAATCATTGCAAGGTCAAATATTCTATCCATCGCTTTTGTTTAATTTAGATTAACACTTAAATTGAGTTCAACACTTAAATCTGCAAAATAGTTGTATGTTTATACTTTGTTCTAATGCTAAAATTATTCAAATTGAAATCAGTTGATAAATATCGCAATAATTTATGTCAAAAAAGCACTGTTTTTAATTAAAAAACTACTAAAAACATTTACAATGAAAAAACACCTTTTAATAACACTTATCATTCTGAGTCAAGTTACCAGCTTTGCAACGCATATTGTTGGAGGAGATATTACTGTAGAAAACATTGGAGGCAATAATTTTATAGTAACAATGCGCTTCTATCGGGATTGCCTTGGAGGTCTTGCTGGATTTGACAATCCAGTTACACTTGGAGTTTATGACAAAAGCAATCACAATCCTGCCTTTCAATTTACCTTACCACTTATTTCCAACCAAGTTCTTGTTTTAGGCGACTCTTGCTTTACACCAACAGATTTATGTGTTGAAGAAGGAATCTTTATGGACACGATTAACATTCCAAACAATGCAAATGGCTACTACCTTAGCTGGCAAAGGTGTTGTAGAAATGGAATTATTCAAAACATAATCCTACCTGGTGATGCAGGAATGGTTTTTTATGTTGAAATTCCGAATCCCGCTATTATCAATTCTAGCCCAGTTTTTGGCTCCTACCCAAACGCGTATTTATGCAATTCTCAACCTAATATTCAAGATTTTTCGGCCGTTGACATTGACGGAGATTCGCTCGTATATTTATTAAGTACTCCCTTAAATGGCAATGCTACATCTACAACCCCTATTCCCGCTCCATCATCGGGGCCATATAGCACTATTTCATGGCAAGCACCCTATAGTGCCTCTGATATGATTGGAGGTGTACCTACCCTATCGATCAACTCATCGACAGGTATTTTAACTGCAAATCCAACAACATTAGGAGTATTTGTATTTGCCGTTATTGTTGAAGAGTATAGAGCTGGTGTAAAAATTGGAGAAATTAGAAGAGACATTCAATATCAAGTAATCACTTGTAATACAAACCAGCCACCTGTTTTCACTCAACCTAGCTCATCCACATCAAACATTTCAATAATAGCAGGTGATTCGCTTTGTTTTCCAATTACGGCTACCGATATCAATTCTGATTGGATTGGACTATCGGCTTCTGGTGAATTATTAAATAATCCAAACTATAGCGCTTATGTTACCTTTGCACCCGACAGCGCAATTGCAACAGCACAATCAAACTTTTGTTTCAGTTCTAAATGTGCCGATATACGAGACAATCCTTATGTTCTTACATTTTTTGCTCGTGATTATTCCTGCTATGGAACAAATACTATTTTAAACACCGTTAACATTACTGTCCTTTCTCCCATAGATGGTCAGTTGGATCGATTAATTCCGAATGTATTTACACCTAATGGTGATGGAATAAATGAATATTTCAAAGTAAATGCAGACAACATAAATGACTGTTTTGATGAATTTGAAATTAGTATCTACAACAGATGGGGGCAATTGGAATTCAAAGACCAAAATTTCCATTTTAAATGGGATGGAAAAAACAAAAGCGGACAATTGTTATCAGATGGTGTCTACTTTTACATAATTAAAGGTCATTTTAAAAACGAAAGCTTTACTTACAAAGGAAATATTCATCTTTTAAGGTAAAAACGCTTAGAATTAGACATCAATTAAAAAACAATTTTATTAGCTTTGTCGTTCTCTAAACTAAATTGTATGAGCAAATTATCTGACAGAATAAATAACCTTGCCGAATCGCAAACATTAGCGATGGCTAAAAAGAGTCGCGAATTACAAGCGCAAGGTAAAGATATCATTAGCTTGAGTATAGGCGAACCCGACTTTAATACTCCGGATTTTATTAAGGAAGCGGCCAAAAGAGCAATTGACAATAACATTACTCGCTATACACCAGTACCAGGTATTTTAGAAGTTAGAAAAGCGATTTCCGAAAAATTCAAACGTGATAACAACTTAAATTATACTTCTGAACAGATTGTAGTATCAACAGGTGCAAAACAATCTATTGCCAATGTCATTCTGAGTATGGTTAATCCTGGCGAGGAAGTTATAGTACCAATTCCATATTGGGTAAGTTATATTGAAACGATCAAACTTGCTGAAGGTATTCCTGTTACAATTCCAACATCGGTTGAATCAAATTTTAAAATAACTCCCGAACAATTAAAGAAAGCAATTACACCAAAAACCAAAATGATGGTTTTTAGTACACCTTGCAATCCAAGTGGTTCCGTTTATTCAAAAGATGAACTAAAGGCACTTGCTGAAGTTATTATTCAGTATCCTGATTTATATGTTATTTCAGACGAAATTTACGAATACATCAATTTCATCGGCAAACACGAAAGTTTAGCGCAATTTGATTTTATCTACGATAGAGTAATTACGGTAAACGGTGTATCAAAAGGTTACGCTATGACAGGCTGGAGAATTGGATACATTGGAGCACCAAAATGGATTGCTGATGCTTGCGAAAAAATGCAAGGACAATTTACCTCTGGTGCAAGTTCTATTGCACAAATGGCGGCAATGGAAGGTGTAAAAGCCGAGCCTTCTGTGACATTTGAAATGCGTGATGCATTTAAAAAACGTAGAGATTTAGTATTGGGCTTATTAAAAGAAATCCCAGGATTAAAGATGAATACACCTGATGGAGCATTTTATATTTTTCCAGATATTTCATCCTACTTCGGAAAATCATACAACAACTATCATATCAAAAATTCAAATGATTTAAGCATGTTCCTGCTTGAAGAAGGAAATGTTGCTTTAGTATCTGGTGATGCATTTGGAGATGATAATTGCATTCGTTTTTCATATGCAACATCCGAAGACCGATTAATAGAATCAGTTAGACGAGTAAAAGAAGCGTTGGCAAAATTAAAATAAATGAATATCCAAGAAACATTTAAATCATTCAACAAACTCAATGTACTAATCATTGGTGATGTAATGATTGATTCTTATATGTGGGGAAACGTATCTCGAATTTCTCCCGAAGCACCGGTTCCAATTGTAGCGGTTAACAAAAAGGAAAATCGTTTAGGTGGTGCAGCTAACGTAGCATTAAATATTCAAGCAATGGGGGCTACTCCCATTCTTTGTGCTGTTATTGGCGATGATGAAAATTCGAAATTTTTCAATGGATTATTAAAAAAACAAAAGCTTACTACTGAAGGAATAATAAAAAGCAGTAATCGTGTCACTACTGTTAAAACACGTATTATTGGGAATCACCATCAAATGCTTCGAATTGATGAGGAGATAGAAACATCCATTAATTCAAAAGAAACAGATGCTCTAGCAATCAAAATTAAAAAGCTTATTTCCGATAAAAAAATTGATGTAATCATTTTTGAAGATTACGACAAAGGTGTAATTACTCCTGCATTAATAAACTATGTAGTAAAGCTAGCTAAACAAAAAAAGATACCTACTGTGGTTGATCCTAAGAAGAAAAATTTTATGGATTACAAGGGTATTACTTTGTTCAAGCCAAATTTAAAAGAATTAAAAGAAGGCTTAAAACTTGATTTTGATATAAATAATACTGCCGAACTTACAAAAGTGGTAGAATCGTTTATAAAACTCCAACAAATTGAATCGGCTTTAATAACACTTTCCGAAAAAGGAGTTTATATACACACTGCAAAATCGAAAACACTTGTTCCTGCTCACGTACGCGACATTATGGACGTATCTGGCGCTGGCGACACAGTTGTTAGTATTGCTGCATTATGTTTAGCCCTCAACTTACCTCCTGCTACCTTAGCAACACTATCTAATTTGGCAGGTGGACTTGTATGTGAAAAAATAGGTGTAGTGCCTGTGGATAAAAAACAATTGTTGGAAGAAGCAAAAAAACTTAAACTATAGCAATTAATAGTTGTTATACATATATCATGTCCGAAAAAGTAATCCCATATAAAAACTCTACTGAGAGCAAAAAAGAACAAGTAGCTACGATGTTCAATAACATTGCTCCTAAGTATGACTTCTTAAATCAATTATTATCACTTGGAATCCATAAAGGTTGGAGAAAAAAAACAATTCAACTTATTGCACACAATCAACCTAAAAACATTTTAGACATTGCCACAGGAACTGGTGATTTTGCTATTGAGGCAATGAAACTAAACCCTGACAGAGTTATTGGTATTGACATTTCGGAAGGAATGCTAAAATTAGGAGTAGAAAAAATTAAAAAACTTAACTTACAAGACAAAGTAAATTTAAAACTTGGCGACTCTGAAAACTTACCATTTGATAATAATTCATTTGATGCAATAACTGTTGGTTTTGGCGTACGAAATTTTGAACATTTAGAAAAAGGAATTCATGAAATTTATAGAGTAATTAATCATGGTGGAACATTTGCCGTTTTAGAGTTTTCAAAACCTAAAAATTTTCCTATCAAACAACTTTATAATTTTTACTTTAAATACATTACTCCAGCTGTTGGTAAACTGTTTTCAAAAGACGCATCAGCTTATACATATCTACCCGAATCGGTAAAGGCATTTCCTGATGGAGAGGCTTTTTTAACAATTTTAAGAAAGGCTGGTTTTAAAGATTGTAAGAGTATTCCTGTAACATTTGGAATTGCCTCTATTTATATTGGAACAAAATAAAATATATTTCGCATATTTACGTTACTAAGAAGATTTTGAAAAAAGTAGTTAGACATATATTGATTGTTACTTCTGTTTTACTAAGCATTTTGTCATCAGCACAAGAAGCAAGCGAACGAGGCAATCTAAGCAATTACTACAACGAAAAACTACATTTTGGCTTCACAATTGGTGTAAACAGAACAAATTTTATTATTCAAAATGCACAACATTTTGAACGATTCGATTCACTAAAATGGATTCATTCAACACCAAAAACAGGCTTTAACTTAGGTATAGTTTCCGAACTTGCTCTTCACAAATATGTAACACTTCGTTTTATTCCAAATTTATCATTTGCAGAAAGAAATTTGGAGTTTTATTTTGAAGGAGTGGATACACTTGTCAGAAAAAAAACGATTGAATCTACTTTCCTAAATTTTCCACTTGATTTAAAATTACGCTCTAAAAGAGTTGGAAACTTTGGTGCATACATAATTGCAGGGTGGAGTTACAGTTTGGATTTGGCATCAAAAAGAAAAACACAAACAAGTACCGACCCAAATGAACAAATTGTAAAATTGAAACGTGATGATTTTGGCTATGAGGTTGGTGCAGGAGCTGAATTTTATCTTCAATATTTCAAATTTGCTATTGAAGCGAAATTATCAATGGGTACTAAAAATCTACTTATAAAAGACAATACAGTTTACTCCAACTCTATTGACAAACTCAATTCAAAGGTATTTCTTATCTCATTGACCTTCGAAGGATAATAATCCAAACAATTCTTAAAACAATTTATTGATATGTCTTTTTAGAAGCATTATTTTGTTATTTTTACGCCTCTAACAAAAACACTCATGAACAACGACTTCGAAGTAAAAAAATCTACAATACCAGGATCAGGAAAAGGACTATTTGCAAAACGTGATTTCAAAAAAGGTGAACGTATTTTAGAATACTTAGGGGAAATAATTACTGAGAAAGAGTTAGATAAAAGAGCAGAAAAAGATATCTATGGTTATGCATTTTTTGTAAGCAAAAAAAAATGCATTGATGCCTATTACACACCAAATGAGCTAGCACGTTATGCAAATGATGCAAAAGGACTTACTCGTATAAAAGGCATAAACAACAATGCATGTTATGATATTTGGAAAAATAGAGGATGGATTAAAGCCGAAAAAGACATTAAGGCTGGCAATGAAATTTTTGTAAGCTACGGTGCAGAGTATTGGAAAGACATTCGCTATAACATTAAACTAGACGAAGAAAGAGCAGCCGAAGCAAAAAAGGCAAAAGCAAAAAAAGAGAAAGAAAAAGCGAAAAAATCAAAGTAAATTTCACCAACGCATCAATTGATTTTTTTGAAACGACCACTCCGGTGTTTCAAGTACATTCCCAAAATTGATACTATACCAAGGGTTTAGCTCAGAATTATTGAAATTTTTCAACACATGTATTTCTTGTGCTGGCATATAACTTTGTTGTATTAAAAACAGCTTTTCTTTCGTTTTTATATGCTCACAAATATCCACTACAAGAACAGCATGGCCAGGAAATCCGCCTACAATGAATACATCTCCTATCTGAATATTTTTAATGTCATCTACTCTCTTTAATTCTTTACTTAAAGAGGACGTTCCTGCGTAATTAAAAATAGTATTACAATAAGAACGAAAAACTTTATAACTATCGTTTTTTTCGGCACTCTTTATCCAAGTGACATTATTGCCTTTAATTTGTGTTCGATAACCTTGACTCCATTTTTCAAAACCAATTGAGTGTCCACTCGTAAAATTAAAATGTAAATTTTTATAATCCTTTATTGAATATAAATATTCGGCTCGCATTCGCATAACAGCATCAGCACATTGTTGAATATCTGTTGTTCCAACATCAATATCAACAATTGCTTCATGTACTGTTTGATTGCCTTTTAGTTTTCCATTATACAATTTAACAGAAGGTTTACCCTCTTTTAATGGAAGATATCTTAGCCAATCGGCAAATGTTCCTGAACCCACTGAAATGCGCTTATAACCTTCAGGTACTTTAATCCGATTCAGCAGTGCATTATTGATTTGATAATTCGACATCCAAGAATAGCTGTTTTTAGAAACAACGGGGGCTTCCTGACTAATAACCTTTGATTTAGCAACTGAATCGTTGCATGCATTCAGCATTGACAAGGCAAACAAAAAAAAGGCTATTCGAAAAAGCATCATTCAACTTCTTTTTTACCAAATAACTGCTTATGAGTACGATTCAATACATATGCAAATGACAATTGAAAAACACCAAAATAAGCACTTTGACTATTTGTAATGCCTTTTAGAGAATAGGTGTATCGACCAGCAAGGGTGAAATCCTTTTTTATATCAATCTCTAAACCTGCCAATAAACTGTAGTCATTATCTAAATTAGAACGAAATGATTGAATATGCATTCCATTCTTTTTACTTCCATCAATATATGAATACTGAGAATGTAAAAACTTTGCATACTCGAATCCTAAATTAGCTCTCAAATTTTCACTAAACTTAAATTGAGCATAAAGGGGGATAGCCAAATAGCCATATCTATATTTGATAATCGGGCTATCTTTTTTTATTGCCCTACCTGAATAAATCAAGTCAATTCCTATATTCATTTTTTCATTCAAATGAATAGCATAATTAAAACCACCACTAAAAAAAATGCCTGAAGTGTAGCTAATTGTATCATTATACAAATCTGAACTTGTCATCCCAACAAACAAGCTTAATCGTGAATATTCTTTATTAGAATAAACAGTTTGACTATTTATATGATTCGTAATAACACAAAGCACCAACATAACTGTTAGTGCTTTGGTATAAAAAAAACTTTTCATAAATTATTTTAAACTAATTTTCACAGTATAACTACCTGTATTTGCAGCATTGTAAACGGTTTCATAAATAGAAATATAAAGCATACCGCTTGATTGAACATTTCCAGAAAATTTGGCTCCCGCTTTTAGTGTTTGTGTTGATGACTCCCCTATTTTAAAAACCACATTTCCATATGATGGATAAGTAGAACCACTATTATAATCGCCCTCATACGACTCAACTCCAGTTGTTGTAGAACCAACAATCGACCCATCTGGCTTGTATTTACTACCAGATAAACTAGCAAACGTAACTTCACCTGAAGCTGTAATTATTAATTTCTGACCAGATTTAACCATTATACCTGTTTTAAACCAACCACCATTTGTATTAGATGAAATATGCTTTGTAGCTAATAATTTAAATGTTAATTCTCCATTTTCAGAATCACCTTGATACATTACGTCTATGTGTTTTATCTTTTCTTTTGGAATTGATAATGTACCATATTCTGTTTTTAAATCTATTTTTGCAAACTCATATTTACCACCCATTGAGTATTCATAATCAATTGATATTACATCTTTTGAAGAGAAGCCATCTGTTACATTATATTTTGATTGCAACTCAAGCAAAGCGGCATCTGCTGTATAATCAGTAAAAGTAGAGGCTTCAAATTTTGAGGAGTAAATAAAATCGTTTATGGCAGGTATTGCCTTAATATCCATTTTGACTAATTCATTGTATGCATTTTTGCGCATTTCTTCATTGGAGTTAGCCAATTGCTTTACCAATAAAATTACTTTATCGGTTGTTACTTTATCGGTTGTTATACCTAAATCTAAAGCAGTAACATTCTTAATTGGGATTTCTAACTTTCCATAATCTGTTATCAAGGATACGCTTGCCATCTTAGATGTACCACTCATCACATTTCCGTCTCTCATCGTTAGCTTTAATTCAACATCCGATTGAGCAGTAGTTGAAAAGCTTAAAAAAAACAGTATGCCTTTAAAAATTATTTTTTTCATAATTATTGTATTAATTGTTTTCTACTTCCGTATCTCTTAAATATTCCTGCTCAGTAATTGGCACATCGTCTTTAAAGAAATAGACTGGGCCAAAACTTGTTTCTTTTTTAACATACATGTGCCCTTCTTTTCCTTTCACAACTATTCGTCTTGTTACTTTTGCATTGTTTTCTCGAGCCGATTCTTCTGTAATTCCTTCTGGATATTTTTCAACTAATGCATTCTTAAAATCATCTTTATTATTTTTAGGATCTGTTGTAACGGTAGTGGATGTGCCACCTTTTTTCATCAATGCTTCAACTTCGGCTACCTTTGCTTTAACGTAGGCATCTGATGCTTTTATTAGCAAAGCATCTTGATAGGCACTTTTTGCCATTTTCAAATCTTTACTAGCCAATAATTTATCTCCTTTAGCAACTAAATCTTTAAACTGTTGCTCTTTTGCTTTACCTTTTTCAATTGCATCCAAAGCGCGATTAACTTCAGCTATTTTATTTGCAGGATAGGGTTCTGTAGGTTTTAATGATTGTGCCTCCTTATAAGAAGCAAGGGCAGTAGAATAATCTTTTGCAACTACTGCATCATCTCCATTTTTAATAGCAGCATCGTATTTTTCTTGAGCTGCTTTCCCTTTAGCTAAATCTGCTATAATTGCATTAACCTTTGCTAATTGATCTTTCGGGTATTGTTCTGTTGATTTTACTCCTATCGCTTCTGTGTAAGATGTTTTTGCTTTTACATAATCTTTTGCTGCAAACGCCTGGTCCGCAGATGCTATTGCAGCATTGTATTTTTCATCTTTTTCTTTTGCATTTGCTTCGCCTGCAATAATTGCATCAATAGCAATTAATTTATCCTTTGGATATTTTTCAGCAGGTTTAAAAGATAAAGCTTCGTTGTATCCTGATTTTGCATCAGCATATGATTTTGTTGCTAAAGCTGCATCAGCTTTTGAAATGGCAGCTTTATACTTTTCATCAAGTTCTTTAGCTGAAGCGTTTTTAGAAGCTAATTCTTCCAATACTTTATTGATCTCGGCTATTTTATCTTTAGGGTATTGCTCACTTTTTATTGCGATAGCATCGTTGTAAGCTGTTTTTGCAGCTTCATAAGTTTTAGCTTTTAGAGCAGCATCACCTTTTGCTATTGCTGCCTTGTATTTTACTTCAATTGCTGCACGATCTTTTTCAGCGGCTGCATCACCCATTAATTTATCAGCTTCCGCAATTTTATCGGTTGGATATTGCTCGCCAGGTTTTACTGCTAAAGCTTCATTATATGCAGTCTTTGCCGCTGCATAGGTTTTTGCGGCCATTGCTGCATCGCCTTTTGCTATTGCTGCTTTGTATTTTGCTTCAATTGCTGCACGTTCTTTTTCAGCTGCAACATCACCTATTAATTTATCAACTTCTGCAATTTTATCTGTTGGATATTGCTCACCAGGTTTTACTGCTAAAGCTTCATTATATGCAGTCTTTGCTGCTGCATACGTTTTAGCCGCCATTGCTGCATCGCCTTTTGCTATCGCGGCTTTGTATTTTGCTTCTTTTGCTTTCTCTGCTGCTTCTTTATCTTTTGTTGCCGCAATATCAGCTAAGTTTTTTTCAACTTCCGCTAATTTATCTTTTGGATATTGTTCTGATGGCTTTAATCCTATTGCAGCAGAATAATTTGTTTTTGCAGTTGCGTAATCTTTAGCCGTTAATGCAGCATCGCCTTTAGAAATTGCATCCGTATATTTTTTCTCCAACTCCTTAGCACCCATTTCTTTTGCAAGAATTGCATTGATTTCAGCAATCTTATCTTTTGGATATTTTTCAGTTGCTTTCAAACTTAATGCTTCATTGTATGCCGTTTTTGCTAAGTCATAATCTTTTGAAACTAAAGCTGCATCTGCTTTTGTTATTACTGCGGAATATTTTTCTGCTAATTCCTTTTCCTTTGCCAAACGTTCTTTATCTGCAGCATCTTTAGCTGACGCATCAGCTATTGCTTTATCTATTTCTGCTAATTTTGTTTTTGGATAAGCTTCTGCTGGTTTGAAACCTAAAGCTTCATTGTATCCTGCTTTTGCATCTTCATACGATTTTGTTTTTAAAGCAGCATCTCCTTTTGCTATGGCTGCTTTGTATTTATCATCAAGCTCTTTGGCACCCATCTCCTTTGCAATCAATGCATCAATTTCTGCAATTTTATCTTTCGGATACTGCTCTGTCGCTTTAATTGCGAGCGCTTCGTTGTAGGCACTCTTTGCTGCTGGATAAGTTTTCAACTTCAATGCTGCATCACCTTTGGCAATTGAAGCTTTGTACTTAGCATCCAATTCTTTTTCCTTTGCTAATCGATCTTTTTCAGCTGCGGCATCTGCTAATGCTTTATCCACTTCTACTAATTTATCTTTTGGATATTGTTCTGAAGGTTTTAATCCAATTGCTGAAGAATAATTTGTTTTTGCTGTTGCATAATCTTTAGCTGCTAAAGCAGCATCACCTTTTGAAATAGCATCGTTGTATTTCTTCTCCAATTCCTTAGCACCCATCTCTTTTGCTAGAATAGCATTTATTTCAGCGATTTTATCTTTTGGATATTTTTCAGTTGCTTTAAAACTCAATGCTTCATTGTAAGCAGTTTTTGCAAGCTCATAATCTTTTGAACTTAAAGCGGCATCAGCTTTTGTTATTGCGGCAGCATATTTTTCTGCTATTTCTTTTTCTTTTGCTAAACGCGCTTTTTCAGCTGCATCTTTAGAAGCAGCATCTGCAATGGCTTTATCTATTTCTGCTAATTTTGTTTTTGGATAAGCTTCCGTAGGTTTTATACTTAATGCCTCAGTGTATGCACCTTTTGCTTCTTCGAATGTTTTTGCAGCAAAAGCCTTATCGCCTTTTGTAATAGCTGCAGTATATTTTTCTGTAATCTCTTTTTCTTTTGCCTGACGTTCTTTTTCGGCTGCATCTTTTGCAGCAGCATCGTCTAGTAATTTTTCAATTGAAGCAATTTTATCTTTCGGTAATTGTTCGTTCGGCTTCAAGCCAAGCGCTTCATTATAAGCAGCTTTTGCAACCTCATACGTTTTTGCCACTAATGCTTTATCACCTTTTGCTATAGCAGCATTATATTTACCATTTAACTCCTTTTCCTTAGCAAGCTTTTCTTTTTCAGCTGCATCTTTTGCAGCTGCATCAGTTAATATTTTTTCGATTTCAACTAACTTATCTTTGGGATACTGTTCTGCTGCTTTTAATCCAGAAGCTTCAATATAGGCTGTTTTTGCTCCAGCATAATTTTTAGCAGCCATAGCCGCATCGCCTTTTGCGATTGCTGCTGTGTATTTTTCATTCAATACTTTTTCTGCTGCTAATTTATCTTTCTCTGCTTTATCTTTTGCAGCAAGCTCTGCAAGGGCTGTATCAATTTCTTTGATTTTATCCTTAGGATATTGTTCTGTCGCTTTTAGAGTCAAGGCTTCATTGTAACCTGCTTTTGCATTGACATAATCTTTTGTAGCAAGTGCTTTATCGCCTTTAGCAATAGCTGCTGTATACTTATCATTTAATTCTTTTTCTTTAGCAAGCTTCGCTTTCTCCGCGGCATCTTTTGCTGCAGCATCGGCAATAGCTTTCTCTATTTCTGCTAATTTTGTTTTAGGATAAGCCTCTGAAGGTTTAAAGCCAGCAGCCTCTGTGTATCCAGCTTTTGCATTTGCATAATCCTTTGCAGTCAAGGCTTTATCAGCCTTTGCTATTGCTGCAGCATACTTCTCGTTCAATTCCTTTTCAGCCTTTTCTTTTGCTGCAGCATCCGCTAGCGCTTTATCAATTTCTGCAATTTTATCCTTAGGATATTTTTCAGCCGCCTTCAAAGCCAATGCTTCATTGTACCCAACTTTTGCATTTGCATAATCCTTAGCAGCAAAAGCTTTGTCGCCTTTAGCAATAGCCGCCTCGTATTTTGCATTCAATTCTTTTTCTGCACCTTGTTTTGCAATAGCTGCATCTATTTCTGCCAATTTTGTTTTTGGATAAGCTTCTGCTGGTTTTAATTTTAACGCATCATTATAATTTGCTTTAGCAAAATCATAATTCTTTGCAGTAAATGCAGCATCTGCTTTTGCAATGGCTGCCTTGTAATCATTTTCTACTTGAGCATTTTTAGCAGCATCGGCTTGTAGTTTCTCAATCTCTTTAATTTTTTCTAAAGGATAAGGTTCCCCTTTTTTTACACTCAATGCATCCTCGTATGCCGCCCTAGCACCTGCGTAATCTTTTTTAGCAAAAGCAGCATCCGCTTTTGCAATTGCTGCTTGATATTGACTAGCAGCTGCTGCCTCTAATTGCTGTTGTTGCTTTGCTTGCTCTTCTGCCTTTGCATTCGCCTCTTTTTCTACTTGCGCTAATTTTGCCAATGCATCCTGCATCGATTGAGTATACGCTTTATCGTACTCAATCTCTTTTATTTTATCATCGTAAAAAAATTTAGCAATGGGCTGACTTAAAATCGAATTGATTTGAGAAACAACTCCTGGATCTTTTGGCAATTCAAAAATTGAAACCTCAATATCTTGACCACCAAATTCTTCTTTTGCACGCTCTTCTGGAATGCCTTTGGTATTGAAATAGAATTTTTTAGTAATATGACCTGGCTTAGTGACCGACAAAGTGTACTCTGCATTCATGTCTAATAAAACTGAAAAACGGCCGTTTGTAGAAGTCGTAATTTGGTTTGCTAATGCAGAACCTTTTGTCAATGTAACTATGGCACCATCTAGCTTCTTTTTATTTTTCTTTACAGTACCTGCAACAGTGTATTTAGTTTGTGCATATAAATCGGGAGTAGCAAGAACAATAAATGCAAATAGCATTAAAATGCTTAAAATAGTTTTGGGGGTTTTATGTAATCTAAAAATCATCATCAAAAATCGTTAGGTCTTATGTTTAGCTTTAAGAGAGCAAATATAGATAATTTAGCCTATACAAAGCAATTATTCTGCCAACAAAAAAGCACTAAAACTAATTGACAATCAAATAATTAAGAAGAATTAAAAATTCCATTAATTCAATTACTTTTGTTTTATAAATCTACTCAAAAAGCATGGACTTAAGTTATTGGGAAAAAAAAAGCTATTTCAACAATCTTGATGTTGTAGTTATAGGGAGCGGAATTGTAGGATTAAATGCGGCACTCTCCTTAAAAAAAAGAAATAAAAAATTAAACATTTTAATTCTTGAAAGAGGATTACTACCTACAGGTGCTAGTTCAAAAAATGCTGGATTTGCCTGTTTTGGGAGCCCAAGCGAATTATTAAGCGACTTAAAAACAAACTCAGAAGATGAAGTTTTTTCACTAGTAGAAAAACGTTGGAAAGGATTGCTGAAATTAAGAAAAAATTTAGGTGATAAAGCAATTGACTTTCATAACTGGGGAGGTTATGAAATTTTTGATAACAAAGATCGATATGAACAATGTGCGGACCAACTCGACTATTTGAATAAGCATACATCTAAATTAATTGGATCCAAAAAAGTGTATGTAAATGCAGATAAAAAAATCAAGGACTTTGGGTTTAAAAAAGTACAGCACCTAATTTTAAATACTGCTGAAGGACAAATTGATACAGGGAAAACCATTAAAGCTTTGATTAGTAAAGTGAGAACATTGGGTATTGAGATCATAAATGGTATTGATGTGTTAAAAATTGAAGATCATGATAAAAATGTAATTATTCATACTTCAACTAATCTTGACATTGAAACAAAAAAAGTAATTGTTGCAACAAATGGCTTTGCAAAAGAATTATTACCAAACCACCCTGTTTATCCAGCAAGGGCGCAAGTTTTAATTACGGAACCTATAAAGGATTTGAAACTAAAGGGGACATTTCACTATGATGAAGGTTATTATTATTTCCGAAATATTGGTGATCGAATATTATTTGGGGGAGGAAGAAATTTGGATTTCAAAACAGAAGAAACAACAACATTTGGGTTAACACCAATTGTTCAAAATCGATTGGATGAATTATTAAAAAAAATGATTCTACCAGGCATTAAATACAAAATTGATATGCGATGGAGTGGTATAATGGGTGTTGGTCCAGAAAAAAATAGTATTGTAAAAGCTACAAGCAAAAATGTGTTTTGTGCTGTTCGTATGGGCGGAATGGGTGTTGCAATTGGAAGTTTGGTTGGAGAAGAAGTGGCTGAATTGGTCATAAATTCATAATCGTTAAAAAAATTTCAATTCACCACCAAAAACTTAGGTTCGAATGAATTAAAATAATTTCCCTATTTTTATTTTATAATCCATCCAATATCTAATGTATTTATTTTACTACAAGTCATTACGAACTTTTTGTTTACTCATATTAATTAAATTTTCAGTTTGCAACTCCTTGATTGGACAAAACTATCCAAGCTTTACAGCAACTATTTATGATAGTCTTTCTAGCGGCTATTATTTTTTAGGTCCACTTCCATTAGGTACAGGCACTCCCATCAATTCGCCTACTCAAATGATAATCGACCATAATGCAAATGTGGTTTATTATAAAACAGTTGGTTCAGCAATTAATATTGGTGATTTTAAAATCCAAGAAGCAAATGGCCTTATATCCTACAGCACTGCAAACAAATTTAGATTGATGGATAGTACATTTACTATTATCGATTCTGTAAGATGCAAAGCAGGTATCATTCCTGATGACCATGACATGCAAGTGCTTCCCAATGGACATTTTTTATTAATCGGATATGAAAATGTTACAATGGATTTAAGTTCTTATAATTTATTTAGTGGAACAGGTGCACCAGGAAGTGCAACTGCAACGGTACGTTTTGGTGTTATTCAAGAACAAGATGCAAATAAAAATATTGTTTTTGAATGGCATTCAAAAGATTATTTTTCATTTTCTGAGATGGATACAAAATGGATATCAAGTCCAACATTTGTGGATTTTACTCACTTTAATGCAGTAGAATTAGATCAAGATGGAAACCTACTAGTATCTTCTCGGCACCTAAATGAGATAACTAAAATCAATAGAACCACCGGTTCAGTTATGTGGCGATTGGGAGGCAATGCGAATCAGTTTACATTTACAAATGATTCTGAAATGTTTAAAGCGCAACATGATATTAGAAGAATTGCCAATGGGAACATTACTCTTTTTGATAATGGAGAACCAGGTACTCCATTTCATCCTGCAACAGCAAAAGAGTATCAATTAGACGAAACGAATTTAACAGCAACATTGGTATGGAGCTATGTAAACAATCCTTCTATTTATAGTACTGCTATGGGAAATATGCAACGTCATGCCAATGGAAATACACTTGTAAATTATGGATGGTATAGAGGATCCAATACCTTATTTACGGTTGTTAATCCAGCAGGAGCAAAAGTATTCGAATTGTCTTTTCCTGATTCACTTCGATCTTACCGCTCCTTCTTTTATCCTGAGTTACCTTTTGGATTAATTCGTCCAATTATAAACTGTACTGAAATTAGTGGTCAATTTTATTTAGATGCTGGACCAGGATATTCAAGTTATAAATGGTCGAATGGAGCCACCACACAACTAATTCCAATTACGTCTACAGGCTCTTATTCAGTTTTTGTACCCATCGGAACGGGTGGATTTATTAGTGCCGAAAACTATATAGTTTCGAATATCTTATCACCTTGTACTTCAACTTCTATTGATGAAAATATCATTGAAAATGTTGGTGTGTTTCCAAATCCAATTGTTGACAGAATTAATTTAAAAGGTTTACCTAATTTAATTAATGCTGAAATTATTAATTCAATGGGACAAACTATTTGGAATGGAAATGAAATTGAAAATGTAGATTTTAATTTTTTGTTATCAGGAGTTTACGTCATTAAACTTAGTTCTACAAACACCCAATATTTCGTAAAATTCATCAAGCAATAAAAGATGTATATTGACTAAAAATGAATCAGGAAAATAAAACCAAACAAGCCGTTTCAGTATTTGATAAGCATGCTCACTATTACCAAGAGCGATTTATGGATACATCATTATACTGGGATACTTTTGAGATTTTTTGTGAAAACATCAAACCAGAAGATGCTGAAATTTTAGAAGTTGCATGCGGCCCTGGTAACATAACCAAATACATTCTTGACAAACATCCTGATTATAAAATTACGGGAACAGATTTGGCGCCAACCATGATTGAACTTGCAAAGAAAAACAATCCAACAGCAAGCTTTAAATTAATGGATGGCAGAGCAATAAAATCACTCAACAAAAAATACGATGGTATAATAAGTGGTTTCTTTTTCCCATACTTATCAAAAGAAGACACCATTCAATTCATTGAGGATGCATCAAAAATATTAAATTCCAATGGTGTTTTATACATCAGTACAATGGAAAATGATTATAATAAATCGGGCTTGCAAAAGGGTAGCAAAGGAGATGAAATTTATATGCATTATCACCAATCTGATTATTTAACAGAAGCCTTAATCAAAATGAATTTAAAAATCATTGATGTTCAACGAAAAGAATCTTTTACTACTACAGGAATTAAGACAGTTGATCTAATCATTATCTCCCAGAAATTAAATTAGACCACCAACTTCAATTCACAAAACCAAAAGCCCTTTGTGTTTGAATCTTCCAACGCTATTTCCAATGGTTTATAAATTTTTTCACCAATACTAAACATTACTGGTGCTTTAAATAATGGACCATCATAGCAGAATGTATGAAACTCACCATTTTCTCCGCATGGGTCTACTGTTGCAGGAAGGGAAGCAACAAATTCATTCGTTAATTCAACTCCTACATTTTCCTCATTTAAAAATCCATCATTCACACAGCAGGTAATTGTTTTAAATTTCAATTCAATAAATTCATTTATCAATTCAGCAGTATCTCTTTTCCATAATGGGAACTCTGCAACAAAGCCAATCTTCGCTAAATTGTTTTCTCTATAATTACGTAAATCTTCTAAAAAAATATCTCCAAAAATTATTTTAGTAATCCCTTTTGATTTGTATCCCAACAACACCTCCTCCATCCTTCTTTCATATTCCGAATTAGTACCCTCTTTCACATACATTTTAATTAATGGCAAACCTATGCTATCAGCCTGAACCTCCAATAACTCTTCTCGAATACCATGCATCGAAACACGTTTGTAGTGTTCATTTAAAGTTGTTAGTAATGCTACAACTTCAAACTTATCGTCTTGTATAGTTTTATATAAAGCCAGAGCGGAGTCCTTTCCTCCGCTCCAACAAAATATTACTTTCTCTTTGGACATCATTATTTGAAATAAAAATTCCCAGGTATAACCCCAACAGTAATACTATCAATTGTAACACCTGCTGATGTATATCGAATTACTTTTCCATTGCTTGAAAAATCAACAGCATCTGATCCGTAAAATTGATCATTAACAGGGTCGATACCCAATGCATAAAAACTTCTATTGATCGTAGCTGTTGCATTCAGACTCGTAGCTGTAATTGCATGCGCATATAATTTTCCAGAATAATTATAATACAATGTTGTTTTAGCAGCATTCACAACTAAATTAGTTGGCTGTGAAGACGTTGATGCAAATGACAATGAAAGTTCAGTTGAATAGCTCGTTCCATTCAGTCGAACTAACTTTCCTGTTTGCTCTAAAGCGGTCCATGTTGCATTTTGTTTTCCTTTACATAATACCCATACATTATTATTTGCATCAACTTGTATATATGAAGGATTAGCACCTACAAAAATGGTTGTATCTACCACATTTGTTAATGCATCAATAACTGTTACTACACTATCGTTATCAAACCCACCTCCGCATGCAACAAATACTTTATTCCCAACTTTAACCATATTTTCGGCACCTTTACCAGTAGTAATAGTTGCTGTTATTGTTTTAGTTACCAAATCCACAACCTTTACAGAACCTGCTAATCCACCAGTTCCCCATTCCGTTACAAAAGCTTTCGAATTATCGATACCTAAAAAATAACGGGGATATGTAAAACCAGTAATTGTTCCTTCAGAAGCCATCGTACTTCCATCTACAATTTCTACTTTTCCTGAATTATTCACTACAATATATCCTTTAGTATTATGAATACTCATTGATTGAACAATATTTCCTAACGGAAAAGTATTCTTTGCTTCAAAGATATCGTTGTAGGCTACTGCCCCACTTCGACTGATAAAACTTAATGTTCCAGTACCTGAGCCAAAAGGTCCTTCATTTGTAACAAAAACACCATTATCGTAGGTTGTAGAAGCCGTTGGAGTTGTTGGGTCTGGTTCTGGATCATCCTTTTTACAACTAGTAAAAATAGTTCCAAATGTAATTGCTGTAAAAAGCAAAATTTTGTTTGTTTTCATATGATTTTTTATTTATTTTTTTCATTAAAGTAAATCGCTAATCCCAACTGATAGTTTAACAATGGCATAGCACGGTATTCTATTATTTCATACTTCTCATTAAAAACATTGTTGAATTGAGCATACACTTTTATTTTAGCACCTGTTAAAACTACATCATGCGAAAGCCTTACATTTCCGACAGAGTATGGCTTTATGTAATTTTTATTATCGGAACTTGTATAACGATAACCAACATAAATATGATTATAGGAAATACTCGTTCCTTTATACTGAATTAAAAAATTTCCTTGTGAGTTTTGAATGGGAACATATATTAATTGTTTATGCAGTGTAGCATCGTTTGCAGAAACACTTTTTTGATTAGTCGACAAAACATAGTTATACAAACCAGAAACTAGTACTTCCCATTTTGATGTTCGATAGTTTACATTTAATTTATATTCTAATCCACGAGACCATACCTCTTGAATATTTTGAGGAGACCATATCCCAGATACATCTGGCTGCCATATAACCCAATTTTTTATTTCTCGATTAAATGCAGCAGCTTCTAACTCAACTTTTACTTTTTTTAAAACTTGCTTGTATGCAATTGTTGCGTCCTCGCTTAAACCACTTTCTGGTAACAAATTTGGGTTTCCTCCTGGCACCCAATACAAATCATTAAATGTTGGTATCCGATAATGCTGGGCAACATTCAATTTTAAATAGAAATATTTAAACACATTTCCATCCACTCCAAATGAGGATGTAAATGGAAGTACTTGGCTATTCAAAAACTCTTGTCGAACATTTAGTATTGCATTCCATTTTAAATTGAGTGTATGCAAACGATAACTTGCAAAAACAGAGGATCTATTTTGATTGTATCGTTTATTATAACTTTCGGTATAGGCGCTATTATTCGTATTATTAACTCCAATATTCAACATGTCATATTTTGTTATACTGAATTTTGTTTCTAATTCTACGATTGCACTTTGCGAATGACTTTTTGAAAAAAGTGCACTAAGGGAATCTTCGTAATATAATTTTTCGTCAAAATATGCGGCTCTAACATTTACTGAATATTTATTCTTATTAAGCTGCCATTCGGTTGTGAAGCGAGATGATTCATCTTTTTGAATTGAAACATTCACATTTTGAGTCATAGATGGTGGCATTTGCCTGTCGCTGTATTGATACCAATAGCGCGTATTTAACAACTGAAATTGATTAATTTGAATGTAATTCTCCTGTAATAATCCATATTGTTTTAACTCCGCATTACGTTGTCGCTGTATTGGTTTACCATATTGAGCTCTATTTGTAAATTCAAAATCATTCTTTGCATCATGATTAAATACTTTCAAGGTAGAAACAATCCTTTTTTTGCTTAATTCAAATGACAGTTGTTGTTGTTTATCAAAAAAACTACCAAAAGAAGTATTCGAATAAACGCTTATACCTTTATTAAACGTATTACTATTATTTAAATGAATGGCGCCACCAACAGCTCCGCTGCCCCATAAAGCACTTGCGCTTCCAAACTGCAACTGAACTGTATTCAAAAAATTAGCAGGTATCAACGATAAATCAATCATGCCGTGCATCGAACTTTGAAGATTAAATCCATTCCACAAAACGGCCGTATGAGAAGATCCTGCACCTCTAAAAGAGGAGGAGGCCAAGCTCCCTAAACCATATGATTTAATAAAAACCATGCTTTCATGAGCAAGAAGGTCGGCAAGATTATTATTAGAATAACGCTCCAATGTGGCACTGTCTATTAGCTGAAATTTAGAAGCGGAAGAAAAATAAAGAGAACGTGTCGCTTTAATCTCTACAACATTTAATTGTCTTATAGAATCAGTTTGCGCAGCAACATTTAACATGCAGATGCACAAAATTAGTATTAACGTATGTTTAAAAAAGTTCATCATTACAAACGATTAATTCATCCAATTGGTTGAACAATCATTTATAACAGACGGTAAATTAGTAAGGATAGAAAAACAATAAACGATTCATCTACTCTTCGCCTTTTCTCCGAAAGCTACAAATGTTTTGCAAATGGCAGGTCTTCTGACTCGTTCTGGTTTTAACGCCTTCCCATTAATTGAATCTTGATTTGAGAATCGAGATACCAACTGACAGTGGCTAAATGTTAAAATCGTAATTAGAACTTACAGCATCGGGAAATGTTCAGGATTTACACCTGATTCCCTTTTAACCCTTTCAAACATGAAAGGGACCAAACGCGAAGCAAATGTATAAAAATATTTTTAATACGAACAATAGAAATTACCTTTGCTTTAACGATGGAGAATTCAACAACAACTAATTTCATTTACATTGCTTACAATAAACCTGTTGGGACTATTTGCACAACAGAAAAAATTGAAGGCAATATTATTGATGCAATTAATCATCCTGAAAAAATTTTACCGATTGGACGATTAGACAAAGATTCGGAAGGATTGATTTTACTTACCAATGATGGGAGCATTATCAACAAAATTATCCATCCCGATTTTGAGCACGAAAAGGAATACCTAGTAACTCTAAACATGCCATTACGAAATCAGTTTTTAAAAGATATGGCTCTGGGTGTAGATATAGGGGATGCAATTACAAAACCATGTACTATAAAGGCTGAACCAGGCACCAAACGAGTATTTCGAATTATTTTAAAACAAGGCTTAAACAGACAAATCCGAAGAATGTGTAATGTATTTGGTTACCAAGTTTTAAAACTACAGCGTATACGTATTATGCATATATCATTGGGAAAATTAAAAATTGGTGAGTGGCGATTACTTACATCGGATGAATTAGAAGGATTACAAAACATACTAAAATAAAAAAGCCCCTTCCAAAAGGAAGGGGCTTTTTATTTATGTGTTATCTACTTACTAGAAGTGGAAAGTTACACGTAATGAAGCTGAACCAGTGTTAGATCCTTGGATACCAAAGATTGTATTTTGGTTGATATCAGTGTCAAAACCAAATTTAGAAGAACCAGCTGTTTCAGTTTCTACTTCACCGATAGTTGTACCAGCGTTGATAGACTCAACAGTTTGTTTTCCTTTACCTGACATTTGGTAACCAATACCCCAACCGTACTCAGCGCCAATAGCGATTTTAGGGAAGATGAAGTATTCAGCACCGATGAAACCACGAACTCCGATTCCAAAAGTCATACCTGATTTAGTTTTAGTAACACGTGCAGCATTACCATAAGCATCAGTTGTGATGTTTGCACCAAAGTTAGTTGAGTTAGCAACAGTAACAACTGGAGCAGTTGTAGCTAAAGCATTACCGTAAGTGTATTTAGTACCTGTAGAAGAGATCCAAATCATCGCATCAGCACCATAGTAACCTTGCAAACGAGTTTTTCCTCTACGGAATTCTTTACCTACACCAATACCAATTTTAGTGTTTTTTGAAGCAAATTTATCTTCAACCATTGTTGGAGCAGCAGGGTAAACTGGAGCAGTTGTAACTGTTGCATCACCAATCATAGCTTTAGTAGTTTGGTTAGTGAAACCTAAACGTACTAATACACGGTAAGCTGATTTTTCATCGATAAACTTTTTACCAACGATAGTTTGGTTACCATTTAAAAAACCTGCACCTGGAGCAGCGTTGAATGCTGAACCATTAAAAGCATTACCTACAAATTGGAAAATAGGATCTGCATTCATGCTGATAGCCCAATCTTCTGCTTCTGGTAAAATAGGTTCACCTTTTTTAGATGTTAAATCTTGCGCGAAAGCACTTGATACGCCAAATGCTAAAGCAATCATAAAAACTGATTTTTTCATAGTTTTTGTTGTTTAGTATAAATTATTTAGTTTAATAATTAACGGGACAAAGGTACGAACATTTTTATTAATTGCAAGTTATTAACAATTTATTTGTTATTAACGCCTAATTGTTAATAACCTACCCCTTCCCCCATTCTTTATCTTCCAACAATGGCACGAACTTAAATGCTCCGAATTCTTCTTTTTCGAACTTATTAACAGCGGTCTTTCGCAGCAAGGTCATTGTTTGTACAGCATCTCCAATCGGAATAACCATTACTCCACCAACATTTAATTGTTCTAATAATGGCTTTGGAATTTCGGGCGCTCCTGCAGTTATCAATATTTTATCGAAAGGGGCGAACGCAGGCAATCCTTTATAACCATCACCATAGAAAAACTTTGCTTCATAGCCTATGCTTGGCAAAAACACCTTTGTTTTATCAAAAAGTGCCTTTTGGCGTTCAATAGTATACACTTTAACCCCCATTTCGAGCAACACAGCTGTTTGATAACCAGAACCAGTACCAATCTCCAACACTTTATCTCCTTTTTTTAACTGTAATAGTTCGGTTTGAAATGCAACTGTATGTGGACGAGATATTGTTTGTCCTTCTCCAATAGGAAATGCAATGTCTTCATACGCTCTTTCAATAAAGGCATTATCCAAAAAAAGATGACGAGGCACCGTTTCAATTGCTTTTAATACCTCTAAATTCGTTATTCCTTTGTCTTTTAATTGGAGTGCTAGTTGTCTGCGCAGGCCTTTATGACGGTATGTATCGTTTTGCATAGTCTTATTTCGACTACAAAATTAACATTTACCTATTCATAATTAAGAGTTATTTTTCAAAAACACTGTGTGGAAAAAAGTATTTTTGTTAAAACATACATATATATATGATAAAAATAGGAGTTCTTGGAGCAGGCCACTTAGGCAAAATACACATACGATTATTAAAAGAAATTGATAAATTTCAATTAGTTGGTTTTTACGATGCGAATCCTGAATCGGCAAAACTTGTAGAAAATGAGTTCGGAATAAAAAGCTTTGCAACGATTGACGAGCTGTTGAATGAGGTTGACGCAGTTGATATTGTTACTCCTACCATCACCCACTATGAATGCGCATCTAAGGCCATCAAAAAGTCGAAACATATTTTTGTTGAAAAGCCAGTAACCAACACCATTGAAGAGGCAAAAAGTTTAATGGGCTTAGCTAAAGAAGCGAATGTAAAAGTACAAGTAGGACATGTAGAACGTTTTAACCCTGCATTTATAGCTGGTCAGTCGTTTTGCTCGAACCCCATGTTTATTGAGACACATCGATTAGCACAATTTAATCCTCGTGGAACGGATGTATCGGTAGTTCTGGATTTAATGATTCATGACATTGACATTATATTAAGTGTTGTTAAATCGAATATCAAACGAATAAGTGCAAGTGGTGTAGCGGTTGTAAGTGAAAGTCCGGATATTAGTAATGCTCGAATAGAATTCGACAATGGCTGTGTGGCAAACCTTACAGCAAGTCGTATTTCCCTTAAAAATATGCGTAAATCTCGTTTTTTTCAAAAGGACGCCTATATATCGATTGATTTCTTGGATAAAAAAGTAGATGTTATACGACTAAAGAATGTTGAAGGCGAAACCGACCCATTGGCCGTTACGATAGATTTGGGGAAAGACAAGGGTTCTAAACAAATTTATTTCGAAAATCCAACAATTTTACCAACCAACGCAATAAAAATGGAACTGGAAGCGTTTGCTGATTCAATAATCAGCAATACAACTCCATTAGTGAGTATTGATGATGGCTACAAAGCATTAGATGTTGCTTACAAAATTATTGATAAAATGAAAGTAACGTCTACCTTTGTAAACGAATGATAAAAACTGATTGATGAACCATTTTTATAAACTTTTTTTTGTTCTTAGTACATTCGTATTAATGAACTCCTGTAATATAATTAATCCTGCAGAACCTATTCCTGCATATATTCATATTGACAAAATTGATTTAATAACAATCGCAGGAGAAGGAACCAATTCTAGTAAAATTGCAGATGCATGGGTGTATATTGATGAACAGCTAATAGGTTGTTTTGAATTGCCTGTAACATTTCCGGTTCTTCAAGAAGGTGTACATACCCTTAAAGTAAGGGCGGGAATAAAAGTAAATGGCATTTCTGCAACACGATCACCTTACCCTTTTTACGACTTCTACGTGCAATCCATAACATTATCCAAAGGAGTAAAACAAAACATTACTCCAGTAGTAAAATACTTAACAAGTGCAAACTTTACTGGTATGGAAGATTTTGAGGCAAGCACTGGAACAATATTATACAACAGTCCCTCTGGCACCGACACCAGCTTACAGGTAACCACAAATCCCAACGAAGTATTCGAAGGTGTAAAGTCGGGAATTGCCTACACAGACGCAACAAAAACACTATTTGAATGTGTTTCAGATCCTAATATGTTGTATTCGCTTCCTAAAAATGGTTCAGCAGTTTTCCTAGAATTTAACTATAAATCCAATACAAATTTTGCAGTTGGTCTATTTTGCCATACAGTAATAGGTAGTACTACAACTAATACCGTTAAAATTAAGACGCTTGATTTTAATCCAAGTGCTTCTTGGAATAAAGCTTATGTCTATTTAACACCAACAATTGGAGCGTCTGGAAACGCCAATCAATTTAAATATTTTATAGGTATGCTAAATTCATCAGGTTCTGATAGTTTAGCATTGCAAATCGATAATATCAAAATAGTATACTAGGGCTAGGATTGCGTTGTATGAATAAAAAGCTACAAGTTTTAAAATATGTTTTTGCTGATACTATTGCTGCAGCTAGCTCATGGACTCTTTTCTATGCATTTCGAAAACGCTTTATCGAAACTGAAAAATACGGACAAGATATTCCTGTTACTTTTGACAAACACTTTTTCTTAGGACTAATCATTGTTACCTGTTTTTGGTTACTACTCTATTTTTTAGTTGGTAGCTATAAAAACATTTATCGTAAATCACGTTTACGTGAAGTTGGCCAAACATTAATGCTATCTATAATTGGTGCATTGTCAATTTTTTTTACGCTGCTACTCGATGATGAAATCGTTTCGTACAAAAACTATTACCAAAGCATTCTAGCCTTATTAGCACTTCATTTTTTTATTACAGCATCCTTACGTTTTGTATTGTCCAGTATCACCAATTTACGGATTCACAGACGAATTATCGGTTTTAACACACTACTTGTAGGTAGTAATGCAAATGCCATTCGTTTATACAATGAGATGGAAAACTTGCATAAATCCTCTGGAAATAAATTCGTAGGATTTGTACACATCGATAATAAGAATGGATTTTCGGATGAATTAAAAAAGAGCATTCCACATATTGGTGAATTGGATGATTTAAAAAGAATAATTACGGACTATGAAATTGAAGAAGTAATTATAGCTATTGAATCCTATGAGCACGACAATCTTGGAAAAATTGTAAACGAATTGGATTACAGAGGTATAATTATCAAAGTAATACCCGACATGTATGACATTCTATCGGGATCGGTAAAAATGACTTCCATTTTTGGAGCTCCTTTGATTGAAATATCGAGAGAAATAATGCCTGCATGGGAACAATCGTTAAAACGAATTTTTGATATTGTTATTTCTCTTTTTGTTTTGATATCATTTAGCTGGTTGTATTTGATTGTAGCTCTTGCTGTAAAATTAAACTCGAAAGGACCCATTTTTTATAGCCACGAACGTATTGGGTGGCATGGTAAACCCTTTATGATTCATAAGTTTCGATCGATGTATATTGATGCAGAAAAAATGGGACCAGCATTATCAAGTAAGCATGACCCTCGTATTACTCCACTTGGAAGATTTTTGAGAAAAGTTCGTTTAGATGAGATACCACAGTTTTACAATGTTTTGATTGGGGAAATGAGTATTGTTGGACCACGTCCTGAACGTCAATTTTTCATTGATCAAATTGTTCAAAAAGCACCACACTATAAGCATTTACATAAAGTTCGTCCAGGCATTACCTCTTGGGGGCAAGTAAAATACGGCTATGCCGAAAATGTAGACCAAATGGTAGAGCGTTTGAAATACGACATCCTTTATTTGGAAAACATGAGCTTAGCTGTTGATATCAAAATTCTTATCTATACTGCACTTATTGTATTACAAGGAAGAGGTAAATAATTCCTACCAAAATTTATTGGACTACTTCAAATTAATTCGATTTAGCATTCCTTTTTTTTTAATTTTACAACACCAATTGAAAACGTTTAATCATTAATTTAACGACTATGAAAAATATTGCCGTAATAGGATCAGGAACAATGGGAAATGGAATTGCCCACACATTTGCACAATTTGGATACAATGTATCATTGATTGATATTTCTCAACCTGCTTTAGATAAAGCATTAGCAACAATTGCTAAAAATTTGGATCGTATCGTTGCAAAAGGTTCAATAACTGAAGCCGATAAAGCACAAACATTAAAAAATATTACTACTTATACAGTAATGGCCGATGGTGTAAAAAATGCAGATTTAGTAGTAGAAGCAGCGACTGAAAATGTAGAAATTAAATTAAATATTTTCAGAGAATTGGATAAAATTTGTCCAGCGAATACCATATTAGCAAGCAATACTTCTTCTATCTCCATTACTAAAATTGGTTCGGTAACAAAGCGTGCCGACAAAGTGATAGGAATGCACTTCATGAATCCAGTTCCAGTTATGAAATTAGTAGAAGTAATTAGAGGTTATTCAACTTCTGACGAAGTAACAAATTTGATTATGGAAACTTCTAAAAAATTAAGTAAAATACCAGTTGAAGTAAATGACTATCCAGGATTTGTGGCAAACAAAATTTTAATGCCAATGATTAATGAAGCAATTATTACATTGCATGAAGGAACAGCAGGTGTTGAAGAAATTGATACAGTAATGAAACTAGGAATGGCACATCCAATGGGGCCATTACAGTTAGCTGATTTTATTGGGTTGGATGTTTGTTTGTCGATTTTACGTGTATTACAAGATGGTTATGGAAATCCAAAATATGCTCCATGTCCATTATTAGTAAACATGGTAACTGCTGGACATTTAGGTGCTAAATCGGGACAAGGATTTTACAAATACACTGCTGGTTCAAAAGACTTAGTTGTTGCAGATAGTTTCAAAAAATAAGTTTAAATAAGTTTAAATCATTTAAAATCATTTAAAATCATAAAAAAGCCGAAACAAAAATGTTTCGGCTTTTTTTATGTAGCATTCTGATAAAGGAAACGTGCAATTAACTTAATTTTGATAATACTTCTTTGATTGCGATAAAATTCGGCTGCTCACCTGCATTCTCCAATACTTCAGCATACTGAACAATTCCATCTTTATCAATTACAAAAGCAGAACGTTTAGAAACACCTTTCATTCCCAAAACAAACTCGGAATACAAAGAACCATATGCCGTTGATACTTCCTTGTTAAAATCGGATAATAATGGAAAATTTAAACGTTGTTCTTCTTTGAATTTACCCAATGTAAATAATGAATCAACTGAAACGCCAAAAACTTGTGCATTTGCATTGTTGTAGCTTGCAATATCATCACGTGTTGCACACAACTCAGCAGTACAGGTACTTGTAAATGCTAAAGGAAAAAACAATAAAACAACATTCTTCCCTTTATACTCTTCCAAACTAGTAGCTTTTTTTTCAGTATCATTTAATGTAAAAGCAGGTGCTTTTTGACCAATTTCTATTTTCATTTTGTATTAAATTTATGTTTATTATCTATTTAACAATTGTAATGTGGAAATGTTTAAAACAAAAAGCCGTAAAATTTTTACGGCTTTTTGATTGTATGTGTTAAGCCAATTAGTCGATTTTAACCATCCAATTGTGCTTGTCTTCAGATTTACCTTTACGAATATTTTCTAATTCTTGAGCAACTCGGTTCGAGAAAATTCGACCTTCTGTAGCTGGCAATTCATAATCTTTTCCTTCGAAACCAAAAGATGCAATATGTGCAATCGTAGCTGCAGTTCCTGTACCGAACATTTCCTCTAACGTACCACGTTTATGAGCATCAATTACTTCATCAATGCTAATTTTACGCTCTTGTACTTTCATTTTCCAATCACGAGCAAGTGTAAGAACGCTATCACGTGTAATACCCGCTAAAATAGTATCTCCAATTGGAGGTGTAATCAATACATCATCAATCACAACCATTAAATTCATGGTGCCAGATTCTTCCAAATATCTATGATTTTTAGAATCGGTCCAGATGATTTGTTGGTATCCACGTTGTTGTGCTAATTTTGTTGGAAACAATGAACGACCATAATTTCCTGATGCTTTTACATAACCAACTCCTCCTTCAACAGCACGGATATAATTTGTCTCCACCAATACTTTTACTGGTGCATTGTAATATTTACCAGCAGGGGAAGTAATAATGTAAAAACGATAATTATCAGAAGGTTTTACTCCGATAAACTCATCGGTACCAATAATAAACGGACGGATGTATAAGGAAGAGCCATCTGTATCTGGCACCCAGCCTTTATCAAGGGAAATTAATTGCTTTAATCCAGCCATAAATATTTCTTCAGGAATAGTAGCCATCGCCATACGTTCTGCAGAAATATTAATACGCTTATGATTGTCGTATGGACGAAATAAAAACACTTCACCTTTGTCATTTTTGTAGGCCTTCATTCCTTCAAAAATTGCTTGTCCGTAATGCAAAGCTGATGTAGCAGGACTCATTGGAACGGGTCCATATGGTATAATTTGAGCATCATGCCATACGCCATCGTTATAATCAACCATAAACATATGGTCGGAAAACTGATGACCAAAAATTATTTTATTATAATCAAGTTCACCAACACGAGAGTTAGTTGTTTTTTGAACTTTTATCGAAACTTTTTCTGTTGTAATCATACGATGTTATTTATGTATAGCTAAAAATAAATAATAATTTCCTTCTAAACAATGAGATTTCAAGAAAAATAGATGAATTGGACTAAAATTAAGATGAATATTACTTAAACTTCACCTTTCGAGCAGCAAAAAGACACATTTTAAGTAATAATAGTCCATGTTTAAATCGGGAGATGTTTGTTCTTCCATAAGTACGTTCATGGTATCTTACAGGAAGTTCAACCATGCACAGGTTTAATTTATGAGCCCCGAAAAGTAAATCAAAATCACCAAAAGGGTCGAAATCACCAAAATAAGATCGATTAATAACTAAACGCTCATAATCTTTCTTCAACAAAACTTTTGTGCCACAAAGTGTATCTTTTATTGGCTGATCAAGTAACCATGTGAATGTTTGACTAAAAAATTTATTGCCAAAAAGATTAATAAAGCGCATGGCTTCTTTTTCCATTGGATATACTAATCGGGAACCGTTTACAAAATCGGCTTTGCCAGAAGCAATTGCATTATAAAATTTAACTAAATCTTCTGGAGCAACCGTTAAATCTGCATCCAAAATCATTAATACATCGCCTGATGCTAAATCAAAACCTTTACGAACAGCAGGTGCTTTTCCTTTTTCATCTATTTGAATAGCTTGTATTTTAAAAAGGGTAGTTGACGGATTCTGAACCGCTTGTATTTTTTCCCATGTATCATCCGTTGAACCACTTTCAACAAAAATTAACTCAGTAGAACAACCTAATTGTGGCAATCGATCCAATAAATTTTGAATATTACCACTTTCATTTCGAGCAGGAACTATTACCGATACTGACAAGTCCTTTTCAATAGCATTTTTAGGCAATGCTTTTGCAAACGTATAATTGTTGATGGATAACAATTTCAAAAGAGGCAACTTTGCCAATACATTATTCATTAGCTCTGAAATCAAAGGAATGTATAAAGGAAAAATCATGCTCCGCGAATTTCGGTATACCTGAAATCCAGATAAAAAAAGGATATTATTTATCTCTGCTAAACTTAACCAATTCTGACGAGGCGTTTTGGTTTTAAAGCCTATCCATTCGGCAAGTTTTAGGAGTGGCTCCCATAAAAAATTATAGTAGGTAACAATTATTTTGGTGTTAGAATGACAAACTGAATGTAGTTTTTCGAACACCAATTGTATATCGTCCAAATAACCAATCAAATTTGATAGTATAATCAAATCGAATTTTTGTTCCAATTGAATTTCCTCAGCCGCCATTACACGAAGATCCAAATTAGGAAATTGCTTTTTAGCCTGCTCAATCATTAACTCACTGAAATCAATTCCAACTTTGGTTTTGGCATTTATTTCATTTAATAGCTCCCCAGTGCCACAGCCAACTTCTAAAACAGAAATATCCTCATGAATAAAATAATCGCAATACTTTGTGATATCGTTCCAATAATAGGCCTTTGCTTTTCTCTGCTTAATACGCTTCGAGGCAATTGTATTAAAATATCCTTTTTTATCCATGCCCATTTATTGATAATCATCTATAACAAACAATCGAAATGTTTCCATATTACCAGGAGTATTTACAACAGAACGAATAATGTAAGGAAATTTGTCGCCAATTGTCAAATATTTTTTATCCATGGTTTGTAAACGAATACGATTATCATTTTCTGAAACAACAGTCATTATAAACTTTTCGGTTTCTGTAATCCCAACTGCATCAGCAACTATAATATCGTGCTCTAACGGTTTCACAGAAAGGAAGCGATTGTTAGCTGCTTTTATTGCAACCGTATTCTCACTAATCCTTTTTATATAAAACAATTCCTCTTTACTAACTGCATTGTAGTAACAAGTATACAAATAATCGGATTGAACACTAGCAGATGTATACAATTGATTATAGCCTCTGAAATAAACGGCTTGTGTTTCAGGAATTGCCTCTATAAATTGCTTTGAATACTCGATTTGTGGTAAGCCAGCTATTCTTCGTTTCCAATTGTATGGCTTTAACAAATCGGTCCATTGCTCCGATTTTTTTGTTTGAAATAAACCTTCAAAGTAAGCCTCGCGCGACATGTCGTCATAATGTATCAACCCTTTTTTGTATTGCCAGGTTTGAAATAAATTAAAACCAATAAAAATAACAACCAATGTAGTGAGAATTATCCTCTGCAATTTTGTTTTGTGAAAAACAGAAAAACCAGCTGCTAATGGAAAGGCCAAAAAAGCATAGTAATCAATCATTGGTCGAATACCCCAACTTATTCCATAACTCCATGCCCACCATGATGAAAGGATGAAAACGGTTAAGCCCATCAATGCAGTAATTGAATAGAAAAAAAATTTGTTTGTTCTAAACAAACTAATTAAACCAATTAGCGCAAAAATTAAAATGGGCGTATAAATAAAAATTCCTTTACGAAAACTAAATAAAAAGGGGACTATTTGAGGACTATTGAAGATGAAATGCTCATCCATGTATACATCGTAGATCCATTTTCCTGTCGCATACTTCCAATAAATAAATTGTAAAGAACCTATCAGAAGGGCAATCAAGAATGAAAATGTGAGCGTTACTAGGTTTGACTTCAAAAACAAAAGGAATGGTTTAATGCCACTTTTAAAGCTAATAGCAACTATTACAAAATAGAGCAACACAGAAACCGCTAATGGGCGAATTAAAACACTCAAAGCAAAGCAAGTTGCAAAAATGAACAACTGTTTTTTAGAGGAAGTACTTAACCATTGAAAAAAGTAATAATTAGCAACACAGAACAATGCGAATGAAACAGTATGAGGCATAATGGATTCAAAGCTCGAATACCAAAACAAATTTGTTGCTAATACAATTGCGAGAAGGGTAATGGCAACAATTTTTTCTGGAAAATAAATCAACAAGTGTTTTCGAAGATACCATAATCCGATAAACAAATAAATCCATACACCAATTGTTATTGCATTTTGATAGGGCCACGAATAGCCATCGAGGGGTGCATTTGTGAGTTTAGCAGAAATATGTCCAACGGCAAAAAATGGAGATAACATTAAACTAAAGCCCAAGGGATGCTTAATTAATTTCTTATCGTTTTCAATCTTATAATACCAAATTTTGTCTTTGTAAAAAGATGGATTTTGATCTATAAAACTGAGGCTTAAATCGTGATGAATAAAAAGTGCCGGCAGATAGGTATAATAACTTGGAGCATCGACAATAATTCTATTTTGCTTCCACAAATTAAATTTGAAAGAAGCAAAAACCAAAACAATAAAAATTACAATTATTGCAAAAATACTAAGCGATTTTTTCAACGACAGACTCATGCTTTAGTAGGCTCCATTACGTTTACGCATAAACCACTCGATACTCAGAAGTGCTAGCAATAAAAAGAAAATCCATTTTAAACTAATTAAATCGTTTAGCTTTTTCTCGGAATAGGATACCGATTTAATATCTTCACGTGCATTTAGCTTGTCAGCTAGCTTATCGATATCGGTTGGATATATTAATTCACCTGAATGGTTTTGTGCCAATCCAAATAACAGTTGATGATCTGCAACAGTATTGTTTAATTCTACTTTTAAAGCAGTTATACTAAATGAACCTTTCTGAACATAATTCTTCTCCCCTACTTTCACCTTCGCCTCAAATTTATAATCCCCAACTGGAAGCATGCCGGCATTTAAACGATATGCATTAGTGGTTTTGCTGAACGAAAAAGGAAAGCGTTTGTTTTCTGAATTAATGATAACCATTTCAACATCGGAAGTGTTTATCAACTCATAACTTTCGTTATACACTTCAGCTTCCATCTCAATCACTTCATTTTCAAAAAAGTTATTTTTAGTTATAATTCTAAAAAAACTTTTATCCACTTTAACCGACAAGTATTGTACTGTTTTAGAAATGAATTCATCAAACACCAAATGATTACCATGAGCAGCATAATCTTGCAAACGCCACTTCCAAATACCTTCACCAGCAAAAAGTGCACTCTTTGTTTCATTGGCTTGATTAAAACTCATCAATGGGGTTTTCGTATCTACAATACCAATACGCTGATAAAGTAAAACATTGCTACTATTATCTGATTGAAATGTACCGTATGGAGCTATTGCAGCAGGGAAATCTTTAACTGCATTTTTAAAATCATCGCTTATTGTAAATAAAGGAAAATTTTGCTCAATTAATGGCTCTACTTCATTTGTTTTGGGAGAAGGCGTTGCTCCCGACAAATCTTTTTTCAAAACTGAATTAGCTCCAGAAAAAATCCAAAAAGGAATGTTCCCAGTTTTTAATTCTGTAATAATTTTTGTTGCATTATTTTTAAGACTTGGCAATTGATATAGAATAACCAAGTTGTACTTTTTTAAAGCTTCATTAAAATCGTCTATTATAAAACTAGAAACCTCATAATTTTGATTTGCTTCAATTGATTGTTTTATAGCAGCAATGTCGGGATGAGGAGCTTCCGATAGGATAAGGATTTTTTGTCGAGCGTCCAGTACATCAATAAATATATCCTTCGAATTATTGGCAATGGTCATTTCATCCGCAATTGGAGATACAACAACGGAGTATTTTTGTAACCCAATTTCTTTCGCATCTAATAAAACAGGTACAGTTACAGTATAAGTATCCGAATTAAAACTCAAACTTTGAGAAAACACTTTTACTCCGGCCTTACTTATTGACAAAACAGAAGATTTTCCTTTGAATTGTTTTGCGTTGATGACAACTTCTAATGGAAATTGATTTCCTAAATAAGCCAAGCGATTGTGTTCTACTTTCGACAAGACAATATCTTTTTTAACGGTTGTATCTCCCAATGCAATTGTATAAATAGTGTTTTTAAATTTTGCAGTCGAATAAATTGGATTACTCCCTTTATTGTAAATTCCATCAGTAGCAAGAATAACAGCACCAACATTTCGATTACTATAGCGTGTTTCTAGCTCTTCGAACAAAGATGAAATATCGGTTTGCTTTTCATTAAATTGAATTGAATCCATTCGATATGCTTCCTTTATTTGATCGGCAAATGAATAAGATCGAACTTCGTATTTATCACTTAATTTTTCAATAAGTGCATTCATTTTTTGCTTGTATTCGTTTCTATAGAAGTTGGAATCTTTTCCAACAACTATTGATTCTGAATTATCTTGAGCTATAATAATAACAGGTTTCTCGACTTCGCGAACGATAGATTTTAAAAGTGGGGAAAGTAATAGAAAAGATAATAGTGTAATAACTATGAATCTAAAAAAGGCCATCAAACGAATTAGCCACTTATTAATTTCAGCTAATCGCTTATCGCGAAAGTACAATATAGCAGCATAAGCAATTCCTGCAAGAATGCAAAAAACACTTAGCCATAAAGGATACTCTGTGATAATGTTCATTTGATAGTATAGCTAATTAAACTAAGAACCGCAGAGTTTTTCTCCACGGCTCTCTATAATTTCTGGAAAATAAAATTGATTAGGTTAGCATTCCACCACAAACATTTAATGTTTGTCCGGTAATATATGCACTCATATCTGATGCTAAGAAAATTGTTGCATTTGCGATATCATCAACCGAGCCACCACGCTTCAATGGAATACTATCTCTCCAACCTTCAACAACTTTTGGGTCTAATACCTCGGTCATTTCTGTTTCGATAAAACCTGGAGCAATTGCATTTGAACGAATATTGCGAGAACCCAATTCAAGTGCTACCGATTTAGTGAACCCAATAATACCTGCTTTTGATGCCGCATAATTTGATTGTCCAGCATTTCCCTTAACACCTACCACCGAACTCATATTGATAATTGAACCTTTGCGTTGTTTAAGCATTGGTTTTTGAACCGCTTTTGTTAAATTGAATACTGATTTTAAATTCGCATTCATTACTTCATCCCATTGTTGCTCTGTCATACGCATTAATAATGTATCACGAGTAATACCAGCATTGTTAACAAGCACATCCACCGTTCCAAAATCGGCAACAACAGCATTTACTAATTCTTCAGCAGCTTTAAAATCTGCAGCATCCGAACGATATCCTTTTGCTTTTACTCCATACGCTTCTAATTCTTTAGCCAATGCCTCCCCTTTTTCAACAGATGACAAATAGGTAAATGCAACATTTGCACCTTGTTCAGCAAATTTTAGTGCAATACCTCGTCCAATACCACGAGAAGCACCAGTAATTAAAGCAACTTTTCCTTCTAATAATTTCATACAAATATGTGTCTTTGAGTTATGAAACAAAGATAAAAGAAAATTCAAGTCATTTTCAACTATTTTAACACCCTGATTTTCAATACACTTTAAATATTTTCACAAATATTAACACATAAACTAACATTATTAATAGTATTACTATTATATTTGCATAAAATAAATACAATAATGAACCTTTTATTATCAAATTTTAAAATTCAAACCAATCCAAATCTTTACATCAAGGAGCCAACTTCGAGTGAATTAGGTAAAAAAATAATTGCTAATGGAATTTCGCTTATTGAAGAATTAGGATTTGAAAATTTTACTTTTCGAAAATTAGGTCAAAAAATCGATTCTCCCGAAGCATCAATTTATCGCTATTTTGAAAGTAAAAACCAACTTCTAGCCTATATTACTTCATGGTATTGGGGCTGGATGGAGTATCGCTTGGTTTTTGAAACGGCTAATATTCCATCAGCTGAAACAAGGTTTGAAAAAGCAATCGCTCTAATTACTAGTAGCAATTCAGAAACACTAGTCTTACAAGAATTAGATATTCAAAAAGTTTATAAAATCATCATTTCTGAATCGTCTAAGTCCTATTTAACAAAGGATGTAGACAAAGCAAATAAAGAAGGGTCGTTTCACAATTACAAACAATTTGTAGGAAGGCTTGTTGAGATAATTTATGAAATAAATCCAAAATATAAATATCCTAATATGCTAATAAGTACTATTATTGAGGGGGCACATTTGCAAGAATTTTTTGCAGAGCATTTACCTCGCTTAACTAACAAACAAAAATCATCTAACTATATTACCACATTCTATACGAATTTAGGATTACAATCAATCAAAAATAGCAAATGAAAACACCCTACCAACGCTTTTGGTTATTACTAAAACCTGACAATAAAGAAATATATCAGGTATACACCTATGCATTTTTTAAAGGAGTAATTGCATTATCACTTCCAATTGGAATTCAATCCATTATCAATTTAATTCAAGGAGGAAGTGTTTCTGCATCATGGATGATACTTGTATTTATAGTAACTCTTGGAATAGCAATGGGTGGATACATGCAATTAATGCAAATGAGAATAACCGAAACTATACAACAAAAAATATTTGCACGTGCAGCATTTGACTTCACCTATCGAATTCCCAAAATAAAATTCGAAGAAATATACAAGCATTATGCACCTGAATTAATGAATCGATTTTTTGATGTATTAACATTGCAAAAAAGTTTGGCAAAAATTATCATCGACTTCTCTACTGCCATTTTACAAATTATTTTCGGCTTGATACTATTATCACTTTATCATCCATTTTTTATTCTTTTTAGTATCCTACTTGTTATACTTGTATATAGCATTATTAAATTAACTACTAAAAAAGGATTAGAAACTAGTCTTGATGAATCAAAATACAAATACAAGGTTGTTTCATGGTTAGAGGAGCTTGCTAGATCTAAAGATTCTTTTAAACTTGCCGGTATTACCAACTTACCTGAATTAAAAACTGACGAACGTGTAACAGGATATCTAGAATCAAGAGAAAATCATTTTCAAGTTCTTAAAAAACAATACATACTACTCTTATTGTTTAAAATTGTTGTAGCACTAGGATTGTTGATTGTAGGAGGCTTATTAGTATTAGACCAACAAATGAATATCGGACAATTTGTTGCAGCTGAAATTATCATTTTATTGGTAATTGATTCATCAGAAAAAATAATATTAAATCTTGAAAATATTTTTGACATTCTTACTTCACTAGAAAAATTGGGACAAGTAACTGATTTAGAGCTGGACAATCAATTAGAGGAATCATCTCTAAATCATGACATAAAAACTCCAATCAATATTGAATTAAATGACCTCAACTTCACTTATCCGGGAAGAACGAAGGCTGTTTTGAAAAACATCACTTATAATTTTGAATCGAATAAAAGTTATTGTATTTCTGGGAACAATGGCTCTGGTAAGTCAACTTTAATTCATCTGATTAGTGGGCTGTATCAACCACAATCAGGAAGTGTTTGTGTAAATGGATTACCAATAGGAAACTACAACATTTCCCAACTTTACAAAGTAGTTGGAAATGGTTTAGCAGAAGAAACCATATTCGAAGGAACGCTCCTAGAAAACATAACACTTGGTAGAGATTTTATTAAAATTGAAGATGTTCAATGGGCTGCAGAAAAAGTGCATCTATCAGATTATATTAAAGGGCTATCAAAAGGATTAGATACGAATATTGATACATCGGGTCAAAAGCTTTCAAAAAGCATCATACAACGCATCATTATAGCAAGAAGTATTGTTAATAAACCAAAACTAATACTACTAGAAAACCATATTGATTTTATTGAGGAAGTTGAAAGAAACAAAATCATTGACTTTTTAACAAATAAAGAAAATGGATGGACACTAATTAGCATCTCAAATGATCACTATTTACAAAACAAATCAGATGTAAATATTTCTATGAATAATGGTCAAATTTTGAAATAACAATTTTAAAAGAAAAAAATGCTTAACATAACCCATAATACAATAAAAGATAAAGAAAGCTTAGAACGCTTAAACTCTTTTCAAATTTTAGCTACTCGAATTAATAACCGTAAACTCATCAAAACACTTTATGTAGTAGGGATAATTGTATTGATAGTACTTTTCTTGCCATGGACGCAAAACATTCGTTCTAGCGCAAGAGTTACAGCTCTCAAACCTAATCAACGTCCTCAAACAATCCATTCTATTATTGCAGGTAGAATTGAGAAATGGTATGTACTAGAAGGACAGTTTGTAAAACAAGGGGATACAATTCTTTTTATTAGTGAAACAAAAGAAGAATACTTAGATCCAAACTTGGTTGAAAATACAGAACAACAATTAAAGTCGAAAGAATTTGCTGTTAAATCTTACATGGAAAAAGTAAAGGCAAACGACAATCAAATTGATGCAATGATCAATGCTCGAAAATTAAAATTTGAACAAGCCGAAAATAAATTGATACAAGCGAATTTAAAGGTTCAAAGCGATAGTGTTGAACTATCGGCTGCACAACTAAATTTTAAAATTGCGAAAGAACAATTAGTTCGAATGGAAGAGTTATACAAAGAAGGTTTAAAATCGCTTACCGATTTAGAAACACGAAAATTAAAACTTCAAGAAACACAGGCAAAAGTAATTTCTCAAGAAAATAAATATATAAGTAGTAAAAACGAAGTGATTAATGCTAAAATTGAATTACAAAGCATTAATGCCGACTACAGAGATAAAATTGCAAAATCAGAATCCGAAAAATTTGCGACCTTGTCGAATATGTATGATGCAGAAGCTACTGTATCTAAATTGCAAAATCAATATATTAATTATAGCATTCGTTCAGGAATGTACTATATACTTGCACCTCAAGATGGCTATATTACCAAAGCTATTCAATCTGGAATTGGTGAAACGATTAAAGAAGGTGCTGAGATAATTAGCATTATGCCATCTGACTATGAATTAGCGGTTGAAATGTATGTAAATCCGATGGACATTCCGTTACTAGAAAAAGGTCAACATGTTCAACTTCAATTTGATGGATGGCCTTCAGTAATTTTCTCAGGCTGGCCAGGAATATCTTATGGTACATATGGTGGTCAAATTGTAGCAATCGACAATTTTATAAGTGAAAATGGCAAATACAGAGTACTTGTAGCACATGATAAAAACTACCCTGTTTGGCCACAAGAAATACGATTAGGTGCAGGAGCTAGCTCTATGACTTTGCTAAAAGAAGTACCTGTATGGTATGAACTGTGGCGACAAATAAATGGTTTTCCACCGGATTATTATAAAATGAATGCTAGTGATTCTAAAACAAAAAAGACCAATGAAACTAAAAAATAAAATCAGTTATCTATTTATTTTATTGCTCATAGCAATCAATAGTAATGGGCAACAGGATTCTATAACAATTTTAAAGCTAAATGATTTTTTGCAATTGGTGAAACAACATCATCCATTAGCAAAACAAGCAGAGTTGATTACTAAATCAGCAGATGCAAACACATTAGCTGCAAAAGGAAATTTTGATCCAAAATTATTTTACGACTTCCGAAATAAATTTTATGATTCAAAAAACTATTATGAATTAGGAAATGGAGGCTTTAAAATCCCTACATGGTTTGGGCTTGAACTAAAAGCTGGATATGAACAAAATGATGGAAGCTATTTAAATCCAGAAAATACAGTTCCAAATCAAGGATTAGTTTATAGTCAAATTTCATTGCCACTATTACAAGGATTGATAATAGATGATCGAAGAGCAACTCTTAAACAAGCAAAACTATTTCAAGAGTTATCTGTTTTTGATAAAATAAATACAATCAACGAATTGCTTTATAAAGCAGGTAAAACGTATTGGGAATGGCAATTAGCATATGCAAATTTGCAGATACATCAAAATGCTGTTGCAATAAGTCAAGACCGATTTAATGCAGTTAGAAAAACATCAAGTTTAGGCGATAGGCCAGCAATTGATACGGTGGAGGCAAATATTCAACTACAAGATCGGATTATCAATTTACAGCAGGCAACTATGGATTATCGAACCAAATCCCTTCTATTATCAAATTACCTATGGCTTGAAAATGATGTTCCAATTGAATTAACAGAAAAAACTATTCCTGAAATTGGCACATTGAACTATGAGAAAGAAACTATGCTTTACTCCAATGTTTTAAAAATTGACAGTCTAATCAACGCACATCCAAATCTGAAAATGTATGACTTTAAACTAAAACAACTGGCAGTTGAAAAAAGGTTTAAACAAGATAAATTAAAGCCAAGTTTGAATGTAAATTATAATCCCTTATTTAATGCAGAAAACATAAACATGGGTTATCAAAATAATTACAAGTGGGGAGTAACAGTTGGATTTCCTATCTTTTTAAGAAAAGAGAGAGGTGATTTGCAACTAACCAAACTAAAGATTGCAACAACAACATATGACAACTTAAATAAAAGAAACGAGTTAATGAACAAAGTAAAATCAACTGTTAATGAATACAATACCTATAAAGAACAAATAGCTGTTTATAGCAAAAATGTGATTAATTACGAACGATTATGGCAATCGGAAAAACGATTATTTGATTCTGGAGAAAGCTCCTTATTTATGATAAACAGCCGTGAAATGAGTTATATCAATGCCCAAATTAAACTAAACGAAATAATAAATAAAAACAAGAAGGCTGCTTTAGATGCAGAATATTCATTTGGACTGCTAAATACAATTTATTAAAATGGAACAACTCGTAACATCAAATTTTAAATTAGGAATTATTGCTGGAGGTCAGTTAGGGAAAATGTTAGCATTGGCAGCAAGTAACTGGGATGTAAAAACATATATCCTCGACCCAGATGAACACTGCCCTGCATCAACAATTTGCACCAATTATACAAAAGGTAATTACAGCGATTATGAAACAGTATACAAGTTTGGCAAAAATGTAAACATGCTAACATTTGATATTGAAAACATTAATACGGATGCTTTATTGCAATTAAAAAAAGAAGGAACAATAATTTATCCGGAACCAGAAATATTAAAACTAATACAAGATAAAGGATTGCAAAAGCAGTTTTACAAGGAGCATTCAATTCCTACTTCTGATTTTAATTTATATGAAACAAAAGCCCAAATTATTGAGGCAATTGAATCCAAAAAAATTAAATTTCCTTTTGTACAAAAACTTCGTACATCTGGATATGATGGTAAAGGTGTAGAAGTAATAAATACAAGTAATGATATTAACAAGTTGATGGAAGGCAATTCATTGGTTGAAGAAAAAGTAGAAATAAAAAAAGAAGTATCAGTAATCATTGCACGAAACACAAAGGGTGAAATAAAATCATTTCCAATGGTTGAAATGGAATTTAACCACGAAGCAAATTTAGTTGATCGATTAATTTGTCCATCCAATGAAACCGAGCTTATTCAGAAAGAAGCAGGCGACTTAGCCTATAAAATAATTACGAAGCTTGGGATGACAGGAATTTTAGCAGTCGAATTTTTTATTGATAAATCAGGAAAATTAGTAGTAAACGAAATTGCACCGCGGACTCACAATAGCGGACATCATACCATCGAAAGTTGTATCACATCACAATACGAACAACATTTACGATCAATACTAGGTTTCCCTTTAGGGTCAACTGAAATAAAAATCCCATCCGTTATGATTAATCTGCTTGGTGAAAAAAATGAAACTGGATTGGTTAAGTATGAAGGCTTAACCGAAACAATGTCGATAGAAGGTACTAAAATACATATCTATGGAAAAAAAGAAACAAAACCATTTCGAAAAATGGGACATGTAACCGTGCTCGACAAATCAATTGAAAAAGCAAAATTAAAAGCAAAAAAAGTAAGTGAAACACTAAAAGTAAAGTCATGGAATTAAAAAAAGTTGGAATTATAATGGGGTCTGATTCAGACTTACCTATTATGATGGAAGCATCAAACGTATTAACAAAATTAAATATCCCTCATGAAGTAACAGTTGTTTCGGCACACCGTACACCTCACCGAATGATGGAATATGCAACAAATGCACATGAACGCGGCATTGAAGTAATAATTGCAGGCGCTGGTGGAGCAGCGCATCTTCCCGGAATGATTGCATCTCTTTCTCCACTTCCAGTAATTGGTGTACCAATTAAATCTAGTAATTCAATAGATGGTTGGGATTCCGTATTATCCATTCTACAAATGCCAGGTGGTGTTCCAGTTGCAACGGTAGCATTAAACGGAGCAAAAAATGCTGGAATTCTTGCAGCACAAATGTTATCCATTGGAGATAAAAACATTCGTACTCAGCTGATTAATTACAAAGAAGAGCTTCGATTAGAAGTTATGAAAAAAATCGAGAACATGAAAACCGTTTAAATCTACAACTATGATTTTATTAAACATTGCTTCGGAAAGTGAGAAAACAATAGAAAAAATAGCAGAATTGTTATTTGCAAAAAAATTAGCAGTAGATATTAATTTAAAAGTAAATGTAAATCGTCTAATGTTTATTGATAACAAAATTCAGAAAAAGCCAATTTACATTATTACTGCGAAGACGAAAGCATTGCTTTTTAGTAAAATTGAGGAGCTAATAAAATCAACATTTAAAGACCATACACCTGAATTATTTTCATTACCTATTACTACAATGGAAATAAAACAGGCGGAGGAAATTATCAATAACACTCAAAAAGTTTAAAAATGAAATTCAAAATTTTAGTTGTTACTTTTTTAGCATTGATTCTATCATCCTGCTCAATGATCAAACATCATCCAGGAAAAGGTTATGCTGCCGCATCAAAAACTCGTTATGATGCCGTAATTATCCCTGGATTTCCTCACGATGGTAAAGAATGGAATGACGTTATTAAATTTCGTCTTTTGTGGGCTTTGCATTTATATGAAAATAATCTTTCCCACTATTTTATTTTTAGTGGAGGCGCTGTTCATTCTCCATATAATGAAGGCTACATAATGGCTATGTATGCTGCAAAAATGGGTATTCCAAAAGAAAGGATAATCATAGAGCCTGAAGCAGAACATAGCAGTGAAAACATATACTACTCTTTAAAAATATGCGAAGAAAAAGGATTTAAAAAAATTGCTGTCGCAACTGACCCTGTACAAGGCTTTTTGCTTACGAATTATACTGAAAGAATTAGAAATACTGAAATCGATTTTATAAATATTCAGCCAAGAAGAATAAGGTACATGAAACATTGTGATGAACCTAGGATAAATACAGCATTAGCATTTGAAGAAAACTTCGTGCCACTAAAAGAAAGAAAAAAATACTGGGACCGTAAAAAAGCTAGCCTAGGCTTGCACATTGATTACGGAATGAAAATTCAAGAATTTCTCAAATACACAAAATGGTTTAAATGGTAAAGTATGAATATAGACTTATTAATATCGAATATTACAAATCCAACTCTATTATTTTTCATCTTAGGTTTTATTGCAATTATAATTAAGAGCGACTTATCGATTCCTGAGCAGTCTGTAAAATTTATTTCACTCTATCTTTTATTTTCGATTGGATTTAAGGGTGGGCAAGAGCTAACACATTCAACGTTAAATAGTGAGATTATTTACTCACTTATTCTTGGAATTTTGATTGCAAGCATTATTCCACTCTATACATTTTTTATATTAAAAAATAAACTAGGAAACGAAAATGCAGGAGCTATAGCAGCTTCATATGGTTCTGTTAGTGCAGTAACGTTTGTTGCAGCATCAAGTTTTTTAGAAGCACAAAACATAACGTTTGGCGGACATATGGTTGCTGTAATGGCTTTAATGGAATCACCTGCAATTATAGTTGGAGTAATATTAATGCAATTGTATAATAAAAATAAATCAGAAAAAACTTCCATAAAAAGTATTGTAGCACATTCACTAACCAATGGAAGTGTTTTAATGGTATTAGGCAGTTTAATAATAGGCATTATTGCAGATAGTAAGCAAGCTGAAGGAATCAAACCTTTTACTACAGATATCTTCAAAGGATTTTTAGCAATATTTCTATTAGAAATGGGAATGGTTACAGCCAAACGAATTTCATCTTTCAAAAAATATGGCATTTTCGTAACTCTAGTAGCAATGATACTTCCAATTGTAAATGGTTCAATCGTGGCAATAATAAGTGGTCTTTTTATTCATGACTTAGGAAATCGATTTATGTTTGCTATCCTTGCAGCAAGTGCATCTTATATTGCAGTTCCTGCTGCAATGAAACTTGCAGCACCGAAAGCCGACCCTGGACTCTATATACCAATGGCATTGGGTGTTACTTTCCCGATTAATATAACAGTGGGTATGGCAGTGTACTATTATTTAATAACCATTTTTTAACTAAAAGCGATACGACATAGTTAAGTCGAGTGTACATTTAAAACGGGTATAATCATCCAGTATCGTTTCTTGACGTTTATAGCCAACTGCTGCCTTCGCTCCAAGCAATAAATTATCGGTTAAACCTACAAAGCCACCTAGATGAAACATTCCTGCGTAATGTGTCCCAACGTATTTTGCATATGGATATGTTCCTATATAGTTATTCCCAACTGGATATACTGCTTGAAAATAATTAAACTGTCCATATTCCCCTGATAATCCAACATAAAATCCACTACGTTCCGCTTTTACAGGATAAATATTAAATTCTAATCCTGTTCCATAAATTTTATTGCGCATATAATCAGTATTTTCCGATGTACCATTGTAATTGCTTTCAAAAGGTTTACTTCCTAAACCAAATGAAATTGGAATTTTAAAGGAGAAGTTTCCATTGGGCAATATATGTTCGTACGAAAAACCAAAATTGGTAAAAATGGTTTCAAAAAAATTCAAGGAAATAATATTGTTTCCGTATTTTTTTTCAGAAACAATGGGAGTTGTCATTGGTGTATAAATAGTTGTATTTTCGGGAGCAGTGTATCGAGTTCCGGCAGAAGTATTGTAAAATTCTTTTAGTCCATTTGTGTATACAATATGATGGATATTACTTTTCGATTCCGTAACACTAATATCCGAATTATACATTTTAAACTTAACATCTGAATTATTGATTTCAGTTATTTTACCAACAACAACATTCCCATCAATTTTATGAATAGTATCTTGTGCCTTTACAAAAGAAACGAACACAAGCAAAAACAAGGTTAGTATTTTTCTCATTCCTTAAAAATTAAGTTTATACAATATTTCATTAATAAATTTACAACTAAAAAAACAAACTAATAAATGATATACATCATATCGCATTGTAATTTCCAAACATTATTATTATATTTGAGTAAACAATACCCCATTAATCATGAAAAAAATCTCTCTATTAGTAATTGCTTCGGCAATCAGCGTATCAACATTTGCTCAAGAAGCAGCAAAAAAAGAAAAAGTAAACACATTTGAAATCCATGCCAAAGGTTTGGCAAATTCAACATGGTTATTCAATAACAACATTTCGAATACTGGCGACAGTCAAGATTATGACATGGGCTGGGGCTTCAATTATGGTTTAGGTTTTACCGCTTATTTTGGAAATGTAGGTTTTGGAATTGAAGGCTTGATGGGTAACCACAAGGCTGCATTTACAGGTAAATTAGAAACTAAAGTAGGTGGTGTTGTATTAAATACGACCGATTATACATCGAGCATTAATTTAAGTACCATTCAAGTTCCTTTGATGTTTAAATTAAAATCAACTGGCGGTGCTTACCTTGAAGTAGGTGCACAATACAACATGATTTCAGCTGCTGATTATAAACGAACTGGAAATTATATGAATGCCGACACTGCAATTTCGGCTTCTGTCACAAAAAACTTTGCTAGCTCTTATTTTTCAGGAGTTTTAGGTTTTGGAGCTGCTATTCCATTTGGAGAAGAAAGTCCAATGGCAATATTAGTAGGAATGCGTTTACAATACAGCTTCACCGATTTAAAAGGTGTAGATGCATTGGGTCAAGATTTAAGCGATTCATTCATTTATAACAAATACGAAGCTACATCGGCTGCTAGCGGTGGATTAACATTGGGCTTTGTCTATAAAATAGGTGGTAAGAAGAAGTAATTTCTAAGATATTAGATATTAGTTAAACAAAAAGCTCCGAAAGAAATCTTTCGGAGCTTTTTGTTTTTATGATAATAAATTTTAATTAGTCAACTCTGTTTGCATGGTGGTGAGGACTCGCTTTACGAGAATCTTCAGCCAATGCTTTTGCCATTGCTTTTCCGATATCCGCAGGTGAATCAACTACAATGATTCCGCACTCACGCATAATTTTCTTTTTTGCTTCAGCAGTATCATCATCACCACCAACAATAGCACCAGCATGACCCATTGTACGACCTTTAGGAGCAGTTTCACCTGCAATAAATCCTACAACTGGTTTACGGTTACCATCGGCTTTAACCCAACGAGCAGCATCTGCTTCTAAGTTACCACCAATTTCACCAATCATAATGATACCATGTGTTTCTGGATCATTCATCAATAATTCAACTGCTTCTTTTGTTGTTGTTCCAATAATTGGATCTCCACCAATACCAATAGCAGTAGTTACTCCTAAACCAGCTTTTACTGTTTGGTCAGAAGCTTCGTATGTTAATGTACCAGATTTAGATACGATACCAACATTTCCTTTTTTGAAAACGAATCCTGGCATGATACCTACTTTTGCTTCTTCAGCAGAAATAACACCTGGACAGTTTGGACCGATTAAACGGCAATCTTTATCTTTTAAATATTCTTTCACAGCAATCATATCTTTTACAGGAATACCTTCTGTAATACAAATAATTACTTTGATACCTGCTTCAGCAGATTCCATAATTGCATCAGCAGCAAATGCTGGTGGTACAAATATAATCGACACGTTTGCATCTGCTTTGTCAACCGCTTCTTTAACAGTATTAAAAACTGGTTTATCAAGATGTGTAGAACCACCTTTTCCTGGAGTAACACCACCAACTACATTGGTTCCGTACTCAATCATTTGTCCAGCATGGAAAGTTCCTTCGCTACCTGTAAAACCTTGTACAATTACTCTCGAATTTTTATTTACTAATACGCTCATTTGTTTGATTGTTTATTAATGGTTCTTAGTTATTGTCGAATCTGATTGGATTCATCAATTTTTGCGAACGCTAAATTATAGTTTTAAGCCATTATTACAAAGGAAATTCTTTTTTTTTACGCAGAAGGTTGCCAATTAAGGGATTTAGGTTAATTTAGTCGGATAAAACGATAACATTTTGACCAAAAACCTTCATACCGAAACCATTGTTGCATTAGCCAGCCCTCAAGGCATTGGCGCTATTGGTGTTATTCGCTTGTCGGGTCCCGATGCCATTCGTATTTGCAACAGTGTTTTTGGCACTAAAACGTTAAAAAAGAAGAACTTAGAAGAGGTTAAAACCCATACCATCCATTTTGGGGTGATTCACGATGGTGATATTATTCTGGATGAAGTTTTAGCAAGTGTGTTCAAAGCCCCACATTCCTATACGGCCGAAAATACGGTTGAAATTTCATGCCATGGGTCACCTTACATTCAGCAACAAATTATTCAGTTGTTTATCCGACAAGGAGCTCGTTTGGCAACTCAAGGTGAATTTACCTTGCGTGCTTTTTTAAATGGCAAACTCGATTTATCTCAAGCGGAAGCTGTTGCCGATTTAATATCTTCCAATTCAGCTACCTCACACCAAGTTGCAATGCAACAAATGCGTGGTGGTTTTTCTAATAAAATAAAATTACTTCGTCAGAACCTTATCGACTTTGCATCATTAATTGAGTTGGAACTCGATTTTTCGGAAGAAGATGTTGAATTTGCCGACCGTAGCGATTTAAAAAATTTAGTGAACAGCATTCAACGCATTGTTCAACGATTGATTGATTCATTTGAAGTGGGCAATGTGATTAAAAATGGAATTCCTGTTGCCATAGTTGGAAAGCCGAATGCAGGAAAATCCACTTTGCTAAATGCATTGCTGAATGAAGAAAAGGCCATTGTAAGTGAAATCCCTGGAACAACAAGAGATGTGATTGAAGATGAAATTAGCATTGATGGGGTATTGTTCCGTTTTATTGATACGGCAGGTATTCGCGAAACGACTGACATTATCGAAAGTATTGGAGTAGAAAGAGCATACGAACAAATTAAATTGTCGAGCATCGCCATTTATTTATTTGATGTTCATGAAATAACGCCTAACGAATTAAAACAAATTGTTTCAGAAATAGAACCACACCTTCATAATTCACAATTGGTATTAGTAGCCAATAAAATTGACAAAGAAGATATGGAATATACGTACCGTGAATTTGCTGAATTTAAAAACATGATTTTTATTTCGGCAAAAGAACAAACCGGTATCGATGAATTAAAAAAACATTTGGTTACGCTTTTTGACAACTCAACCGTAAACGTTACCGAAACCATTGTTACCAATGCTCGCCATGTAGAAGCGTTACGCCATACCAACAGTGCATTGATAAAAGTATTAGAAGGGCTAAACAGTAATGTTTCAGGCGACTTCTTAGCAATGGACATCCGTCAGGCATTGCACCATTTAGGTACCATCACTGGAGAAATTTCGAGTGATGATCTTTTAACAAATATTTTCTCGAGGTTCTGTATCGGAAAGTAGATTACAATTCCATGTTAAGAAAATTCAAACTTGCTTTTCTTGAAAAATTGAACAGCTAGAATAATGTCTGTTTAAAAATTATCCGATTATTACCGACTATCGAATTTTAAATCTATAATTTAGCCTAGTAAATAATTGAACAATTCATGCAAGGCACAACAAGTGAAAATAGAGAAGCATCCATTGCCTCTAAATTCATTAACAATACTAATAAAAATGTATTCTTAACAGGGAAAGCAGGAACCGGAAAAACCACCTTTTTAAAATACATCATTAAACACACCTACAAAAACACTGTTATTGCTGCACCAACAGGAATCGCGGCCATCAATGCTGGTGGTGTAACCTTACATTCATTATTTCAATTGCCATTTGGTGCATTTATTCCCGACCGCAATGCAAATGCAAATTTTACCGAAAATTCAAAAATAAACACACCCACTACCCTATTCAAACAATTACAACTCAATAGCACCAAACGCAAATTAATTCAGGAATTAGAATTACTCATTATTGATGAAGTAAGTATGTTGCGTGCCGATTTGCTTGATGCAATGGATACTGTTTTAAGAAGTGTACGTAGAAAAAATGCAATTCCATTTGGTGGTGTACAAGTATTATTCATTGGCGATATGCTTCAATTGCCGCCTGTAGTAAAAGATGATGAATGGAATTATTTAAAATCCTATTACAAATCACCTTTCTTTTTTGATGCACAAGTATTACAAAACAACAAACCTTTGTACATCGAATTGGATAAAATTTACCGTCAGGCAGATAATACCTTCATTTCCGTTTTAAATAACTTACGCACCAACCAAGTAACAGCGAAGGATATTGAATTACTGAACACCTTTTACAAACCCAATTTTGTTCCTGCTAGTAACGAAAATTACATCCAGCTTACCACACACAATCACAAGGCAGATAGCTTAAACAAACAAGAATTACAAAAACTAACATCACCCTCCTATTTCTTTAAAGCTGAATCAACAGGAGATTTCAATGAATTTGCTTATCCGATTGATCAAAACTTAGAGTTGAAAAAAGGAGCACAAATTATGTTCATTAAAAATGATCCTACTGGTGCTCAACGTTTTTTTAATGGTAAAATTGGACGTATTTCGGATATCAATTCAAACAAAATTGAAGTACAGTTCGAGGACAATTCAAAGCCAGTGAGTGTTGAAAAATACGAATGGCAAAACATTAAGTATTCACTCAATGAAATGACAAATGAGATTGAGGAAAAGATTGTAGGAACATATACTCAATATCCCATAAAATTAGCGTGGGCAATAACCATTCATAAAAGTCAGGGTTTAACATTCGACAAAGCAATTATTGATATCGGAAGTGCTTTTGCACCTGGTCAGGTATATGTTGCTCTATCACGTTTAACATCTTTAAATGGCTTGGTGCTTGCTTCGCCAATCAACTATAACAGCATTAGCATTGATGAAACAATTAAGCTGTTTAGCAATTCAAAAGATACAACCGATGAGTTAGATTCTATTTTTGAAAAAGAATCGCATTCGTTTTTTAAAAATTATATCATACAATGCTTCAGCTTTGCAGATACTGCAGGTAAATTAAAATTGCATTTAGAAAGCTATCAAAAAGATGAACAGAAATCGGCCAAACAAAAACATTTTGAATGGGCAAATGAATTATACAAGGAACTAGAAGCAAGCAAAGTTGTTGCTGATAAATTCATCAATCAATTAGCAGTTATTTTTCAAACGAATGCTCCCGATTACAAGCAACAGCTGCTGGATCGTGTAACTGCTGCTCAATTACATTTTAGTCCCATACTAAAAGGTTTTTCAAAAAAAGTATTGACACAACTTGAAAAACTAAAAGATGAAAAACGAATCAAAACCTATTTACAAGAATTGACCGAATTGGATGCGTTTTTTTTCAAGCAATTACAATTAATTCAAAAAGCACAAGCAATGGTGCTTTCAGCAAATAACAATACAGAGTTTTCAAAGGAAACCATTCATACAAGCAAAGAAAATCAAGAACGTGTAACCGAAGTAGGTGCAATCCTTTCTGAAACAAAGAAGAAAAAAACAAAAAAGGAAAAAGGAGAAACCACTAAAAAAGAAAAACCTGATACGAAGCGTATCAGCTTTGATTTATTCAAAAGTGGAAAATCCATTGAAGAAATTGCAACAGAGCGAAGTATGGTGGCGGGCACCATAGAAACTCACCTTGCCTATTATGTTTCATTAGGACTGCTGGACGTGACACAATTTGTGGATGAAAAAAAACTAAAAGACATTATTACGGTTGCCAATAGCTTGGATACAACCTTGTTTGGACCCATCAAAAATGCGTTGGGAGAAGAGTACACCTATTCGGATGTACGATTTGCAATGTCGTATTATGCGAATTCAAAAAAATAAGTCGTAAATTAGAGGGTAGTTAAATCTATTTTCAACTATTCCACGCTATGAAAAAACACATTCTTATTATATGTACTTTATTTTGCTCGATAATTTCAATGCAACTTAATGCACAAGAAGAGGCCCCTAAAGTTGATACTGCAGATGTTGCTAGCACTTTTATCAAAGCAGGCAACTACAAATGCGATTCCGCTGCCGTTCGATTAAAAAACAATGATTCTAAAACAGCAAACAAATTTTATTTAGAAGCTATAAAGGAATATAAAAAAGCACTAAAGGCAAACATTGGTTCATCTGAAGCATATTATCGATTAGCACTCGTTCAAACAAAAACAAAAGATTATAAAAATGCAGTTTTAAGCTTTGATAAAGCGTTGGAAATTGACACTACAAAGTATGCTGCTTATCGCGAACGTGGTGTTGCTCAAATGGAATTAGGAAAGATGAAAGAAGCCGAAAGTGACTTTAACAAAGCCATTGATCGTAATTTTGAAGATGCACAAGCCTACTATTTAAGAGCAACTTTAAAAGAAAAAGGGAAAGATAAACAAGCTATTATTACCGACTTATCCCAAGCGATAGAATTAAATCCAAACCATGAAGATGCATTGTTTAAACGAGGAAAATTATTTCATGATTTCAAAAAAGACTATGTTCTTGCGCTAAACGATTTCAACAAAGTGATTGAAGTAAATCCAGATAGAAATGAAGCATATTTTTGGAGAGGTAAAACAAAATACAATGGTGGAGATTTTAAAGCTGCCGATAAGGATTTAAGTCGTTTTTTAGAATACGAAGCCGACAATATAGATGCACTCATCATACGCGGAGCAACTCGAATTAATATCAACGATAACTCTGGAGCTGTCCGTGATTACGATGAAGTAATAAAACAAGATCCAAAAAATTTCATTGCATTAACAAATAGAGGAACTGCAAAAGGTGCAATGAAAAACTTTGCGGGTGCATTAGAAGATTTAGATTTAGCAATCAAAATAAAGTTTGATTATTCACCAGCTTACATCAACCGTGCATCCATCAAATTTGCTTCAGGTGATAAAAAAGGTGCATGTAAAGATTTAGAAAAAGCAGATGGTTTGAACAATGAAAAGGCATTCAACTTGATTGAAAAATATTGCAAAGAGTTTAACAAATAAGTTTATTCAATCAAAATTGATTCATTGGGCTTAACTGCATTTATTTTCATGGAACCATCGGTATAAAAATCTAAACGAATAAAACCAGTCGATTGATCATTTTCCCATTTTGATTCAAATCGTTTTTTCTTTTTTAGGTGCGACAACTTACTACCAGAGCCACTCACAATGTATTTATCATTCCCAATTCTAAAATATTGCATGTTATGATCGTGTCCTGAAACATAAATTAAATGATCGTATTTATCAAACAAAAGGGCTATTTTTTTACGAAATTGTTTGTAATGTCTGCTATCAATATCTTGCGAAAACAAACGATACAAACCAGCGAGTCCGAACAACTGAAATGGTGGAACATAATTGACTATAAACCGAAGTGGTTGCATTTTTTTTGAATGCTGTCCGTTTGTGTATAAAGGATGATGTCCTGAAATAATAACCTGTTCATGGTTGTTTTTTGAATGCATTAGCAAGCTATCCAATTTTTCGAAAAACATTTTTTCGGTATTCTTTTTCGAACCAACAGTATTCTTTTTAAAAACATGCAGAAACCACTGTGTGTCGATAATTATTAAACGAAGTTTATCCGCTAATAAAACAGAATGTGGCCCGGGTAAACCATCCTTGGGGTAAAATGAACCATTTAATTTATTTTCAATAGTGGATTGATTTCGTAAAAAGGAGTCAACGTATAACTGCTGATCATAAAGAATTTTATTCCCTTTTCGTTTTTGAGCATCCCAATCGTGATTGCCTGGAATGAAATAGGCTTGTCCATGATACGATTTAAGCATATTTAATTGAGCGTTCATTCGTAGTATTGAATTCGAATCTTTTAAATTTAGTCCACTTGGATACACATTATCCCCTAAAAACAATACCGAGCTTTTTTCATCATTGTTTAATTCTTGCTTTAATTTAAGTAATGCTTCGTGAGGCTGTGTATGCTCACCCGCATCACCTATTAAATAAACTGAATATTTTTTTTCTTGAGCGAGACTAGACAACACAGCTAAATAAAAAAGAATAAAGAAAAAACGATTTTTCATTTCTATGCTGTTTTTTTCTTTTTTGTTAAGGCTTCGAAGTACTTGCAATAGGTTTTTATTTCGCATTCATCACACTTTGGACTGCGTGCAGTGCAAATATATCGTCCATGTAAAATTAACCAATGATGAGCGACTGCAATTTTTTCTTCTGGAATGTACTTAATCAATTGCTTTTCCGTTTCGAGTGGTGTGGTTGAATTGGTTGTTAATCCTAATCGAGCTGAAACACGAAACACATGTGTATCAACAGCCATAGCTGGTTTATCATAAACAACCGAAGCAATCACATTTGCTGTTTTACGACCAACACCTGGCAATTTTTGCAAATCATTTATTTCAGAAGGCACCACACCTTTAAAGTCATGAATGAGCATGTGTGACATTCCAACTAAATGTTTTGCTTTATTATTTGGGTAACTAATACTTCGGATATATTGGAACACTTCATCGCTACTTGCTTCAGCCATTACTTCGGGTTTAGGAAAAGCCTTAAACAAAGCAGGTGTAACCATGTTCACACGTTTATCGGTACATTGGGCAGATAAAATAACAGCAACCAACAATTGGTATGGATTTTTATAATGCAATTCCGTTTCAGCAATTGGATGATTTTTGCTGAAGTAATCAATTATTTTCTCGAAACGCTCTTTTTTTGTCATAAAATACTATTTATTATTTAGTCGTTTCAATGTTTGCCAAATGTATTTCTCGGAAGGTAATAATGTATTTTGAATACGTTTAGCATATTCAATACTATCTGTAATCTCTTTGTTTTTAAGCTGAATGATATCGTTTTTACTCTCTAAATTTTCGTTGGCAATCGACAAAGCCTTGTTCGACTTTTGCTTCTCGTAGTAACGAAAAAAGAACAATAACATTAAAAGAACAGCAACACCAATTCCAATCATCAAAATAGTTTGTCGGGTTTGTTGTTGACTTAATTTCGCCTCTTGCAATTCTATTTGTTGCTGCTGCTTTTCACTTTCATACTTCCCTTCTATTTCTAGCACCTGTTTATTGCTTTCTACATTAAAAACAGAATCTTTGTAATTGGAATAATGTACATAATACTCTAGGGCTTTTTCGAAATTATTTGTTTTAGAATATAATTTGGAAATATTAAGACACACGTTTTTGATATTATCGTATGCTTTACGTTCAACAAAAATAGCATATGCTTTCTCGTAAAAATCCAACGCAATGGTTTTACTACCTTGCTTTTCGTAAGCAGCTGCTATTATTTCGTAAGTGCTCGCTATTCCATAAGAATTATCAAGTTCTTTTAGTTGAATTACTGCTTTATCAAAATTCTCGAATGCTTCATCGTACCTTTCTAACTCCACCAAACAATTACCTATAAGTGTATAACAGATTGACAAAGGATACATAGCCTTTTGCTGCTCAAAAATGGCCTTTGACCGCTTAAAATAATCGATTGCTGTTGCTGCGTCTTTTCTACTATCTAAATAAATATTACCAATTCCGATAGAAGAAATAGCCATCATGTATTTGCTGGAATCTTGGGCAGCTATTTCATAACTTTTAAGATAAGATTCCAATGCTTTTTCATTGTTATTAAGACCTAAATACGTATTTCCAATAGAGTTCATCAAATTACTCATTGCACGCTTGTCCTTCAATTTTTCAAACAACTTATAGCCTTCTATTGAATAATATAAGCCTTTTTTATATTCCCCTTTACCATTGTAAAAGCCTCCTTTGCGGTCATATCCATCTGCAACGCCAGCTGTATAGCCAATTTTTTTTGCAAGCTCAATGGCTTTATCGGCAAACAACAAACAACTATCATTTGCTTTATGCATATATGCCAATGAAATTTTATTAAGTGTTTGAACAGCACTCGTGTCTTCAGTAGGAAAATTTTTCAAATGCTTTTTTAAGCTGTCAATATTATTTTCAGCTGAAAATAATGACAAGTGAAAAACAAAAAAAAGCAGTAGTAGTTTTGATGACATAAGACAAATATAAAAAAATAGATGTTATTATTGAAGCTATTTTAGAGAATCGTCCTCAATCACAAAAGCAGTGAATTAACCTATTGATAAAGAGAAAGAAACATATTCACAAGAACAGAACAGTATCTTACATCCGTACTCCAATTACACAAATATCATCCACTTGTTCCATATCTCCTTGCCAATCGTTAAATGCCATTTCGAGTGCTTGTTTTTGATGGTGTGGTGGATGCTGAATTATCGATATCATTAATTCTTTTAATTGAGATCGTTTGAATTTTTTCTTTTTTTCTCCTCCAAACTGATCGGCATAGCCATCAGTAAAAAGCAAGAGCTGATCTCCTTTCGCTAATTGCAACGAATGGTTCGTAAAACTTATAAAATTGTCTGAATAACCAATTGGCGATTTATCGCCTTTTATTTCTATAAATTGACTTGAGTTATCCGAATCCTTTTTAAAGATCCAAAGAGGATGATTGGCACCAGCCCATTCTAATTCGTAAGTTGTTAAATTCAATCGAAAGATAGACATGTCCATACCATCTTTATTTTCTCCTATTCTACCCGACTGGTTTAAATCACGAATAAAACGTGCTCGCAACTGATTTAAAATTTCGTTTGGTGATAATAAATCTGCTGTTGCATTTATTTCATTTAAGAAGGAAGTCCCCAACATGGTTAAAAATGCCCCAGGAACACCATGTCCCGTACAATCGGCTACTGTTAAATACCAGTATTTTTGAGTAGAGTTGGCAGCAGCTTTTTCGAGCGACCAATAAAAATCACCACTAACAATATCTTTCGGTTGAAACAAAATAAAATGCTCAGGCAAATGCTTGCTAACATGCTCTTCCTCCTTTAGCAAGGCTAATTGAATACGCTTCGCATACGTAATACTATCTATAATTTCTTTTTGTTTTTCATCTACTATTTCTTTCTGGCGAGCAATGATTCCATTCTTCTTTTGAGTATCACGGTAACGGTAGAATGCATAAATGGAAATTGCGATGAACAATGTCAAACCAAAAAAGAAGACATATTTAAGTGTTTTCTCTTGCTTCAAAGCGCTTTCTTGCGCTGCAATTTGTGCATCTTTTACTTTCTGAAATTCATTATTCTTGATGCTATCCGCAATAACTCTTTTTTCATAGGCATATTGAAACTGCATTTGCAAAGCAGCTTTTCGAGTAGATTCATTCAATGCACTGTCTTTTAGTTTTATATAAAACTCATGCATCTCCAATGCATTCTTAAAATCATTTTTCTCTTTATAAACCTGACTCATTAAATCGGCAGCATCTGCTAATTCATTTACGAAACCAATTTCCTGTGCTAGTGTGTATGCTTCTTTAGCGTATTTAAATGCTTCGGCTGGCTTTTTTAATTTTAAATAAATAGTAGCCACATTTATGGCTGTACTTACCAATACCGGCTTATCTGTACCTTTTGCCGACATGGTATAGGCTAACAAATAATTATCCAATGCTCCTTTAATATCACCGCTTTCTTCATATACATAACCAATGTTGTTATACGAATTAGCGATGCCATCCATATCATTGATCTCTTTTTGAATAAGCAGTGCCTTATTTAAATACGACAAAGCTTCTTCGGGTTTATTTCGCTTATGATACAGTAATGCAAGATTATTCATCGAAATACCAACACTACGTTTATCGCCCTGTTTTTCACTAATCTTTAAGCTTCGTAAATTATAGCTGATGGCCGTTTTTAAGTCGCCCTGACGGTTGTAAATAATTGCCAAATTATTAAGCGCGTTTGCAACTCCAACATCGTAGTTCGCAGCCTCATACAATTTTAAACTTTTATGGTAACAATCCAAGGCACTTAAAATATCTCCTTGCGATTTATAGGCATAACCAATATTGTTCAATGCAGCAGCCATTCCTATTTTATCACCAAGCACTTGCATGATATCAATTGCTTTTTGATAATAAAAAATAGAGCTATCCAAATTACCCAAACTATTGTGTAAATAGCCTTTGTTTATTTGAGAATTTGCATAATGATACTGTGCTCTTTTTTTAATAGCAGGCACATCACTCTTTAAAAGTTGTTGCGACAATGCCTCCATTTGCTTATTGTATAGAGGCCATACATTATCATCTAAACTCTTTTCTGCAATAGCATTTAACAAATGTAATTTACTAGTATCGTTGGGAGTCGATTTTAAAAGTGAAATCAAGGAATCCACTTCCTTTTGTGCAAAAAGAATGTTTGTACAAAGTACCAGACAAAGTATACTGGATAGTATGGATTTCATACTACCAATATACAATTTTTCATTGATTTAACTATTTTTTCAAACGCTTTATGGAAGCCTCAATGTATTTTGAAGTAGGCAAAATTGACAGTTGAATACGCTTTGCGTAGTTGATAGAATCGATAATCTCTTTTTGCTTTTCCTCAACAATTGTTTTTTGAATTTCTACTTCAGACTTTTGTTCAATCAATATCCTTTTTTGTTCTTCAATTATAGTTTTTTGTTTTTGAGTAATTTTAAGTGAACGCAAAACAAAAATGGCAAAAACTAATACTAAAAATAAACCTACTACGATTACAACAGTTAATACATTCTGTTTTTTCATTTTAGCATCTGCAATAAATTGTTGACTTTCCAATTTTTTTTTGTGTTCAGCATTTGCAATTGCTTCTTTTTTATCAAATTCAAAATTCAATTCTGCTTGAACCGTCTTTTTTCTGGATTCCAGATTATCCAAACTATCGCGATAAAGCGTATACCCATTAAAACTTTGAAAAGCACCTTTAAAATCTCCGATTGTTGAATCAAGAATATACAAAGATTTATAACTTAGCATTATATACTCCTTATGTCCAACTTTTTTTGCTAGCGCATTAGAAATTTGCAACAAACTATCGGCCTTTCTATATTGTTTCAATTTAATGTATATATCGCCTAGGTTCAAATAGGAACTTGCAATTCCAGCCTCACTGCCTATCTCTTTCTTTATTTCAAGTCCTAAGTTTATAGTCTCTAATGACTTTTGAAAATAGTTATGTTGTATTAAAGTATCATTTTCCAGTTCCGCCATATCTCCATAAACACTACCAATATTATTGTAAATTGATGCCACATATGATTTTTCGCCAAGCTTTTTGCTGATTTCAAGTGCTTCTTGAAAATTCTGAATCGATTGATCAAACTTTTTTTGATAATAATATACCGTTGCTATTGTATTGTATGTTGAAACCATACCATACGTGTCGTTCATTTCTTTTTTAAGCTGAAGTGCAGTTAATAGATTTTTTATAGCTTCTGTATAATTACCTTGATTTGTATATACCAATCCAATATTATCATATGTAGCCGATATGCCCTCTTTGTAATTTAATTGTTGCATTATTTTTAAGGATTGAAAGTATAAATCAAGAGCTTTTGCATATTCCCCTTGATTAATATATACCAATCCGATATTGTTTTTTGAAATTGCAATTCCTTTTTTATCACCAATGACTTGCTTAATCTGAATTGACAATAAATGGTTTTTAATTGCACTGGTGTAATTCCCTTGGTCGAAATAAATTAAACCAATAGTGCTGTATGCTTTCCCTTTATAACGTTGAATTGATGTATTAATAGCACTATTATTATTTCGTTCCAATAATTTATCAGCCAATTCAATCAACTTGTTACTATACTCTATCCCTCTCGCATAATCTGCCATTACTTCGTATTCATCACTAACCAGATACAGAATGGATAATTGATTCGTATCTAATTTAGTTTCATCAATAAAATGCAAAAGTGAATCTACCTTTGTAGTATAGGCATGAGCAACTGATAGCTTTATAAAAAGCAAGGTCAAAAACAGATATTTATAATTATTCTTCAGTTTTATTTTTTTAATTGTGTAATTTTTCGATAAATATAATTTTGATTGGGCAACATTGCTTGCTGAATTCGCTTCGCATAAGTAATTGAATCAATAATATCTTGTTGCTTTTCTTCAATTATATGTTTTTGTAAAATCAATTCTTCTTTTCTTAGTTTAAGTTCATCTTTTTGAAATTCAATGAGTGAATTCTGTTTCCTAGTAATACGAAGAGTGCGCCAAACAAAAAGTGAAAACAATAACACGAATACGAAGCCAATTACTAAAGCAACAATAACAATTAACTGCTTACGACTTTTTTCATTTTCAATTATTGTTTTATTTAAAAGTTCTTGAGCATGCTCTGCAGCCAAAACAGCTTCTTTTTTTTCAAAATCATAGTTCATTTGACTTTGAATTAATTTCTTTTGAGACTCATCATTATTCAAACTATCTCTATACAATACAAATAGCTGACGATTTTTTAATGCAGAGCGATAATCTCCCTTTGTGCTATCCAACTTGGCAAAATTTTCAAAAACAGCTTTCAAATATTCTTTATGATTCATTAAAAAAGCTAATTCTTTGGCTTTCTGAAAATAAATTGCGGCCTTATCTAACTGATTTAATTTTAGATAACACATCCCAATTCCATTGAGTGAACCTGCTATACCAGGCTTATTATCTAAGTCTGTTTTTATTTTAAGTGAATGATTTAAATTCTCCAATGCTTTCATTAATAGTTCCTTCCTAATAACAGGATCAGTTGTTACATCTGATTGTTCACGATAGAGAATACCAATATTACTGTATGCTACCGCTATTCCTTTTTTATCTCCAATAGATTCATGTAGCTTTAAAGCTCGATTGTAATAAGTTAATGCCATTTTAAAATCTTGGTCATCCTTCGCAATAATTCCAATATTCACAAGCACTTCAGCTAATCCCTTTTTGGAGCCTACTTCTTCATTTAGCGTCATCGCTTTTAAATAATAATTCATTGCATCCTTATTATTTCCCAAACGCTTGTATATTACTCCAATATTGCAATAAGAATTTGATAGATTTTCTTTTTGCCCAAGTTTCTCTCTCAACTTTAGAGCTGCGAATTGATTTTTTAATGCCTCGGGATAATTGCCAATTGAACTAAATACCAATCCAATATTATTATAACAACTCGCTATTCTTTCTAATTTATTCAATTCCGTATAAATAACCAATGCTCTATTATACTTATCCAATGCTTCTATATAATTTCCTTGTATTTCATTTAGAATACCAAGACTCATTAATGCATCTGCATATTGAATTTTTAATCCATTTAGTTTACTAACGTTTGCCGACAAATCATAAAACTGAATAGCACTTCTATAATCACCTTTGTCCTCATGGAAATAGCCTAAATTAAGATATGTTTGCGCCAAGCCACTGGGAAGGTTTTCTTTTTTTGAAATTGTTAAGGCTTCAGTCAAAGAAGCTTTTGCTTTTGTTGTATCAACAAACTCATATTCACTAAACAAATCATTTAATGTTATAACCTTTACAGAATCAGAAGTAGTGTTTTTTAAAAGTTGCTGAAGTGAATCAATGCTAGATGTTTGTGAAAAACAAATCAATGGCAACAAAAGAATAAAAAAGAGGGCTCTTTTCAGCATAGAACAAATATAAATAAATTGACCTGAAATAGCTACCTATCGCAAGATGAATCTTATTCTTTTTTTCTCAACCTGTTCAAGGAATTATCAATGTATTTATTAGTCGGTAAAATGGATTGCTGAATTCGTTTGGCATAATTGATAGAATCCATTACTTCTTTGTTTTTTAACTCCACCAATTCCTTTTGCTTTTTTACGAGCTCATTTTGCTGTTCAATTATCGCTTTTTGCTTTTGAGAAGCATTAAATCGATTAATCATATATATTCCAAATAATACAAGCAACAGTAATCCTCCATAAAGCATATAGCCTTTTGTTTTTTCTTGGCTCAATTGTGCCTTTTGCAACTGAATTTGAGTGTCTCTGATATTTTGGGCTTGTAAATTTTTAATACTATCGGCATCCGCCTTTTTCTCAAATTCATATTTAAGTTGATATCGAGTTAGTTCATTGTTTTTTTCAACGTTAAAGATTGAATCTTTTAAAACTAAATAATTTTTAAAATGAATGAGTGCATTCTTGTGTTCGCCTTTTTTTTCATATACTGAGCCTAACAACTCTTCTACACCAAGCTGTAGATCAAGAGAACCTAGCTCCTTAGACAAACGAATACCTTTTACTCCATAATTGACTGCCTCTTCTAGTTTATTTAATTGATTATAATTATTCGCAATGGCTAAATATGCAATCGCCTGCCCTTCTAATTTTTCGATTTGCTTATAACTAGCAAGTGCTTTTTGATTATAAACTAACGAAGAATCTATTTTATGCTCATTCTCAAACAACTTTCCATAGTTCGAGTAAATAGTTGCAACGCCATCCCTATCATTCAATTTAAGATACAACTGCAATGCTTTTGAAAAATACGAATAGGCGGATGCGTAGTCGTTATTTGCCATGTACAAATTGCCAATGTTAGCATAGGAAGTACCAATACCCTCTTCATTACCTAGCTCTACCTCTAATGCTAAAGATTTTAAGCTGTAATCCAATGCTTCTTTTATATTGTCCTGTCGTTTATATACCATTCCAATATTTGAGAGTGCATTGGCCATTCCAATTTTATAACCAATCGATTCTTGAATTTTTAATGAATTAAAATAATATTCCAAAGCACTAGGGTAATCACTTTGCGAAAAAAAGATATTTCCAATAGCATTCAAAGATGAAGCCATCCCTGATTTATTTCCTATCTTCTTTTCTACTTCGTAAGACTTTTTCTGAAATTCAATTGCCAAATAATATTTACCAAGCTGTTTGTAGCAATAACCAATATTACCATAACATGCTGCTATTCCTTTATCATTTTTATTTAACTGATATTGCTCAATTGCCTGAGTATATGCCTCAATTGATTTTTCATAATTGGCTGCGTATAACAATGCAGTTGCAATGCTCCTTATAACAGATGCTACTTTATCATCTAATTTTAACGATCGATAACCCGCTAATGCTTTTTCATAATAAACGATCGCACTATCATATCTACTTTGATTATCGAAACAAGATGCAATTAACAACTCTGCATTCGAAACTTCTAATGCTAAATCATTCTTCTTCGCTATGAAATAAGTCTTTTTTAAATATGGTAAAATGGAATCGCCTTTTCCAAAATCAATGTAGGCTTCATATAATTCATTTTGTAGTTTAACCGTGGAAACTTCTGATGGGAATTTTTTTAATTCTTTCTTTAGCGAATCAATCGTTTTTAATTCGGATTGGGAATGAACGAACAAACCAATAGAAAAAAATAATATGAAAAGGTAGTTTTTCAATTTGAAGTTTTATATAACAAATATAAAAAAAGTCCCGACAAATCGGGACTTTCTTCAATCTATTAACTAATATATTTAGTATTTCCAAAGTACTTGCAATTGCTCTTCGAAGCGTGCTTTTGGTAAAAAATTCCATTCCAAATCGGCATTCATTGGAACAGGTGTATCTAAACTTGCTGAACGAACAACTGGTGCATCTAAATTTTCAAAACAATTTTCAGAAATCACTGCTGCCAACTCTCCTCCTAATCCACCAACTAAAGTATCCTCATGCAAAATAATTGCTTTCCCCGTTTTCATCACCGATTGAATGATTGCATCTTTGTCAAATGGCAATAATGTTCTTAAATCGACTAAATCAGCTGAAATTTGAGGGTATTTATCCAATACTTCTAAAGCCCAATGAACTCCAATACCATAAGTAATAATACTCACATCATTTCCTTCACGCACCAAGTTGGCCTTTCCAATTGGAACAGTAAAATAATCATCTGCTACATCTTCGGTAACACTTCTATATAATGCTTTTTGTTCAAAAAACATAACTGGATTTGGATCTTCAAATGAAGCCAACAACAATCCTTTTGCATCACTTGGAAATGCAGGATACACTACTTTTAATCCTGGAGTATGTGTAAACCAAGCCTCATTACTTTGTGAATGGAACGGTCCAGCAGCTACTGCTGCACCTGTTGGCATACGCACTACCACATCTGCATTTTGTCCCCAACGGTAATGTGATTTCGCTAAATTATTTACAATTTGATTAAATCCTTCGGTAACAAAATCAGCAAACTGCATTTCTACCATTGCTTTCATACCATTGATGGATAAACCAAAACCACTCCCTACAATTGCTGATTCACATAAAGGTGTATTGCGAACACGTTTTTTCCCAAACTCTTCCACAAAACCTTCGGTAATTTTAAACACACCACCGTATTCTGCAATATCTTGTCCCATCAACACCAAATTGGAATGTTTGCGCATTGCCAAGCGCATCCCATCCGAAATAGCATCAATCATACGCTTGTTAGTTTTAGCCCCACTTGCTTTTGTTTCAACAAAATCAAACGGTGCATACATATCACGTAATTCTAATTCTGTATTTGGAGGAGGCAATGTTTCTGCATATGCTAATTCAAGTCCAGTTTCAATCTCTTCTTTAATTTCGGCACGAAATCCTTCAATCATTTTTTCATCCAACACACCTTCTTGCAACAAGTATTTTTCGAAATTATTCAATGGATCTTTTTTTCCCCAGATATCAAACAATTCTTTTGGAACGTATTTAGTACCCGATGCCTCTTCGTGTCCACGCATACGGAATGTAATTAATTCCAATAAAATAGGACGAGGATTTTTGCGCATCGATTCGGTTAAACGTTTTACCGTATCGTATACCTCCAACACATTGTTTCCATCCACCTGCACTGCTTCCATTCCATAGCCAATTCCTTTATCGATAAATTGCTTGCAACGGAATTGCTCGTTACTAGGTGTTGACAAACCATATCCATTATTTTCGATTGCAAAAATCACAGGCAAATCCCAAACAGCTGCCACATTCAATGCTTCGTGAAAATCTCCTTCACTTGCTCCACCATCACCCGAAAAAACAACTGTTGCTTTATTGTTTTCTTTCAATAAGTTACCCAATGCAATTCCATCGGCCAAACCAAGTTGTGGACCTAAATGCGAGATCATACCAATGATTTTGTACTCTTGTGTTCCAAAATGGAATGAGCGATCACGCCCTTTGGTAAAGCCACTTGGTTTTCCTTGAAACTGGCAGAACAAACGATTCAAAGGAATACCACGTGAAGTGAATACACCTAAATTACGGTGCATTGGTAAAATGTATTCCTCTTTGTCCATTGCCATAGCAATACCTACCGAACCAGCTTCCTGACCAATACCACTAAACCATTTTGCAATTTTACCTTGGCGCAAAAGCACCAACATTTTTTCTTCAATCATTCGAGGTTTTAATACACCTTTGTAAAGGTCTATCAATACCTCATCTTTATATTTTTTTCGATCGTAACGAATAGGAGTTTCTGCAGTAATCATATGTATTGTTTTTACGGGCGTAAAATTATTAAAAAATAAGGACTTTTAGCGGTATAATTTTCCGTAATTTTGTATTCCAATTATGATTCAAGAAATAGCCGTATATCTACTTGTTTTATTAGCACTTTGCTATGTTGGCTACCGCTTTTATGCAAGTATCAAAAAAAAGCAAGCCTGCGATAAGTGCGAACTGATGAAAGCTGTTAAGAAAACCGAACCAAAATGATAAAAAAAATCAGCCTATTTTTCATACTATTTCTCACTTCAATTGCAGGAATTGCCCAAAAGGACAGCCTAAAAACAAATACTGGCTTAATCTACGGACATAATCACTCCTATTTTTTAACCGCACCAAGTGGTTGGGTACTCGATAATGAAAGTGGCAGGGAGGAAAACTTAATGGCCGTATTTTATCCAAAAGGAGAAACCTGGGCCGATGCAGAAACAGTAATGTACACCACCTTTACAAGTTACGACACAACAAAAAATGAAAAATTAAAGGATGTTATTCTGTACGATAGTACTGCCTTTATTGCGCGTGCACCTAAAATGAAAATAAAAGCAAAAGGAACCATTCAAATTGGCAAAAACAAAAATGCAGTTGTGTATGAATATGCCGATGCTGAGAATAAAAATTTTGAACGTGTAGCCTATATTGCCGAAAAAAAAGGAGTTGCTATGATTATCATAACATCTCGCACAAAAAACGGATTAGAGAAAAATGCAAAGAAATTTCAATCACTCATTAAAACTTACCGCTTTTTAACAGATCAGGTAAAGTTGCCTGATTAAAATTTATTTTGGTTGTGTTGCTTTTACAGATAACACGTATTTGTAAACAGCATCTTTTTCGCTGTCCGAAATCCTTGCTTTATCAGCCATATTTTCAACAAGATCTTTCCATTGCGCTTCGCTATAGTTATAAATATTGTTTGCACTATGGCAATTGATACAAGCACCATTGGTATACAACTCATATCCTTGCTTTAACTTATCTAATGTAACATCAGCAAACTTTGCTTGAATCGCCACTAACTCTTCGTTGCCTGGAGCTTGCATACCAGTTGTTCTTGCTAAAACTAAAGGAGTAGATGAAGTAGTGGATGATTCAGAAGAGCTCGTTGTTGTAGCTTTTTTAGAAGTGCTGCATGCTGCAATAATTAAAGATGTAATTGCAACTAGTATTATTTTTGATTTCATAATTTATCGTTTAAAGTTATTTACAACACTCGTTTTTGTTGTTCACTTGTTAGAATTGTTTTTTCTAAGCGAGCCAATCTTGTTTTTTCTTGCTTGGCAGTCATAATCCAATGCGCCATCACTTTCTTGTAGGAAGGAGCTTGTTCATTGAAAAATTTCCAAGCTAATTTATTCTTTTTAAATTGTTTTTCAAAATCTGGACTTAAAAAAGAGGCTTCTTTTTCGTGCGAATAAATTCTTGATTTGTGTTCTTTTCTCAACGAAAAAGCATGAAGCCCTTCGGGCAACATTAAACCCGCTTTGGTTAGCTCCTCTACTTTTTTTATATTGATATCACTCCAAATGCTGGTTGGTTTTCGTGGGGTAAACCGAATGCAATAACAATCCTTATCAATAGATCTTCGTACTCCATCTATCCAGCCAAAACAAAGTGCTTGATCAACAGATTGCGGCCAGGTCATGGATGGTTTTCCACTATCTACTTTATAATAACCAACAATCAATTCCTTTTCTTTCTTATGATTTTTTTCTAACCATTTTCTAAACAAGGCTTGTGTTGCAAAAAAAGTGGCTTTTATAGTCTTCTTCTCCATCGTTTTTACTTACACTTTTAAAGAACCACGAAATCCTCTTGCTGCATAATACGATTCGGCACCGTTGTGATAAACAAAAACGGTTTCGAAACGATAATCAGCAAAAAGAGCACCTCCTAATTTTCGGATATTCTCAGGCGTTTTTATCCAGCTCGATGTTTTTGCATCGAAATTTCCTAATTGTTGCAATGAACGGTATTGTTCTTCGGTTAATAATTCAATACCCATTTCTTCGGCCATACCCATTGCACTGTGTTTGGGTTTATTTTCTTTACGCGAATCCAGTGCTTTCTGATCATAACAAACACTTCTACGGTCTTTCGGAGATTCGGGTGAGCAATCAAAAAAAGTATATGCACCTGTTTTTTTGTCGTAAGCTACGACATCAGGTTCGCCACCTGTTTTTTCCATTTCATTGAGTGACCAACATTTTTCGGGATTCGCTTCTAGCTTTGTTTGAACGTTTGTCCATTCAATACCTTGGTGGCGACTTTTGTATTTCTCGAAACGCGTTTTTAATATGCTGAATAATTCTTTCGTTTCAGAGGTTGACAGTGTTTTTGTATTTTTCTTTGCCATTGTATTTTAATCTATAGGTTCCCACAATTGAATTTTGTTTCCTTCAACATCAAGAATATGAACAAACTTGCCATAATCATATGTTTCAATGGTATCCACAATTGTTACAGCTTCCCTTTTTAAAGCATCAACGAGTGTCACCAAGTTTTCTACTCTATAATTAATCATAAAATCTTTTTTTGAAGGCTCAAAATACTTAGTTGTTTCTGCAAATGGTGTCCATTGTGTTTGTGCTTTCTTTGTACTATCTGCACCTTCATACCAATCAAACGTTGCACCATATGGATTTGTATTTAAACCAAGATGTTGTTGATACCATGCAGTCATTTTTTTAGGGTCTTTGCATTTAAAAAAAATGCCACCAATACCTGTTACTCGTTTTACTTCCACCTTAGATGGTTGTGTCGTTAATGTTTTGAAGGCAAAACCAAAACCGAATGATGCGGCTAGTGCTAAAATTAGCAATGTTGTTTTTTTCATATTTAATTATATTATAAACTTTTTAAATATTTAGTTAATTTGTAATTAAACCCTTACTCCAAATAGATATCCTAATAATTATCAATTATTATTTTATTTTTTTTAATTACCAGAAAGTTGCAAATAAATTAACGCTACAGCAGCAACAGTCATAATAATCAATGCTGCAAAGCCAAAAATATTTGCTCCTTTTCCATTCACATTTTTTCCCATTATTTTTTTATTGTTGGAAATATGAAGGATGATTGCTATTAGAACGGGAGCCGTAAGCCCATACAAAATAGCTGTATAAATGAGTGATTGAATTGGAGTAATGCCGATGTAATTTAATGACAAACCAAGTATCAATGAAATTGCAATCACAACATAAAATGCTTTTGCTTCATGAAATTTCTTGTCAAGTCCTTGTTCCCAACCAAATGTTTCTGTGATGATATAGGAAATTGAACCACTTAATACAGGTATTGCAATAAGGCCTGTTCCGATTACACCAATAGCAAAAAGAAGGTAAGCTAAATTTCCTGCTAAAGGTTTTAATGCCATTGCAGCTTGCTCTACAGTATCAATTTGATGGATACCGCCATTATACAAAACTGTGCCAGTAGTAAGAATAATAAAGTACATCACAAAACCAGAAACGGTCATCCCAAAATCAACATCCTGATTTATATCACGGATTAACTTTTTATTTACAATCAAATGCTTCTTTTTACTTTTCATTTCTTCAACTTCAACCGATGCTTGCCAAAAGAAAAGATAGGGAGAAATGGTTGTGCCAAGTATTCCTACGATGATGGCTACAAAGTTTTTATCGAATTTAATAGTTGGAATAAAAGTAGCTTTGAAAATTTCGCCAAAATCTTGCTTATATAAAAATGGAACTATAAAATAAACCAACATTACAATGCATAAATATTTTAGAATGGCTGCAATTTTTTGATATGGCAAATAGATTATTAAGCCTAAAAGAATAATTGTAAAAAGAACACTAAAATAATTAGCATCTATTGATGGAAATAACAAATTCCCAACAGCACCCATGCCTGCAATATCAGCTCCTATATTCATTACAATAGCTGGGAAGCTAAACACTAACATCACATATAAAATAGGTTTCGGATAATGTTTTTTTAGTGTTCCTGTTAAGCCTTGTGAAGTTACTAATCCAATTCTAGCACACATCTGCTGAATAGCAGCCATGAGTGGAAATGCTATAATTGCGGTCCACAATGTTGAAAGGCCATATGCTGCTCCCGCCTGAGAATAGGTTGCAATACCAGATGGGTCATCATCACTTGCACCTGTTACTAGCCCTGGTCCAAGTTTTTTCCAACTGCAAAAAATTTTCGAGGAAAATGTTTTCTTTTTTATCATTTTTTAGTTGTTGTTGAATGCTCATCAAAAGCACAACTAAGATAGGTATAAAGCAGTCATTATAACTAGTTGATTGGGGTCTCTATGTCACATTTGTGTTAATTGCGCTATTATGCAACCGAACTGCTCCCAATTATTCACTATTCTGGTCGCTTTTAATTTTTTTTGTCAATTTTAATAGTTTTGAAAGTCCTCAAAAGTTTTAGATTTCAACATTTTAACCCTTCTCATTCTATTTATTCTTAATTATTAGAAGTATTGCACTTCAGCCCTTTTTTCAAAAACTGAAATAGTGTTCAATACTTTCAGAACTTAAATTTGTCCTTTATAATTCGGATCAAAATCTACCATCCATTCAATTCCATATTTATCTCTAAACATTCCAAAGTATGAGCCCCAAGGACTTTCCATTATTGGCATTTCAATTTGTCCGCCTACCGACAATCCGTTGAATAATTTATCAGCTTCTGCTTTACTTTCTGCACTAATTACAATTTTGCTTCTGTTCTCATTTTCATTTGTTCGCCCTAATATTTCAGGTACATCGTTGGCCATTAACATACTTTTACCAATTGGCAAAGCAATGTGCATTATTTTATTGGCTTCATGTTCAGCTACAGGAAATTCATCGCTTGCTAAATCTTTGAAACGCATTATTTTGGCAAGTTCTCCACCAAAAACTGATTTATAAAAATTGAATGCCTCTTCGGCATTGCCGTTGAAGTTAATGTGAGGATTGATGCTTGCCATACTATTTTGTTTTTAACTAAGTTTATTTTTTTAGGATTATCAAATTTAATATAAAATTACAAATCCTATTTGAATCTAAAGCTTTTATAGAATTACAGACAACTTTGGGAATATAAAAGAAGTTACAATTTGTTAGCGTAGAAATTTACTTGATTAAGCAATTTAATTATTCATTTTCAATTAATGCACTATAAAATCCTGATTCTTTAAATTCTTTTGCAAAAAGTTCTCTTGTTACACTTTCTCCATTTTCAAGATTTGATCTTGGCAGCGTCACTTGTCTGCCAAATAAATTCATTGTTGCTGTACCTGATGTGTATTTTATTTCGGTGGTAGTTTCATTTTTTTCTCCATAGTTATGAGTAATAAATGAGGAAGATGGGAAAGTATCGACAACACAAACAATTGAATTTTCTGCAATTTTTAAATACTCATTTATTTCCTTTTGGGAATACACTTTTTTTAATGCTCGAGTCAGTGTTCCATTAGAATGGTTTGAGTAGTTAGGTAAAAACATATTTATGATGCTGTCGTGCATCCCCAATCCTTCATAAGCAAGACTATATAACCCATCTATTTCGCCTCGGTACCACATATATCCGGTCCCACAGTTTTGTTCTACAATGTATTTTTTATCGGCATACGTAATGCATTTAAGCGCTTGGTCAAATTTCTTTTGTTCAAGGTAAATTTTGGTCAAGTATCGGCAAGCATAATTTTTATAATTCGAAGTATAGCTGCCGTATCCATAAGTGTTGGATGTTGTGTCATCGGGAATGTCGGAGGAATTGTAGTATGTTCCAACATAGTAGGATGCATTGGAAGCTATAATTTTCAAGAACATCTTTTCGGCTTCAGTCAGCCTGCCTAATTGCCAAAGTGAGCAAGCTAAAGAATGATAATTTGAATGGTTCTTTTTTGTAGGTTCAGCACCAATCAATTGTGAATACTTTTTACAAAAAAGGGAATCTTCTTTTGATGGATAATGATCTATGGAATAGTCTGAACTTATGGATGACATAGAAAAGGAATATGTCGGGAAGTTCCAAGTGGTATCAATTTTTAATTTAAGACTAGTGGTATCTTGCGAAAAACAAATCTGCCCAACAAGAACAAAGGTCAATATCAGGAAAAAATAGTTGGTAGGTATGTTTTTCTTATTCATGTTACAAAACTTTTTGCACACTGCAAGTAAGCGGAAAGTTAGAAACTTCTAATTAGAATCTACAATTGTTTAACTTTTCACATCAGGTTTTAGAATTCACTTTGCTTTTCTATGTATACTTTTATTGCTCCTCAATTATTGACTTCCCTTTTGATTTATCTCCCGAAGTCCATTCCCAATTTTCATGAAGTCTTATTTTTCCGTTTGATAATAATTCAGGAATTGACTTGCATATTCCGGTCATCAATTCTCCTTTGTCGTTTACCTGATGATAACGCATATCGATGTTCCCATTTTCATCTACAAGGCCAATTAAATGTCCTTTAATGATTTTACCACCCGAATACTCAGATGTTAAAATGTCGCCAACTTGTTTATACTGAAAAACAGTTTCATTAGACGTTTCTCCATTTTCTGTATTGCTTATTGGACGAAACATTTTGTTATTATAATTTATCATTCCAATTACGTTTTTACTTTTCAATAAAGTCATTTCGCCTTTACATTCTGCAGTTCATAATCTAAAAAACACTGCAAATTCTAATTTTAAATGTAATCAAATTTGCCTGAGGAACACGAAATCCAGCCTCTAGCCAATTGCTGTTAACTGCTACCGTTTTTTCTGACATAAGCGGTGTCTGTCCAAGTTTGCTAATCCGAAAAATTAGCAAATGTCTTTCCATCATATTTATACAACTTCATTCCATTACTACTAAACCAGATGTTTCCTGCTTTGTCTAAAAGAATAGGAATAAAATCTTTTACAACTGTTCCTTCTTTTTCAGTTAAAACATTGAGTGTTTTGCCATCATAAAACCCCAACCCTTCTTGGGTGTCAAACCAAATATTTCCGTTTGCATCTTCTACAATAGTGTATGAACCATTCAGGTCTGGTGCTTTAAAAAAATTTTGAGTGTAGGTTTTGCCATCAAATTTACCAATGCCTTTAAAAGCAGTGGCAAACCATAAATTGTGTTGTTTATCTTCTAGTATACGGTCTGTTCGTCTAATTTCTTTGTAAGGAATAATTGTAGATAAGGTTGTACCATCAAAACAGGAAACCCCTTCATCTGAACATTCGGCAAACCAAATGTTGCGATCTTTTGTTTCTAAAATTGAAAATATTCCTTTAAGGCTTAAACTGTCTTTGTTGACAATGGCTTTATTGTCTAAAAACCGACTAAACGATTTTCCATCATAACAATAAACAGCCTCATCTGTTCCGAACCAAATTGTACCATTTCGATCTTGCATCATACTCCAAACTGTATTATCAGTTGGCGTGCTATTGTTATTTATTCCTTTAAAATAGGAAT